>OMAE01000053.1_pt1 | contig 34593 bp, 28 predicted proteins | sample 1673701 | NCBI WGS metagenome assembly OMAE01 (sample SAMEA103958123, study PRJEB25191) | human gut metagenome | reverse complement strand
GTTTCCACCTCGTCAGGTTGGGAGAATGAGGGCGGCATTTTTCAAGGATTGCAGTCAGGAGGTGTTTGGTAATGCCCGATAAGGAATGGCTCTACCCCAATCTGCACGAGAACGGCTATACATACAGTGCGCTGGAGAACCTGCACTACATTCCGCATGTTCATGGCGGTCTCGAATGCATCTATGTGCTGGACGGCGAACTTTGCGCCACCATCGACGAAAAGAACTACACGCTGAAGAAAGGCGACATCTGCCTGATTTTCCCGCAAGTGCGCCACAGCTATCGCACGCCCAATCACAGCAACATCTTCTGCTTCGCCTTGCTCCACGATACCATGCCCGACGATCTGCGCTCGCTCTTCGTCGATGGCTATGCACTCCCCAACCCGATTTACCGTGCAGGAAGTTATTCGCCACTCATCCCCGAAATTATTGACCACATGCTGATGCCGGAAGAGCGCAAAGCGAACCGGCTGGTGCATACCGGGCGGCTGCTGATGCTGCTCGGCCTGCTGTTCGACGCGCGCGCGCCCATCTCCGCGCAGAAACTTGCCATGTCCGCCGAAGAAGAAGTGATGCAGTACCTGCACGAGAATTTCCACGACCCCATCACGCTCACGCAGGCAGCGGAGCATCTGGGGTTGTCGCAATTCCAGCTCTCCCGCATTTGCAACCACCAAATTGGCATGGGCTTCAACGCCTACCTGAAAAGCCTGCGCGTAACCGCCGCCATGCGCCGATTGGCGTTCACAAACAAGGGAATGCAGGAGATTGCCCTCGGCTGTGGCTTTGAGAGCGTCCGCACGTTCAACCGCGCATTCAGCGAGGAAACGGGCATATCGCCCAGCGAATACCGCCGCGCTCATCAGCAATGCACGGCGCTGAATCTCGACGTGAACCCAGCGCCCGCGAAAAAATCCGAATAAACAGACGAATCCCCCATGTAGCCGTTTTTTGCACTGCATGGGGGATTGTTCTACTGCCGATTATTTATTCTCCGCTGGTTCGTCATCATAGTGAACTGCGCCCTCGACGTACACATGCGCATACCCGCTGGCGTTTTCTCCGCTGATGGTCACGGTGTACTTGCCCGGCGTCTTCGGCACGATGCTGAAGCTGCTCGTCGGCAGCCGCTTGCCGGTGTAAATCGGCTCACCGTCCTCCGGGGTGATGGTCACGTCGATGCGCCCGCCGTCACACTGGATGTCCGCCATGATTTCCTTGCCTTCCGGCACAATCAGCGTGGACGTGTAGGTAGTATTCAGCGCTGTAAAATCAAGGTTGAATACCACGTCGGACGTTGCGATGACCCCATCGAAGGGCGCTTGCGGCTGCTGGGCACAGCCAGTCAGCAGCAGTGCCAGCACCAGCAGACCGAGCAGCTTGCAGAAAGTCATTCCTTTGTGACGCATGATGATTCCTCCTTGTTATGTCATACTATTTCCAGATGAAAAGGCGCAAGCAGATGGCGCAGGTGAATCTGGAAATAGTCTCAGGTAATCGCAGCTATGTTGGAAAGCCAGCTGCTCGGTCGCGCCCATTTGGCGCGGCAATGTGCAAGGGGCGGGGAAAGCAAGTTGGGTGGCGCTCCTGCGGGAGCGCAAAGTTACTGGCAGGGACGCTTCGCTGCCTGCGCCCTTGTTGACTTTTCCTTTGGAATGGTCGCCCGTGGAACAGTTGGGGCGTTGCCCCAAACCCCACAAGGGAGCTCCGCCCCTTGACCCCGCAAGGGACATTGTCCCTTGACCCTTTTTGGGCTGCCCAGCTTGGTCGCATTACCCAGACAGGTTTTTTAACCTGCTTTTTTCTCCTTCCGACCCTCTTTGTGGGTCATCCGGATGATGCCCACTACCGCCGCGAACAGCACACCCGCGACAGGCCAGACAATCCACGTCCGATCCCATGCCATCGTGATAAAGCTCCACGCCAGATACGCCGCCGTCGCCAAGCACCAGTAAATCGGCACAATCGGCGAACGTGCCGCGCGCTTGCCTTCCCGCGTGTAGTCGCCTTCTTCCAGCAGCCGCTGGAACGACCCCTGCACCATCCCGACGCGGACAAACAGGTACACTGCCACGGCGACCATCGCCAGCAGCAGCGACACGCACGGCAGCATGATGCGCTCCGAGGCTGCGGCGCTGTCCGCTGCCAGCGTGCCGAGCAGCACGGGTATCACCGACAGAATGCACAGCACAACGCCGACGATAATGCCGCGCGTGCAGGTTTCGCGGTACGCCGCCTGCTTCTCCTTCACCATGCCCGACACGCCGTAAGCCGTCTCGATGTCCTCCTGCTCCAGATATTCGTATTCCTTGCTTTCCATGCCCTGCCGCAGGAAGATGACAACCGCTGCCACAACCAGCAGCAGCAGAATCACCACGCCGATGATGCTGCCCACGCCCGCCGCAGGTCCTTCGCCCGTGCGGGAGAGAATCATCAGCAGCGGAATCGGTGAAAGCACGCACAGACTGACCGCCAAGGCGCGTGTGGGCGCCTGCTTCCGGCAGAGGGCGAGGAAGGCGTTCGCTTCTTCCATGCTGACGCGGCGAACGTTGCTGTCCGGCGCGCTGTCCTCCATTGTCGCAGGGGTCGGCGCTTCGTTCTCGTCGCGCAGGAGGTAATCCGTCGTCACCGAGAAGAGGTCTGCCATTGCCAGCACGCGCCCCAAATCAGGAATCGCCTGTGCGCTTTCCCACTTGCTGACCGCCTGACGCGACACACCGAGTTTCTCCGCCAGTTCTTCCTGACTCCATCCATTCTTCTTCCGCAGGTCGATGATTTTGTCCGCTAAAATCATGGTTGTTTCTCCTTTCCGTTCCCTCTTGGGATGGCTTTATCCTATCAATTTTCCCGGTTGCGCACCACCAAGCAGCGCTGGAAATCTGTCAACCCGCGGTTGCATTTCCGCAATTGGTCGTATTTGAGCCCATTTTCGCCATTCCGTTCTCGATTCTCCTGTGCTATCATCGGGGATGAGGTGAATCCCATGACCCATGAACAAAACGAACGTTTGCTGACGCTGCTCAGCGAATATCTCTGCTTTCAGCCGGATGCCATCGCCCCGGCGGATGTTGCCGCGTTCTCTGCGGACGCGCACCTGCCGCAGGAGGACGCGTATCGGATGCTGCTCAGTGCGAAATTGGGGCTTGACCCCGACCGTGCGGAGGATTGGCTGCTCATTCGCGACGCGCTGCCGAAAATCATCCGCCACTGCGACCCTGCCGATTACGCGCAGGACGAATATCTCCGCCGCATCGCCCCCGTCAGCGGACAGCACGGTCACGCGACGCTGACGCAGGACGTGATTCTGCCGATGGAGCTGTTCGTCCGGGATGATTTTCTGCCGCTGGATGACGGAACGTGTCTCCCTCAATTAGGATGGTTCGACACATCTTTCCGTTTTCCTGCCGTAAAGGAAAATAACCTCGTCTGGATGACCGTCACGCCCAACGAAATCAACACCATTCAGCCCTGCGTCCGCCAGTCGCACGGCAAGGTGCTCACGTTCGGTTTAGGGCTGGGCTACTACGCCTTCCACTGTCTTTTGAAGCCGGATGTGCGCCGCGTGACCGTTGTCGAGCGTGACCCGGACATCATTTCGTTGTTCCGCACGCTGCTCCTGCCGCACTTTCCGCGCCCGGATGCGCTGGAAATCATTCAGGCGGATGCGTTTGACTTCGCGTCGAAGCACCTGCCGGCGTACGACGTTGTGTTCACCGACCTCTGGCACGATGTGTCGGACGGGCTGCCGCTCTATCAGCGGATGAAAGCGCTGGAAGTGCCCGGCGTGAAGTATCTGTACTGGATTGAACAGACGCTGCGCTGCTATCTGCGCTGATTACGGCTGGCTTCTCCGCCTACGCGTCCGGCAGCGGATGGTGAGGGTCATGCCGCCGTCCTCCTGCGCCTCATCGAACCGCACAGGCAATCCAGCTTCATTCATTTGTGCGACAACCTCCCGCAGCGCATTCAGGTATGGACGGGCATCCCGTACCGCACTGACGACTTTTCCTGAATGCTTCGCCCCCGGCAGCCGCCGATTCGCCGCTTCCACAAACAGCTCCACTTCGCGAATGTCCAGCCGCTCTTTTGCCGTGCGCAGCGCAATCCGCTGGCGGCTTTCCGCGTCCGCCACGCGGGTCAGCGCTTCCGCGACGCGCTCCGGCAGTTGCTCTTGCTGCAGGATGTCCCGCGTCCTGTCATCCAGCGTGGCGATTCGCTGCAGGGACAGTACATGTGCGGCGCTGTCGCCCGTTTGCTGGGCAATGGCAGCGCGCGGCACGCCAAAATCAGCAGTCAGGCGATTCGCCGCTTCCGCCCGGTCGAGGTATCCCATCGGGCGGGCGCGCAGGGCAGCGAAGATTTCGCCCGCGCTGGTCATGTCCGATACGTCCTTGGGCTGCACCCGCGCCGGAATCTCCCGCCACCCCAGCATCCGGCACGCCATCAGCCGCCGATTGCCCTCCACGATGATATATCCCTGCGCCGCCGCGCGCACCAGAATCGGCTCGCGCAGCCCTTCGCGCGCCATTGACGCGGCAAGTGTTTCCAGCGGCATATGCGAAAGCGGCTTCTGCTGCACGCTCGGTCTGAGCGCAATCTGTTCTGTCGGGAGCAGCATGATTTCCGTCTGCGCCCACTGTGCCTGATCCATACTGGGTTTCCACCCCTTTCCCGCTGCAATGTTCGTTGATTGGTATTGTGGTTCGTGGGATGCTATTCCACATAGCAAAGTATGTTTTTCGCCTCCGCAGAGGCGAAATCCCCTGCGAAACAGCACAAAACCGTCAGAAAAACAGCATTCACTGAATACAAAAACAGTATAAAACAAAGACCCTCCGCAGGGCAAGCAGAATCGTTCGACACGATTTTGCGCCCGCAGAGGGCCTTTTTGTCATCGGATAGATGCGCCTGTCACGCCTTGTCGGTTTGACCGAGCGGTGACTTGCCCGGCGTGCCGGCTTTTCGCGGATACTGTCGTGCGGTTTTTGTCTGTTTGGCAATCGGCAGGAGCAGATGCTGCCATTCCTGCCCCGGAATGGCGACTGGAATCGGTTCTGCCAGCTTTCCGCCCAGCAGAAACGCCGCCTTCTTCCCCGCGCCGAGTTCATCCTGCACAGCAGGACCCTTCCAGCAGACGGCTTTCCCGCCTACCTTCACATACGGCAGCAGATATTCCGCCAGCACCGGCAGCGGCGCAACCGCCCGCGCGACCGCCACGTCGTAGCACTCGCGGTGCTCCTTCCTGCGCGCGCCGTCCTCCGCGCGGGCGTGAACGAGCGTCACATTCTGCACATCCAGCGCATCCAGCACCGCTTGCAGAAAGTTCAGGCGCTTCTGCTGCGCATCCATCAGCGTCACGCGCAAATCCGCCCTTGCCAGCGCCAGCGGCAGCCCCGGAAATCCCGCGCCCGTGCCGACGTCAATCAGCGACGCGCCCTGCGGAATCAGCTCCGGAATCGTCAGCGCCATCAAGCTATCGACATAGTGGCGGTCAATCATGTCCGCCTCTTCCGTCACAGCGGTCAAATCCATCTTTGCGTTCCATTCCAGCAGCAGTTTATGGTATTTCAGCAGCTTTCCCGGCAGGTCGGGCGAAAAGGGAATCCCGCATTCCGTCAGGCGCTGTTCCAGCATTTCTTCCGTCATTTCCTTCACTCCAGCGGCAGGTGAGTATACTTCACTGCCCAGTATTTGCACCACGCCAGCGCCTCCCGACAGTGGTTTTTAAGCCAGAAGCGCAAGCCCAACTTCGTCGGCGCGCCGATGCCGTAGGCGGTCAAGCCGTTGTCCTCGGCAATCGCGATTGCGCGCGGCAGGTGATAATCACTCGTGATGATCATCACCTTGGTGACGTTGCGCCCGCCGAGCAGCTGCATGGCGTTTTTGATATTTGAATGCGTACTGGCGGATGTGGTGTCCATAAGAATCATATCCTCATCCACGCCCAGCCCAATCAGCACATCGCGCATGACGACAGCTTCCGGCGCGGGTTCATTGCCGCCCTGCCCGCCGCAGACAACAACCGGCACTTTCTTCTGGCGGTACGTTTCCGCCGCCTTTTCGAGCCGCCACTGCAATTGCAGCGACGGCGTACCGTCGGGTTTGACCTGCGCGCCCAGCACGAGCATGGCTTCGTAGTCCTTGCCCGGCGCGGCGACGTGCGTTTCCTTCCAGCAGACCATCAGCACGATGCTGACGTAGGCAATTGCGCCCAGCAGAATCAGCACCAGCAGGATTTTCAGCAGTCGTTTTACTCCTCTTGCCATAGCATTCCTTTCCACCAGAGGCGCTGCCTCTGGACTCCGGCAGGGGCATTGCCCCTGCACCCTGCAAGGGAGTTCCTCCCTTGACCCTTCCGCGCGATTCAGTTGTACGTTCTTCCCCTGATTTCCCCGCGTGTCGCGCTTCGGAATTGTGTTTTCACCTGCTATAACGAATCAAATTTCCTTTTTCATCCCGGAATATTGGCACAATTCCTCAAATTGCGGCACAATCTGGTCACCCAAGCGCCGCACCTCGCCCATCACCCGGATGCGCCCGGCTTGCGTCAAGTACCAATCGTCCTGATTCACGCCTTCCTCCCGCGCGGGGCAGACCAGAAAGCGCGTTTCCGGCATGGCCGTCTGATAATACAGCAGCGCCCGCCGCGCATGAAACGGGCGGCAGCAGAGAATCGCCGTGCGCGCGGAAATTCCCTGTGCTTTCAGCACGGCCGCGGATTTGCGCGCGTTATCCCATGTAAACGTTGCTTCGTCCTCGCGCAGAATCGCACTGTCCGGGACGCCGTGCTTGATCAGCACTGCGCGCAGAAACGCCCACTCCGTCGGATAATCATCCGGATACGCAGCACGGTCTTCCGGCATCACGCCGATAAACTTGTCCACCGCCGCGCCGTGCCGCCCCGACGGCAGCACATACGGCGCATAGCCCGCGCAGTACAATTCCGCCGCGCGAATCGCGTTTGCCGGATGGCGCGAACCGGGAATCAGGATAACGTCAGCTTTCTCCGGCGCGTCCGACACGAACACGAAGTCCGTCACCGCCCGGATGAACGGGAACGCGCCCGTCTGCTTATTTTCCATACTGCTCCCACGCGGCAATTGCCTCTGCGCGCTCCGTGTCCGTCATCGGCGTGAACGCCTGCACATAAATCGCCCGAAGCTGCGCCGTCGTCAGCGCCTCCGGATGATTGCCGAGCCGCTCCGGGTTCACCGATGCCGCCAGCATGTCCAGCGTTGCGTCATCCGGCATCGGGATTTTGTCCAGTTCCAGCACTGCCAGCAGCCCTTTGAGCAGGATTGCGCCATCCATCGGCTTCTCGCCGCCGAGAATGCGTGACAATTCCGTCAGCATCGGCTGATATTCCGCCTGCGCCGCCAGATGCGCCCACAGGTGCGGCAGCGTCAGCATACACGCATGGCCATGCGCCGCGCCGAGTTTCTTCGTGATTTGGTAGCTCATCGCGTGCGCCGCCGTCGTCCGCGTCGTCAGAATCGCCACGCCGGATTCATACGCCGCGTGCAGCATCTCGTCCTGCGCCTTGCGGTCGCCCTGCAAATACGCCGTCAGGTTGTCCAGCACGCCGCGAATCGCGCGCTCCGCGTGAATCCGGCTGCCCGGCGTCGCCTTCTTCGCCCACCACGATTCAATCCCCTGCGCCAGCGCATCCATCGCGCAGGACTTCCGGTGATACTCCGGCAGCGTGTCCAGCAGCGACCCGTCCAGCAGCACCCCGTCCGGCAGCAGCGCCGGATGATCCACCGACAGCTTCTGCCCGTCCTCATACAGCACCGCGACCGCCGTCGTTTCCGCGCCCGTGCCTGCCGTTCCCGGAATCGCCAGATGCGGCACGTTTCCCTCTGGCGGCAGCTGATTCGCCCGCACATGGGCAATATCGGTCATCAGCAGCGCCTTAATGCCCTTGGCAGTATCCATCGCCGACCCGCCGCCGACGGAAATCAGCCCGTCACAGTCCTTTTCCTGATACAGCGCCGCCCCTGCGACGCAATCCTGCAAATCCGGATTGGGATGAAACGCATCGAACACGGGCAGACGCATTCCGGTTCGTGCGAAAAAGACGTTTTTGGTTCTTTCGCCCGCGACGAGAAGGGGCTTGGTGATGCCCATTTCGCGCAGGAGTAAGGATACGTTCGCGCCGCAGAGTGAACCGCGGCCTTCCTTCAGCCAGCTTGGCATGATTGATTCTCCACCTTTCCGCGCTCTATTGTAGCAAATTCGGACATTTTGCGCAAGGGGGGGGGAAGGAGGAGAAAGGGCAAAGGGCAAAAAGCTAAACACGCGGAAACAGCAAGGAAAAGCGACCAACTCAATCGCGAGGAGGGGTCAAGGGGGGATCCCCCTTGCAGGGTCAAGGGACAGCGTCCCTTGTGAGGTTTGGGGCAACGCCCCAACTGTTCCGCAGGCGACCAACTCCAAAGAAGAAGTCAACCAAGGCGCAGGCAGCGAAGCGTCCCTGCCAGTAACTTTGCGCGTCCTCAGACGCGCCCCCCAACTCGCTTTCCCCACCACTTGCACATTGTCGCGCCAAATGGGCGCGACCGAGAAGCACGAAAGCCATCCTCCTAACAATTTTTCTACAACTCCATAAAAACAGGCTCATGCCCCAAAACCACCGGGACATGAGCCTGCTTTCTTATCTCGCCTTTTCAATCAGCATATGCAGCGCGTGCTTCATGGCCAGCGTGCGGATGCGCTCGCGGTTGCCGGAGAGCGCCAGCCGAACCGCGCTCGTGCCGCCCGCCGTCGATACGCCGACGCACACCGTCCCCACCGGGCAGTCCTCCGTCCCGCCATCCGGCCCCGCGACGCCCGTCGTGCTGACCGCAATGTCCACACCCAGCCGCTTCCGCGTGCCTTCCGCCATTGCGCACGCCGTCTCCACGCTCACCACGCCGAAACGCTTGATGACCTCCGCAGGCACGTCCGCCAGAATCGTCTTCGTGTCCGTCTGGTACGTCACCAGTCCCGCGCGGACAACCGCCGATGCGCCCGGAATATCCACCAGCGCCGCAACGACCTTGCCGCCCGTCAGACTTTCGCACGTCGCGCACGTCATGCCCCGCGCCCGCAGCATCTCAATCGCCGTTTTCGCCAGTGAACCACCGTCTGTTTCCTCAATCGCGTACACAACATTGCCCAGACGCGCCTCGACCTCCGCCAGAAGCGGTATCAGCAGCGCCAGCGCCTTCTCCGCCGTATCAGCGCTTGCCGTTGCGCGCAGCTGCACCTCGCCTAAGGAGCAGTAGGGCGATAACGTCGGATTCTCGCCGTTCTCCAAGTCGCGCAGGCGCGTGTCCACCTCGGATTCACCCATGCCGAAGATGCGCACATACCGGCTCACCAGCGCGCGCCCTGACCGCGCCATCAAGTACGGCTCGACCGATGCGGTGAACATCGGCTCCAGCTCGCAGGGCGGGCCGGGCAGGTGGATAACGACTTTTCCATCACCCATCGGGACAATCGCGCCGGGGGCTGTGCCGTTCGGGTTCATCAGCAGCGTAGAATCCGCCGTGAACATAGCCTGCGAAAGGTTGTTGAGGGTCATGTTGCGGTGATACTGCTGGAAGCGGGTGCGAACCATCTCCTCCGCTTCCGGGAAGAGGACAAGCTCCTTGCCCGCAACCTTTGCCGCCACGCGCTTGGTGATATCATCGACCGTCGGGCCGAGACCGCCGGAGGTAATGACGATATCCGCACGGCTGAGCGCAAGGCGGTAGGCGTCCTCCAAGCGCTGCGCATTATCGCCCACGACGGTTTGGTGCTGCTGCGTGATACCCAGCGCGGACAGGCGGCGCGAGAGGAACTGCGCATTGGTATTGAGGACTTGCCCCATCAGGAGTTCCGTGCCGACACATAGAATTTCTGCAATCATGGTATTCTCTCCGAAAGAAGGTGCTTCTTTCAATCACAGGGAATTTTGCGCCTGTTGGCGCGACCAAAGGGCTTTCTGATTGTCCTTTGGGAACCTTCGTTGTCGCCACTTTTGGGGTTATTCAAACAAAATGTAGGGTGTATTCTGCTTGAATACTGCCAAGAGTGCTGCGACGTAAAAACATTTATTTCCCCAATTTGCTGATGCCGGATGCTTTCGCGCAGTCCATGACCGCCTTCGCGACGGCGGGGGCGACGCGCTTGTCGAACGCGCCGGGGATGATGTAGTCCTCTTTCAGCTCATCGTCCGAAACGATAGACGCAATCGCGCGGGCGGCAGAGAGCTTCATTTCCTCCGTAATATCTGTCGCCTGTGCGTCCAGCGCGCCGCGGAAAATGCCGGGGAAAACCAGCACGTTGTTGATTTGGTTCGGATAGTCGCTGCGCCCGGTCGCAATGACGCGCGCGCCGCCCTTTGCGGCTTCTTCCGGCATGATTTCCGGCGTGGGATTCGCCATTGCAAACACAATCGCATCCTTCGCCATCGTCGAAACCATCTCCGCCGTGACGATTTTCGGGGCGGAAACGCCGATGAACACATCCTTGCCCTTCATCACGTCCGCCAGCGAACCGCGCTCGTTGTGCCGGTTCGTGATTTCCGCCATCTTGCGCTGCGCCGGATTCAGCCAGTCTTCGTCCACGCTGACCGCGCCCGCCCGATCCACCAGCACGATATTGCCCGCGCCGAATTGCAGCAGGAGCTTGGCGATGGAGATGCCCGCGCTTCCCGCGCCGTTGATGACGATGTTCACATCCTCCATCTTTTTGCCAACCAGCCGCAGCGCGTTCAGCAGACCCGCGGAGACGACAATCGCCGTGCCGTGCTGGTCATCATGAAAGACGGGAATATCCAGTTCCTTGCGCAGGCGGCTTTCGATTTCAAAGCAGCGCGGCGCGGAAATATCCTCCAGATTGATGCCGCCGAACGTCGGCGCGATTGCCTTCACCGTCCGCACAATTTCGTCCACGTCCTTCGTATCCAGACAAATCGGGAATGCATCTACGTCCGCAAATTCCTTGAACAGAATCGCCTTGCCCTCCATGACAGGCATCGCCGCCAGCGGGCCGATGTCGCCCAGCCCCAGCACCGCCGTGCCGTCGGACACCACCGCAACCAGATTGCCCTTGGCGGTGTAGCGGTACACATCGCGCGGGTCAGCATGAATGCGGCGGCAGGGTTCTGCCACGCCGGGAGTATACGCGGTGGACAGGTCATCGCGGTTCTCGACCTTCACCTTGCTCTGTACGGCAACTTTGCCGTGGTGTTCCTCGTGCATTTGCAGGGCAGCCTGATTGTAATCCATAAAAATCGCTCCTTTTCAGGTCGAATGATAGCACTTGACGGCATTAAGGTAACACCGCGCAAATGAGGTGGTCGGCTGGTGAATGGATTTTTCGTCAGATGCAAATGCAAATTTCGAAGGTTTACTGGATGTAAATCGAGAAATTTGCATGCCGCAGATGGCGGAAAAGACATCGCCAACGCTGCCGACGAATTGTGCGGTATTGCCTTAAGCTTCACCCAGTTTGTGACCTGAGTCAAGCCTCTGTACTGCGTATACCGCATCCCATACTTCTCTTTGGCATAGGCAAACACACGCTCAATCTTTTCTTTTCGCAGCTTGTAGATGTCCCGATACATGGGCGTATGCCAAGGGTGATTGCCGGCTTTGGTTTTGGGACGTGTATACGCACTCGTCAGAACTCTGCCGCTTTCAAAGATTCTTTTGCAGATCCACGGCGTTTTGTAGGCACTGTCAGCCGCTACAATTTTATGTTCGGGATAATATTGGCAGAGATAATCATACAGAGGGTCGAATGCTACGTTGTCGTGAACGTTTCCGGGGGGTGACGTGTACGCCCAAAATGAAGTTGTGCTTGTCACATGCGGTGTGCGCTTCGTAGGCAAAGACTTTTTTGTGCTCGCCCTTGTGGAACACGCCACACTCCGGGTCTGTGGTGGAAACGGTCTTTTCCATCATTTCCGGTTTGTCGGAATCCTCCCCGCTGCTGTCATGATCAAACGGTTTCTTCCCGTGCGCTTCTCTGTCTTTGTTGATTTCCTCAAACAATTCGTTAGCATATCATATTTTTCTCCGTTTTACGAGAAAAAGGTCACCGATTGGTGACCTTTTTCGACAGGCTGAGCAACTTATGTTGAGCTAAACAAAGAATATGTGTTCTCTTATGAGCTCCAACTCTGAAGGTCGCTGGTTCGAATCCAGTCGGGCGTACACTACAAAAACCCCGTAGCTTCATTTGGTGGGGTGTCGGTTGGCCATGTTCAAAGAACATACTCAGTTGGTTTTGTTCTGCTACAAGGACACCTTTCATTGTGGCAACAGCGCAAAACGGTTGACGGTCATGTGGGCGGCGGTGGGCTTGGCGCAGGCGGCATACAGCCCCCAGACGGTTCCGGTAAAACACCTGCCCGCGATTTCGATGGCCAGAAACCGGGTGCTGACCTGTCCCAGAACGGTTTCTGCGCCAGTCTCGTCACGGAAAGAAAAGACGTACTTCTCCTTGTCAGACACGACAATCAGTGTAACGGGACCCTCCGGAATGACGCGCTGCGCGACGGTGTGGCAGATGTCCTCCGCCTGAAGGGTGAGCGTCAACAGATTGCCCATCCCGACGGTGCAGTTGATGTGGAACATGCTGCTCAGGCGGATGGCGAAGCCGGCCTCGTCGCCGGGCTGCAGCGGGTCAAAGGTGAAGTCCGCCTCCATCCGGCAGGCAAAGTCCAGCGGACGCAGGCCCGCAAAGGTAGGCGTCTTATCCCGCAGGGTCTGGGTGGCGGGCATCAGCACCATCTTTCCGGGGAGGCGCTGGTGCCTGCCCATATCCATTTTGCGCAGGAAGAGCCATTGGGGCTCCCAGCTGGTGCGATGCATGTCCGCATGGAACGCCTGCGGAGGCTGCTGGGCCGCCCACAGGGGACCCTCCTCCGCCAGAACAGCGCGCTTGCCGTGGTTGCCGCATACAGGCCAGCCATCCACCCAGCGTACCGGGGTCAGGAAGGTCTCACGACCCAGATGTCCCATGGTGCGCCGCGCCAGCCGCGTGCTCAGATGTACCATCCACCAGTTGCCGCGGTGATCCTCCAGCAAATCGCCGTGACCGGTGCACAGCACCGTCCAGCTACCGTCGCAGACATTGGTGAGGATGGGGTTGTCCGGGCAGCCCTCGTAGGGACCGAACAGTTCCTTACTGCGGGCGATGGTCGCCATGTGCGTCCAGAAGGTGCCGCCTTCCGCCGCCAGCAGGTAGTACCACTCGCCGATGCGGTACACATGGGGCGCTTCCAGAAAAGATGCGCCAAAGCCAGTCCAGATGTTCTTCCGTTCGCCGATAACACGCCCGGTGGTCAGGTCGATTTCCTCCAGGCTGATGGCCCCGTGGGCGGCATCCAGCCGGTCGTTGGTACAGTAATAAGCATGCCCGTCCTCAAAATAGATAGAAGGATCGATGCCGCCGATTTCCGGCAGCCACACGGGCGGCGTCCACGTCCCCGCCGGATCGCTGGCGGTGACGATGAAATTGCCGTAGCCCTCCAGCGTGGCGGTGACGTAGAACACGCCCTCGTGCCAGCGGATGCTCGGGGCCCACACGCCGCCGGAATCCCCCACGGGCAGCAGGGGGAATTCCTCCGCCCGCTGCAGGCAGTTGCTGATCTGCGTCCAGTTGACCAGGTCGCGGCTGTGATACACCGGCAGGCCGGGGAAATACTCAAAGCTGCTGGTGACGATGTAATAATCCTCGCCGACGCGGCAGATGCTGGGGTCGGGGTTGAAGCCACGGATAATGGGGTTTTCGTATTGCATAAGGGGCCTCCTTTGACCGTTTAACAACAGGCAAGCATGGGTCAGGTTGGCAGAGGGGGTGATTCGTTTTCTGAACAAATCGCTGTCCCAATGCGCTTCGATGTACTGCACAATTCCACTTAAAGGCGTCATCCGTTCATACTGATTGGCCGCCAGATGCCGCCGTCATCCACACAGCTGCAGTCACTGCGCGGGGGTAGTACAATCCGCCGATGATGCTGCGGTCGCGTACGTTGATCTGGTCGGACACAGTGACCTCCTTGGCCACCTGCTGCATCCAGCCGACCAGCTCCTGCTCCACGGAGGCGGGCACGGGGATGTGCAGCGCGTTTTCCATCGCGTAGAGCGTCAGCATGACCTTGGACGTCCAGGCGTTGCAGCTGTTGCTGCTCAGGCGCAATCCGCCGCTGACAGCGTCCAGACAGACGCCCTCTTGCAGGCAGGCCAGCCCATGGCAGCGGAGCAGGTCAAACAGCTGCGGTTCGTCGCATTCGCGCAGGGCACCAAGGAGGAAGGGCACGGTCAACGGCTCGATGGCGGCTGAAACGGCGCCCGGCACATCCCGGAGCGCATTGGCCTTCAGCCAGGGATGCGCCTCGGATTGGAACTGCGCCGCTGCAACGCGGCATTTTTCAAGCATGCAAGACGCCCGCCTGGCTACATCCTCTTGGCCCAGCCGTAATGCGCAGCGCTGGATCAGGTGCAGTGAACACCAAGCTTTGATGAAGATGTATACATTGCCGCAGGCGTCCAGCAGGGCGTGATCCAGGGAATCATAGGTGGTGCTTTCCAGCTGGCAGGCGCCGCCTTTTGTTGTGGTTGCCTTCAGCAGGCCCGTGCGTTCCTGCACTCTGGGCGCGTCACGGTTTTCCAGGCTGGTCATGAATTCCGCCAGCAGGCCCGTTTTGCCCGCCAGCCACGCGTCGTCCCCTGTCCAGAGGGTGTAGCCGCAGATGCAGTAGATGCCGTTCATCAGCTGATCCGTGGTCATGTAGTAGTAGAATCCGTCACGGGTGGCATTCTCCCGCTCATAGGCGCTCTGACCGTGGGGCGCATAGTTGAAGAAGCACCCCATATCATGGGCAAAGCTGATGCCACCGGGGTATTCGCCCTGCCGGTCGGGGAAGGTCACGGTATCGTGATAGGCATAGTGGGCGATGTATTCATCCATCAGGCTGCGGAGGACCCAGGGGTTGCGCTTGAGCTCCCAGATCATGTGGTCGGCACACAGGTCGAGGGTGTTGCGCCACAGGTAGGCGCCCTCGCCGATGTTCCAGTGCAGCTGGCCCCGGGCGTCCTCCAGCAGCTGGGAGGAGGCATAATAAGCCCGGATGGCCTGACTGAACAGCTCATAGCGCTTCTTGTCTGCGCAGAGGAATTCCGCATCCGCCTCTTCACTCTGCCGGCGGATGATATCCCCATGCTGCAGCACCCCGGCCATGGATGCCTCCAGATTTTTGAAGAACCGGTGATAATAATAGGTTGTTTCCAGCGCACCGGAGCTGCCGAAGCTTTCATGCACCGCCCAGGTGATGGTCAGCGTCCCCATCTTGCCCGTCTGCACCCGCAGACCCAGAAACGCTGGGCCGCTGGGATGACGCTGTTCCTTGCCTTGCTGCAGCAGCTGCAGCGCATTGCCGCCCTGCACCAAGAAGGCGCCCTCTGTCTTTTCAGCAGCAAAGCCCCATTGATCGCCATAGGCATAGCCCAGCATGCTGTCCGTACTGAAGCAGTTGATGCGCTTGGCGTCCCTGTACTGCAAGCCCCAGAAGAGCGTGCTTTCCTGCTGACCGGCGGTGTTATCCAGCGTGATGTCCATAAGGACGCCCGGCAGGCAGCTACTCGCTGGCATGGGACCCTTTTGAGGATCGGGCAGTGCGCAGTAGGGCGTGTACACCTTCACCTGCAGCTTGCCCGCCTGATACAGATCCACCGCAGGCGTCAGGGTTCTTTGCACCTGCGCAAAGGGAATGGGATTCCAGTCCCGATACGCCCGCTGGGACTGGGCAAACACCAGGCTCTGTGTTTCCTGCGGATTGGTATAGCCAAAGAGCATGGCGCCGGATTCCTTGCGAATGGGATCCTGATGGTCGATGCTCACGCCGCTGGTATCTGAACCGAAGGTCAGGCTGGCCCATGCGCCCACGGATGCGTGATGTGTGTTGAAAAACGCCGTCATCTGTTTACCCTCCTTTAGCAGGATGTGCTGCGCCCTGTCTGGCGCCATACCAGTCAGGTAAACCGGAAGCTGGTGAAATCAAATCTGGCCCCCGGCAGGAACAGGAAGGTTACGCGGCAAAGGCCGCTGGGAACCTCCACGTCAAAGAGCTGTGTTTCGCCGCCATGACCGTCAAAATCACAGGGGGTGATTTTCTCCTCTCCCTGCGCGTCGGCAATCCGCACCATGACCGTGGTTTGTTCAAGCGGGGTGGTACCGGTCAGAGCCAGTCTGACATGCTGACGGTCTGCAAAATCCATGCCCTCAAACAGCAGGCTCACATTGTTGCCAATGTCCAGCACGCGGGAGCCCTCCACCCGGTAGCTGTCGCCATAGATGGCGTCGGCCCCAGCGGCTTCATGCAGCTCCCAGCAGCGGCTTTGCCTGGTGAAGGAGAAGCCCTTGAGGTGAATTTTGTCGTGCAGTTCAAAGCACAGCGTCACCACGCCCTTGAGCTTCCTGGGGAGACGGTAGGTTTCGCTCTGATAGGTGTTCCAGCGGATCACCGGCTTGCAGTAGGGCAAATCCGCAATCTTTACGCCGCCCTGCCCCGGAATGCCTTCCCACAGACCGATCTGATAGAGCTGACTGCCATCCAGCGCAAACACGGGCAGCGTGATTTCATCGGAGCCATCCGGCCCCATATCGACATTGGTGAAGCCCACCAGACTGCGCTCCTTGGGCGCAAAGGCGGCACCATGCTCGTTGCCGGGGCTGATCTCGCCCTGCACCACATCGTATAGTCCGGCTGAAATGAAGCCATAGGGGTTCAATCGCGTAGTGCCCATGCCGGTGATGCGAATTTCCATCTGACTCAGCACGCGGCTGTGGGGTGCGCCGTTGCAGCAGCTTGCCCGCACATACACAACGCCGTCGCCCAGCGCCTGCACATGCACCCTGTTGCCGCAAGGCGTCAGCGCAACGCAAGGGGCTTCAATGCCCGCCGCATTGGTGGCCGTCCAGATAATGGGCTGAGCCGCTGCAGTTTCCGGGAGGAGCGTGACTTCAAAGCAGGTATTCGGCTGCTGCGGATTCAGGTCAACAGGACCCAGCACCTTCATGTCCAGCCGGCGCACGGGACAATCCTCCGTCAGCGGCGCAGCGGGAATTCTGTCCACACAGGACCAGGCTTTGCCCTGCGCCGCCACCACGGGCAGCGTCAGCTCCGTCTTTTCCATCCCCGGCGACGTCACCGTGACCGTCACGCTGCCGGGATGATCCAGCGCGCCGACCATCGCCAGGAGTTTGCCGGAAAAGAGTCGGCGGGTGTTGGCTTTGTAGCCCTCCGGATCCGTGGAATCGCCGTTGTCCGTACCCATCAGGCGGCCCGCGCCGCTCACTTCGATATGCACCCGGTCATTGGCATTCTCCACCACCCGACCCCACGCGTCCTTCATCGTGATGTGGACGAAGGCAAGGTCGTGGCCGTCGGCCCGGAGCTGGGTTTCATCACAGGACAGACAGATCTGTGCGCTGTTGCCATAGGAGCTGCGCCAGTCCGTGCCCACGCATTGTCCGCCACGATAGGCCACCGCACGGAGTTCACCCGGCGCGTAGCAGACCTGCCACACCGGGCGGAAGGCATGCACGCCCAGACGCTCCACCTGCTGCCGGCCCAGGGAGACGCCGTTGAGGAACAGTTCGCACTCCTCGGCATTGGTTGCAACGGGGACGTCGATCACCTGACCGGCGTTCCAGTCCCAGGTGACGCTGATGTGTACCACATCCTCGCACTGCCAGGCAGCCCTGAAGAGATGCCAGCCCTCCTTGGGATAGCAGGCCGTATCCGCCTGCCCGAAGAAGCTTGAACGCGACTGATAAGGCGTGGGTTCGCCGATATAGTCAATACCGGACCACAGGAACTGCCCGAGGGAGTACTCCCAACCCAAGTCCCCCGACACGCATTCCTCCAGCGTTCGACTGCCGAAGGACACCGCCGAGTTGCCCAGGTCGGAGCATTGCATGTCAATGTCGCTGAGGATGTTGACGTGCTTGGGGAAGTGGTACACGCCGCGGCTGCTGACCATGGCCGCAGTTTCGGAGCCATACACCGCCCAGTGGGGGTTGGCTTCGTGCTGCTTGCGGTACAGCTTTTCGCCATAGTTGTAGCCCACCGCGTCCAGCTCATGGGCACAGCGCTGTGCACCCTGACCCAGCATGAGATTGCTGGCCATGGAGATCAGGCCGTTGCCCGCCGGATCATAACGGCGCACCTCTGCCTTCAGCGCCCGGAGAACATTGATGGCGTCCGGATTGGCATGGGTATCGTGAATTTCGTTGCCGATGGACCACATGAACAGACTCGGATGATTCCGGTCTCTGGTCACCCACAGCCGGACGTCCTCAGCAAAGTCCTGCATGAAGAAGCGCCCGTAATCGCAAGCTGTCTTGGTGGAGCCCCACATGTCGAAGCTCTCGTCCATGACGATTAGGCCCATTTCGTCGCACATGTCCATGACTTCCCGGGCAGGCGGATTGTGGGCAGTGCGCAGCGCATTCACGCCCATGTTCTTCATCACCTGCAGCTGACGGCGGGCAGCCTTTTCATGGAAGGCAGCACCCAGCGCACCCAGATCGTGATGCAGGCAGACGCCCTTGATCTTCATCGCCTGCCCGTTGAGGAACAGGCCATGATCCGGCGTGACCGTAAAGGTGCGGAAGCCGATGTTCTGCACCACCACCTGCTCGCCGAGGGTTGTTTCCAGCAGGTACAGGTTCGGCTGCCCGCAGCTCCACAAAGCAGGCTGCGGCACAAACAGCCGCTGATGCACCTCTGCGCCCTTTGCCGGGTGCCGGTGCAGCGCCACCTGATTCCCCTGCGCGTCCAGAATGCGCTGGGTCAGCACAGCATCGCCTCCCTCCCCGGCCAGCTGAGTGGCAATATCCACCTGCCAGCCGCCTTCACAGGAGGAGGTGGTGACATAGATGCCATTGGTAACAATGTGGTGCTTCGGCAGCCAGCGCAGCCGCACAGGCCGGAAAATACCTGCACCCGCGTACCAGCGGGAATTGGGATGCCTTGCCTTCACCTGAATCAACAGGGTATTCACATCCCGGGTCAGATAGCGGGTGACGTCCACCACCACCGATGTATAGCCATAGTGGTGTGCACAGACGAGCACATCATTGATCCACATCTCCCAGTCCATGTAGACGCCGTCAAAATCCAGCTCACAGACAGTCCCCTCCGGACAGGCGGGCAGCTGGTTGCGATACCAGCCGTCGCTGTCCTCGTAAAGGTCTTCATGCTGCCAGATCAGCCAATCATGGGGGATATCCACCGCATGAAAGGCAAAGTCCGCCGCATGCTCCCTGCTTGATCCGGGCGCCTGTTTGGAAAACTGCCATCCAGAATCAAATCGCTGTTCCATACTTCCTCCCCCGATGGTTCGTCCTTTACTGATGTGCGTAATCCCACAGGAGGCTTTTGAGCGCATCCAGCGCAATGTGGTAGGCCACTTCGCCGTCCGTCTGCGCCTTGGCAGCTGCATTCCTTTCCAGTGCAGCAAAGCCGACAAAGCTGCCCAGATGGGGCTCCAGGGACAGGTAGCCGTCATAGCCGCCGTCCAGCAGGTCAAAGAGAATCGCCTTCACATGGCCATCGCCCCAGCCGGCAGGCACCACCGTGCCATCCCTGTTCAGGGCGTCCTTGATGTGCACATAGCGCACATACGGCTTGAGCTGTGCCCAGGCTTCCAGAGTATCCTGCCCGCACTGCACGAAGTTGGCGAAATCAAACACAGCCTGGAAATGATCGCCGGCCAGCTCGTCCATCAGCAATTTGCAGCGCCGGGTATTATCGCCGAAGATGCCCTTCTCGTTCTCGTGCAGGAGCACCACGTCATGTTCAGCGGCATAGCTGACCATCATGCGGAGGCGGCGCAGCACCTCATCCTGCCAGATGTCACAGGTATCTTTCGGCACATAGAAGCTGAACATGCGGATGAACCGCGATCCGAGGATTTTCGCAATCTCCACCACATGCCTGGTGAGGGCAAAATGGGGCTCAAAATCATCCTGGATATCAATCTTGCCCAGCGGCGAACCGATGGCGGACACCGTCATGCCCTGCGCATCCAGCTGCTTACGCACCTGCGCCGCTTCCTCCAGGGTGAGCGTGCTGATGTTTTTCCCGTTGACGGTACGGATTTCAATCGCCTTCACGCCAAGGCACCGGGAGACCTCCAGCTGCCGGGCGAAGTCAGAGCAGATTTCATCGGAAAACCCAGTCAGGTGAATTGTCATGTGATATTCCTCCATTCTTCTTGCAACATATCGCTCAGCACCACCTGCTCAGGGGAAAGCTTCAGCACCTCTACCCGGGAGATCATCCAGTTTTTTCCTTGATCCGGGCTGCCCTGATAGAACAGGTGGATTTTTCCTTCCTCAGCCTGCCACACATAGGGATGGCCTGATTCGCTAGCGTTCCAGCTGCCCTCCTGGCCGGGACCCTGCAGCGGCTGATCGCAGATGCGGGTAAAGTGAATGCCATCGTCGCTGACGGCGCAGTTGATCTGCTGCGGACAGCAGTTGTAGGCACCGGCGTAGAACATATACACCTTGCCCTGATGTACCAGCGCCGCAGGGGCTTCAATGCAAGCCTGCTCCCAGGGAAGTTCGGGCTGCAGGATGGGCCCGGTGCATTGCTGCGTCCAGTCCTGTGCATGGAAACCGCTGTCCAGCGGCGCGGTGGAAACCCCCAGCAGCTGAATTTCACAGGACGGATCGCGGCTGGCCCAGTAGCAATACAGCTTGTCTTCGAAGGCGATCACATCCGCGTCGATGGCGCGGCCTGCATTCCATTCGCCGCTGGGGCGGATGATGGGGTTGGTGGGGTCGCGGTGGAAAACAATCCCGTCCTCAGACCAGGCGTGGCAGATGTAATCCCGGGGGAAATTGCCGTAGCTCTGGTAGAACAGATGCAGCACATCGTTTATCACAATCGCCGCCGGCGCACAGATCATATGCCCCTCCGCTTCGGTTTCGGGCTTGATGTAACCTTTGATCGTCCAGTTTTCGTAATCGTCGCTGACGGCAATGCCAATTTCCTTCAGGCCATGGGCGCTGTAATACAGCCATGCACAGCCTTTGAAGTACACAACGCAGGGGTCCTTGGCATAGGTTGTGCCATCCGCCTGCCAATCCTTAAACAACATATGTTTTCTCCTTTTTACAGCCTGACCACCGAGCCATAGGTGCCGGAGGGATCCAAAATGCGGTCAGAATCCGCCTTGGGCGCAGAGAGCTTCCGCTTTTCCGTCAGCAGCTCAAGGAACTTCTCCTCATCAAAGGGGATGGTCACTGATTCGCCCAGCCAGTCGGACAGATGGAAGGCGTTGGACAGCATCAGACTGTTGATGCCTTCCTGACCCTCCGCCACCAGCGGCGTGCCGTGCAGGATACAGGATGCGAAGTTGTTGAAGATACCGATGTGCTGGGGATTCTTGTCGTCCATATCCAGCTCCATGGGATGATAGGGAATATGGCCGAAGCCATCCTGACTCTGCTTGCACCAGACGCGCTCGTTTTCTTCCAGTTCCCAGGCGAAGAGCTGATCATGCTCGCAGAGGAACTTGCCCTTTTCAAGGGTGATCTCCAGGCGGTTCGAGCCGGGATAATCGCCCGTGGTGGAAACGAACACGCCTGTGGCGCCGTTGGGAAATTCCATGTACGCCGTCACGTCGTCTTCCACCTCAATGTCATGCCATTTGCCGTAGTGCAGGTGTGCATGCACCTTCACCGGCATGCCGCAGAGCCACTGCAGCAGATCCAGCTGGTGGGGGCACTGGTTCAGCAGCACGCCTCCGCCCTCGCCGTCCCAGGTGGCCCGCCAGGAGCCGGAATCATAATAGGCCTGGGTGCGGTACCAGTCGGTGATGATCCAGTTGACGCGCTTGATTTCGCCCAGTCTGCCGCTGACGAGGATCTCCTTCATCTTGCGGTAGATGCAATTCGTCCGCTGGTTGAACATCAGTGCAAACACCTTGCCGGACGCTGCAGCCGCCTCGTTCATTTCCCGCACCTGCAGGGTATATACGCCGGCTGGCTTCTCGCAAAGCACATGCAGCCCATGCCGGAAGGCGTCAATCGCCAGCGTGGGGTGCTGATAATGGGGCACCACAATGTGCACCGCATCCACCAGCCCCGACGCGATCAGATCGCTGCCCTCCTCGAACAGCGGAATATCCGGATAAGCCTCATGGCAGACCGCCCGGCGGGAAGCCTTCCTGTCCGCTATAGCCGCGATTTCAATTTCAGGGCACATGCCATTCATGATGTTCTTCACATAACCGGTGCCCATACCACCATAACCAATGATGCCAAGACGCACTTTATTCATCAATATTCTCCTCTGCCATTCCGTTTCCCGGATGGATGTATTCCTCCCCATCGGGAGGACACGACGCAGATATACGCATTCTAACACAGATTTGTCCCTGGGGCAATCATAAAGCGAGGGGCCGAGGCGCTGTTTTTGCATGCCTCAGCCCCTCCGACTGTCAGGATTCACCCCGGAACAGTCCACAGGAATTATTTGCGATCAGCGTAGGGATAGGAGTTGCGGACCTCGCCAGCCTGATAGGCAGCGCGCTGCTCCTCAATGATCTTATCGCCGCCAGCCTTCAGAATTTCGTTGCACCAGTAGTCATAGGTCGCGTCGAGTTCTTCAGGCTTGCAGGTGGTCACCTTGACCAGGAACTCCGCTTCCTTGGAGGTCACGGTGCTGCCGTAGTCCAGGCGGCTCTGGATGATGCCCGTGAAGGTCGGGACGTAGTAAGCGCCCACATCCGCGTACTCGATGCACTTTTTGATCTGATCCTCGTAGCCGGGGAACGCCAGAGCCGCAGCCTTCGCGTTGATTTCATCGGAGCCATAGTTCATGCCGTTAGCGATGAACACCACGTCGCCGGCATGCATCTTGTACTCATTCGGCACATCGGCGGTAGCCTTGAGGTCCAGCGGGATGCCGTTCTCGTCAACCTTGGTGTAGTTGACGCCCATTTCGCCGTTCTGCAGGTAGTACATATGCTCGGGGGTGGCCAGGAAGTCCAGGTACTTCATGGCGGCAATGGCGGTTTCCTCGCTCACCCAGTTGGGGATGAAGAAGGCCAGACCGGTGCAGCCGGTCTTCGCCTGCATGGTGTCGCCGTACATGTTCTTGAAGGGGTTGCAGATGGTCCACTCGCCGCCTTCAACATTCTTCTCCAGCTCCACCTGGAAGCCGTCCTGAGCGCTCCATGGAGAGTCGTAGCGGCCCATCTGCTGGAAGCCGGTGTAACCCATCACCAGGTACTGCTTTTCGAGGTCGTCATTGCTCAGGCCGAAGGTCTCGGGGATCAGGCCCTCGTTGTACAGCTTGTTGAACCAGCGGAAGTACTCCTTCGCACCGGGCATCAGCTCACGGAAGCCGGCGTAGGCAAACCAGTCTTCTTCGGTGATCTGGTCGTAGTCCAGGAAGCAGTCCAGGGCGATACCACAGCCGTACAGGGGGTCGGGGGTGTACAGGTTGGTCTGCCACGGAATGGTGATTTTGCCGCCCAGGTTGTTTTCCTTCGCAGCCACCAGGAACTGATACAGCTCTTCCTGGTTGGTGGGCTCCTTCATGCCCAGCTTGTCCAGCCAGTCCTGACGGATGGCGTAGCAACGGGCGTTCTTGTCCATCAGACGGGCATGAAGGTAGTAACGCTTGGGACCGTCGCCGACGTCCATGATGCCGTACTCCAGCACAGCCTCGCCCAGGAAGGCGGACAGGTTCTGGCCGTACTCAGCCAGCAGGTCGTCCAGCTCTAGGACGCCGCCCATGTCCACATACTGCTGCACCATCTCCACGCCGTAGGTGACGCAGATGTCAGGCGCGGTGCCGCCGGCGAGCAGGGTGTTGAGCAGGGTTTCTTCTTCCCAGCGGGAAACGGGGACGAACTCAACCTTGATGTGGTTGGGATCGCCGAAGTTCTTCTGAATGTAGCGCAGCTGCAGATTATCCTGCAGGTTGAAGCCGGGGATGGAGCGCTCGAAGCACTCCACGCGCAGCGTCAGCCACTCTTCATCAGCCATCGCAGCGCTCATGGGGAGCATGCTGCAGAGCATCGCAAGACACAGGAACAGGGTTGCCAGTCGTTTCATGGGATCCACTCCTTTTCTTTATTAGGGCACCACCGCACAATTCGGCGGCGCGTCTGGCGATGCCTTTTCCGCCATCTGCGGCATGCAAATTTCTCGATTTACATCCAGTAAACCTTCGAAATTTGCATTTGCATCTGACGAAAAATCCATTCGCCAGTCGACCACCTCATTTGTGCGGTGTTACCCTAGAACTTCCTTATTCCTCCACATGCTGCCCGCGCAGCCCCGCCGCCAAGTGCTTCACCAGCTCGTCCTGCTGCTCCTCCAAGGTGCGATTGCCGTCGAACATCACCGGCTTCTGCACCTCAAAGCAGTGCTTCTTCTGGTCGATATGCACCGGGTAGAGGGTCAAATTCTTGCCCGTCGCGCGGTAGAACATCGTGCAGATGTTCAGCCAGCCCGTGTTGATCCAGTTGTGATGCTCGCCAAACCCGCTGGGCTGCTCCGGGAAAATCACCAAGTGTTTGCCTTCTTTGAGCGCCTTCATGCTCTGGCGCATCGTCGTCATCACCCGCGCGTCGTGGTAAACGGGGATGGTCGGCGCGCTTTGGAGAATCGGCGGCAGCACGGCGGCGGCGATATACGGCAGCGTCGCGTTATACAGCGGCTCCAAGCGGCAGCCCGGCTTCCACCAATAGTCCTGCCGAACATAGGCGGGGCAGGTTTTGCGGTTCATGATGCCCTCGTTGCACCACACGCGCACTTCGTCCCGCAGCGGGAACTTGACCACCATGTCAATCGGCCCGAACGCCCCGACGTGGTTGCACACGAAAACGCTGGGATTGCCCGAAAACGGCACTTCCCACGTCGTGGTCATGCGGGGCGTGACAGCACGCACAACTGCGCGAAGGCAGCGATACAGTCGACCCATGCTTTCCTCTCCTCTGCTGGACAGACTTTTTTTATCATACCATGAACCGACAAGAATTGCAAGGCATCCCGGCGAAAAAATCCGCATACGCTGCCCCATGGAGGGGCGGACATGAGGAAGAGAATCATCATCTGCGCGCTGTCGGTGCTTCTGCTGATTTTGTCGGGTGTGCTGGCGTTTTATCTGCACGGTCAGAATCGCCCGATTGCGGGGCTTTCGGGGGATAATCGGACGCTCCTGCGCGTGTGGATGCTCCACAGCCCCGGCGGCGCGGCGCGGTGGGTGGAAACGCAGCTATCCGCCTACGAACGGCAGCATCCGGGCGTGCTGATTTACCTGCGGCAGGTGTCGGCGGATGAGCTGACCGCGGAGGAAACCCTGCTGCCGGACGTGGTGCTCTACCGCCCCGGCGATATCCCCGATCCAGACGGGCTTTTCCTGCCGATTTCGGGCGATGCGCCGATTTTCGCGGGGCTGCTGTCCGGCGGGCGGCAGGTGGCGTATCCGCTTTGCTGGGGCGCATGGGTGCTGGCGGTGGATTCGGCGTATGATCCGCAAACTGCCGCCACGCCCGCACCGACGACGCTGCTGGGTCGCCCATCATCAACGCTTTCGCCGGAGCAGACGCCCGCGCTGTTTCCGCTGGAGAAGGCGGACGCGGCAAATTGTCCGCTGCTTTCCCCCGGTGGATGCGCGCTGTACGCCCTGCGGGAAATTTTCGTGAATCAGGCGTACCCGCGCTGGACGGACGACTTCGCGCAGCTGCCGTCCGACACGGTGTACCAGCGCTTCCGGGAGCGGAAATGCGCGTCGGCGATGCTGACGACGGGGCAAGTGGTGGCGTTTTCGGGGCTGACGAGCGCGGGCAAGGGCTTTCCGTTCCGGGTGATGGTCGGGCGGACGGTCACGACGGAGCAGGTGCTGCTTTCGTCGATTTGCGCGGGTGCGCAGGATGGCGCGGCGGACTTGCTGTCGTTTCTCGTAAGCCGGGGCGCACAGGAGCAGCTGGTGCATCAAGGGTTGTTTTCGGTGCGGGAGGATTTGGCGCTGTACCCGTCGGGCTGGGCGGCGGAGGTGGAGCAGGCGGCGCGGCGGGGCATCACCATGCCGGATGCGTTCCAGTCGGACGAGGCTTTGCGGCAAAAAGCATGGCAGGACTTTCGGTGATTGTCCTGCCATTGATTTATACGTTTATCATCAGCATCCCGCTGTTTCCCGCGGGCAGCTCCGCCTGAATTTTGCCGTCGCGGAAGTCGACTGCCCCGCCCGCCGCGGCATCGGCAGCATTTTCGTCCGCGCAATAGGGATTGATGAGCAGGACGCGCCTACCGCACTTTTGCGCCTGTTCCGCGTATTCATGCTTGATGGTGCTGTTCCATTCATCGGCGCGGTAGTCGCACCAGACGGGCCAGAGCACCACATCGGCGTCGAGTGCGTGCATTTCTTCGGGTCTACCGTCTGTCCAGAGGTCGCCGCACAGCCCGATAGCGAAGGCTTTGCCGCCATAGGTGAATTTCTCGAAGTGCGTGCCCTCGCGGTAGTGGGCATCCGTCTTTCGGTAGTCCTTCCAGCCGATGGTGACGCGGCGGAAGCGGTGGATGATCTCGCCGTCCGCGCCGATGAAAGCGCAGCTGCTGTACAGGGCATCTCCGTCGCGCTCGATGAAGCCGAAGGAGATAGCGGTGGCGTACTTTCGGGCGGCGTCCTGCAATTGGCGGATAGGGGCGGAATCAAGCGGGAGAGCCATATCGCGGTCAGCGGCGTAAGACCAGCACAGGCAGTCAAAGCCTTGGAGGGTGGATTCGCCGAACACAACGAGGTCGGCACCGTCAGCGGCGGCTTGGGCGATGGCGGCGGTCATGGCGGCGAGGTTATGCGGAATGTCTTTGTTCTTGACGGGGGCGGAGGAGAGGGCGATTTGCATAGGTGTGTCAGCTCCATTCGAGGGGAATGCGGCTATTCGGTCGCGCCCATTTGGCGCGACAATGTGCAAGGGGCTGGTAGCGCAAGTTGGGGGGCGCGTCTGAGGACGCGCGAAGTTACTGGCAGGGACGCTTCGCTGCCTGCACCTTTGTGGGCTGTTCCTTTTGAATTGGTCGCCCGTGCGACAGTTGGGGCGCTGCCCCAAACCCCGGCAGGGGCGCCGCCCCTGCACCCTGCAAGGGACATTGTCCCTTGACCCTTTTTTGGGCTGCCCGGCTTGAGCGCGCTTCCCTATTGCCTTTCTGCCTTAGTCCCTGATTTCGCCGCACAAATTTTTCGTCAGCAGCTCATCCGTATTTTCCTGCGCCAATGCCCACATGAGTTTTGTCACCGCGGCTTCCGTCGTCAAGTCCATCCCCGACAGCACATCCGTCCGCAGCAGCTGCGTCCCAACCTCATAAATCGACAAATCCGCCTTTTCATACATGCACTGCGTCAGCACCAGTATCCGAACGCCATTTTTCCTCAGCATCCGCAGTTTTTCCACCAGATTCCGCCGGATATAGTGCAGTCCGCCGAGTCCGAACGCCTCAATCACCAGTCCGCGATAGCCCGCCTGTGCGATAAAGTCCAGCACATCGGGCTGCGTACCGGGGAAGAGCTTGAGCAGGAACACGCGGCTGTCAACCTCCGGGCGGAGCTGGTAAGGCATGTAAATCCTCTGCGGACGCAGGAAGTGCACGCCGTTGCTGTCCACCATGCCGGAAAGGGAGCGGTTGACGCTGTCAAAGGCATCAAAGGAGAGCGTGTGCGTTTTGACGGCGCGCGTGCCAAGAATCAGCTTGCGGTTGAAGCAGACGTATGTTCCGGCGACGCCCTGACAGGCGGCTTCGATGGCGCAGGAGAGGTTGATTTCGGCATCGGAGAGGGGCGCGCCGAGGGGCAATTGGCTGCCGGTCAGGATGACGGGCTTCATCTGCCCAAGGAGCATATAGGACAGCGCGGCGGCGGTGTAGCCCATCGTATCCGTGCCGTGGGTAATGACAACGCCGTCGCAGGTCTGCATGGCGCGGTCAACGGCGTGGGCAAGCTGCGTCCACTCTTCCGGCTGAATGTTGCTGGAATCCATCGAAAACACGTCCACAGGCAGGAGCGTCACGCCGTCGCGGCAGGAGATGCTTTTCGCCAGTTCTTCGGCATGGAGCGCCGGAGAGAGTCCATCTGGCGTTTGGCGGCAGGCAATTGTTCCGCCCGTAGCCAGCAGTGCAATGCGCATTCATCGTCACCTCGTGATAGAATTCACCCTGAATTATAGCACAGGGATGGCGAAAAAGCAAAACCTATGCTATAATTGAGGCGAAAAATTGCGAAGGAAGGGCTTTTGCATGGTATTTCTTATCATTCTGATTGTGCTGATTCTGCTGTACGTCTTTCTGCTGATTCCGCGTCTCCCCCGCCGCGATATGTCCGCGCTGACGAAGGTGGATTATGCCCATCGCGGGCTATGGAATGCGCAGCGGCCGGAGAACAGCCTTTCCGCATTTCGATCGGCGGTCGATGCGGGGTACGGCATTGAGCTGGACGTTCACCGCACGAAAGACGGCGTGCTGGTGGTGCATCACGACGACAATTTGAAGCGCGTGTGCGGCGTTGACCGGCGGATTGCGCAGAGCACGCTGGCGGAGGTGCGCGCGTGCCACTTAAGCGGCACGGACGAGGTCGTCCCGACGTTTGACGAGGTGCTGACGGCAGTCGGTGGGCGTGTGCCGCTGATTGTGGAGCTGAAGGTGGAGCAGAATGTGGACAGCCTGTGCAGCGCCGTCCGGGAGCGGATGCAGCACTACAACGGGCTTTGGTGCATGGAGAGCTTCGACCCGCGCGCGGTGCAGTGGTTCCGGAAAAACGCGCCGGAAATCATCCGCGGACAGCTTGCCTTCGGACTTGGCGGCGAAGCGGCGCACAAGGGCGTCAAGCCGCTGACGGCGTTCTTTATTTCCACGCTGATGCAGCACGTTTTGAGCCGCCCGGATTTTCTGGCGTACGAAGCCATCAGCGAACACGGGCTGAATCTGCCGATGCGCCTTGTGCGCCTGATGCGCCCGTGGATGGTCGCGTGGACAATCCGCTCGCAGGAAGCGCTGGACCACACGCGCGGCAAATACGACATCGCGATTTTCGAGGGCTTCGTGCCGCCGGCAAAACGCAGTTAAACCCGGTTAAATCCGACATTCCAGTACTTTTTCGATTGACAGACGCGGAAAAAGCAAGTATAATGGAAGCTGTCCCATAGTCCCCTCGCACCCGGAATCGCGCTTGCGTCTCCTTCGGGTGCTTCTTTGCGGTTTATGCCGCGATATGAAAGGAGCAAGCCCATATGGCAGAAGAACAGAAACATAATATCATGACAGCGGAATCGCTGAAGAAATTGCAGGAGCGCTACGATTACCTGCTGAATGTCAAACGCAAGGAAATCATCAACGCCATCGAAATCGCCCGCGGCTTCGGCGACTTGTCTGAAAACGCTGAATACACGGAAGCGCGCAACGATCAGGCGAAGAACGAAGCGGAAATCACCCGCTTGAAGGCGTTGATTGAAAACGCGGAAGTCGTTGACGAGAGCGAGCTGTCCACCGACCGTGTGTCCGTGGGCATCACCGTCCGCTACGAGAACACCGACACGGGCGCGCAGTCCGAGTACGGCATTGTGGGCGCGGGCGCGGACGAAGCCGACCCCGACGAAGGCCGCATTTCCAGCGAATCCCCGATTGGCGCTGCCCTGCTGGGCAAGACCGTCGGCGATATTGTGGACGTGGAAATTCCGCGCGGCACGCTGCACCTGCGCATTGTGGACATCCATCGCTGATTTGTCCGATTTTCGCATCGGACTTGTGCGCAGGAGGTTTCGCCTCTGCGGAGGCGAGCCGGGGGCATGAAAACAGACGAAGTCTGCCCCGGCACCCCTTCGGGTGCGCATTTCCCTACTTTGATTTAATAACAGGAGTGGAATCTACTCATGGCTGATTATCCCGTAACGCCCCATACTCCGGCGCTGTCGGAGCAGGAAATTATCCGCCGCCAGAAGCTGCAAAGCCTCATCGACGCGGGGCAGAACCCCTATGCGATCACCCACTTTGACGTGACCCACCATTCCAAGGAGATTACCGACAACTTCGAGTCGCTCGAAGGCAAGACGGTCTCTCTGGCGGGCCGCATGGTCTCCCGCCGCGTGATGGGCAAGGCGTCCTTTGCGCACCTGCTGGACGCGCAGGGCGAAATGCAAATTTACGTCACCCGCGACGATTTGGGCGAGGATGCCTATGCCGCATTCAAGAAGGACGATTTGGGCGACATCATCGGCGTGTCCGGCACGGTGTTCTGCACCAAGACCGGCGAAGCGTCCATCCACGTCAAGTCCCTGACGCTGCTGTGCAAGTCCTTGAAGGTGCTGCCGGAGAAGTTCCACGGGCTGGTGGATACCGACCTGCGCTATCGCCAGCGCTATGTGGACTGCATCGTCAACCCCGAAGTGCGCGACACGTTCCGCAAGCGCAGCCGCATCATCGCCGCCGTGCGTGAGTTCCTCGACGGCCGCGGCTATCTGGAAGTGGACACGCCCGTGCTGCACACGGTGGAAATCGGCGCATCCGCGCGTCCGTTCCGCACGTTCCACAACGCGCTGGGAATCCCCATGTTCCTGCGCATTGAGACCGAGCTGTACCTGAAGCGCCTGATTGTCGGCGGCTTTGAGCGCGTGTACGAAGTTGGCAGAATCTTCCGCAACGAAGGCATGGACGCGACCCACAACCCGGAATTCACGTCCGTGGAAACGTATCAGGCGTACGCGGATTACAACGAAATCATGGAGATGGTCGAGCAGCTCTACGAGTTTGTGGCGCTCAAGACCCTCGGCACGACCGACGTGACCTACCAGGGGCAGGTCATCCACCTGAAAGCGCCGTGGAAGCGCATCACGATGGCGGATTCCGTCAAGGAGGCATGCGGCGAGGACTGGACGACGTGGCAAAGCGACGAGGAAGCCCGCGCCATCTGCGACAAGCGCAACGTGCATGTCGAGAAGGACGCGACGAAGGGCGACTGCCTGGCAGCGCTGTTCGACGAATATGTGGAAGCGAACCTGATTCAGCCGACGTTCATCACTGATTATCCGGTGGAAATTTCCCCGCTGGCCAAGCGCAAGCCGTCCAACCCGGCGCTGACCGAGCGCTTTGAGTTCTTTATCACCGGCCACGAGATGGGCAACGCCTTCACCGAGCTGAATGACCCGATTGACCAGCGCCGCCGTTTCGAGGCGCAGGTGGAAGCGCGCAAGGCGCAGGGCATCAACGCCGAGGTGGACGAGGACTTCGTGAACGCGCTGGAGTACGGTATGCCGCCGACGGGCGGTCTGGGCTTCGGGCTTGACCGCATGGTGATGCTGATGACCGACAGCGCGACGATTCGCGACGTGCTGCTCTTCCCCACCATGAAGCCGCTCGATTCCGACAAGAAGGCGGCGGATGCTGCGCAGAACGCGCCCGAAGCTGCCGCGCCCGCGGAAGAAGCTAAAGCGGAAGTCACGCCTGAACCGATTGACTTCTCGAACGTGCAAATTGAGCCGCTGTTCACCGACTATGTGGATTTCGACACGTTCTCCAAGTCCGATTTCCGCGCCGTGAAGGTGAAGGAATGCGAAGCGGTGAAGAAGTCCAAGAAGCTCCTAAAGTTCGTTCTGGACGACGGAACTGGCGTAGATCGGGTCATTTTGAGTGGTATTCACGAGTATTATGAGCCGGAAGAGCTGGTGGGCAAAACCTGCATCGCCATCACCAACCTGCCTCCCCGAAAGATGATGGGCATTGACTCCTGCGGTATGCTGATTTCCGCCGTGCATCACGAAAACGGCGAAGAAAAGTTGCATTTGCTGATGGTTGATCCTCACATTCCGGCTGGGGCGAAGCTGTACTAATCCTGTTTCCAGATGTGCACGCGCAAGCAGATGGCGCAGGTGAATTTGGAAATAGTATGAATCTGGAAATAGTATCAGTCACACCAAACGAATAAAAGCAAGCCGCAGAGCGCATATCCACGCCCTGCGGCTTGCTCATATATTCCCTTGTTATCCTCTCGCCGCGAAGCCGACCTTCTTCTGCACCTTGCGCAGGGTCTTGTTCGCCAGATAAGCGGCGGTCTTGGCATTCTCGTCCAGAATGCCCTGCAGGTACGTCTTGTCCGCAATCAGGCGCTTATACTCCGCCTGCAGCGGCTCGAGCGCCGCAATCACGCAGTCCGTCGTGCGTGCCTTCAGGTCGCCGTAGCCCTTGCCCGCCATCTCTGCGGCAAGCGTTTCCACGTCGCCCGCGCCGAGTGCGCTCATGATGCTCAGCAGATTGCTCACGCCGGGCTTGTTCTCCGGGTCAAAGCGGATTTCGCCGTCCGAGTCGGTCACAGCGCGCTTAATCTTGCGGCGAATCGTGTCCGCGTCGTCCAGCAGGGAGATGAACGTCTCCTCCGGGTCGGACTTGGACATCTTCTTCGTCGGATCCTGCAGGCTCATAATCTTCGCGCCGACTTTCGGGATATACCCCTCCGGAATCGTAAAGACATCGCCGTAGATGCCGTTGAAGCGCATGGCGATATCGCGGCAGATTTCCAGATGCTGGCGCTGGTCAACGCCCACCGGCACAAGGTTCGTCTGGTAGAGCAGGATATCCGCCGCCATCAGCACAGGATAATCGAAGAGGCCGACGTTGATGTTGTCAGCGTGCTTGGCGCACTTATCCTTGTACTGCGTCATGCGGCTCATTTCGCCCATGTAGGTGAAGCAGTTGAGCACCCACGCAAGCTCGGCGTGCGCGGAAACGTGGCTCTGGCAGTAAATCAGGCTCTTCTTGGGGTCGATGCCGCTGGCGATGTAGATAGCGGCAAGCTCCATGCAGCGGCGGCGCAAATCCGCCGGATTCTGCCGGACGGTGATGGCGTGCATGTCGACAATGGAGTAGATGCAGTCGTAGTCGTCCTGCAGCTTGGAGAAGTTGCGGAGCGCGCCGATGTAATTGCCCAGCGTCAGCGTACCGGACGGCTGGATGCCGGAGAAGATAATCGGCTTCTTTTCGGGCTTGGGCGCGGTATTCGTTTCGGACATGGGAAATCTCTCCTTTCAGAATAGGCGGCGAACGGCCGGGGAGCGATTCGCCATACAAAAAAAGCCATCCTATCCCCTCTTCTGGGGACAGATGACTGCGGTGCCACCCCAATTGCGCAAAATGCTTGCGCCTCTCAAATCCTGTTCACGGGGGAAAGCCGTCGCGGGATACTGGGCATTCGCCGTTCCCCTGCGCCCTCGAAGCCCCACGGTCTGCGCCATCCACCGCCGGACTTGCACCCTCTCCGGCTCGCTGTGGGCGACTCTGCGCATCCCCTGCTTCTCATCGGTTTCACGGCTTTATGATACCACATTTCTGTCCGCATTGCAAGCGCATTCGGCAAAATTTATCGTTTTACGCGATTGACTTTTTCACAAAGATATGCTATATTGATTACAAACTTATGAAGATTTGAAGGAGGTTTTATAACATGAAGCGTCTGTTGATGCTCCTGACCACCTTTTGCCTTTTGCTGATGACAACTGCGCTGGCGGAAACGGAAGCCGAGTGGAACGCCAAGTGCGAGTGGAAAACCGGCACTGGAACGACGCTCTACGCCGTGACCCAAGGCACAGCGACTTCTTCGGACTTGTCGGATTTCGTCCCGGTCGGCACGCTGCCTGCGAATACCTACGTCGGCATTCTGGAGCGCAGCGGCAACATGCGCAACGTCCGCTACTGGAACGGCAGCGGCACATCCAGCGGATGGGTGGATTCCGCCGCGCTGGTGTGGGTCGGCTCGAACAGCAGCAAGCCAAAGCCCTCCGGCAGCCGCGCGACTGCCAGCGATTTGTCCCGCAAGCCTGACGACACTTGGAACAGCTTGACCGTCACCTACTCTGATGGCGACGAGGCGCAGACGGTATCACTCCAAACGCTGGGTGTCGCCATGAGCGAAATCTACATGGATGGCGAGTTCCTGCGCGTGCCGACCGCTTCCCTCTCGTGGGAAACGGAGGCGGATGACGACCAGCGAATCGCCGTTATCTACGCGCCTTCAACCGGCAAGTGCACCATGCGCGAGGAAGCAAGCAAGAAGGGCAAAATCATCATGACCTGCAAAGCCGGGCGCGTGGTGACCGTCCTGCGCGTAGGCGATGTGTACACGCGCATTGTGTATGATGGCGTGGAAGGGCTGGTGCTGAACAGCTGCCTGAAGTTCTACGAAACGCCGGACGAGGACACCTTCACAACCGGGCTGCTGTCCGCAAAAGGCAAGACGAACACGACCGCGACCGTCTCGGTATATCAGCTGACGAAGAGCCGCCGCCGTCTGGACAAGATTCGCGTCGGTGCTTATCTGGCCGTGATGGACAAGGTCGGCGAATGGTACGAGGTGGATGTGAACGGCTGGCACGGCTTCGTGAAGGACGCGAACGTGACGCTGGATGCACCGCTGCCTGACTAATCCCCTGCGAGTGAAAGAACAGAATCGCTAAACCGAAAATCGCGCCGCTTCTCTGATTTTTGTCGGAGGAGCGGCTTTTTTTGATGCTTGTTTTGATCGCTTCAGAGGGCGTGAAAATCCGCCAAATT
>OMAE01000013.1_pt1 | contig 48155 bp, 38 predicted proteins | sample 1673701 | NCBI WGS metagenome assembly OMAE01 (sample SAMEA103958123, study PRJEB25191) | human gut metagenome | reverse complement strand
TCAGCGGTATTTTCGCGCTGCCCTATCCGGTGTCACACCGCCCGGTGGGCTTTTTCGCGCAAGGCGAAACCATGCTGCGTATTTTCCGTCTGAATGTGCAGGACTCTGTACCTGGGAGCGGTGGCAAGAATTAAGACTAATTCAGGTATCATTGGCTATTTTTTCGGCACAACCCTGCTATAATGTTTCCACACAACAATGCGTCTTTAGGAGAACAGAGCAAATGGCAAGCACAGAACCATCAATGACCGAACAGCATACATGCAGCGCAGCGGCTCTGCCGGAGGGAGCCTTTCTCCCGGCCGGACCGCAGTGTCCCGGACGCCATCCGGAAAGCGGCGCCGCAGGATCTGCAGGCGCTCTTTTCTGCGCCCGTGTGCTTGTGACACAAGCTGCCGCGGTGTATAAATACACGCAGGAGGGCTGCTGATATGGAGCTTTCTTCGTTGTTCCTCGCGGGAAAAGGGAGCGCCCTGACCTCCTTCTTCTCGACGGCATTTCTCGTCGTGTTCCTGCCGTTTTGTCTCGTGGTGTACAGTCTCATGCCGCGGCGCGGGAAAAAATACTTCCTGCTCGCCGCCGACTGCGCCTTTTTCTGGCTGATCAGCGGCAAGCTGCTCGTATACCTGCTTCTGACGGCGCTTTCGATGCACTACTTCGGACTGTGGCTGGACAAAATACAGTCGGAGACGAAGCTTCTGCTCGCGCAGACGGAAAAAGCCGAGCGCAAGACCGTGCGCAAGCGGCAGCAGGCCGTGCAGCACCGGATCCTTTTGCTGGCCGTCATTTTGCACATCGGCGTCCTGTTCGCGCTCAAATATTCCGGCTTTGCCGCGACGAATGTCAACACACTCCTGGCGCACCTGCACATTCCTGTGCAGCTGGCGATCCCGAAGTATGTGATGCCGATCGGTATCTCCTTTTTCACGCTGCAGGCGCTGTCCTATATCGTGGACGTGCAGCGCGGCGTCACAAAAGCGGACACGAATCTGCTGCGCCTGACGCTGTTCATCAGCTTCTTCCCGCAAATCGTGGAAGGGCCGATCTGCCGCTACGACCAGACCGCGCAGCAGCTCTGGGACGCAAAGCCAATCACCTACGAGAACCTGACGCTCGGTCTGCAGCGCATTGCCTACGGCATGATGAAAAAGATCATCATCGCCGACCGGCTCAACCCGCTCGTGAGAAATGTCTTTAATAACTACACCGACTTTGACGGCGGCGTGATCGCACTGGCCGCCGTGTGCTACACTGTGCAGCTGTACATGGACTTTTCGGGCTCGATGGATGCCGTCACCGGCACGGCGCAGATCCTCGGCGTCACAATGCCGGAAAACTTCCGACAACCGTTTTTCTCCAAGACAATCTCGGAATTCTGGAAGCGCTGGCACATCACGCTCGGCACCTGGTTCAAGGACTATGTGTTCTACCCGGTCGTCACGCTCAAGCCGCTGGAAAAGCTCACTTCCGCCGCCCGCAAACGCCTCGGCAACCACTACGGTCCGCTGCTGGCGAGCGCCGTCGCGCTCTTTTGCGTGTGGTTCTGCAACGGTCTCTGGCACGGTGCCGCGTGGAGCTATCTCTTTTTCGGCATGTACCACTTCGTGCTGATCCTCGGCGGCAACATCATCGCCCCGCCGGTGCGGGCCGTCAACGCACGGCTGCACATCCGCGCCGAGAGCTTCCCGTACCGTCTGCTGCAGATGCTGCGCACGACGGTGCTGGTCATCATCGGCGAACTGTTTTTCCGCGCAAACGGCCTGCGCGCAGGTATGCAGATGTTCCGCACCATGGTCACCGGATTTGCATTCCCCGTCTTTGACGATGCGCTCTTCAAGGCGCTCGGCATTGACAAGTTTGACCTCATGATCGTTGCTGTGACGCTGCTGATCGTGTTCGTCGTGAGTGTGATCAACGAAAAAGGCAAGTCCGTGCGCACGCTGCTGGCACAGCGCCCTGCTGCGATACGCTGGGCGGTCTTCTACGCGCTCATTTTGTTCATCATCGTTTTCGGAGCATACGGAAAGGGCTACATTCCCGTCGACCCCATGTATGCGAACTTTTAGGAGGCACGCATGTCCCGTTTTCTCAAACATACGCTCAGATGCGTCGTTTTTCTCGCTGTGCTGGCGCTTTTGCTGACCGGCGTGTCGCAGCTGGTGCGGCCAAAAAACAACACCAGCAGCGACGGCATCCATGACCCCGCGGCCAACGGCATCCTCGGAGAACCGGACAACACGATCGACCTGCTCATCCTTGGTGACAGTGAGAGCTATTCCGCCTTCATCCCGATGCAGCTGTGGCAGCAATACGGTTACACGGCCTACTGCTGCGGCACATCCAGACAGACACTGTACTATTCGGAAGCGTTCTTGCACAAAGCCTTCCAGAAGCAGTCGCCCAAGCTTGTGATCCTGGAGACCGATGTGATCTATATCGACTTTTCGTACGGCAGTATGCTGCTGCAGGAGGCCGGTGACCTCTTCCCTGTGTTTTCCTACCATGACCGGTGGAAATCTCTGAAGGCAAATGACTGGCGTATGACCGTCAATTACACCCACACCGAAAATGCCAAAGGGTATCAGCTGCGCTGCAACGCCGCTCCGGCGGACGCCAGCAATTATATGACGCCATCGGATGCCTACGCTCCCATCCCGAAGCGAAACCGCGCCTATGTTGAGCGCATCAAGGCCTTCTGTGACGAAAACGGCGCGCAGCTGCTGCTCGTCAGTGCGCCCAGCACGCTCAACTGGAACATGGCGCGTCACAACAGCACGCAGGCGTTTGCCGATGCGCTGGGCATCGGCTTCCTCGATCTCAACACCGCACACGAGCAGGTTGCGATCGACTGGAACACGGACACCCGCGACAAGGGTGACCACCTGAATTATTTCGGTGCGCAGAAGGCCACAAACGTACTCGGTGCGTATCTTGCCGATACCGGTCTGCTCCCGAGCCATAAGGATGACCCGGCCTACGCCGACTGGAACAAGCAGTCGGACGCCTTCAGCCGGACGGTCACCGATGCGCTCGCAAAAACGTAATGGCACCTCCGTTTCAGACAGAAAAAACCTGCGGTTTCCGAGGAAACCGCAGGTTTTTTCTTTTTTGCTGCGCCTTACGCGCCGCCGTTTGTTCCGGAGAAGGTGCAGAACTTTCCCTCGCGCGCGTATTTGCGCAGGACGTCGGCCATGGCCGCAAGGTCGGCGGGCTTGGTCGCCAGAAGCTCATGCCGGGTCTTGGCCAGCTCCTCCGGCGTCACGCCCTTGAGCGCGCGCACGCACTGGCTCTCGCACACGCCGGCGGGATCGAGCAAGGGATCGGTCGTATTGACCGCGCCGATGATAATGTCGTCAAGCGGCATGCCCTGCGCCGCGAAATCCTCGATGAAATCGGCAACGTTGGAAAACACCGCGCGCGTATTGTCGAGGTTCGGGTCACGATAGGAGTAGCAGAAGATGTCGCCGCTGCGGCGCACGTTCATGCCCGTTCCGTAAGCCCCGCCCTGCACGCGCACCATGTTCCACAGGTAGCCATAGCTCACGAGCGAGGACAGCACCGGGCACGCGCCGGAATAGCTGCTGCCGAGGGCGTAGAGGTTGTGTCCCAGCGCGCAGAAGCCCACATCCGCCGGGATCTCGACCGCACAGGCGGCCGCGTCATAGCGCTTGTGTGCAGCCGTCGCGCCGGGCGCGCCCTGCGGCAGCGCGGCGATCAGCCGGGCAAGCACACCGGCATCGAGCGTGCCGGAATAGCCCGCGAAGAGGCGACTCGTGACAAACACCTTTTCGGTGAGCGCGGCAAGCGCGGCGCTCACCTGCGCGCCGTTTTGCGCAAAGCCGGCAGCCAGCGCCGCAAACCAGCGCACAAAGTTCTCGCCCTCGAGCGTCTCCTTGAGCGCAGCACCGGCCGAAAACGCCGACAGCGACTTGGTGACGGCGAAGGTGTGGCCGTTCGAGATGAGCGACTGGCGCATGAAATAGTCGTTTTGCATGACGGTCTCGCCGATGCGGTCTGTCTCGTCATAGCGCCCCTGCGTGAGCAGCTCGCGCAGAAGCTGCACCGCCTCGGCCGCGTTTTCCTCGAGCATGCTTGCCGACACGAGCAGATACGGGTGCACGTGCTCGGTGTCCCCCTGCTTCTGCAAGCAGTCCACACGCAAAAACAGCGAGCCCAGCAGCGCCTTGACGCGGTTTTGCAGCACGTCCGCAGGGCAGGTCTCCGTGCGCAGCTCACCGAAGCAGGTGCTCAGCACGTTGAGCATGCACAGCTCCTCGTCCGTGAGGTCGGAGACGTCAAAGTACAAATTGAGGTATACGATGCCGTTCGTGTCGCCCGAGACGTGCAGCGTCCGGACGCCATTGACCTCGCCCGGCTGTGTCTGCACAGGGGCGACCGTCTGCGGCACATCCTCGAGGCGCAGGTGCGGCAGACTCATGAGTGCCTGCGCGCTGTCCTCGCTTCGCTGCCACTGCTGCATCCGCCGGAAGGCCGCATACGCTTCGCTGCGCTGACCGGCATCCCACGCGGCGGTGGCGGCGGCGAGCCGCTCGGATTCACGGTGGGCGTCATCCTCCCCCTTCGTGAGCGACGGCAGCACATAGAGGGTGCACAGGTCGCCGCTCGAGCCGAGCAGGTCAGACAGCAGACGCTCAAAATAGCCCGCATGGATCTTTTCGCGCAGCGCATCGAACACGGCGGCGTTGTCGATATACGCCAGCGGATCACCGCCGTAGAGCCAGCTGTCAAACGCGCGGCAGGCGAGCTCCACGCCGTAGGGCTCGGTGATCTCGCGGTTGATGAAGGCAAAGCGCTCGAGCGACGCCGAGAGCGCCGCACGGTCGAGCCCGGCGGCGAGCATATCGCGCGTGACCTCCGCCGCAAGGGTCTTGACCTTGTCAAAGGCGTCCCTGGTCGTGTTGCGCACGATGAGCGCGGCGCTCGGCTGATAAATGCCGTCGGAGATCTCAAGCGTCACGTCCTGCGCAAGCCCGCGCTCAAGAAATGCGCGCTTGAGCGGCGCCTCATTCGAGCCGGTGAGATAGTCCGAGAGGATCTTGGCTGCATAGACCGTCTCCACGTCGTCATAGCGGCACAGGAGTCTGGAGAGGCTCATATGGCAGAGCGTCTCCTCGCCGGGCATCGCCTCATAGTACACCGTGGCCTCGCCCGTGCGGGGCTGCTGCACCGTGAAGTCAAAATCCGGGGCGCGGTATGTGTACTGCGACAGGTACTCCGCGTCGATATAGGCAAGCACGCGCTCGGCGTCCATGTGGCCGTCGAGGAAGATGCGCGCGTTTGACGGGTGGTAAAAGCGCTTGTGCGCGGCAATAAACTGCGCATAGCTCAGCTCGGGGATGTGCTCCGGCTTGCCGCCGCTCGAAAACCCGTAGCAGGTGTCGGGATACAGCAGCCGGTCCGTCCCCTCGCCGATGACGCGCTCGACATCGGCATAGGCGCCCTTCATCTCGCTGAAGACGACGCCGTTGTAGTACGGCTGCGCCTGCTCACCGTCAAACTCGTAGTGCCAGCCCTCCTGCATGAAGATCTCCGGCTTTTCGTAGATGTTCGGGCAGAACACGCCGTCGAGATACACGCGCATGAGGTTGAACAGATCCTGCTCGCTGCGGCTGGAGACCGGGAAGATGGTCTTGTCGCTGTAGGTCATGGCGTTGAGGAAGGTCTGCATCGAGCCCTGCAGCAGGGACACGAACGGCTCCTTGACGGGAAACCGCTTCGAGCCGTTGAGCACGCTGTGTTCCAGGATGTGGAACACGCCGGTGTCGTCCTCCGGCAGGGTCTTGAAGCCGATGCAGAAGGTCTTGTTCTCGTCGTCGCGGTCGAAGTACAGGAGCTCCGCTCCGCACTTCTTGTGCCGCATGGTGTACAGCGTCGCCGCCTTGGAGGCGACGTACTGCTTCTTTTCCAGCTCAAAGCCGCAGCAGATATCGCCGGGCTGAGCGTCGGTAAGCTTCACATTTTCTCTGATCATGATTCCCTCGCTGACATCAAAGTGATTTGCTGAACATTTGATAGTATGCATTGCTCGCGCGCAGCTCATCCGGCGTGCCGGCGGCTTCGACCGTGCCGTCGCGCATGACGATGACGTAGTCGGCGCGCTTGGCCGCCTCATAGCTGTGCGCGATCATGACGGTCGTGCGATCCTTCATGAGCCGGTCCATCGCCTCGGTAACGAGCGCGGTGCTCGTGGCGTCGAGGTTGCTCGTCGCCTCGTCGAGCAGGAGATAGTCTGCGCTGCGCAGCATGGCGCGCGCAATGCGAAACCCTTTCAAATGAAAATGATGCGTTTTGGTCTTTGCCAAACGCGTGACAAATGCAGCATCATTTTAACGCATTCTTTGCGCAATTTCAATAGTCGGGGCCGCCCTCCGGCCGCCGTTTTCTGCGCATTTCCATTAAAATCCTACAGAAACCATATTTTTCTGGGCATTTTCCTGCTGCACACAAAAAAGCAAGGCTTCCCGGATCCGGGAAGCCTTGCTCGGCTTGCCACCCCCCCGCAGCGTCCCGCCGCAGGAGCTTCAGGTTTGTGTTCATGTGCCGCGGTTACTTTTTTGGCTTGTGCGCGCACGCTTTGCCGCACTGTGCGCAGTTGCCGGTGCAGTTTCCGCCGCAGCAGCCGCCCTTTTTCATCGTGCGCCGCCAGACGCGCCACGCGATCACGGCGCACACCGCAACGATTGCCAGCAAAATATAATCCAGCGCCCGCATCACACCAGCCCCGCGATCGCATATGCAACGAACGCCACGACCCACGCGACTGTGCACTGCAAAAGGACGACGCCGACCGTCTTGAGCCGGGAATCCAGCTCGCGGCGGATGGTGGCGATCGCGGCCACGCACGGCGTATACAGCAGCGTGAACACGAGGAAGCTCACCGCCGCGCGCGTGCTCAGCAGCGACGAGATCGCCGCGCCGCCGAGCAGCACCTGCAGTGTGCTCACGACAGACTCCTTGGCGATGAAGCCGGAGATGAGCGCCGTGGCGCAGCGCCAGTCACCGAAGCCGAGCGGCCGGAAGATCGGCGCGATCCAGCGGCCGATGAGCGCAAGCAGGCTCTCGGCGCTGTCGGCCACGACGTTCAGGCGCGTGTCAAAGCTCTGCAAGAACCAGATGATGATCGTTGCGAGGAAGATGACCGTGAACGCGCGCTGGAGGAAGTCCTTCGCCTTCTCCCAGAGCAGCAGCGCCACGCTCTTGAGTCCGGGCATGCGGTAGTTCGGCAGCTCCATGACAAACGGCACGGGCTTGCCGCGAAAGGCCGTCTTGTTCATGATGAGCGCCGCGAGGATGCCGATGAGCACGCCGAGAACATACAGTCCCAGCATGACGAGCGCACGATAGTGCGGGAAAAACGCCGCGGTGAAAAACGCGTAGATCGAAATCTTCGCCGAGCAGCTCATGTAGGGCGTGAGCAGGATGGTCATTTTCCGGTCACGGTCGGACGAGACGGTGCGCGTGGCCATGATGGCCGGCACCGAGCAGCCAAAGCCGATGAGCATCGGCACGATGCTGCGCCCGGACAGGCCGATCTTGCGCAGGGGCTTGTCCATGACAAAGGCCACGCGCGCCATGTAGCCGGTGTCCTCCAGAATGGACAGGAAGAAAAACAGCGTCACGATGATCGGCAGGAACACGAGCACGCTGCCGACGCCGGCAAACACGCCGTCAATAATGAGGCTGTGCACGACGGGGTTGATGCCGTAGGCCGTGAGCGCCGCGTCCACGACGCCGGTCAGCGCGTCGATGCCGAGCTGCAGCAGGTCGGACAGCCACTTGCCGACGACGTTGAAGGTGAGATAAAACGTGAACAGCATGACGAGCAGAAACGTCGGCATGGCGGTATATTTGCCCGTGAGGATGCGGTCGATCTTCATCGAGCGCGCGTGCTCCTTGCTCTCGTGGCACTTGACCACGGAACCGGCCACAACGGTCTCGATGAACGTATAGCGCATATCGGCCAGCGCCGCGTTGCGGTCGAGGCCGGTCTCGTTTTCCATCTGCACGATGCAGTGCTCGAGCAGCTCGCGCTCGTTCTCGTCGAGATCGAGCACCTGCGCCAGATCATCGCCGCCCTCAATGAGCTTGGCCGCGCAGAAGCGCGCCGGCACGCCGATGCGATCGGCATGGTCGGCAATGATGTGCACGACCGCATGGATGCAGCGGTGCACGGCGGAATCGTCCGAGCAGAAATCCGTCACCTTCGGCAGCGCACGGCTGCGCGCGACGCTCAGCGCCTGATCCACGAGTTCGGACACGCCCTCCCCCTTCGCCGCCGAGATCGGCACGACGGGGATGCCCAGCGCATCGCTCATCTTCTGCACGTCGATCGCGCCGCCGTTGGCGCGCACCTCGTCCATCATGTTCAGCGCCAGCACCATCGGCACGCGCAGCTCAAGCAGCTGCAGCGTGAGATAGAGGTTGCGCTCGATGTTCGTGGCATCGACGATGTTAATAATGCCGTCCGGCTTTTCGTTGATGATGAAATCGCGCGAGACGATCTCCTCCTGCGTGTACGGACGCAGCGAGTAAATGCCCGGCAGGTCGACGACGGAGCAGCCCTTCTCATCGCGCATCTCGCCCATCTTCTGATCGACGGTCACGCCGGGGAAATTGCCCACGTGCTGGTTCGAGCCCGTGAGGGCGTTGAACAGCGTCGTCTTGCCACAGTTCTGGTTGCCGACAAGTGCAAAGATCATGCCGACACCCCCTCGACCTCGATCTTCTCCGCCTCTTCGATGCGCAGCGTCAGCTCGTACCCGCGCACACGGATCTCGATCGGGTCGCCCATCGGCGCCACCTTTTGCAGCGTGACGCGTGTGCGGGGCGTGAGCCCCATGTCCAGCAGGCGGCAGCGCAGCGGGCCGTCCCCACCGACCGCCGTGATGACGCCTGAAGAACCGATTTTCAGTTTATCCAATGTCATTGCTTTTGCCTTTCCGTATAGATTGCATTCCCTTTACGATAAAATAGGTGTAGCACGCGGCAGCGGGGTTTGTCAAGTATATGACAGGAATTTCCGCACTTTTTACGGAATTTTCGCGAAAAAATGTGTGCGCGCCAACCAAAAATCCCGGAGCGGCATTGCCGCTCCGGGATGTCCCGTTTTGGGCTTTGGGGGTTGTGCGCCCGCGCCGTGATTACGGCGTTTCGCCTTCTGCGGGCGTTTGCACCGTTTCTGGCTTCACCGTTTCAGCCGGCTGCGCGCTGGGCGCAGGGGAAGCGCTGGTTTCCTCGGGCGAAGCGCTGGGTTCCTCGGGTGAGGCGCTGGGCTCGACCGGAGCGCTCGGCGCACTCGGTACATCCGGTGCATCCGGCTCGTCCGGCTCGTCCGGCGTCAGCGGGAGCACCTGCATCATGTACTCCGCCATCATCATCGCAAACTGCTCGCGCGTCGTCACGCCCTGCGGATCGAGCAGCGCCTCGCGGCCGACCGCGACACCGGAGATCAGGCTCTCGGCAACTGTCCAGGTCATGGGCTCCTTTGCGAAATTGGAAACCTTACCCATGTCCGCGAACGTCGACAGATCACCATACACATTCATGTCACAGCCCTTGAACGCTGCGTACTCATACAGGATCGTTGCGACCTGCTCACGCGTTGCATCGCCATCCGGGTCAAACTTGCCGTCACCGATGCCGGCCACGATCTTGTTCTCCGCCGCCCAGATCACCGCGTTGGTGTACCATCTGTTGTCCGCAACGTCACGGAACGGATTCTCCCCGGTAACGGCGGGCTCGCCCTCGAGCGTATAAAGGACCTTGACGATCATTGCGCGGGACAGCTTAGTCTTGGGCTCAAAGGTCGTCGCGCTCGTGCCGAAGAAGAGCTTGTGCGCAACGACATAGTCGATCGCGCCGTGTGACCAGTAGTCGGTCGACGGCATGTCGCTGAAGATGTGGCCCGGGCAATGCTGATCGCCGGAGCACGGGATGCGCAGCGGATCCTGCCGCTCACAGACCGTGCAGTAGCCGCCGACATAGTGATGCCTTGCCGGGATGCGCTTTGAGCCTTCCAGCGTCGTGCCGCACACAGCGCAGACGATGCCGCCCGCCGTGCCATCCTCCGTGCAGGTCGCCGGAACGATCTCCGTCGCCTTCGGCGTATGCGGCTTCATCGGAACCTCTGTCTGCGCAACGAGCGTCTCGCCGCAGACGGAGCAGTGCTTGCCTTCCGTCAGGCCGGTCTGCGTGCAGGTCGCATCCTTCGCCGGGTCGATCACTTCCTTGTGGCCGAGCGCCGGGATGCTCTCGTACATGATGTTGCCGTTTTCACAGGTGTAGGTACGCACGCCGCTCTCGGTGCAGGTCGGCTCCTTGGTCACGACGCCATCGTCCCACGTATCGTTGAACTCTGCGCTCATCTTTGCGATGCGCGCGCTCAGCCACGTGTTGAGATCCTTGACGGTGTCGCCGTAGGTCGTTCCGTCGGGCCAGAAGTGATTGTCCGAGCTCGGCTTGCCGACGCGGACCAGCGGCCACTGGCGGTAGTTCATCGCGGCGCTGGCCGAGATGTGATCGTAATACCCCTGAACCTTGCCGTTGTCGCCGACAAGCGCCTGCGCCTGTGCAAGGAAGGTGTTGTGATAGTAGTTGTTCACCGCAGCGCGGAAGCCGGGGATCTGGGTGAGTGCCTGGACAAGATAGCGGCCATTGATGAAGGTGTTGTCCGACGTGATCACGCCGGACCAGCCGCCGCCGCCGGTCAGCTCCATGTCCCAGACGGGGCCGGCGTACATGAGGCCGTCCACGTCCTTATAGAAGAAGAACGAGGAGTAGAACGCGTCGGAGTTGCCGGAGAGGTACTGGATCAGGTAAGCCTGAACCAGCGAGTTCAGATCGCAGTACTCATAGTAGTACTTGCCGGTCTGCGCGTTGTAGCCGGTATAGTTGCCGTCGGCATCCTGCGCGTAGACGGCGTCTTCAAACTCCTGATAGTACTCGCTGATGTAGGCCATAGCGTCCTTGCCGCACCACTCGGGGCTCTTGACATTCATCGCGGAGCCCTTGCCGGTGATGAAGCCGCTGGCCTCGTCATACTTCGGATCGTAGCTGTCGTCGAGCTTCGTGCCGTTGAGCTCCAGCAAGTAGCCGCCGGTGATGTTCTCCGGCTCGGTCAGGCCGGTGGTGTACTGGTAAGTCTGGCCGTACTTGTTCTCGGCCAGTGCCGTGGAAGCGTTCTCACCGTAGCCGGGGTTGCACGCCTCGTAGGCTTTTTCCATGTCAGTGATATTGACGCCCGTCTTGTTGACGGAGTTTTTCTCACTGACGAGGTAAATGCCGCGATACACGCCGTCGTAGTACAGATCCACCCAGTCGGTGCTGGCCGTGTACGGCATGCCGAGCGACTTGGCAAGATCCTTGAACATCTTGTCGCGCATGAGCGTTGCGTCGTGGGAGCCGGCGAGCAGGGTCCAGGTCTTGATCTTCTCGCCGCAGGCGATCAGGTCGGACTTGCCGTCGAGTTTGATCTGGTAGGACTTCTTCTCGGCGTTGGTGAAGGTGGTGTTGCCGCGCGCCTTGAGCTGCGTGAGCGCACCGTCATACACGGTCTTGCCGTCCTTGTCTACGACGAGCAGCTTGCCGGTCGCGATGTTGGACTTGCTGGCATCGACAAAGTCTCTGCCCTGTGTGGCCGGATCGTCACTCGTGATGTAGAGCGCGTTGATATTGGCCGACTGTGCAATGTGCACGACCGCAGCCTTCTGGCCATTGACGAGAACCGCAAGATCATACAGGCCGTCCTGCGCATCCGCCAGCTTGGTGACGTTCACGGCAGCACCGTCGAGCGTCTGCGTGCCCTTCGTGCCCTGCAGCTCGATCTTGAGTGCGTCGCTGTTCTGCGTCGTGACCGTCAGGGCGAGCTTGCTCAGCTTCGCACTGGCCGGCAGGAACAGATACTGATCTGCACCGGACTGCATGCCGGAGATCGTCTGTCCATCGACCGTCGCACAGATGTCCTTGAACTGTTCGGACGGCGCGAACTGGTCGGCGTTGAGTGTCGTTGCGCTGATGACACTGGAATAATGCTGAGAATTGAACCATGTGTCGCCGACCTTCGTGCAGCCGTATACGCGGAAGCTGTACGCCGTCGACGGGTTCAGGCCCGTGGCCACGCAGCTGGTCTGCGAGGTCACTTCCAAGACCTCCCAGGTATTTCCGCCGTCGCTGCTGATCTCCACGCGGTAGTTCTCAGCACCGGGAGCCGGATTCCAGCCGACGGTCAGACGCTTCTGGCCGACATCCGTCACCGCAACACCGGAGACGACCGGCGGAACGATCTCATACTGTGCGGACACGATGCCATAGTAATCGCCCATGCCGCGGATCGTCACGACGCCATAGCCGACCTTGGTGTTGTTGGAATAGGAAACATAGCCGTCAACACCCGCGTCGCTGGTCTTGACTGTCAGCTTCTGTCCCTCGTAGGTGACCTCCACATAGCACGGTGTGCTGCCGCCCTTATAGGTGGCCGGCCACGTCTTGACCGTTGCCTTGGAGATGTCCCTGCCCACGAAGCCGCACTTCGTGCAGACATGGTTGTCATCCCACTTATGGCCCTCCGGCCAGAGAGATGCACTGTGATGAACGGCGCCGCAGGTCTTGCAGGTGGTCTCCAGCCAACCGTACTTCGTGCAGGTACGGGTATCGACCGTCTCCGTCACGTGGGCAATGCCGTCATCGCCGAAGTGGTACATCTTCTCGCCGATCTGCTGCCAGCCGGTGACATAGTCGCCGGCCAGGAAGTACATCTGCTGCTCGGTGCCCTCGACGGTCATCCAGCCGGTGTACTGCGCGTCCTTGACGTCGATCAGCTTGCCGCAGACCGCACAGGCAGACATGCCATTCTGGTAGGTCGTCAGCTGGTGGCCCTTCGAGCAGCGGGACTGCAGCGTCGTGGAATCGACCACACGGCCGTCCTTGCTGTCGTAAGCGGTGATCGTCATTTCCTTGCCGTTGGCCGTGACGTACATGATCAGGCCCTCGTAAGCCTGCTCCTTGTAGGCAAACGAGAAATCGGAAGACATCGCATAGTTGACGTTTTTGGACTTCTCGCCCAGGTCGCCGCAAATGAAATAGGTCACGCCGTTTTCGGTAACGGCCGCGCCGTCCTTGGCCATGATACGTGCATAAGAGTGGTCATGGCCGGAGAAGACCACGTCGATGCCGGCAGCCTCTGCCGCGGCCGGGATCTGATCATGGAACCGCTCGCTGCCGCCCTTGGCGTTCGTGTAATACGGCGGCTGGTGGATGGACAGGACCTTCCACATGCAGGTGCTCTGCGCCGCGTCCTGCTTGAGCCATTCGCAGGCTGCGCTCAGGTCGGCGCCGTTGTTGATGACGGCGACGTAGACATCGCCGTACTCCATGGAGTAGTAGTCCTTGCTCGGGAGCTGGAGGATGCTGCTGGCGGTACTTCCGCTGAAATCGCCGTAGTACTCATGGTTGCCGAGCGTGTGGATGAAGTCCACGTTCGGGAACGTGTGGTTAAACGCCTCCTGCATCTCGGCCCACATGGCGTAGTTGGTGCCGTTGTCGACATAGTCGCCCGTCTGGAGGCCGAAATCGACCTGCTTGTCCTTGACAAGATCGCCGAGCGCGTCGAGGATCGCGATGCTTGCCTTGTCCTCTTCGCTGTCCGGATTGCCGGACATCTGCGTGTCGCCCATGACGACGAAGGCCGTGGTGTCCTGCTGCGCCGCGTTCGTGCGGAAGGTGTGCAGCTCGGACCATGTGCTGCCGTCGCCGACCTGGAACTCATAGTCCGTGCCGGCCGTCAGGCCCGTAAGCTGAATGGTGTTGATATAAGCCGCATCCTTGGAGGTGGAGAAACCGGTGAGCGTAGAGGTGCCATCGGCCGTCTGCCAGGCATCCGTGCCCTTGACGCGGTACTGCACGACCGCCTTGCCGCCCGTGCTGAGGCCGGACAGCCAGCTGATGTTCTGGCTCGTGCTGCTGCCCTGAACGGCGTTGAGATGGACGGCGGTATACTCCGTGCCGGCAGCGTCTGCCAGAACGGTGACCTTCGTCGCCTCGGCGACGCCCTTCGGACCGACAGCCGTGAGCACGCAGACCGTGCCGGCGTCCTTGGTCTTCATAGCATCGGTCTCGAGCAGACCGTTGGCATCGGTCTTGCCGATCTCCGCACCGTCGAGCGACACGGTCACACCGGCGGCGGGACTGCCGTCCTTTTCATAGACCGCGATCACGCTGGACATGCCGACCGCCTGCGGGCCGGGCTGGATGCTGTAGTACGCCGACAGCGGCAGACGCACCGCCGCCTGGGCCGCCGTGTAGGCCTCGCCGTTCGCCGCGGTGAGCGCGATGTTGGACACCGTGTACGTGAACTGGTTGACCGTCGTGTCCAGACCGGCGTCGATCTGGAAGGTCAGTGTGGCCAGCTCGCCCTCGACCGGTGCCGCCGACTCAAGGTGCAGCGTCAGCATGGCCTTCTTAAAGCCGGTCTTGGTATACACCAGTTTGCCGGTCACGCCGTTGGCATAGGTCACCGTCGGCTGACCGATGTCATCGTTGAGATTGAGCATCGTGATGTCCGCGGAGCGGATCTTGCCGTCCGCCGCGACCGTCAGCGTATAGTCGCTGCCGAGCGGGACGAAGTCCGAGCCGCTGACGCTGACCGTGGCCGTGTCCTGCATATCGCCGGCAACGACAAAGGCCGTGGTCTTTTCGACCGTGTTGCCGAACGCATCGGACACGGAGACCGTCATGGTGTGCTTGCCGTTCTGGAGCGTCAGACGCACGGTCGCATTCGTGTCGGAATTGTCCGACTGGAGTTCCTCGCCGTCGATCTTGATGACCGTTGCCTTGGCATTGATGCCGGAGCGGTTCTGACCGTCCACATCGTCATACGAAGCGACCGCTTCGATTGCGTTTGCGTTGATGACGGTGGAGCCGTCGTCCGCGAGCGTCTGGCCGTTGATCGTCATGTCGTGGATGACCGGGTTATCCAGGTCATCGAGGTTTGTGCCATAGACGGCGCGATAGTTATCGAAGTAGATGGTGCCGTTGCGCCGCCCAGCGCCCGCATGTCCCATCATATCGTCGACCTTTGCCGGCTGATAGGACAGCCAGAACACACCTGCGCCGGGGATGATGCTCAGCGGGTGCTCCTCATCCTGATATTGCCAAATGTCCTGAATATTTGCCGAGCAGTACATCCACCCGGTCCAGTCAATGATCGTGGAGGGCTCACCATTCGCGCCCTTATGCGAGAGAATGTAGTTTTTAGCTTTATAGTCGCTGCCATTCCAGAACATAATGTCGGCATAGAGCGAATAACACGGCGTGTTTTCCGGTGCATAGATCCAGACGCCGATCTCCGTGGGCGTGCCCTCGATCTTGATCTGGTCGCCGCAGTAGCGAACATAGAAGTTGGAGTTTTTCGACCCGTCATAAGACTCGTAGTCATAGTTCAGCTCCATGGCATAGTCGCCGAAGCGCACCTGACCGCCCTCGGCCGCCGTCGTCATCTTCAGGTCGCCGCAGAGATATTGCGTGATAGAGGCGTTCGGCCACAGGTAATAGCTATAGCCGTTGGCGCGGAAAATGTCTGCAGCCGGAACTTTGCTGTCCCAGTTGCCCGTGAAGCGGTAGGGCGCAGAGAGCTCCGCCGTCGTCGGATTGTCGGAATACGTGCCGCCGGTCGTGACCGTGATCGGGGACACATTGCCGATGTAGCCGTGGTCGGGATTCATGCCGTTATCCACGTAATCGTATTTGCCCCAGTGGTAGTGCGCGCAGGTCTGGCGCTGGCCGTTGATGGGCTCAAAGTCCATGAGCGTCACCGGCAGCTTGCCGATCTCCACACCGACCTCCGCCGACTTGGAGCGATCGTTTGCGTAAGTAACCGTGACGGTCGCGTTCATCGTGCCGCTGCCGGTACCGGCCACGAACGTGTTGCCGTCCATGTGGCCGACGTCATTATCCGGCACACCGGCCGTCTTGGACTTGATCGTCCACTTGAAGTCACCGGGCTTATAGGCGATGTCCACGCCGTCACACTTGGCGACAAGACCGAGATCGGATGTCGCGCCAAAGTCCAGCGACACGGACGTGCTGCTGAAATGCACATCCGTGATGTCCGCGATCTTCACGCTCGTCGTACCCTTGACGGTGCCGTCCACAAGCAGACGCGCCGTCACATCACCCTTATAGTTCTTCGCGGGCGTGAACAGACCGTTGGCGTCGATCGTGCCGCTCTTGGCGTCCGCGACCGTCCAGGTCACATTCTCCGGGAGCGCGGCCTCGCCGCCGTTTTTATCCACGCCGATGGCCGAGAACTGGATCTGGCTGTTGGGCGTGTAGACCGTGTTGTTCGGGGAGAGGGAGGCATGATCGAACACGCCGTCGTTCTCCGCCGTGGAGACCAGCAGCAGGGCGCTGGCGACCGTGCGCTCCACACCGTCGGACGGGCGGTTGCGGACCTGAAGCTCCGTGGTACCCTCGCGCTTGGTGGCGCAGGTGGCGGAGCCGCCGCCGTCGAGGAAGATCGCATTCACCACGCCCTGCGCATACAGGAACGAAATCTCCTCATCGATCGTCATGCCGACCGAGTACGGGCTCTGGCGGCCGTCGGCCAAAAAGGTCACGACCGTGCCGTCCGCCTTGATGCCGATGCAGTTGCGCGGCATGAGGTCCGGATTCCCGTTGTAGCAGGGCTGTCCATCCTTGATCAGATAAAACGGGCCGGAAATCGCTTCCAGAACGTCGGAGCAGTCCGCCCCGGCGTCACGGATGGCATAGGTACCGTCCTTCAAAACCGCAAAATACGGCTCGTTGGCAACACCGTTATTCTTCTGAATGAGGTTGCCCTCCATGATGAGGTAACCGAGCGGCTGCAGCGTCTGCATGTTGTAGTAGTCGCCGTTCATGGCCATGATGACGTTGCCGCCGGTGGCCTTAGTATAGTTAGCAGCCTGCATCGTGGTCTTTTCCATGCTCCAGGCCAGATTGGCCGCCTTGTCCTTGCGGGACGCGGGCGTGCTGCCTTCTGTATAGTAACCGTTGTACGAGGCCTTGAATGTCGCCTTCGCACCCGGTGCGATCGTCGTCATAAAACCGGCGATCTGTGCATTGCCTTCCTTCGTATTCAGGAAGATGTCAGATTCCGTCACGCCGTCGATCAGCGTGTAATCCGTCTGACTCACAAGGATCTTACCGCTGGCAGGTTCGACGGGGTCTACGGTGTTCGCAGCCAGCGCCTGCGGGGCAATGAGCGTCAGCGTCATCAGGACGGCCAACACAAAAGCCCACGCTCTGTTCGCGAATCGGGTCGCTTTCACGACTCACATCAGCTCCTTTTCTGTAGTTTCCTCTCTAAATTTGTCAGCTCGATGTGTGAAAAAAGAAGAGATGAGGTTTTCCCATCTCTTCTTTGTGCTTTGGGGTCTATGATTTGTCTATTAGCAACCGAAGTCCTGATAGAAAAACATGTAATTTTCAGTGAGTTCCTTACTTCGCGAACGCGTTGTACAGGAACTCAACAGCCTCGGCACGGGTGCAGACCTTGTCCGGGCTGAACGTGGTAGCGCTGGTGCCGACAGTCAGACCGTTGGCCCATGCCCACTGCACTTCGTTGTAGTACCATGCGCTGGCCGTAACGTCAACAAACGGCATATTGTCCGTTGCGCCGTCCGACAGCAGACGCACGAGGAAGCAGACCATCTCGGCACGGGTGCATTCCTTAGCCGGGCTGAAAGTAGTGCTGGTCGTGCCGGCAACGATGCCCGCCTCATAGGCCCACAGGAGCGCATCCTCGTACCAGGCAGCGCCCGGAACGTCGGTGAACGGAACAGCCTTGATGGTCGCGGTCGGCTTGCCGGCGGCGTTCCACAGGAACTCGACCATCTGCGCGCGGTTGCAGGCTTCAAGCGGCGCAAACACCGTCGGGGTCATGCCGGCGGTCACACCGTTCTTAACGGCCCACATCACGGCGTCATAGTACCAGGCGCCCTCTGCCACATCGTCGAACTTCATTTCAGGCTGGGACGGCTGGGACGGCTGGCTCGGCTGACTCGGCTGAGACGGCTGGCTCGGCTGAGAGGGCTGGCTCGGCTGAGACGGCTGGCTCGGCTGAGAGGGCTGGCTCGGCTGGCTCGGCTGAGAGGGCTGGCTCGGCTGGCTCGGCTGAGACGGAACGACCGGCTGAGACGGCTGAGACGGCTGACTCGGCTGGCTCGGGGTGGACGGCTCGGTCGTGCCGGACGGTGCCGACGGCATCGACGGGGCGGACGGGGCCACGCCCGCAAGAGCAGTCGTGGCGAGCAGGCAGACTGCCACCAAAAGCGTCAATACGACTGTCAGGATTTTTTTCTTGGACATGCTTTTTTCCTCCGTTTAAAAATAATTGCAAATTCCTGTCATTGGATGCTGGAATTCCATGCTTCCAGACGAGTTAGAATTCACACCTGTCATCGTATCACAAGGTCTTCCATATTTCAAGCCCATTTCGGACAAAACATCCGGTTTTTGTACCGGTTTGTGCATGCGGGTGTCCCTCCGCCGCGCCCGGCGCTCTCAAGCCCCCCGCATAGCCCGGAACACGCGCACCGCCGCTCCTGCCGATTTGGTTTGACACACGGATGCGCATACACTTATAATAAACCACGGCATCGTCCAGACGCGCGGCAGCGATGCCGTTTTGATGCCGGAACGATGTAATTTTGACCCGAAGGAGGCGGTAGCATGATCCAGATCCTGATCGTGGACGACGAAAAGCCGATCTGCGACCTGATCCAGATGAGCCTGACCCGCGCGGGCTACCGGTGCACGTGCGTGTACGACGGTCTGGCCGCGGCGGACATTCTCGAGCGCAATGTCTTTGACCTCATCCTGCTCGACGTGATGCTGCCGAACGCCGACGGCTTTGAGCTCATGGAATACATCCGCCCGCTGGGCATCCCGGTCATTTTTCTGACCGCGCGCGGCTCGGTCGACGACCGGGTGCGCGGCCTGCGCATGGGCGCGGAGGATTACATCGTCAAGCCCTTCGAGGTGCTCGAACTGCTTGCGCGCGTGGACGTCGTGCTGCGGCGCTACAACAAGACCGACGCCGTCATCGAGATCGGCGGGCTGCGCATCGACACGCGCGCCATGCAGGTCTGGCGCGGCGCGGAGGAGATCGCGCTCACGCACAAGGAATATGACCTGCTGCTGTTTTTCGCCCGCAACCCCGGCACCGCGCTCTACCGCGAGACGATCTACGAGCACGTCTGGGGCGGCGAGTACAGCTACGGCAGCAAGACCGTGGATCTGCACATCCAGCGGCTGCGCAAAAAGGTCGGCTGGGAAAACCGGCTGCTGGCCGTAAACAAGGTCGGCTACCGGCTGGAGGTGTGAGCGGATGAGATTTCGCGCAAAGCTCACGATCGCCATGGTGCTGCTGCTGTCGCTGACCTACGGCATCGGCGGCAGCCTCATGATCGCGCAGTCGTTTTCCAGCTCCATCGCCCGCGAGCGCGACGCCGCCGTCCAGACCTACCGCATGGTCGTGGACGTGCTGGATCTGCTCGGCGACAACGCCTCGCCCGGCACGGCGGCCAACACCGTCGCGCTCGTGCTGCACAAGCTCGGCAGCGGCGGGTCGAGCACGGCAGCGCGCATCCGATTCGGCGCACAGATGACCACAACGGGCGACACCGCGCTGCTCGACGCCGCGCCGGAGCCGTCCGACGGCGGCGACGGGCTCACGCGCATCGTGCGCACCAGCAACGGCCGGCACTACCTCATGCTCGGCGCCACGGCCGACGGCACGACCGTCCAGCTCGCGTTCGACGTGACGGAGACCTATACCGTGCGCCAGACGCAGCTGCGCGCGTATCACACGACGTTCGTGATCCTCATCGTCATCGGCGCGGCCGTGTCGTGGCTCACATCCTACCTGCTGACGCGCCCGCTCAGCACGCTTTCACGCGCGTCAAGAGAGCTGGCGCGCGGCAACCTCGGCTACCGTGCGCCCGTGCGCTCGCGCGACGAGGTGGGGCAGCTCGCCGCCGACTTCAACCGCATGGCCGGGCAGCTCGAGCGCAACGTCAACCGCATTCAGGAGACCATGGTGCTGCAGGAACGGTTCATGGCCGACTTCTCGCACGAGATGAAAACGCCCATGACCTCCATCATCGGCTATGCAGACCTTTTGCGCAGTCAGGTGCTCACGCCCGATGAGCAGATGGACGCGGCAAACTATATCTTTTCCGAGGGCAAGCGGCTCGAGGCGCTGGGGCTGAAGCTGCTGGATATGCTCTCGCTCGACCAGTCAAAGCTCCAGCTCGTGCCCGCGCATCCTGCCGATCTCGTGGCGGGGCTGCTCGAGCACCTCAAGCGCCTGTACGCACAAAAAGGCATTGCCCTGCAGTACCGCACCGAGGAGGGCGCGTGCTTTCTGGAGCCGGACTTATTCAAAACGCTGCTCGTCAACCTCATGGACAACGCCCGCAAGGCGCTCGACAGCGGCGGCAACATCTATGTCTGGCAGGAGATGCTGCCCGACGGCTGCCGCGTGCGCGTGCTCGACAACGGCCGCGGCATCCCGCCGGAGGCGCTCGCGCACCTGACGGAGGCGTTTTACCGCGTGGACAAGTCGCGCTCGCGCACACAGGGCGGCGCGGGCCTCGGCCTGTCGCTGTGCAATGAGATCGTGCAGCTGCACGGCGGCACGATGCAGTTTGAAAGCCGTGTCGGCAACGGCACGGTCGTGACCGTGGAGCTGAAAGGAGGGCGCGTATGAAGCCGTGGATGCGCACCGCACTGGCGGTCGTGCTCGTGCTGGCGATCGCGGCGGGCGGATTTTTCCTGCCGAACCTCGTGGCTGCGCGGCTCGACCGCGCGGAGCAGGACACGGCGTTTTCCCTCAGCACCGGCGACGAGCAGGGTCCGGCCACCGTTCTGCGCCGGAAGCTGACCGACGGCATGCAGAACCTGTTTTACGGCGCAGAAGAGCCCGTCGAGCTCGACGAGAGCGCCGCGGCGCACACGCTGGCCGAGATGACGCAGTACGCGCAGGAGCTGCTGGGCGCGCTGGAAAAGGACAGCGCGCTGTTCGGCGGCGGCTTTTCCGTGGAGGAGGGCGCGACCGTCCAGTACGCGAGCTACAGCAGCGGCTTCGTCCTCTGGGGCATCGCGCTGAGCAATCCGCGCGGCGATACGGCGTCCTTCCTGCTCGATGATGCGACCGGCTGCGTGCTGGCGCTCAGTTATACGTTTTCGGACAGCTATGCCTTCCAGATCCGGCAGAACGACCTGTGGGATTACCTGCTGTGCGTGTTTGAAAACCGCGTCGGCGCCACGGTCGCGGCCGCGCTCGGCGTGCCGTACGACGAGGTGCAGATCCCGATGCCGGAAGCGGCGAAAAAAATGCTCGGTCTGCGCACAAGCGGTGGAAACACCGTTCCCCTGCAGCTGCTCAACGCCGGAAACGAGGGCAGTTACAACGACGGCATGGACAGCAGCATCACCGACTACCTGCAGTTTTATGACCCGGACGCCGACACGGCCTTTTCCCTGCCGGCGTGGCGCGTGGAAAATACTTTGTATTTCAACGCACAATGATGCCGTTTCGATGCCAAAGCGTTGCCGGACGGATCACAGTCTCCGCTAAGATTGGGTCATACCCGCTTCGCGGAGACTTTTTTCGCCAGGAGATGCCCACTATGCAGAGAAACGATCTTCCTCGCATCGGCGTGCTCAGCGCAGACGCCGCCGCCATCGCGCAGTTTCTGCGCCGCATACAGGCACTGGATGCGGAGACTGCCGCCCTCCTGCCGCTGAGCCCGACTGCCGTACCCGACTGCGAGCCGTATCTGTGCGGCGCGAGCACGCACGCGCCGCTGCAAAAGCTGAGCGAGGCGGCCGAGATCCTGACCGCGTCCGGCTGCACGGTCATCGCCGTGCCGGACAGTGCGGGCATTTTCTGCACTCAGCTCACGGCAGCGGCCGGCGTCCCGGTGCTGAGCACGGCGGACGCGGCAATGCCGCAGCTGGTCGGTGCGCTGCATCAGCGCGTGAGCATACTGTGTACGCCCGGCGTGCGCGCCGCCAACGCCTACGGGCTCACGGCGCAGCGCTACGGCCTGCAGTGCAGCTATCCGGACGCGCCGGTGCAGGCGCTGCTCGGCTGCATCCGGCCGGAAAAGGCGTGCAGCGAGCAGGTGCTGCGCTCGATCATTGAGCTGGAGCTTGCGCGCGGGTGCGACGGCGTTGTGCTCGACAGTGCGCAGCTGTGCGCCGCGTTCGCGCACTTCGGTCTCGCCGCACGCTATCCGCAGGTATTTGACAGTATGGAGCTGCTGGCGCAGGCCGCGCTGCAGCAGAGCGCCGCGGCATCCGGTGCCCGCCGCGCATAAGATAGCAAACGGCTGCGCGCCCCGAGTGGGGCGCGCAGCCGTGCAGCTTGTCAAAGAGCCTCGTAGAGTTTCGCCAATGGCACGGCGAAAGAAAGTCCAATCATTTTCTTCGGCGACATGTGCGGCGAAGAAAATACTTCTCGGCCTGCAAACGTGCGAGCCGTCCGCCTCTGGCGGACAGCGAGTGCGCTGCAGTCAGGCCGTAAACCCCTTTGTCAAAAAGTAATACTTTTTGACAGCCTCAAGGCTGCGCGCCCCACTCGGGGCGCGCAGCCGCGGTTTATCCGACCGTGAATGTCTCCTGCGTGTCGATGTGTCCGTCATGATCCGTGCCTGGCGGGTTGTCGGGCATATCATAGACATAGGTCAGCATGCCGCCGTCATACGTCAGCGCCGTGACGACATAGGTATCGGCATAGCCGACGCAGAACGCCCCGTCACGCCAGACGACGCGCGTGCGCGTGACGGTGTCCGCTCCGTCCGCATACAGCAGCGCGTGGCACAGCAGTCCGCCGTCGCGGCAGACCTCATAGAGCGTGAGCGCCGCCTTCTCCCCCGCTGCGCGCGCAGCCCAGAATGCCGCCACCGTCTCCGGGCGCGTGACCGGCTCTGCCGCATCCACGTGCACGGCCGTCAGTCCCGCCGTGCCAAGCTCCGCCACGGCCTGCGCGATCTGCGCATCCGTAAGATTGACGCCCACAGCCGTGCCGTCACCGACTGCCTGCACAATGGGCTGATACCGCTGCGCCGCCGCGACGGCGGGGTCGGTCTCTTTTCCGCAGCCCGTCAGCAGCGCCGCGCACAGCAGACACAATAAAATGCGTTTCACGCGCACACCTCCCGTCATGTCTTAAAAACAGTGTACACGAAACAGTTCGGCATTGCAAATTTCGCCGCATCTGCTATACTGTCGGCAGATATATGCCGTATGAAGCCACCGGGAGAGCGCTGCGGCCGCCGAAGGAGTCACACTCTCAGGCAAAAGGACCGGCGGCGGACGGAGCTCTGGAGAGACGATTTTGCACCGAAGAAGCAAGGCCGCACGGTCAATCTTTCAGGTAAAAGGACAGAGTGCACACCTGCTTGCCGGCAGGGGTGTACTCTTTTTTTGGAGGTCATGGCCATGCAAACGTTCCTCTTTCTGCTCGAGCTGGCCGGAACGGTCGCGTTCGCCGTCAGCGGCGCGGTGCTCGGCATCGAAAAGCACATGGACATTTTCGGCGTGGGGCTGCTGGGCATCACGACGGCCGTCGGCGGCGGCATCCTGCGCGATCTCGTCGTGGGGCTGACCCCGCCGCGCGCGTTTCAGGACCCGATGTATCTGCTCGTGGCGCTCGGCGTGTCGGTCGTGCTGTTTTTCCCGTTTGTGCGCCGCCTCATCGGGCGCAGCAAGCGCGTGTTCGACGCGCTCATGCTGCTCATGGACGCGACCGGGCTCGGCATCTTCACGATCACGGGCATCAACACCGCCATCACCCTCGCCGACTGCACCGACCCGCTGCTGCTGGTCTTTGTCGGTCTGCTGACCGGCACGGGCGGCGGCGTGCTGCGCGACGTGCTCGCCGGGGATATGCCCTACATCCTGCGCAAGCACATCTACGCCAGTGCCTCCATCGCGGGCGGCATCCTCTACCTGCTCCTGCGGCAGGTGTGGCAGGGACCGGGCGCGATCCTGACCGGCGTGCTCGTCGTGGTCGGCATCCGCTGCGCCGCGGCGCACTTTGAGTGGAATCTGCCGCGCGCAAAAACCGTGTGGAAAAGCGACGAATGATGTGATACACTAAGCAGAGAATTTTACGAAACCGGAGGCCTTTCCCATGCCCAACACGACCGTATGCCCGCTTGCAAAAAAGTGCGGCGGCTGCCAGCTGCAAAACCTCTCCTACCCCGAGCAGCTGCACCTCAAACAGGCGACGGCCATCCGGCTGCTCGGCCGCTTCGGTCATGTTGAGGAGATCCTCGGCATGGACGACCCCTATCACTACCGCAACAAGGTGCAGGCCGCCTTCGGCGTCAACCGGCAGGGGCAGATCATCTCGGGCGTGTATCAGTCGGCCTCGCACCGCATCGTCCCGGTCAGCGACTGCCTGATCGAGGATAAGGTCGCCGACCGGATCATCGTCACGATCCGCAAGCTGCTCAAGAGCTTCAAGATCCGCCCCTACGATGAGGACACCGGCCGCGGCACGCTGCGGCACGTGCTCGTGCGGCGCGGCTGGCGCAGCGGGGAGATCCTTGTCGTGCTCGTGACCGCGCACGGTATGCTGCCCGGCAAGCGCAACTTCGTGCGCGCGCTGCTGCAGCAGCATCCGGACATCACGACCGTGGTGCAGAACATCAACGCCGGGCAGACGAGTCTCGTGCTCGGGGCGCACAGCGAGGTGCTCTACGGACCGGGATATATCCGCGAACAGCTCGGTGATTTCACGTTCCGCATCTCGCCGCGCGCATTTTATCAGATCAATCCCGTCCAGACGGAGGTGCTCTACCGCACGGCGCTCGAATACGCGGGGCTGACCGGTACGGAGACCGTCGTGGACGCCTACTGCGGCACCGGCACGATCGGCATTTTCGCCAGCCGGGATGCCGCGCGCGTGATCGGCGTGGAGAATAACCGCGACGCCGTGCGCGATGCGATCAGCAACGCCAAGGCCAACCGCGCGGACAATGTCCGCTTCTACACCGCCGATGCGAGCGACTTCCTGCAGGGCATGGCCAAGGCCGGCGAGCACGCCGACGTCGTCATCCTCGATCCCCCGCGCGCCGGCAGCGACGAGCGCTTTCTGTCCGCCGTCACGACCGTGGCGCCGGAGCGCGTGGTGTACGTGTCGTGCAATCCGGAGACGCTCGCGCGCGACCTTGGCTATCTCACCCGCCACGGCTACCGCGTCACGCGCATCCAGCCGGTGGACATGTTCCCGCACACGGAGCATATCGAAACTGCCGTGGCATTGGTCAAAAATCCGTAAATGAAGCAGTACATTGTACGATTCCTGAAGGCGAGATTTCTCGTCATATTCGGCGGCGCACGCTTTTTTATGAACTGTTCTTTTATGTGCTTCTGTGGTGTAAGACCGCTGTTGATGCCCCGCCCTCCGCGCTCTGGGTCTACGTGCCCGCTCTGGTATGGTATCTTCTAGACATTCTCCTGACTTTCCGCTTCTGGCGGATCATCCGGTATCAGGAGCGTCTTTTTCATGTAAAATTCAGCAACACAAATGCAGCCGCATTGTACACTGGATCCAACACGTTTCTGTCGGACGATTGGCTGATCTTTTCGGGAAGATCCGCGTTTTGCAGGCAGTACATCCAACGCATTTCCATCGTGACCGCGCGAAGGAGCATGGGCAATGACTACCGGCTGAAGTTATACACGACAGACGGAAAAACGTATCTGCGCACCATAGATTCGCATACAAATGCAAAAAATACAGCGCTGGTATCACGGATAGTCTTGCTCCTATCGAGACCGCCGTGGCACTGGCACGCACGGACAGCAGAACATAAGAAAGGAAAACACACCCCACTATGAACTTCATTCAGAAAAACTGGAAAGGCATCCTTGTGTGCCTCGTCATGGCCGTGCCCTGCTGGCTGCTCGGGCAGAAATTCCCGATCGTCGGCGGCCCGGTGTTCGGCATCCTCGCCGGTATGATCGTCACGCTGCTCTGGCGCGACAAGACGGCGGCGCAGCCCGGCATCTCGTTCGTGTCGAAAAAAGTGCTGCAGTACGCCGTCATCCTGCTCGGCTTCGGCATGAACCTGTCCGTCATCTGGCAGACCGGCAAGCAGTCGCTGCCGATCATTCTCGTGACGATCACGACGTCGCTCGTCGTGGCGTGGCTGCTGCACAAGCTGATGCACATCCCCGGCAAGATCTCGACGCTCGTGGGCGTCGGCTCGTCGATCTGCGGCGGCTCTGCCGTCGCCGCGACCGCCTCCGTCATTGATGCCGACGACGAGGAGGTCGCGCAGGCGATCTCGGTCATTTTCTTCTTCAATATGCTCGCCGCCATCTTCTTCCCCGCGCTCGGCGCGCTGCTCGGCTTCTCGACCACAAACGGCGAGGCGTTCGGCATCTTCGCCGGCACGGCCATCAACGACACGTCGTCCGTCACGGCGGCGGCCTCCACATGGGACTCGCTCTATGGGCTCGGCAGTCAGACGCTCGACAAGGCTGTGACCGTCAAGCTCACGCGCACGCTGGCCATCATCCCGATCACGCTCGTGCTCGCCTTCGTGCGCACGAAGCGCGCCAAGACCGACGGCACGAAGGTGGATCTCAAGAAGATCTTCCCGATGTTCATCCTCTACTTCCTGCTCGCGTCCGTGATCACGACCGTGTGCGTGAGCGTGGGCGTGTCGGCGAGCGTGTTCACCCCGCTCAAGACGCTCAGCAAGTTCCTGATCGTGATGGCCATGTGTGCCGTCGGACTGAACACGAACATCGTCAAGCTCATCAAGACCGGCGGCAAGCCGCTGATCATGGGCTTTTGCTGCTGGGTCGGCATCGCGGGCATGAGCCTGCTGATGCAGCACCTGCTCGGCATCTGGTAAGACACGAACAAAAACGGGCGGCAGCCGGATAGCTCCGGCTGCCGCCTTTGAGACTGTCAAAAAGTATTCCTTTTTGACAAAGAGGCCGCAGTCTGCTGCGCGCATAATTTGAGCGCCGCCGGCGCACAAATTCCACACTTGCAGCCTGAGCGGTATTTTCTCCGCCGCACATGTCGCCGGAGAAAATGATCTGACCTTCTTTCGCCACTGCGGCGGCGAAACTCTACGAGGTTTTTGGACAAGCTGTAGGCGGCAGCCGGGGATGACCCGGCTGCCGCCTTTGTTTCAGGATTCTTTGCCGTCGCGCGGCAGCGTCACGAGCATGACCGTCCCGTCCGCGCTGCTGCGCTCGATCTGCACCGTGCCGCCGTGCAGCGCGGCGATCTCCCACACAAGCGACAGACCGAGCCCGACACCGCCATGCGCCCGGCTGCGCGACTTGTCCACGCGGAAAAACGGCTGGAAAACGCTCTCCCGGTATGCCTCCGGGATGCCGGGACCGTGGTCACGGACGCGGATCTGTACATTCCCGTCCGCCTCGCTGACCGCGATGTGCACCGCCCCATCCGGCCGGCCGTAGCGGATGGCGTTTTCGGTCAGGTTGAACAGCAGCCGGTACAGCAGCGGGTCGCTGCCGGTGAGCACAGCGCCGCCGTCGGCCTCCAGCGCGATGCCCTTAACCTCTGCAAGCGGCGCGAGATCGGTGAAGATCTCCTCGATCATGGGCGCGAGCTCGACCCGGTCGTCACAGGGCACGGTGCGCAGCTCGCTCATCTCCAGCAGGATCTTCGTCATCTGCGACATGCGCTCCGTCTGCTCCTGCAGCAGGGTCAAAAACGCCGCCGTTTCGGGCGTGACGTCCGTGTGCTCGGCGGAAAACAGCTCAAGCTGCGCCTGCATCAGCGCAAGCGGTGTGCGCAGCTCGTGCGCGGCATTGCCCGTGAATTGCCGCTGCGCCGCAAACCCCGCGTCCAGGCGGTCGATCATGCCGTTGAACGAGCGGCTGAAGCGCTGAAACTCCGGCAGCACGTCCTCGCTGACCTTGCACTGCGCCAGATTGCCCGGCTGAATACTTTCCACCTGCGCTGCAAAGCTGCGCAGCGGACGCAGCGCGCGGCCGCTGACAAAATACGCGAGCACGCCGCCGGCGAGCGTCACCGCCGCCGTGATGTACCAGTTCGTGACGCCGAAGGCCGCCTGTGCGCCGCTGATGATGATCGTCAGCTCGTCATCCGGCTGTTTGCTCTGCGGGTCGAAGGCGTCGGGCGCACCGGACTCGATCTCGCCGTAAGCCGAGATGCCGCTGCCGATCGCGTCCATGTACCGCTTGCCGGAATAGCCGATCAGGCAGTTCATGAGCACACACGTCACGCCGATCAGTGCCGCCGTCATCAGCGTGATGCGCCACTGCAAAGATAGCCGCTTCATGTCTGCGCCTCCATAACATAGCCCTCGCCGATGCGGTTGCGGATGGGGTCATAGCCCAGGGCGGCGCGCAGCTTTTTCCGCAGCGCGGAGATGTGCACGCGGATGGAGTTGCCGAAGCCGTCCGCCCCGCTGTCCCACACGTGCTCCAGCAGCTCCTCCTGACTGACCGGTCGCCCCTGATGCAGCAGCAGGTATTCGAGGATGCCCGTCTCCTTGCGCGTGAGCGACAGCGCCTCGCCGCGCACGGACGCCTTGCGCGCCTTGGTGTCAAACGACAGCTCGGCGCAGGTCAGGACCACGTCGCTTTGCGTAAAGCGGCGCAGCGTCAGGCTGCGGATGCGCGCCGCAAGCTCATCGAGATGAAAGGGCTTGGTGAGATAGTCGTTCGCGCCCGCATCGAGCCCCGCCACCTTATCGGCGACCTCGCAGCGCGCCGACAGGATCAGCACCTTGGTGTCGCGGTCGCGCTCGCGCAGCGTCCGGAGCACCGTCATGCCGTCCTCGCCGGGGAGGTTCAGATCCAGCACGACCAGGTCAAAGCGCTCGACGGCGAGCATCTCCGCGGCGCTCTGTCCGTCATAGCAGCAGTCCACGCTGTAGGCAAGCCGCCGCAGACTGCGCGCGATCGTGTCGCAGAGCGCCCGTTCATCTTCCACAACCAAAATATGCATACCATTCTCCTCGTGCGTATTTACGAATGTTCGACTTTTTCGACTTTGTTATATGATAACACAAAGGCATAAAATCTCTGTTAAGTTTCCGTTCTTAACGAAGATTTTATCTGCGCCATGGTATCATGGCAAACAGAAGGGAGTGATCCAAGTGTTTCGTGCAAAAAAAGCCATTGTGCAGGGCTTGCTGATCGCTGCGGGCATCGCCATGGTGTGCTTCGGCGCGCTGCGCGGCGAGGCCGGCGCCGTGCTCAGCAAGGCGATCCGGCTGTGCTTGGAGTGTGTCGGCATTGGATAAGAAAAAACAGTCTGTTTCCCTGCTCTTGAGCCGGTTCCGCGGCTGGATCCAGGCGGCGGCGACGCTGCTGACCAACATCCACCTGCCGAACTTCTTCAAGGGCGGCATCTATCAGGGCAAGGGCAAGAGCGTCTGCGTGCCCGGTCTGAACTGCTATTCCTGCCCGGCGGCATCGGGCGCGTGCCCGATCGGGGCGTTTCAGGCGGTGGTCGGCTCGTCCAAATTCCGCTTTTCGTATTATATCACCGGCATCCTGATCCTGCTCGGCGTGCTGCTCGGGCGGTTCATCTGCGGCTTTTTGTGCCCGTTCGGCTGGCTGCAGGAGCTGCTGCATAAGATCCCGGGCAAAAAGCTGTCGACGAAAAAGCTCAAGCCGCTGACCTATTTGAAATACGTCATCCTGCTGCTGGCCGTGGTACTGCTGCCGGCGCTCATCGTCAACGACGTGGGCATGGGCGACCCGTATTTCTGCAAGTACATCTGCCCGCAGGGCGTGCTGGAGGGTGCGATCCCGCTTGCCGCCGCAAACGAGAGCATCCGCGCGGCGCTGGGCGCGCTGTTTACGCGCAAGCTGATCATTCTGATCGCGGTCGTCGTTTTGAGCGTGCTGTTTTTCCGCCCGTTCTGCAAGTGGATCTGCCCGCTCGGCGCGTTTTACGCGCTGATGAACAAGGTCTCCCTGCTCGGCATCCAGGTCGACACGAGCAAGTGCGTCTCCTGCGGCAAATGCGCGCGCACCTGCCAGATGGACGTGGACATCACCAAGTCCCCCAACGACACGGAATGCATCCGCTGCGGCAAGTGCATCCGCGCCTGCCCCACGCAAGCCATCCGCTTCCGCTATGGCTTCGGCCTCACCGGAAAATCCGCCAACGGCGATCAGAAGGTAAAAGACAACCAACAAAATACAACGGAGGAATCATGATGAAGAAAATCACAAAACTTGTGACGCTCCTGCTCGCGCTCGCGATGGTGTTCAGCCTTGCGGCATGCTCGTCGGGCAAAGGCAAGGACAAAGCGGACGGCAGTGCCGACATCGCGGCCCTGATCGCGACCGAGCCGAACAGCGCCGACGAAGCGGCCAAGCTCTATCAGCAGCTCATGCAGAAGGAAAACGACATTCTCGCCGCAAACTCCGACCTCTGGAACAAGGTGTTTCTGTCTGCCAACAAAAACAGCACCATGATCGAGGACGGCACGAACTACGGCGACTTCCTGCTCGCCACGATCGAGAGCGCGAAGGACGGCTTCTCGGCCGACGAGCTCAAGACGCTCAAGGCCGGCGCCGAGCAGATCAAGGAGATCGAGGGCAAGCTCACCATCCTCGAGCAGAAGTATCCCGGCTGCGGCACGGCGCCCGGCGCGGGTGACAGCGTGAGCGCGGAGGAGGCCGGCATGACCGCCTCCGGCAGCAACGCGATGAAATTCCCGAGCTTTCAGGGCAAGGACCTCGACGGCAATGACGTCGACAGCAGCAAGCTCTTTGCCGGCAACAGCGTCACGGTCGTGAACTTCTGGTTCACCACCTGCAACCCGTGCGTCGGTGAGCTGGCCGACCTCGAGGCGCTCAACAAGGACCTCGCCGCGAAGGGCGGTGCGGTCGTCGGCATCAACTCCTTCACGCTCGACGGCGACAAGACCGCCATCGCCGATGCGAAGGACATTCTGGCGAAAAAGGGCGTGACCTACTCCAACCTCTGGTTCGCCTCCGACAGCGAGGCCGGTAAGTTCACCGCCGGTCTGTACTCGTTCCCGACCACGTACGTCGTCGACAAGAACGGCAACATCGTCGGCCAGCCGATCGTCGGCGCGATCACCGCGCCCGATCAGGCAAAGAAGCTCAACGAGCTCATCGACCAGGCGCTCGCAAACAGCAAATAACGACCCGAGACAGCATCCGCCTCGGCGTGCCTTTCTGACGGAAGGTGCGCCGGGGCGGATATTTGCTGTCTGTCAGAGCCTGACGTCCTCGAGCCGGTGCAGCTGCTCGAGCGCAACGCTGCCGCCGCTGATGACAAAGCAGACCTTGTCTGTCCTGCGCAGCGGCAGCTGCCCGCGCAGCGCGGCACCCATACCGATGGCGGACGACGGCTCGCACAGAAGCTTCCCCTCCAGAAGCAGCAGCTTCATGGCGCGCAGAAGGTCGGCATCCGCCACGTCCGCAAAGCCGTCGGTGTTTTCGGCCACATATGGAAAACACACATCCCCCGGCCTTTGCGCGACGAGCGCGTCCGCGACCGAGCGCTGCTGCTCCACCTGCACCGGATGCCCGGCGCGCAGGCTCTCCCGATAGCGCGGCAGCGCCTCCGGCTCTGCACCGTAGACGCGCACGTGCGGCGCAAGCGCCTTGACCGCCGTGGCGACGCCGCCGATGAGCCCGCCGCCGCTGACAGGGACGACGAGCGCATCCAGCGCCGGACACTGCTCCAGAATCTCGAGCCCGACCGTGCCCTGCCCCGCCATGACGAGCGGGTCGTTAAACGGCGGCACCATCGTCGCGCCGCGCTCGGCACAAAGCCGCGCCGCAACGTCAAAGCGCTCGGCAGCATCGCACAGCACGAGCTCCGCGCCCAGTGCGCGGATGGCCGCCTGCTTGACGGCGGGCGCGGTCTCCGGCATGACGATGCAGGCGTGCGTGCCGAAGCGCTGCGCGGCGTAGGCCACCGCGCGGCCGTGGTTTCCGGACGAGGCCGCGACAAAGCCGCGCGCACGCTCATCCTCCGTCAGGGCGAGGATCTTGTTCATCGCGCCGCGCAGCTTGAACGCGCCCGTGCGCTGCATGCACTCAGCCTTGGCATACACCTCGCAGCCGAGGGCATCGTCGAGCGCCGGCAGGCGCAGCAGCGGCGTTTGGACAATATACGGGGCGATGCGCGCGTGCGCCGCCCGAATGGTCTCCAATGTCAGCTCCATGGGAACGCTCCTTTCTCAGCAGCTCCATTGTAACGCAGCGCAAGCGCGTTGTAAAAGAAAATCTGCGCGGCCGCGCGCTTGACAATTCCTATCCGGAAGGGCATAATCAAAAGCGATTTGCAACGCAGCCATTTGTCTATTTCCGCTTCTGAGGAGGTTTTGCTATGTATGATCTTGACCGATTTCTCACCGCGCAGAGCCGGGACTACACCACCGCCCTGCGCGAGATCCAAAACGGCCGCAAGCGCAGCCACTGGATCTGGTACATCTTCCCGCAGGTCGCGGGTCTGGGCATGAGCAGCACGTCGCAGTACTACGCCATCTCCGGGCTCGACGAGGCGCGGGCCTACCTGCGCGAGCCGACGCTGCGCGCGCACCTGCTGGAGATCAGCAGCGCCCTGCTGGCGCTCGAGGAAAGCGACCCCACGGCCGTGTTCGGCTTTCCGGACGACCTGAAGCTGCGCTCGAGCATGACGCTCTTCGCAGCCGCCGCACCGGACGAGCCGGTGTTTTCCGCCGTGCTCGATAAATTCTTCGGCGGGCAGCCCGACACGCGCACGCTGCAAATTCTCGGCCTGTAAGGAGACACTGCCATGGAAAATCTGACCGAAACAAAACTCACATCCGAAAAAATCTACAGCGGCTGTATCCTCGATTTTTACCGCGACACCGTGCGCCTGCCCAACGGCGGCACCGCGCCGCGCGAACTGACGCGCCATGTGGGCGCGGTGTGCATCGTGCCGCTGCTCGATGACGGCCGCGTGATCGTCGAGCGGCAGTTTCGCTACCCGGTGAACGAGGTCATCACGGAGATCCCCGCCGGCAAGCGCGACAGCCGCGACGAGGCGCCCGACGACGCCGCACGCCGTGAGCTGCGCGAGGAGACCGGCATCACGGCGCGGGAGCTCATCCCGCTCGGCCCGTTCTACCCCGCCGCCGCGTATTCAGACGAGGTCATCTGGATGTACCTCGCCCGCGGCCTGACCTTCGGCGAGCAGCAGCTCGACGACGACGAATTTCTCAATCTTCAGGCCGTGCCGCTCGACGAGCTTGCGCGCGACGTGCTCGCCGGGCGCATCCCGGACGCAAAGACACAGGCAGCCATCCTGCGCGTGTACTGCATGGAGCGCGGCTTCGAGCCGAAATAACACAAGCGGCAGGCGGCGGTCAGATGACCGCCGCCTGCCGCTTGGCATTGGGGTACGCTCAGTGCCGGCGGAACAGCCCCTTTTTCTCATAGGGGGCGCAGGCATAGCCCGTGAGCGCGTAGCCGAGCTTGGAAAAGACCGGGCGCAGCTCCGCCTCCGGAATCGCCGTCTCGGAAAGGATGACCGTCTCGCCCCGGCTGTGCGAGGACGTGACCTTCTTGACCGGAAACGCATTGCGCACCGCGTCGTTGACGTGGCTCTCGCACATGGCGCACATCATGCCGTCTATATTCAGTGTGATCTGATACATGGGATACCTCCTTGAAAAGTCAATCGGTTAGATGCATTTAATTCAACCGGATGATATCACTGCCGCGCCCGCATGTCAAGGGCGCGGCGCAAAAAAGGTCCTGCTGTTGGTTCGGATTTATCCCGGGCAGGAAGAAACAAAGGGGCTATTTCCGTCCCCGCACCAGAAACATCGGGGTGGAGGCAAAGCTGATCGTTTCCTCCTCCGACCAGACGCGCTTCCAGACTGTCTCGTCAGCCTCGGCCTTCAGGCCGAGGGAGGCAAGCTGCTGCAGATCCCACGCAGGGCGCGCAATTTTTGACAGCGGCACGCGGCGGGCGATCTCCTCCATCACGTCGAAGTGCTCGCCCTCGGCCTCTACGTTCTGATCCCAGACGCCGCGTTCGGCGCTGCTCCTGCGGTCACGGTCCCAGGCCGCCTGCGCGTCCTCATCGAAGAGATAGGCGTACCAGTTCGCGTCAAAATTCAGCAGCACGCCGCCCTTCTTCAGCACCCGCGTCCACTCGGCATACGCCCGATCGGGGTGCGGCAGATTCCAGGTCAGATTGCGGCTGATGACCGCGTCGAAGCGCTCGGGCGCGAAGGAGAGCGCCTCGGCGTTCATTTCCATAAAACATATCTCGTCGGCCAGAGGGCCGGCGTTTTCTTTTGCCTCGGCGAGCATGGCGCGGGTGAGGTCGATGGCCGTCACGGCGCAGCCCAGCTCGCGCAGCAGAATGGCAAAGAAGCCCGGCCCGGTGCCGACCTCCAGCACCTGCAAGTCGGCAAGCGGACGATCGGGGAACCGCCGCGTCAGCTCTTCACATATGCAGTTCTTCCACCTCTGCCGCTGCGCCGTAGCCAGCTCCAGCCGGTTGACCTCCGAATAGCCGGGGGCACGGTCGGTCCAGTAGTTTTTATTCTCTTCAAGGATCGGGTCTCGGCACACCATAACTCACCATTGGGCCTTTCTCAATGATATTCAACGACGCGGTCTGATACAGCAGCACCCCGTCTGCGGGTGCGAGCTCCGTAAAGAGGCTTTTGCCGAAATAGTCGCGGATCTCGCCAAGCTTTTCGCCCTTCCGGAAACGGTCGCCCGGCTTTTTCTCCGGGTACCAGCAGCCGGTGCAGGGCGCATCGTCGTTATACTCCAATAGCTCCTGCTTGGGATAGCGGGTCCAGTCCCCATCCAGTACGCCGAGCCGGCGCAGGATGTTGCGCACATCGGCCTTGTCCGCCTCGATCTCCTCCCGGCTGAACAGGCTGAGCTGGCCGCGCTCGATGAGCACGCTGGGAACGCCGTGGAGAGAGGCAAGATTATAAGCCCCGCCCGTGCGGCAGTGCGAGCGCACAACATACTTTACATTCACGCACTCTACCATCCGTTTCGCCGTCTCCTCGGCAGGCGCATCGCCCAGATAATAGCAATAGGGGATCAGCGTCTCATAACCGTCGCCGCAGTGCAGGTCGATGTAAGCATCTGCGTTGCGGATAAAGACCTCGAAGAGCATATGCGCCAGACGCTCGGCCTCGCTCCCCTCCCGGTCGCCGGGGAACACGCGGTTGAGATTTTTGCCGTCCTCAAAGACGCGGGACATGGTGCGGTTTTCAAAGCCCGAACGGTTGACCAGCGGAACAAGGACCACGTTGCCGCGCAGCGTGGAAACGTCAAGCTCATTGGACAGCTCGATGGCCGCCTGAATGCCGACGTATTCCGCGTTGTGGATGCCCGCCGTGATGAGCACAGTCGGTCCCGGCTGCTCACCGCAGAGCAGGACGTGCGGAACGTGCAGCTCGGTGCCCTCCACGTGGATATGATCTTTTACCGTTTTGCCCGGCATCAGCTCGTGCCCGGCGATCATTTTTGCTTGCATGGCAGCCTCCATTTATTCTGTTACCGTATCACGCGCCACCCCTTTTGACAAGCCCCCCGGGGGGATCCGGAAGCGGGAAAAGGCCGCGGTCAATGCAAATTTATATCCCCCCGGGGGGCTTACGCATCGACGAAAGACAGAATATAATGTAAGCAGCCTGTATTTCCGTTTATTGGATAGGCAGCCGCGTGAGGGCGCAAGGACCGCCGACTGCAGCAGAGAGGGGAAGCATATGGAACTGATCAAGCATCGCGTAGCTCACTACTGGTCTCACCGGGCGGAGGCCTTTGAAGCGCAGAGACTGCGTGAATTCGACAGCGAGAAGCGGGCGCGCTGGCTCGCGGAGTTTTTCCGGTATCTGCCGCAGGGGCGGCCGCTCCGGGTCCTGGACATCGGCACGGGTACCGGCTTCTTCGCCTGCCTGTTTGCCGCCGAGGGGCACGAGGCGACCGGCATCGACCTGACACCGGACATGATCGAGCACGCCGAGCATATGGCCGCCATTCTGGGGCTGGACGCCACGTTCCGGATCATGGACGCAGAAAACCCGGACTTCGAGCCGGAGAGCTTCGACGTGCTGGTGACACGGAATCTGACATGGACGCTGCCGCATGTCGAAAAGGCCTATCGGGAGTGGTACAGGATCCTCAAGCCCGGCGGTGTGCTCATCAACTTTGACGCGGATTACAGTGCCGCGCTGGAAGATGAGCAGCAAGGAGGAAAGAAGCATGAGCTGCCCGAAAACCACGCGCACAAGCTGGTGCCGGACGATCTGATGGCCGAAAACAATGCCATCACGATGGAGATCGGCGCCTATCACGGGCCGCGCCCGCAATGGGACGTGCAGCTGCTTATCGAGGCCGGCTTTGAGCGTGTCACCGTGGACAAAGGCGTTTATAAACGCATCTATGCCGAGATCGACGAGTTCATCAATCCCACGCCGATCTTCACCATCGCAGCTTTCAAATAACAGGAGAGGCACGGCATGAAAAACTACGCGCTCAAGCGTCTGCTGCAGCTGATCCCGATCCTGCTTGCGATCACATTTTTGTCCTACGGCATGATGCGAATTGCCGGCAGCGACGTGGTCGAGCAGAAAATGGAGAACACAAGCGGCACGGTTTCGCAGGAAATGATCGACAACGCCAGAACAGAGCTGGGTCTGGACAAGCCCTTTGTCGTGCAGTACTTCACGTGGCTCGGCAATCTGCTCAGGGGTGACATGGGCACCTCCTACGTCTCGAACAAGCCGGTGTTCTCAACCTTCGTCTCCAAGCTGCCGGCCACGCTTTTGCTGACGGCCGTTTCCATATTGCTGACCGTGCTGATCTCGATCCCGCTCGGGATCTGGTCGGCGGTGAAGCAGAACACGGCGACCGATTACGTGATCCGCACAGCGAGCTTTATCGGCAACTCTCTGCCGAACTTTTTCGTCTCCCTGCTGCTGATGTACTTTTTTGCGATCAGGCTCGGCTGGTTTCCGGTCATCTCCGGCGGCGTCAGCCTGCAGAGCGTGGCGCTGCCCGCCCTGACGCTGGCGATCGCCATGTCGGCCAAGTATCTGCGGCAGGTCCGCGCAACCGTTCTGGATGAGCTGAGCAAGGATTATGTGCTCGGCGCCAGGGCCAGAGGCGTAAAGTTCTCCACGACCCTGATCAAGAGCGTCATGAAGGCCTCGCTCGTGACGATCATCACGCTGCTGACGCTTTCGATCGGCTCACTGCTCGGCGGCACGGCCATCGTCGAGTCCATCTTCATGTGGGACGGCGTCGGCAAGCTGGCGGTGGATGCGATCAACATGCGCGACTACCCGATCATTCAGGCCTACGTGATGTGGATGGCCATCATCTACGTCGTGGTCAACCTGATCACCGACCTGAGCTATCACTTCCTTGATCCGAGGATCCGGCTGGGAGGGATCGAGCGATGAACGAAACCGTCACAGTCCGTGTACAAAAAGTCAGGAAGAACCGTATCAGGGTCCGTCTGACCCTCTTTCTGATCTTAGCGGCAGCGCTGCTTCTCGTTGCGATCTTTGCGGACAAGATCGTCCCTTACGACCCCTATGCGCAGGACCTGTCAAAGTCGCTTCTCCCGCCTTCGGCCGAGCACTGGATGGGCACCGACCGCTACGGACGCGACATGTTCTCCCGCGTTGTGGTCGGCGCGCAGACAAGCATCTTCTCCACGCTGGCGCTCGTCGGCGTCATCTCGGTCTTCGGAACCGCCGTCGGCACGCTCTGCGGCTACTACGGCGGCGCGATGGACTCCGTCGTGATGCGCATCTCGGACGTGTGTCTGGCCTTTCCGGGGCTGGTCTTTGCCTTGGCGATCGCGGCGATGCTGGGCGGCGGCGTCGGCAACGCGGTGCTCGCGCTGGCGGTTATCAGCTGGCCGAAATATGCGCGCGTGGCGCGAAGTCAGACGCTGGCGCTCAAAAGCAGCGGCTTTGTGGCCGCGGCACGGCTCTCCGGCGACAGCTCCATGCAGATGATCCTGCGGCATATCCTGCCGAACATCCTCGGCCCGATCCTGGTCACGGCCATGCTGGACATCGGCACGATGATGATGGAGCTCGCAGGGCTGAGCTTTCTGAATCTCGGCGCGCAGCCGCCCACGGCCGAGTGGGGCAATATGATGAGCGGCGGACGCAGCATGCTGCAGACTTACCCATGGCTCGTACTGTCGCCCGGCTTCGCGATCTTCCTGTCGGTCGTGATCTTCAACCTTCTGGGCGACACCGTGCGCGACTACATGGACCCAAAGAACTCCCGGGCACGATAATTCGGGCCCTATATAAACAAAGGAAAGGAAACAGAGAACATGAAAAAGATCCTAGCTTCCCTTCTGGCGCTCTGCCTCTCGCTCGGCATTCTGGCCGGCTGCGGCAGCTCCAACACCCCCGCCCAATCCGGCGGAAAAAAGACCTTTGTCTTCGGCGACACCACCTTCAACGCCGAAAATGAAGAGCCGACGATCAACCCTCATGACGCCTATTCCGGCTGGGCCTGCATCCGCTACGGCGTCGGCGAGACGCTGATGAAGATCGCGGACGACGGCACGCTCGAGCCCTGGCTGGCGGAGAGCGCCGTCAACGTCAATGCGACCACATGGGAGATCGTGATCAAGGATGCGGTCTGCTTCTCCAACGGCAAGAAGTGTGACGCCGCCGCGGTCAAGGCCTGTCTCGAGCACCTGATCGAGGTCCACGAGCGCGCCGCCGGCAACCTCAAGATCGCCTCGATGGAGGCCGACGGTCAGAAGCTGACCATCGTCACCTCCGAGCCCAACCCCATCCTGATGAACTATCTCTCCGAGGCCTACGGCTGCATCATCGACATGGAAGTCGGTATCCCCGACAACGGCTGCGTCGTCGGCACCGGCCCCTATGTGGCGACCGAAGTCGTCACGGACGACCATGTGAATCTCATCAAAAACGTCAACTACTGGGACGGCGAGGTGAAGGTCGACGAGATCACCGTCCGCACCATTTCCGACGGTGACACGCTGGCCATGGCGCTCCAGTCCGGCGAAATCGACGCAGCCTACGGCATGGCCTATGCCAGCTATCCGCTCTTTGAGAACGACAACTACAAGTTCACCAGCATCCAGACCAGCCGCTGCTTCTGGGGCATGATGAACCTCCACAAGGAGAACTCCGGCTACACGATCATGAGTGATCCCGCCGTGCGCAAGGCGATCGCCATGGGCATCAACAAGCAGGACTTCGTCGACGTGCTGCTCAACGGCTACGGCTACACCGCGACCGGTGCCTTCCCCGACAGCTTCGCGTTCGGTCAGGGCATTCAGACCGTGTCCTTTGATCCCGATCAGGCCAGGGCCGAGCTGGAGGCCGCCGGCTGGGTCGACACCGACGGCGACGGCATCCGCGAAAAGAACGGCGTCAAGCTCACGATCCGCTGGCTGACCTACCCGTCCCGTCAGGAGCTGCCCCTGCTGGCCGAATCCGCACAGTCCACGCTCAAGGACATCGGCATTGACGTGCAGATCAACTGCACCAAGGATCACAACAGCATCCGCAAGGATCCCACGGCATGGGACATCTGGGTCAGCGCCAACGTCAACGCCGGCCTGGGCGATCCCCAGAACTTCTTCGACACCTACTGTCTGGACAAATCGGTCAAGAATTCCGGCGGCCACCACAGCGACAAGCTCGAGAAGCTTGCCGTCCAGCTGCGCACCACCTTCGATCCGGCCGAGCGTGCGAAGATCGCCGTCGAGATGCAGCAGCAGCTGCTGGACGACAACTCCTACGTCTTCTGCTCCTTCCTGCGCATGAGCATGATCATGAAGGCCAACGTCTCCGGCCTCGAAGCACACACCTGCGACTTCTACGAGCTGACCGCGGATCTCGATATCCAGTAAGCAAAAGAAAGAGGGGCGGAAGCATTCCGCCCCTCAGCTCTCCGGACGGACATGGGCTCAGCGCGGAAGGTTTCCGTTTTGAGCCGATGCCCGTTTTTCAGACAACATCCGAATGAGGTCGTTTTATGGCAGTATTATTGGACTATCAGCATGTGGAGGTCTCCTTCAACGGGGAGCCTGTCGTCCACGACGTGAGCTTTCAGCTCCATCCCGGCGAGATCCTCGGTCTGGTGGGTGAGTCCGGCTCCGGAAAATCCACGCTGCTCAAGGCCGCGATGGGCCTTCTGGGCAGCAGCGGCATGGTCACAAGAGGCGACATCTGGTTTGAAGGAAAAAGCCTTCCGGACGTGCCGCCCAAGGAGATGCGCAGGATCTGCGGCGAGAAGATCGGCATGATCTTTCAGGACTGCGGCGCGTCCCTGAGCCCGACCCGCACGATCGGTGAGCAGATCATCGAGAGCATGGCGGCGCACCGCAAGGTGGATGTGGCCGAGGCAAAGCGCGCCGCGCTGGAGCTCTTTGAAAAGCTGCACTTTCAGGACGGTGAGCGGATCTGGGACAGCTATCCCTTCGAGCTCTCCGGCGGCATGAATCAGCGCGCGGGTATTGCGATCGCCATGCTGATGAATCCGGCCGTTCTCCTGGCGGACGAGCCCACCTCCGCGCTCGACATGGCCGTACAGCGGCAGGTCGTGGAGGAAATGCTGCATGTCCGCGAGGCCTTCGGCACCGCGATCATCATCGTGACGCACGACATCGGCGTCGTCTCCGCGATGGCCGACAGCATCGTCGTGCTCTCCAACGGCCGCGTGATGGAATACGCAGCGGCGAAGGACGTGCTGGAAAACCCGCAGAATGACTACACGGTAAAGCTGCTGAGCGCAGTCCCGAGACTGAGGAGGGAGAAGGCATAAATGGAACCGATCCTGAAGGTCGCAGACCTCTCCAAAGCCTTTTCCCGCGCCGGCAGGGATGCATTTTTCGCCGTCGATCATGTGAGCTTTGAGGTACAGCCCGGTGAGATCCTCGGCATCGTGGGCGAATCCGGCTCCGGCAAGTCCACGATCGCCAGGCTCATCACCCGCCAGATCGACGCCACCGGCGGGCAGATCTTCATCGACGGGCAAGATATCACCCGGCTCAGGGGGAGGGATCTGATCCCGGTCTACGCGAAGATCCAGATGGTCTTTCAGTCACCGGCCGACTCCTTCGATCCGCGCCGCACACTGGGCGACGGCATCTGCGAGAGCCTGCGCAACAAGGGCGTGCCGAAAGCCGAACGCGAGGCAAAGGCCCGCGCGCTGCTGGAAAGCTGCGGCCTGCCGGCCACGTTTCTCGCGCGCTATCCGCATCAGGTCTCCGGCGGCCAGTGCCAGCGCGCGGCCATCGCGAGGGCGCTGATGAACGACCCGCGCATCCTCATCTTTGACGAGGCCACCTCCGCACTGGACGTGACCGTGCAAAAGCAGATCATCGAGCTTCTGCAGCAGCTGCAGAAGGAAAGGAAGCTGGCCTATCTCTTCATCTGCCACAACATCGCGCTGGTACAGCAGTTTTGCGACAGGGTCATCGTGCTCCATGACGGCAGGATCGTGGAGAGCGGTCTGCCCGACGAGGTCATCCTGCACCCGCAGTCGGATTACACCAGACGGCTTGTCGACGCTGTTTTCTGAGCGGCAGAGCCTTGCTGTTTTCCCCGGCACGGCTCAGACTTACGGTTCAACGGATCGGCTCGTCAGACCGCCGCCGCGCTGAAAGCCAAACGCCGCCCGCTATTGAAGAACCATAAAAAAGACGAGATTTTCATCCGTGAAAATCTCGTCTTTTTGTTTTGCTGCTCACGCCTGCGGGAAGATGGCGCGGATGGTCGTGCCCGTGCCCGGCGTGCTCTCAAGCTCGATGCGGCCGTGGTGCAGCTGCATGGCGTGCTTGACGATCGAGAGCCCAAGCCCCGTGCCGCCGGACGCCTTCGAGTGGCTCTTGTCCACGCGGTAGAAGCGCTCGAACACGCGCGCCTGATGCTCCGGCGCGATGCCGATGCCGGTGTCGGCAACGGTGACACTGCTTCCGTCGGCGTCGTGCGCAACGGTGATGTCCACACGGCCGCCGTCACGGTTATACTTGATGGCGTTGTCGCAGAGGTTGTAGACGATCTCATAGAGCAGGCGGCGCACGCCGGGGATCACAGTGGGCTCCCCCTGCACGCTGACCGTGACCTGCCGCGCCGCTGCGGCGTCCTGCAGCGTCTGCGCCGCCTCCTGCGAAACTGTGAGCAGGTCGACGGGCTCGGTCGGCAGCGCGCCGCCCTCGTCAAGCTGGGACAAGCGGATGATGTCGTCAATGAGCGTGACGAGGCGGGCTGCCTCCGTGTGGATATGACCGACGAAGCGCGGCAGATCGTCGGGCCTGACCATGCCGTTTTCGATCAGCTCGGCGCTGCCGATGATGCCCTGCAGCGGCGTCTTGAGCTCGTGCGAGACGTTCGCCGTGAACTCCCGGCGGTTGCGCTCGGCAAATTCCTGCTCCGTGATGTCGAAGGCGAGGATGACCGTGCCGATCGGTTTCCCGTCGGACGCGATGCGGCTGATGTCAAACTGATAGATGCGCCCCGCGCGCTCGGCGCGCACCTCGCTGTGGCCGTCGTCGGCGGCGGCCTGAATGGCGGCACTGATCTCGTGGCTGCGCTCGATGGTGAGAAAGTCCCGGCCGACGCACTGCGCGTCCGCGCCGAAGAGCGCCTGCGCCGCGGCGTTGATGCTCAGAATGTCGCCGTGCTCGTCGAGCAGGACGAGCCCCTCGCGCATACTGCCGGTGATCTGCGTGAATTCGTCGGTCTTTTCGCGCAGCTCGCGCAGCTGCGTTTGGATCTCGACGTGCTGGTGGTGGATGCGCTTGAGCATCGGCGAGAGCTCCTCATAGGCGTCGTTATCGAGCGGGTGCTCGAGATCGAGGCTGTTGAGCGGATCGACGATGCGCCGCGACAGGCGCTTGGCCAGCATGCCCGAGAGGATGAGCGCCACAATGAGCACGAGCAGCAGCGGCTGGAGCACACCGACGGCGATCATGCCGACCGTCGCTCGGCTGATGGAGATGCGCAGCACCGTACCGTCCGTGAGCCGCTGGGCATAGTACATGGTCTTTTCCATGAGCGTCGAGGAATAGCGCGTGCTCTCGCCCGTCCCGGTGCTCAGCGCCTGACTGACCTCGGCGCGCGAGGCGTGGTTTTCAAGGCTCTCGGCATCGGTCCTGGTGTCGTACAAAACGCTGCCGTCGGCCGCGATCCACGTCAGGCGGTAGCGCTCGGCCGTGAGCTGCGAGAGATAGTCCGTGCCGCTGCTTTCCACGGCGGCCGAGGCGAGGCTCAGCTCGTCGCGCAGCTGGTTTTCTTCCACGCCGCCGAAATAGCTGTAGAGAAAGCCCATGATGATCAGCAGGCTTGCCAGCAGCACGGCACCGGCCACGAGGAGGATGGATTGAAAGATTTTCTTGGTCATGTCGTTGCCTCCATACGGTAGCCAACATTGCGCACCGTCTCGATCCGCCGTCCGTAGGGGCCAAGCTTTTGCCGGAGCGTCCGGATGTGCATATCGACCGTGCGGGTCTCGCCGCAGAAGTCCATGCCCCAGACCTCCTGAAAGAGCTGGTCACGCGTGAACGCCATGCCCGGATGGGACAAAAACAGGCGCAGGAGCTCAAATTCTTTATATGTGAGCGCGACGCGCGCGCCGTCGACCGTGACCGTGTGTGCATCGAGGTCGACGACGAGACCGCCGCTGCGCAGCATATGCGCAGCCTTGTCCGGCCGGCAGCGGCGCAGCACCGCCTTGACGCAGGACACCAGCTCCATCACGCCAAACGGCTTGACGAGATAATAGTCTGCACCGAGGTCGAGACCGCGGATCTTGTCATACTCCGCACCCTTGGCCGTCGCCATGACGACCGGGATGGTGCGCAGCTCCGCCGACGCCTTCATACGCTGCAGCAGCTCGATGCCGTCCACACCGGGCAGCATCACGTCGAGCACGACCAGATCCGGCTTTCCCGTCTGCAGCGCCGACCAGAACGAGACGCCGTCGTCAAAGCCGCGGGCCTCAAAACCCGTGGACGAGAGCGTATAGACCTCAATGTCGCGGATGCTGGCGTCGTCCTCAACACACCAGATCATGTCCTACCCCTCCTTGTGCACCCCGGTGACCGAGAAGATCACCCACTCGGCGATGTTCGTCGCGTGGTCACCGATGCGCTCAAAGTATTTGGCGATCATGAGCAGATCGAGCGCGTACGCCCCGTCCTCGGGATGGGCGGTGATCTTATCGATCAGCCGGCGCTTGACCTCGTCGAAGGCGTTGTCCACAACGTCGTCCTCGGCGATGACCGTCTCTGCCAGCATTGTATCACGCTGAACGTAGGCGTCAACACTTTCTGTGACCATATGGATGGTCGAGCGCGCCATTTCGCGCAGCAGATCGTCATTTTCCGCCGAACGTCCGGCGAGATACTGGACGATCTCCGCAATATCCTCGGCCTGATCGCCGATGCGCTCCATGTCCGTGATCATCTTCAGCGCCGCCGAGATCTGGCGCAGGTCGCGCGCGACCGGCTGCTGCTGCAGCAGGAGCTTGAGGCACAGCGACTCGATGTTGCGCTCTTTCTGGTCGATCTCCGCGTCGAGCGGCGCGACCTTCTTTGCCAGCTCCGGATCCGCCTCCGTGAGCGCCTTGGACGCGAGCGCGATGACTTCCTCGCACAGTGCGCCCATCTCGATCATCTCCTTATTCAGGAGTGCGAGCTGTTCATCAAACCGGCTTCTCATCAGCCAAACCTCCCTGTGATGTAATCCTCCGTGCGCTTGTCCTGCGGCTGCGAGAAGAGCCGCTCCGTGTCGTCGCACTCGACGAGCTCGCCGAGCAGGAAAAACGCCGTGCGGTCGGAGATACGCACCGCCTGCTGCATGTTGTGCGTGACGATGACGATCGTGTACTGCTCCTTGAGCTGCATGGCCAGCTCCTCGATCTTCGACGTGGAGATCGGGTCGAGCGCGCTTGTGGGCTCGTCCATGAGCAGCACCTCCGGCTCGACCGCGAGCGCGCGGGCGATACAAAGCCTCTGCTGCTGGCCGCCGGAGAGACCGAGCGCGTTTTTGCGCAGGCGGTCTTTCACCTCGTCCCAGATGGCCGCGCCGCGCAGCGACTTTTCGACGATCTCGTCGAGCTTCGCGCGGTTTTTGATGCCGTGCGTGCGCGGGCCGTAGGCGATGTTGTCGTAGATGCTCATCGGGAACGGGTTCGGCTTCTGAAAGACCATGCCGATCTCGCGCCGCAGCTCGTTGACGTCCGTGCCGGGGGCAAAAATGTCCTGCTCGCGGTAGCGCACATCGCCCGTGATCTTCACGCCGGGGATGAGGTCGTTCATGCGGTTGAGCGTTTTGAGAAACGTGGACTTGCCGCAGCCGGACGGCCCGATGAGCGCCGTGATGCTCTTTTCCGGAATGTTCATGCTGATATCGTGCAGCGCCTGATGGTCTCCGTACCAGAGATCCAGACCCCGAACCGTCATAATATCACTCATAGGCTTCTTTTCCTCCTGAAGTATCTCTCGACGAGCATGGCCGCGCCGTTGATGAGCAGCGTGAGGAGCATCAAAATGGCGGCGATGGCAAAGGCCACGTCGAATTGTCCCTGTTCCTTGGCGTAGACGTAGAGCGCGACGGTGAGCGTGGCGCCCGCGCTGCTCAGCCCGTCGAAAAAGCCGTTGAGCGCGTGGGCAAAGCCCGCCGTGAACAGCAGTGCGGCCGACTCGCCGAGGATGCGCCCGACGGACAGGATGCAGCCGGTGATGACGCCGTCCACACAGCCGGGCAGCACCACCGTGCGGATGACGCGCCACTTGCCCGCGCCGAGCCCGAACGCGCCCTCGCGGTAGCTCTGCGGCACGGTTTTGAGGCTCTCCTGCGTGGTGCGCATGATAGTCGGCAGGTTCATGATGACGAGCGTGAGCGCGCCCGCGAGCAGCGATGTTTTCATGTTCAGAAACTGGCAGAAAAACAGCATGCCCACGAGGCCGTAGATGATCGACGGGATGCCGGAGAGTGTCTCGGCCGCGTATTCGATGACGCCGATGACGCGGCGGTTCGTCGCGTACTCCGTCAGGTAGATGGCAGCGCCCACGCCGAGCGGCAGCACGATCAGCAGCGTTGCGATGACGATGTAGAGCGTGTTGAGCAGATCCGGCAGAATGCCGATGCGGTCCGACAGATAGCTCGGCGCGGTGGACAGCAGCGTCCACGACACGTTCGGCAGCCCCTTGACGAGCACATAGGCGATCAGAAACAGCACCAGCGCCGCCGTGATCACAGCCGCCGCGCCCATGAGGATGCGCATGGCGAGGATATAGGCTCTGCGGCTGCCGGAAATGGCTTTCTTTTTCATCCCTTGCCCTCCTGATTGCGCTTGAGGAAGAAGTTGAGCGTGGCGTTGATGAGCATGATGAACAAAAACAGCACCAGCGCAATGGAAAACAGTGCCTGCCGCTGCAGGCCGCCGGAGTAGGACATTTCGCTCGCGACGGCGGTGGTCAGAAAGCGCACGCTCTGAAACAGCGTCGGCATGTTCGGTACGTTGCCGGACACCATCATGACGGCCATGGCCTCGCCGATGGCGCGGCCGACGCCGAGCACGACGGCGGCGGCGATGCCGCTCCTGGCTGCCGGGACGGAGACCTTGAAGTACGTCTCGACCGGCGTCGCGCCGAGCGCGAGCGATGCATCCTCATACTCGGGCGGCACGGCCTCGAGCGCCGTGACGGACACCTTGATGATCGACGGCAGGATCATGATCGCCAGCACGACGATGGCGGCGAGCAGGCTCGCGCCGTCGGCCAGATGAAACACCTTGCGGATGCCCGGCACGAGCACGAGCATGCCTACGAGGCCGTAGACCACCGATGGGATGCCGGCAAGCAGGCTCACGGCCGCCGACATGACGCCGCGGATGCGCGGCGGGGCGGCCTTTGCCAGATACACCGCCGTCAGAAAGCCGATCGGCACGCCGAGCACGATCGCGCCCGCGGTGCCGTATACACTTGTGAGAATGAACGGCAGGATACCGTAGGACGGCTCCGCCGCCGTGGACGCCCACGTCTTGCCGAACAGGAACGGGATGAGCCCGATCTGCCGGATGGCGGGGATGCCGGAGACGATCAGGTACACGCTGATGAGCAGCACGCACCCGACGGTGATGAGGCCAAGGAGCAAGAACACGCCGTGCACGACCGTCTCCAGAGCTTGAGATTTCTTTTTCATATCCAGTACCTCTGTATATACCAAAGGCGGCCGGAAAAACCAGCCGCCTTGCGCTTACCTGTGACTCAGGCCACCGGGACTGCGCCCGCCGCGGAGATGATGGACGCGGCATCCGCAGAGATCGCAAAGTCGAAGAACTTCTGCGCGGTCTCGCTCAGGGCAGTGCCCTCCTTCGTCACGAGGACGAACGGACGCTGGACGAGGTACGTGCCGTCCTTGACGGTCGCCTCCGTCGGGGCAACACCGTTGACGGTCAGCGCCTTGACGCTGTCCTTGATGGCAGCCAGAGAGGCATAGCCGATCGCGTTCGGGTTCTGGGACACGGTGGTGATCACATCGCCCGTGGAGGTCAGCTCCTGACGGTACTGGCAGGCGTCCTTGGTCTCGGTGATGGACTCGAAGCCGTCGCGCGTGCCGCTGCCGGCCTCGCGGCCGATGAGGACGATCTCGGCATCCTCGCCGCCGACATCCTTCCAGTTGGTGATCTCACCGGTGTAGATCTTGGCGATCTGCTCCAGGCTCAGATCCTTGACCGGGTTCTGGGGATTGACGATGATGGCGATGCCGTCGAGCGCAACGATGGTCTCCTTCAGGCCGGAGGCCTTCTCGTCGTCCTTGAGTGCGCGGCTCGACAGACCGATGTCGCAGCGGCCTTCGGAGACGGCCTGGATGCCGGAGCCGGAGCCGGTCGGGTTGTAGGTGAAGGTCGTGCCCTTATTGGCTTCCATAAAGGATTCGCCGAGCGCGCCGATGACCTTTTCCATCGAGGTGGAACCGTCGGTCGCGACCGTGCCGCCCGCGGCGGTCGTGTCGTTGTCGTTTGCCTTCTGGCCGCAGCCCGCGAACAGCGAGAGCGCCATGACGGCAGCACACAAAACAGTGATCATTCAGATCGGAAGAGCGTCG
>OMAE01000010.1_pt1 | contig 61282 bp, 44 predicted proteins | sample 1673701 | NCBI WGS metagenome assembly OMAE01 (sample SAMEA103958123, study PRJEB25191) | human gut metagenome | reverse complement strand
CAGGCGACATGTGCGGCTGAGAAAATACTGCTCGGCCTGCAAACGTGCGCGCCGTCCGCTTTTGGCGGACGGCGCGTGCGCTGCAGTCAGGCTGCAAACCCCTTTGTCAAAAAGGAATACTTTTTGACAGTCACAACAGCGCCCATTGCATTCGCAATGGGCGCTGCCGCTTTTTGGGGTGATTTTCTGTGTCTTGCTCAGGCCTGCGTGTCGCCGCGGTAGAGCATACGCACGATCTGGCCGCGCGAGCATGCGTCGTCCGGGCTGAAGGTGGTGGCGCTCGTGCCGGCGGTCACGCCGTTGGCTGCCGCCCATGCAACAGCATTGGCGTAGTAGGCGTCTGCCGCCACATCCGCGAAGCTCACCGTGTCGCTCGCGGCCGGTGCGCCGGCTGCGTTATACAGCAGCGTGACGGCCTGTGCGCGCGTGCACGTGTCGTTCGGGCTGAAGGTGGTGGCGCTCGTGCCGGAGGTCACGCCGTTTGCCACTGCCCACTTCACCGCGTCGGCATAGTAGGCATCCGCGGCCACATCCGTGAACGGAAGCGCCGTGCTGGACACATCCGGCTCGCCGGCCAGACGGTACAGGAAGGTGACGATCTCGGCACGGGTGCAGGTGTTGGCGGGGGCAAAGGTGGTCTCGGTCACGCCGGCCGTGATCTGCGGGGCGCTGAAGTAGGCCCACTCCACGGCATCGTAGAGCTCGGTGTCTGCGGGGACGTCCGTGAACGGAAGTGCCGGAACGGCCGGGATCTCATCAACGGGGATCTCCGCGCTGACGGAAGCGTTTTCGAGCGTGATCTGGTAGTCCTGGCTGTAGTTGGCCTTGCCCGGCTCATAGGTGTAGATCACGAGTGCGAGCTTGTGGCCTTCCTTGACGGTGTAGAGGTTCGGCTGCAGGTAGATGGTGTAGTCGTGGTTCTCACCGACCTTGAGGGCGACCTTCGTACCGGCAGAGGCGGAGTCATAGCCAGCGCCGGGGTTGCAGAGGTCCATCCAGCCGCGCGCAATGATCTTGTAGCTGACGTCGGTGGCGTTGAGCTCGGCGTAGTCATAGTTGTTCAGGCCGCCGCCCATCCACGCGCCGCCGGCGGTGAGGGTCTTGGGCACATAGCTGCCCTGCGTGTTGTAGGCCGGGAACGTCGTGCCCTCGGGCGCGATGTCGACGAGCATAGCGCTGACCATGAGCGCGTCGCGGTCGATCAGATCGGCGCCGTCCGGCAGGGACACGGTCACAGCACCGTCAGTGGACGCTGCGCCGACGTAGTTGTCGTGGTCAAGGGCGTTCGTCTCTTCGCCGACATAGTTGTCGTGGTCGACGGTGCCGCGCGGGCTGCTCGTCTCCGGCGCGTCATAGTTGTCGGCGCTGGCGGTGAAGCTCACGGCCACGCTGCCCTTGATGACGGTGTCGGCGTCGACATCCATGGTGTACATGGCGCTCACGTCGGTGGAGCCGGCGGTCAGCGCATTCTGCCAGTTTCTGCGGTTGATGCCCTGCGTGGCGTAGTCGCTGTTGATGGTGGTCGTGCCGGTGTCATCGGCATTGGACATGACGATGCTCTCGTCGGTCGTCCAGCTGTCATAGGTGTTCCAGACGGAGGCGTCGACATTGCTCTGCGCGGTGACGGCGGCCATGTTCTCGGCGCCGTTTTCCACGCCGCACAGGTAGTGGCTGAACCAGCGGTTGAGGACGTTGTTGTAGCTCTCGCCGTCAATGTAGAACTCGAGGTTGCCGGCGGGGTAGCTCGGGGTCAGGTGCGCATCTTGATGCAGCAGGAGCTTGACGTTCACGCCGGCCTTCTGATAGGCCTGATACATGAGGTCGAATTCCTTCGTGCGCACGTTGTCGTCGTTGAGGCCGTGCACGATCAGCGCCGGGCACTTGATGTTTTCCGCGTCGAGCGTGTAGTCGCGGGTCGCCCAGTGCTCGGAGTAGTCGCCGTTGCTCTTGAGCTGATCCTGCTGGATCTGGTACATGTAGTTGCCGTACTTTTCGGCGATGGTGGCGTAGTCGTCCGGATCGAGGTAGCGGCCGTTGCAGTACCAGCCGAGCCGCTCGGAGTAGTTGACGAGGCTGTTGGTGGAGATGCCCTGAGAGTTGGTGTACTCATACCAGCTCGCGATGCCGGCGACGGGGACGATGGTCTCAAGGCCGGCGACGCCGGTCGTTGCCAGACCGAACTGCGTCGTGCCGGCGTAGGAGCGGCCGGTCATGCCGACCTTGCCGCTCGACCAGTCGGCCGAGATGGCGACGTTGCTGGTCTTGTCGGTGTAGGCCACGCGGTCGCCGTGCAGCCATTCGATCACGCACTTGAACGCATCGATCTCCAGATCGGTGCCGCAGGTCTCAAAGCCGTCGGAGCCCTTCGTGCCCAGACCGCCGCACTCGACCACGGCAAAGCCGCGCACAAGATAGTAGTCATACCAGTTGAGGTCCTCGTAGTCGTACATCTGCTCATACGGGTTCCAGTAGTACCAGTCGGCGCTGTTGGCGTTGGCGGCAGCCTCAGCGGTCGTGGCGGTGCCGGCGGGCACGCGCTTGTCCGGCTGGCTGTAGAGCTTGGAGATGTCATAGCCCTCGCTGCCGAGGTTCTCGCCGGGGTTCATGCTCTCGTTGCAGCCGGTGATGTACGGGCGCGCCTCATAGATGGTGGCAGCCTTGTAGTTGCCCTCCATCGCCGCGCGCGGGATCTGCACGAGCGCCTTGACGAGGTCGAGCTTGCCGTCATCGTCGGTGTCGTAGTTGGTCTCGACATAGACGCAGTAGCGGATGATGTCGCTCTCGTCGTTGCTGTAGCCCTCCGTGACCTCGCCGGTCGTGTAGGGGAAGATGGGCTGTGCCATACCGTTCATGTACAGCGGCTGCAGCTTGTCGGCGTGCAGCGCGTCATACATCTGGTCGGCGACCGCCTTCATCTGGCGGTAAGCCGCGAGCGTGCAGGGCGCGTCGGCGTCGGTGTCCGCGTCGATCATGCCCATGCTGCGGGCCTGAGCCAGATAGTCATCCGGGAACGAGCCGAGCTGCTGCTCGGTCATGCCCGTCCACAGCAGCAGTGCACGCACTGCGTCCGCTACGGTCAGTTCCGTGTTTTCGCCTGCGCCGTCGGGGACGAGCGCAGTGCCGTTGATGTCTGCCAGATCGGCATACGTCACGGCGGGCGCGCTGCTGTCGTTCACGGCGAGCGCCGTGCCGGGCAGAAGCGACAGCACCATGACCAGCGTCAGCAGCAGAGTCAAGATTCTCCTCTTCATGATAAGCCTTCTTTCTGTATGAGGTTGGATTCTTCACCGCCGGAGCAGCGGGAGTGCGCCGCAGACGGAAAAAATCTTATGTGCAGTTTACGTCTGAAATGTAAATTTTTCAATTGACAAAGCACACAAGGTTTTTGCGAATTTATATTCACGTTTCGTCGAATTATCAGCATAATCATGCATTAGCGTATTTCAACATATGCATTTGCACGCGTAATAACGAAAAATCCCTGTATGTTCCATCGCTTTTTGCGCACGCCAAGCTGTGAGCGGCAAAACGAGCGGGGTTTATATATATTCGTCCGAATGTTCGCTTGATTCGCACGCGGGCACTTGACAGATACCCACCGGGGGTATATATTAAAAATACCCCGGAGGGGTATATGGGAAACAATGAGGTACTGACATATGGACGATGAGAAAAAAACCTGCTGCTGCGGCTGTTCGCAGCGCAAGAAGGAGCGCACGCCGGAGGAGTACACGCGCCTGATCCACCGGCTCAACCGCATTGAGGGGCAGATCCGCGGCATCCGCGGCATGGTCGAGAACGATGCCTACTGCCCGGATATCCTCATGCAGTCGGCGGCGGCCGGCGCGGCGCTCAACGCATTTAATAAGGAGCTGCTGGCCAGCCACATCCGCACCTGTGTCGTCGAGGACATCCGCGGCGGCAAGGATGAGGTGATCGACGAGCTGGTGGCGACGCTGCAAAAGCTCATGAAATGAGCATTCCCGAAGGAGGGACGATCTTGAAGCAATTTGATGTCACCGGTATGAGCTGTGCCGCCTGCTCGGCGCGCGTGGAGAAGGCGGTGTCGCACGTGCCGGGCGTGACGGCGTGCGCGGTCAGCCTGCTGACAAATTCCATGGGCGTGGAGGGCACGGCGCCGGATCAGGCGATCATCGACGCGGTGCAGGCTGCGGGCTACGGCGCGTCCGTTCAGGGCGGGCAGACGCCCTCCGCGCCCGACGGCGACGCGCTCGCCGACCACGAGACGCCGAAGCTGCGGCGCAGGCTCTGCTGGTCGCTGGGCTTTCTGCTCATCCTGATGTATTTTTCCATGGGGCACATGATGTGGGGCTGGCCGCTGCCGGGCTTTTATGACGGCAACCATGTCGCCATGGGCCTGACGCAGCTGCTGCTGACGGTGATTATCATGGTCATCAACCAGAAGTTTTTCATCAGCGGCTACAAGGCGCTCTGGCACCGCGCGCCGAACATGGACACGCTCGTGGCGCTCGGCGCGACGGCGGCGTTTGTCTACAGCACGTATGCGCTCTTTGCCATGACGGGCGCGCAGGTGCGCGGCGATGCGCAGGCCGTCATGGGCTATATGCATGATTTTTACTTTGAGTCTGCCGCCATGATCCTCACGCTCATTACCGTCGGCAAGACGCTCGAGGCGCGCGCCAAGGGCAAGACGACCGACGCGCTGCGCAGCCTCCTGCAGCTCGCGCCCAAGACCGCGACCGTGGAGCGCGGCGGCGCGGAGCTGACCGTGCCGATCGAGCAGGTGCGCCTGGGCGACGTGTTTCTCGTGCGGCCGGGGGAGCGCATCCCGGTCGACGGTGTGGTGCTCGACGGCACGAGCGCGGTCAACGAGGCGGCGCTCACCGGCGAGAGCATCCCGGCCGACAAAGCGCCGGGCGCAGCCGTGTCGGCCGCGACGGTGAACCAGTCCGGCTTTCTCAAGTGCCGCGCCACGCGCGTCGGCGAGGACACGACCCTCGCGCAGATCATCCGCATGGTGCGCGACGCGGCGGCGACGAAAGCGCCGATCGCCAAGATCGCCGACAAGGTGTCCGGCGTGTTCGTGCCGGCGGTCATGGGCGCCGCGTTCGTGGCGTTTCTCGTCTGGCTGCTGCTGGGTCGCAGCGTGGGCTACGCGCTCGCGCGCGGCATCTCGGTGCTGGTCATCAGCTGCCCGTGCGCGCTCGGCCTCGCCACGCCGGTGGCGATCATGGTCGGCAGCGGCGTGGGCGCGAAAAACGGCGTCCTGTTCAAGACGGCGGCCTCCCTTGAGGAGACCGGCCGCATCCAGATCGTCGCGCTCGACAAGACCGGCACCGTCACCTCCGGCGAGCCCACGGTGACGGACATCTGCCCCGCCCCGGGCGTGACCGAGGCGGAGGTGCTGGGCGCGGCCTGCGCGCTCGAGCAAAAGAGCGAGCACCCGCTGGCCAAGGCCGTGCTGCGCCGCGCGCAGGCGGACGGGCTGACCGCCGCCGAGGTGACGGCGTTTCAGGCGCTGCCGGGCAGCGGGCTTCAGGCCGTGCTCGACGGTCAGACGCTCTGCGGCGGCAATGCGGACTTCATCCGCACCGCGGCGGCGCTCCCCGATGCCGTTTCGGTGCGCGCAGAGCAGCTCGCGGAGGAGGGCAAGACACCGCTCTTTTTCGCGCGCGGCGGTAAGCTTCTCGGCGTCATCGCCGTCGCGGACGTGCTCAAGCCCGACAGTCCGCAGGCCATCCGCGCGCTGCAGAACATGGGCATCCGCGTCGTCATGCTCACGGGCGACAACGCGCGCACGGCCAAGGCCATCGGCGCGCAGGCCGGTGTGGACGAGGTGATCGCGGGCGTGCTGCCCGACGGCAAGGAGCGCGAGATCCGCCGCCTGAGCGCGCGCGGCAAGGTCGCCATGGTCGGCGACGGCATCAATGACGCACCGGCGCTTACGCGCGCGGATGTCGGCATCGCCATCGGCGCGGGCACGGACGTGGCCATCGACGCGGCCGACGTCGTGCTCGTCAACAGCCGCCTGAGCGACGTCCCGGCGGCCATCCGGCTCAGCCGCGCGACGCTGCGCAACATCCACGAGAACCTGTTCTGGGCGTTTTTCTACAACACCATCGGCATCCCCATCGCGGCGGGCGTGTTCGTCCCGCTCGGCCTGACGCTCAGCCCCATGCTCGGCGCGGCGGCCATGAGTCTGTCGAGCTTCTGCGTGGTCACGAACGCCCTGCGCCTGAACCTGTTTGACCTGCACGATGCACGTCGTGATCACAAACGTGCAAGCCATCTCAAAGAAGTACCGGAAATCAAGGAGGAAACCACAATGAAAAAGACCATTTCGATCGAAGGCATGATGTGCGCTCACTGCGAGGCGACCGTGAAGAAGGCGCTCGAGGCGCTGCCGGAAGTCACGGAGGCTGAGGTCAGCCACACGGCGGGCACCGCCGTCGTGACGCTCAGCGCCCCGGTGGACGACGCCGTGCTCAAGGCCGCCGTCGAGGCCAAGGACTACACCGTCACCGGCATCGCGTAAGCGCATCAAAGCACGGCAAAGGCGTCCCCACACGGGGACGCCTTTGCTGTCTCTTGTTCACTTTTTGTGCGCGTCGATCTTCTGCGCGAACAGCCCGTGCCGCGTACAGTACCACAGCAGCGTGCCGTGCGCGAAGTACGGCAGGCGCGTCTGCGCGTCCCATTCGGGGTAGAGGCGGCGCAGCACGAGCGTGTCCTCGTCGACCAGCGCCGTGAACGACAGGTAGTGCTCCCGCTGCATGGGGTGACTGGATGTGAGATACCACGCGCCGTCGCTCAGCTCCGCCGTCAGGCGGTGGGCCTCATCCGGCGCCTGCGGTGTCAGGGCCTGCAGCGTCTGGCCGCAGCAGGTCACGTCCGCCGCGTCGCTCAGCAGCACCAGATTGCCGCAGTGCGGGCAGACGCAGACGCGCACGCGCTTCATGTTTCCGTTTGACAAATCGTTTTCCTCCAAATCGCCCCGGAGCAGCGCCTCGGCGCTCGTGCCCAGAGCCTGTGACAGTCGCGGAAGGAGAGAAATGTCCGGCGCGCCGCAGCCGCGCTCCCATTTGGAGACGGCCTTGTCGCTCACGCCGATCGTGTCGGCGAGCTGCCGCTGTGTCAGATGCTTTTGCTGCCGCAGGGTGCGGATGAGCGCCCCGGTACGTGTCTGATCCATGTTTCGCACCTCCCGTGCAGATATATTGTACGGATTTCCGCCCGGAATGCAACCGACGCTCCGTAGAGTCATTCGGCTTGTCAAAAACCTCGTAGCCTTTCGCCGTCGGCGCGGTGTCAGCGCAGCGCCTGCAGCGCGCTGTCGATGCGGCTGAGGAGCATGTCCGGCTTCGTGCCGCGCCATACATGGATCCGGTGCAGCAGCCGGAGCGTTTCCGGCTCGCCCTTGACCAGACGGTTCGCGCCGCCCTCGGTCGTGACCGTGACCTGAACGCCCAGCGCCTGCAGCACGCGCTCCGACAGCTCGGAATACGCGCCGTTGGGATAGGTGAACACGGGCAGCGGCGTGCCCGGCAGCCCGGCAAGCTGCTCTTGCGCGCGCGTGTAATCCTGCGTCAGCGCGGCGATGTAGTCGGGCTCGGCTTCGCCGCGCATTTGCAGCACGCCGCGGCGGCAGCCGTTTCCGTCGACGGCAGCGACCTGGTGCATATCATAGGAATGGGTCGTGACCGTCAGGACGCCGCGCTCGATCCACGGACGCGCATCCTCGAGCGAGAAGTGCGGCGTGATCGGGATATCGGTGTCTTTGTAGGTCGTGCGGCCGATGGAGACGCCGATCACGGCGATGTTGGCGCAAAAGCCGTATTTTTCGAGCAGCGGCGCCGCCAGATCCAGATTGTTCTGGTAGCCGTCGTCTATGCTGATGAGCAGGGGCTTTTCCGGCAGCCTGCCGTCCCCGTTGACAAATTCGATCAGATCGGCATAGCCGACAGACGTATAGCCCGCGTCCCGCAGGGCGCTGAGCTGACGCGCAAACTCGGACGCCGGCGTGTACAGGGAGCCGGTGTCCGCTTCGTCTTCGGTGAAGGCGTGGTACATGAGGATCGCGACATCGGCGGTTTCGGTGCGCGGGGCACAGGCCATTACAAGGATGGCCAGCAGCACGCAGAGCCCCAGCAGGGCGGCAAGCGCGGCAGTGATCCATTTTCTCGTGGACATGGCAGACTCCTTGCAGTGTTATGAAAGGCAGGCACCCGCGCCCGCCTATCCAAAAGCTGCATTTATTGTACCATACGGCGCGCCGCGCCGCAAGGCACAAGCACCTTATGCGCCTCCGGGTGCCCGGTGCATAAAAAAATAACCGGATCACCATCGGTGATCCGGTTATTGGCACGCCGTGAGGGATTCGAACCCCCGGCCTTCTGGTCCGTAGCCAGACGCTCTATCCAGCTGAGCTAACGGCGCTTAGTGCGCTCCTAACGCGCCTAAGTATAATAGCATAGCTCTGCCGGAATTGCAAGCACTTTTTCAAAAATATTTTCTTCTTCGCGTTTTTACCAGCCCATCGTATCGCGGATCGTGTCCGTCACGTCGCTGACCGTGCGCACGGCGTCGGCCACGATGCCGTTGGCGCGCTTTTTCTGCGGCTGCATCATCAGGCCCGCCGCCGCGCCGACCGCCATGCCGACACCCAGCCCGATGCCCATGCCCTTGGCAAACTGCGCGGCGCACATTTTGCTGTCTCTGCTCATGCTTTTGCCTCCTTTCGCAGCACGGCTGCTGCGCGGATAGTATGCGCGCGGCGCGAAAAGCCATGCGCGGCACGCAAATGCAGTTTCTGGATTGCTTCCCGGCCGCCGTCGGTGGTATACTATTTTTACGATAGCTTTCAAATTTTCTTCCGATCGAATGGGAGGGGACAGGTATGATCCTGCGTATTCTGGCCGTGGGCGACGTTGTGGGCGCGCCCGGCCTTGCATTTTTGAGCGAGCACCTGCGCGCCTTCAAGGAGCAGGAGCACATCGATTTCACGGTCGTCAACGGTGAAAACGCCAATGTCGTCGGCGTCACGCCCAAGCAGGCGGATGCGATCTTCGCCGCCGGTGCGGACGTCGTCACGCTCGGCAACCACACGTGGACGCGCTACGAGCTGCAGCCGTATCTCGAGCAGAAAAAGCGCATCCTGCGCCCGGCGAACTTCGCGCCGCAGTGCCCGGGCCGCGGCTGGGGCGAGTATTCCCTGCGCGGCGGGCCGATCTGCGTCATCAACCTCATGGGACGCTTCACGCTCGATACGAACACGGATAACCCGTTTCTCGTCGTGGACGATATTCTCGAGCAGGCGCAGGCGAAGATCGTCCTCGTCGATATGCATGCCGAGGCCACGAGCGAAAAGCGCGCCATGGGCTTTTATCTCGACGGGCGCGTGACGGCCGTCTGGGGCACGCACACGCACGTGCAGACCTCGGATGCCGAGGTGCTGCCCGAGGGCACGGGCTACCTGACCGACCTCGGCATGACGGGACCGGCCAACGCCGTGCTCGGCATTGCGCCGGAGCAGTCGATCGGCAAGTTCCTCGGCGACCCGCCGCGCCGCTATGAGGCGGCCATGGGCGCAGCCAAGCTCGAGGGCGCGATCTTCGAGGTTGACAGCGACACCGGCCTGTGCCGCGATGTGCGCCTGGTGCGCCTGAGATGAGCGTGCGCATTCTGCACGCGGCGGATCTGCACCTCGATTCGCCGTTTGAGGCGCTCTCCGGCGCGCAGGCGGCGCAGTGCCGCCGGGAGCAGCGCGACCTTCTGCGCGCTCTGCCGGAGCTGGCCAGGGCGCACGGCGCGCAGATCATCCTGCTCGCGGGCGACCTGCTCGACAGCGGCAGCCCCTATCCCGAGACGGCGAAGGCGCTCGCCGAGACGTTTGCCGGCTGCGCTTCGGAGGTGTTTCTCGCGCCCGGTAACCACGACTATTACAGCGCGGGCGCGCCGTATGCACGCCTGACGTTTCCCGAGAACGTACATATCTTCCGCACACAGCGCATCGAGGCCGTCGCGCTGCCGGAGCTGGGCGTGCGCGTCTGGGGCGCGGCGTTTACTGACAGCCGCTGCCCCGCGCTGCTGCGGGGATTTTCTGTGCCGAAGGAGCCGGGGATGCTGGACATTTTGTGTATGCACGCGGAGGTGGGAAATCCCGCCTCGGCGTATAACCCCGTGTCGGCGGCGGACCTTGCGCACAGCGGGCTGGACTACGCCGCCTTCGGCCACACGCACCGCTTCGGCGGCGTGCAGCGCGCCGGGGGCACGGTGTATGCGTGGCCGGGCTGCATGGAAGGGCGCGGCTTTGACGAGACGGGGGAAAAGGGCGTGCTGCTCGTGGACGTCACCGCAGGCGATGTGCAGGCACAGTTTTTGCCCGTGCCCGGGCGGCGGTATGAGATCCTGCGCGTCGATGTCACGGACGCAGACCCCGTGCAGGCGGTGTGTGCCGCGCTGCCGGAGGGGGCTGCGCGCAATATCTGCCGCATCGTGCTCACGGGTGAGACCGACCGCGCACCGAACCCCGCTGCGCTGCGCGCCGCGCTCGAGGGGCGGGTATTCGCCATGCAGCTGCGCGACGAGACACGCGCACGCCGGGATCTCTGGGCGCGCGCGGGCGAGGGCACGCTGCGCGGACAGTTTCTCGCGCAGCTCAAGCAAAAATACGACGCGGCGGACTCCGACCGCGACCGAGAGACGATCGTCATGGCCGCGCGCTGGGGGCTCGCGGCACTGGACCACGATGAGGAGGTGGTGACGCTGTGATCATCCGGCATATGCAGGGCACGTTCGGCACGCTCGACGGTGAGCAGCTGCGGCTCGACACGGGGCTGAATATCATCTATGCGCCGAATGAGAGCGGCAAGAGCACGTGGTGCGCCTTCCTGCGCGCCATGCTCTACGGGATCGACACGTCCCAGCGCGCCCGCGCGGGCTTCGTGCCCGACAAGCAGAAATATGCGCCCTGGAGCGGCAAGCCCATGGCGGGCGAGCTCGAGCTTGAGCAGGACGGCAAGCGCATCACGATCCGCCGCTGGACGGAGGCGAAGAGCGCGCCGATGCGCGCCTTTTCGGCGGTGTACACGGGCACGGACATCCCGGTGCCCGGCCTGACGGCGAACGACGCGGGTGAGCAGCTCACGGGCGTGTCGGCGGAGGTGTTCCAGCGCAGCGCGTTCATCGGGCAGGGCGGCCTCGTCGTGACCGGCACGCCCGAGCTCGAGCGGCGCATCTCCGCCATCGTGACCTCCGGCGAGGAGGCCAGCTCCTACACCGAGGCCGATGCGCAGCTGCGCGCGTGGCTGCGCCGCCGCCGCAGCGGACAGCACGGTGCGCTGCCGGAGCTGGAGCAGCGCATCGCGGACACGGAGACGCAGCTGCACCGCCTCGAGCGCAACGCGCAGGAGCAGGCTGCCTGTGCCGCCGAGCTGCGGGAGACGGAGGCGGAGCTGCAGACCGTCACCGATCAGATGAACGCCGCCCGCCAGCGGCAGCGCCGCGCGGCGCTGAGCAGCATGGGCGAGGAAAAGTCCAACCTGCGCACGCTCGAGCAGGCGCTCGAACAGGCGCGGCGCGATGCCGCAGCCAAGCGCACCGCGCTCGAGCAGACGCACTTCGGCGTGCAGACGCCGGACGAAGCGGGCGAGACCGCCGAGCGCGACGCGCAGCGCGCACAGGCGCTCTCCGACACGGCGGCGCACGGCGGCAAGCCGTATTTCTGGATCGCGGCGCTCGTGCTCGCGGCACTGTGCGCTGTGCTGGGCTATCTGGTGGCGCAGCCGCTGTACTATGCGGCCATTGCGTTGGCGGCCGCGGCGCTCGTGCTGCTGATCGTGGCGGCAAACGGCAGGCAGCGCGCGCAGCAGGCGTCCGCCGCGCTCGGAAAGCTCCTGCGCAGCTACGGTGCGCAGGATGCGGACGGCATTTACTATCAGGCGGAGGTGCACCGCGCCGCTTACCGCGCGTGCGCCGCCGCCATGGAGACCGAGCGGCGCGCCGCCGCCGCGCTCGAGGATGCGCGCGAGCATCAGTGCGAGACGCACGAGCGGCTGCTGCAAAGCCTCGATTTTGAGAGCGGCACGGGCGAGGCTGCCGCGCTCTATCAGCGCAGGAGCGCGCTTGAGAGCGTGCGCACGCGCCTGCGCACACAGCAGGCACAGCTCACGGGTGCGGCGCTCGCCGTCGGCGACCCGATGGCGCTCAAGTGCGAGCACGCGCAGCTTCTCGAGCAGCGCGACGCGCTTGAGCGGCAGTATGCCGCGCTCGCGCTTGCGATCGAGACGCTCGGCCGCGCCGATGCCGAGCTGCAGAGCCGCTTTTCCCCGCAGCTTGCGCAGAAGGCGGCCGACTACATGGACTACCTCACCGGCGGACGCTACGATGAGCTCGTGCTCGCGCGCGACCTGTCGGCCAAGGCGCGCAGCGCCGATGACCCGACGCCGCGTGACACGGCCTATCTCTCGGCGGGGACGGCGGATCTGCTGTACCTGTCCGTGCGTCTGGCGCTGTGCGAGCTGACGTGCCCGACGGACGATCCGTGCCCGCTCGTGCTCGATGACACGCTCGTCAACTTCGATGATGCGCGCGCCAGGCGCGCCATGGCACTCTTCCGGGAGATCGCGCAGCACCGGCAGGTCATCCTCTTTACCTGCCACGAGCGCGACTGTCCCGCGCGGGAGCAATAACACCGGGCTCTCAAAACCGGGTACGGAGCGTTCCGTGCCCGGTTTTGCCGTTGACAGGCGCGGCGAATCGCGGTATACTTACGGCGTTTTGCCTTAGCTGACAAAAACTTTATGGAGAGGGGATCTCAATGGAAAAGCTCTTTCATCTGAAAGAAAACAACACTACCGTGCGCACGGAGATCGTCGCCGGTCTGACGACGTTTATGACCATGGCGTACATCATCGCGCTCAACCCGAATCTGCTGACCGGCTTCGGCGCCGAGGGCGGCTCGCAGCTCTGGAACGGCGTGTTCCTTGCCACCTGCATCGCCTCCGCCATCGGCACGCTCGTCATGGCGTTCGCGGCCAACAAGCCCTTTGCCATGGCGCCCGGCATGGGACTCAACAGCTTCTTTGCCGTCGTCGTGGCCAACATCGTCACCCTGACCGGCATGAGCTACCTGCAGTCGTTCCAGACGGCGCTGTGCGTCATCCTCATCGAGGGCATCGTGTTCATCGTGCTCTCGGTGCTCAAGGTGCGCGAGAAGATCGTCGAGGCCATTCCGCTCGGCATCCGGCTCGGCATCGCGCCGGCCATCGGCCTCATGCTGCTCAACATCGGCATCGGCTCCAACGCCGGTGTGTACTCGAGCGAAGGCGGCCCGTTTTACGTCATGCGCGATTTCTTCGGCGCGCTCACGCCCAGCCTCGCCAAGGCCAACATGGGCGACGGCTACCCGCAGATGGTGCTCACGGTCGTGACCATGTTTGTCGGTCTGTTCCTGATCGTGCTCTTCGCGCACAAAAAGGTCAAGGGCTCCGTGCTGCTGGGCATGCTCTGCGCGTCCGGCATCTACTGGGCGGGTGAGGCCATCTTCCTGCACGCGAACCCGTTCGCGGCGCTCAAGGGCGCGTCGTTCGTGCCCGCGTTCGGCGACATGGCCGCAACGACCCTGTTCAAGTTCGACTTTGCCGCCCTCGGCCAGATCGGCTGGTTCACGGTCGTGACGCTCGTCATCACGTTCTGCATCATTGACATGTTCGACACCATCGGCACCCTCGTCGGCACGGCGAGCCGCGCCGGCATGGTCGACAAGGACGGCAATATGCCGCACATGCGCGAGGCGCTGCTGGCCGACGCCGTCGGCACCGTCACGGGCGCGTGCACCGGCACGTCCACGGTCACGACGTTTGTCGAGTCTGCCTCCGGCGTGGAGGCCGGCGGCCGCACGGGTCTGACCGCCCTGACGACCGGCCTGCTCTTCCTTGCGAGCATGTTCCTCGCGCCCATCGCCGCCATCATCCCCGCCGCCGCGACCAGCTCCGCGCTCATCTACGTCGGCCTGCTGATGCTCGGCGGCCTCAAGAAGATCGACTTTGACGACATTTATCAGAGCCTGCCGGTGGCCATCATGCTCATCTCCATGCCGGTCTCCGGCTCGATCGGCCACGGCATCGGTCTGGGTCTGATCAGCTATTCCGTGCTCAAGCTCTGCACGGGCAAGGGCAAGGATGTTTCGCTGCTGACGTATGCCATCTCGCTGCTCTTCCTTGTGAAGTTCTTCCTCGTTGCCTGAGGAAAAATATCTGTCCGCGAGGTTTTTGAAAAACCGGCCGGGCGCGTCAATCATGACGCGCCCGGTTTTTTTGCGGCCTGCGCGCTGCCTTACGAAGATGTAAGCCAACTGTAAGCCAAAACGATGGCGGTGTGATGCCGTTTGCTACTATACTGATGTCAGAAACCGGGGGCGGGAGCGCTCCCATGGGAGGCTGACATGATGGTCAATGTTTTGAGCAGTATCCGGCTGGCGGTATGCGCATTCCCGCTGCTGGCGGCGCCGGTCGCCGTGCCGTTTTTCTGCCGGCAGATGCGTGCGCGCTGCTTCAACTGGGTGCGCGCCGTGTTCGGCGGCCTGTTTTTGTTTTATGTTCTGTGTGTGCTGGCGCTCGTGTTTTTTCCGCTGCCGGACGCTGCGCAGGCGGCGAAGCTCACGACCTATGACGCGCAGCTCGTGCCGTTTCAGTTCGTGGCCGATTTCCTGCGCGAGACGCCGCTCGTGCTCTCCGATGCGCGCACGTATCTGCCGGCGCTGTTCGACCGCACGGTGCAGCAGGTCGTGTGCAACATCCTGATGCTCCTGCCGTTCGGGATGTACCTGCGTTACGTCTGCGGTCTGGATCTCGGCCGCGTCGCGCTCGTGTCGCTGGCGTTTTCGGCGTTTATCGAGCTCGGGCAGCTCACGGGGCTGTTTTTCCTGTTTCGCGGCTCGTACCGCCTGTGTGATGTGGACGATCTGATGCTCAACACGCTTGGCGGTCTGCTCGGGGGCGAGCTCGTGCGCGCGCTCGAGGCGTATCTGCCGCCGCTGGACGCCTTCGACCGCTTTCCCGGCAGCGCCGGCGCACTGCCGCGTCTGGGATAACATATTACAGACAGTCTCGCAGCGGCTGCGCCCGCGCACGCAAACCCTTTGTCAAAAAGGAATCCTTTTTGACAGCCTCAAAAAACGGCATGGCGTCGGCCATGCCGTTTTTCGCTGCCGGTGGCATTACACGTCCTCCGCGCCGTCGAGCTCGTCGCGGCCGCGAAAGAGCAGGGAAATGCACCAGACCGCGGCCAGACCGACGAGTGTGTAGATCACGCGCGCAGCCACGGCGGTCTGCCCGCCGCAGATCCACGCCACGAGATCAAACCGGAACAGGCCGATGCTGCCCCAGTTGAGCCCGCCGACGATCGTGAGGATCAGCGCGATGCGGTCGATCACCTGCATATGCTTCCATCTCCTTTTCCGTGTATTCCCGGACAGTATGCCCCGGCGCGGGAAAAAAGATTCCGCCGCCGACAAAACAGGTGCCCGACCGACACCGTTCGCTCTTTACATTTTCCGCGCCCGGCGCTACAATAACAATACAGCTTATCCAATTGACTTCCGCACCTTGGAAGCCACGGCTCATATCTTTATCCCATGACCCTGTTTTGGGCGGATCGATCCCGATCCGCCCCCTTTTTTTCGGCGCGCGCCCGAATTCGCCGTGTTTTGCGCAATATATGGTCTATTTTTATGCTGTAAAACACAAGATATGGAGGGTTTGCTATGCAGTTTTCCAACCATTCCGGCCGCGCGCAGCGCGGCGGCATCGTGTGTCTGGCGGTGGACGCGATCGCGCCGAGCGCGGTCCAGCCGCGGCAGAACTTTCCCCCGGCGCAGCTCGAGGAGCTCTCGCGCAGCATCGCCGAGTACGGCGTGCTCAGCCCGCTGACCGTGCGCCCGCGTCCGGACGGATATGAGCTCGTGGCCGGTGAGCGCCGCCTGCGCGCCGCGCGCATGGCGGGGCTCAGTGAGGTGCCGTGCATCGTCATGGAGCTCGATCTGGAGGAGGCGAGCTTCATTGCGCTGGTGGAAAACCTCCAGCGCAACGACCTCGATTTCCTTGAGGAATCGCGCGGCATCGCGCAGCTCATCCGGCTCTTCGGTCTCAGTCAGGAGGAGTGCGCGCGGCGGCTGGGCAAGTCGCAGTCGGCCGTGGCGAACAAGCTCCGCCTGCTGCGTCTGCCGGAGGATGTGCTCAACGCCATGCGCAACGCCGGGCTCACCGAGCGGCACGGGCGCGCGCTGCTGCGGCTCGAGACGCCGGACGAGCAGCGCGCGGCGCTGGCCTATATCCTCAGCCGCGACCTGAACGTCGCCGCGACGGACGCCTACATCGACCGCCTGCTCGAGGCCAAAGCCGCGCCCGAGAGCGAGCGGCAGAAGACCTTCATCCTCAAGGACGTGCGTGTGTTTCTCAACACGATCGCCCACAGTCTCGACCTCATGAAGCAGGGCGGCATCGACGCCGGTATGCAGCGGCAGGAGACGGATGACGCGCTCATTCTCACCATCAACATCCCCAAGGCGCGGCGGCGCGAGCCGGACGCGCAGCGGGGCGAACCCGTGCCGGTCGGATAAAAAAATCGCACGCGGGCTTGACAGCGGCGCGGCGGCTTCCTATACTCTTATATACATATATGTGGAAAGGCCGCCCGTGAGGGCGGAAAAGGAGGTCACTGCATGAAAACGCTGATCCTGTTCGCTTCGCGTTACGGCGCGACGGAGGAGATCGCCTATATGCTCAAGAGCGCCGTCGGCGGCGATGTGACGGTGTGCAATGTCCGCGACCGCGGCGTCTCGCTCGAAGGCTATGACACGGTCATCATCGGCAGCTGCGTGTATATGTTCAAGCTCGACAAGCACATCAAGCGCTTTTTGCGCCGCAACGAGAAGGCGCTTCTGGGCAAGAAACTCGGGCTGTATCTGTGCTGCTATACCACGCCCGGTACGGAGGGCTATCTCGAGCACTTCTTCTCGCCCGCGCTGCTGGAGCACGCGGCGGCGAAGGATATCCTCGGCGGCAAGATGCAGTACGCGAAGATGAGCTATGCCTACAAGCAGCTTTTCGGCGCGCTGATGACATCGCCCCAGTACCGCGCGCAGTATTCCGAGCCCGATTTCGACATCGCGCGCATCGACGCGTTCGCCGATGCCATGCGCGGCTGAGCGAGCGGCACCCAAAAACATCACCCGCATCCGACCGGATGCGGGTGATGTTTTCGTTTTGCGTCTCAGTATGTGGTCACGCCGGTGAAGGCGAGCTCGGCGTTGCCGGTCAGACGCACGCCGTCGTCATCGTAGGTGACGAGCAGGTCGCCGCCGGTGACCTTGACCGTGATGGTCTCGCCCTTCGGACACAGGCCGTTTTCCACGGCGGCCACCACGGCCGCGCACGCGCCCGTGCCGCAGGCGCGGGTCTCGCCGTTGCCGCGCTCCCAGACGCGCATTTTGATCGTCGTGCGGTTGACGACGCGGATGAACTCCGTGTTCGTGCGCGCGGGGAAGAGGTCCGCGTGCTCAAACTGCGGGCCGAGGTGCGCGACGTCCACCTCATCCACGCGGTCGACAAAGACGACGCAGTGGGGGTTGCCCATCGAGAGACACGTGATGCGGTACTCTCCGCCCGCGATGGTCACGGGCCGGTCGATCACGCGCTCGCCCTCGAGCGCCACGGGCACAGCCTCGGGTGCGAAGGCGGGCTTTCCCATCTCGACCGTCACGAGGCCGACCGTGCCGAAGCGCGTGTAGAGGTGCAGCTGGTGCACCTGGCCGCCGGCCTCAATGGTGAGATCGGCGCGCGGCACGATGCCGTTGTCGTACAGGTACTTGCCCACGCAGCGGATGGCGTTGCCGCCGATGCCGCCGGGGCTGCCGTCGCGGTTGAACACGCGCATTTTTGCGTCGGCCACGGCGCTGCGCTCGATGAGCACGATGCCGTAGCCGCCGATGCCGCGGTGACGCGAGCACAGCGGGATGCACAGCGATTCGGGGCAGGTGATGTGCCCGTCAAAATTCTCGACGTAGATGTAGTCATCGCCGGTGGCCTGCATTTTCGAAAACTTCAGGCGCTGGCGCTTGGTGCGCATGTGGTTGATGTCCACAAGCTCGGTGTTGTGCTCGTTGTAGCGGCTGGCGATGATGTCCGCGAGGGCGTTGGCCGTGTCGAGCGAGGTGAAGCACGGGATGCCGAGCTGCAGCGCGCGGCGGTGCAGGGCGATGTAATCGTCCGTGGTCGCGTCCTTGAGCGCGCCGGTGTAGACGATGTAGTCGATGCAGCCGCTCTCGAGCAGGGCGAAGGCGTGGTCGCTCTCGCGGATGCCGTCGACGGTCACGACGTCGATGCCGAGGCGCGCGATGGCGGCGGCGGTCTCCGCGGTCGCGTAGAGCGCGAAGTGCAGGTCGTCGAGCTTCTTGGCCAGCGACACGATCTCGCCGAGGTCGTGTGTGTCCACGCTCACGAGCACGCCGTGGCGGCCGTCCGGGTGCCGGCCGACGACCATGCCGGCCGAGGTCAGCCCCTTGAACAGCGCCTCCTGCATTGTTTTTCCGAGGCCGAGCACTTCGCCCGTGGACTTCATCTCCGGGCCAAGGTAGGCGTTGACGTCGCCGAGCTTTTCAAACGAGAACACCGGCACCTTGACCGCGTAATACGGCGGGATGGGGTGCAGCCCCGTGCCGTAGCCGAGGTCTTTGAGCGGTGTGCCGAGCATGACGCGCGCCGCCACATCCACCATCGGCACGCCCGTGACCTTGCTGATGTACGGCACGGTGCGCGAGGCACGGGGGTTGACCTCGATGACGTAGAGCTCGTTTTCCCAGATGAGGTACTGGATGTTCACCAGCCCCTTCGTGCCGAGCGCGAGGGCGAGCTTGCGCGAGCTGTCAACGATCTTGTCCGTCATCATGTCGTTGAGGTTGTACGGCGGGTAGACGGCGATGGAGTCGCCGCTGTGCACGCCGGCGCGCTCGATGTGCTCCATGATGCCGGGGATGAGCACATCCGTGCCGTCGGAGATGACGTCCACCTCCAGCTCCGTGCCCATCATGTACTTGTCCACGAGCACGGGGTTGTCGATGCCCTGCGCGAGGATGCGCTGCATATACGTCGTGACCTCGTCATCGTCGTGGACGATCTTCATGTTCTGGCCGCCGATGACGTACGACGGGCGCAGCAGCACGGGGTAGCCGAGCGTCTGCGCGGCGTGCAGCGCCTCGGGCAGCGTCTGCACACCCATGCCCTTCGGGCGCGAGATGTGAAACTGCTCGAGCAGGGCATCAAACCGCTCGCGGTCCTCGGCGATGTCAATGCCCTCGGCCGAGGTGCCGAGGATGCGGATGCCGTGGCGGTCGAGCGTCTGCGTGAGCGCGATGGCGGTCTGCCCGCCGAAGGCGACCACGACGCCGACGGGGTGCTCGACATCGATGATCTGCAGCACGTCCTCGGCCGTGAGCGGCTCGAAATACAGCCGGTCGGCGGTGTCGTAGTCCGTGGAGACGGTCTCGGGGTTGTTGTTGACGATGACGACGTCATAGCCCATGGCCTTGAGCGTCCACACGCAGTGGACGGACGAATAGTCAAACTCGATGCCCTGCCCGATGCGGATCGGACCCGAGCCGAGCACCATGACGACGGGCTTGCCGCTGCGCGGGAAGCTGCGCGCCTCGCAGCGCGCGTCGGCGCTGGCGTAGAAATACGGGGTCTGCGCGTCGAACTCGGCGGCGCAGGTGTCGACCATCTTATAGCCCGCGCGGAAGGCGGGCAGCGTCTCGCTGCCGGACAGGCGGCGCAGCGCCGCGTCCGAATAGCCGAGGTACTTGCCGCGCTGATAAAGCTCCGGCGTCAGGCCGCCCTGAATGCTCGCCTCGTAGTCCACGAGGTTTTGCAGCCGGGCCAGAAACCAGCGGTCGATGCGGGTGATGTCGTGGATCTCGTCGACGGACACGCCGCTGCACAGCGCCTCAAAGACGGTGAACAGGCGGTGATCGTCGCAGTCGGCGAGCCGGTCGCGCACCGGGCGGTCGGACAGCGGGGCGGCGTGCAGCGTGTCGAGGTGGATCTCGGCGCCGCGCACGGCCTTGAGCAGCGCGCTCTCAAAGTTCGTGCCGATGGCCATGACCTCACCGGTGGCCTTCATCTGTGTACCGAGGCGGCGGGACGCGCCGACGAACTTGTCGAACGGCCACTTGGGGAATTTCACGACGACGTAGTCGAGCGCAGGCTCAAAGCAGGCGCAGGTCTTGCCGGTGATGTCGTTCTGGATCTCATCGAGCGTATAGCCGAGGGCGATCTTCGTCGTGATCTTTGCGATCGGGTAGCCGGTCGCCTTCGAGGCGAGCGCGGACGAGCGCGACACGCGGGGGTTGACCTCGATGACGGCGTACTCAAAGCTGTCGGGGTTGAGCGCGAACTGGCAGTTGCAGCCGCCGACGATGTCGAGCGCGGAGATGATGTTCAGCGCCGCGCTGCGCAGCATCTGAAACTCCTTGTCCGAGAGCGTCAGCGCCGGGGCGACGACGATGCTGTCGCCGGTGTGTACGCCGACGGGGTCGAAGTTTTCCATGCTGCACACGGCGATGACGTTGCCGGCACCGTCACGCATGGTCTCAAACTCGATCTCTTTCCAGCCGTAGATATAGCGCTCGACGAGGATCTGCGTGATCGGGGACGCGTCGAGGCCGGTCTGCGCGGCGCTCGTGAGCTCCTCCGGGCTGTAGGCCACGCCGCCCCCCGCGCCGCCGAGCGTGAACGCCGGGCGGATGATAACGGGGTAGCCGATGCTGCCCGCGACCTCCAGCGCCTCGGCCACGGTGTTCGCGATGCCGGAGGGGATGGTCGGCTCGCCGATGGCGGCCATGGTCTCCTTGAAGAGCTCGCGGTCCTCGGCCTTGTCGATGGCTTCGGCGTTCGTGCCGATGAGGCGGACGTTGTGCTGCTGCAGAAAGCCCTCCTTGTCGAGCTCCATCGCGAGCGTCAGGCCCGTCTGGCCGCCGAGCCCGGCGAGGAGACTGTCGGGCTGTTCCTTTTCAATAATGCGCTTGACGGAGGTCAGCGTGAGCGGCTCGAGATAAATTTCGTCCGCGAGGGCCTTGTCGGTCATGATGGTTGCGGGGTTGGAGTTGACGAGCACGACGTTCACGCCCGCGTCGTGCAGCACGCGGCACGCCTGCGCGCCGGCATAGTCAAACTCCGCCGCCTGACCGATCACGATCGGGCCGGAGCCGATGACCATGACTTTGCGGATGCTGGAATCAATCGGCATGGTGCGCACCTCCCATCAGGTCACAGAATCGGTCAAAGAGAAAGGCCGTATCGTGCGGGCCCGAGCACGCCTCGGGGTGAAACTGCACGGAAAAGGCCCGCAGGTCGGGGTAATCGATGCCCTCGCACGTGCCGTCGTTGGCGTTGACGTAGCGGATGACGCCGGTTTTCACGCTCTCGGGCACGACGGCGTAGCCATGGTTCTGGCTGGTGAGGAACGTGCGCGTGCCGCACACGTCGCGCGCCGGCTGGTTCACGCCGCGGTGGCCGTATTTGAGCTTCACGGTGCTGCCGCCCTGCGCCAGCGCCATGAGCTGGTGGCCGAGGCAGATGCCGAACATCGGGATGCGGCCGAAGAGCTTGGCGATCTGCGCGATCTGGTCGACATTGTCCGTCGGGTCGCCGGGGCCGTTGGAGAGCATGACGCCGTCATATCCGGCGGCGAGGATCTCCTCCGCCCTGGCCGAGCAGGGCAGCACCGTCACGGCGCAGCCGCGCTTACAGAGCTCGCGCGCGATGTTGCGCTTGGCGCCGTAGTCGATGAGCGCCACGCGGTGCAGCACGTCACCCTCCGGCCGGAGGGTGTAGGATTCCGGCGTTGTCACCTGCGGCACGGGGTCCGTGATGCGGTAGGCGCGCAGCGGCGCGAGATCCTCCGGCACGGCGTCGCAGATGGCGGCGTTCATCGTGCCCGCCTCGCGCAGGATGCGCGTGACGGCGCGGGTATCGATGCCGGCAATGCCGGGGATGTTGTTTTCTTTCAGGAACGCGTCGAGCGTCTGCGCGCAGCGGAAGTTCGAGGGTGTGGGGCACGCTTCACGCACGACATAGCCGCGCACGCAGCATTTTCCCTCAAAATCGGCCGGAATGATGCCGTAGTTGCCGATGAGCGGGAAGGTCTGCAGCACGATCTGGCCGCAGTAGCTGGGGTCGGTGAGCGTCTCGATGTAGCCGTTCATGCCGGTGGTGAACACCAGCTCGCCCACCGTGCCGCATGGTGCGCCGAGGGCGAGGCCTGCAAAGACCTCGCCGTTTTCAAGTACGAGATAGCGCTTCATAGTTCGATCTCCGCAAGCGTCGCCGCCATGACGGCCTTGATGGTGTGCATGCGGTTTTCCGCCTCCTGAAACACGACCGACTGCGCGCTTTCAAACACGTCGTCCGTGACCTCCATAGCCTCGCGGCCGAAGCGCGTGCACATCTCGCTGCCGACGGCGGTCTTTTTGTCGTGATACGCCGGCAGGCAGTGCATGAAGATGGCGTTGGGGTCGGCCTTGGCCATGAGCGCCGCGTTGACCTGATACGGTGCGAGCGCCGCAATGCGCTCGGCCCAGACGCTCTCCGGCTCGCCCATGGAGACCCAGATGTCGGTGTAGACCACGTTCGCGCCCTGCACGGCCGCGGCGGGGTCGGAGATAAAGTCGAGCACCGCGCCCGTCTGCGCCGCGATGGCCTGACACTCCGCGACGAGCTGCGCATCGGGGAAGTAGCCCTCCGGCGCGCAGGCCGTGAAGTGCATGCCCATCTTTGCGCAGCCGACCATGAGGGAGTTGCCCATGTTGAAGCGCGCATCGCCCATGTAGACGAGGTGGATGTTCTCCAGTGAGCCGAAATGCTCCCGGATGGTCAGGAAGTCCGCGAGGATCTGCGTCGGGTGAAACTCGTCCGTCAGGCCGTTCCAGACCGGGACGGAGGCGTACTGCGCCAGCTCCTCGACGATGCTCTGGCCGTAGCCGCGGTATTCGATGCCGTCGAACATGCCCGAGAGCACACGCGCGGTGTCGGCGATGCTCTCCTTCTTGCCGATCTGCGAACCGGTGGAATCGAGATACGTGCTGCCCATGCCCAGATCGTGCGCCGCCACCTCAAAGCTGCTGCGCGTGCGCGTGCTCGTCTTTTCAAAGATGAGCGCGACGTTTTTGCCCTCGCACAGGCGGTGCGGGACGCCGGACTTTTTTTCGGCCTTGAGCTTGGCTGCGAGCTGCAGCAGGTAGTCGATCTGCTCGGGGCTGTAGTCGAGCAGCTTGAGAAAATCGTTGCCCTTGAGATTCATATCGGTGTTCCTCCTTATACCTCGGCGCAGACGGCCTTGAGCACGCCGATCGCCTGCTCGAGCTGCGCCATGGGGATGTTGAGCGCCGGCAGCAGGCGCACCTTGTTTTTCGCCGAGATGACGAGCACGCCCTGCTCTGCGCAGGCGCAGATGACGTCTGCGACCGGGCGCACGGTCTCCACGCCGAGCATTAGGCCGAGCCCCGTGACGCTCTTGACGCCCGGCGCGCCGGTGAGCGTGTCGACGATGAAGTCGGACTTTTCCTGTACGGACTGCAGCAGCGGCCCGTCGAGCCGGTGCAGGATGCTCAGCGCACCGGCGCAGCAGACCGGGTTGCCGCCGAAGGTCGAGCCGTGGCTGCCGGGGGTGAGCACGTTCTGCACCTTCTCGCCGAGCAGCGTTGCGCCCAGCGGCAGCCCGCCGCCGAGCCCCTTGGCCGTGGAGACGATGTCGGGCTGGACGCCGTAGTGCATATAGCCGTAGAGCTTGCCGGTGCGGCCGTTGCCGGTCTGCACCTCGTCGCAGATGAGCAGGATGTCCTGCGCGGCGGCGAGCTGCGCCGCACCCTTGACGAATTCCTGCGTCAGCGGGATGACGCCGCCCTCGCCCTGCACGACCTCGATCATGATGGCGGCACATTTGTGCGCGGCTACCTGCGCCTTGAGATCATCGAGATCGTTCGCCTCGGCGTAGGCAAAGCCCTCCGTCAGCGGCAGAAAGTCGTGGTGGAACACGTCCTGACCGGTCGCGGCAAGCGTTGTGATCGTGCGGCCGTGAAAGCTGTTTTTGAGCGTGATGATGGTGTGGTATTCCGGGCCCTTGTGCTCAGCCGCGTATTTGCGCGCGGCCTTGATGGCGCATTCGTTGGCCTCCGCGCCGGAGTTGGAGAAGAAGACCTTTTTCATGCCGGTCTTTTCGCACAGCAGCTGCGCCAGCTGCGCGTCGGGCGCGGTGAAGTAGAGGTTTGAGGTGTGCTGCACGGTGCACAGCTGCTCGGTCACGGCGCGCACCCACGCGGGGTCGGACACGCCGAAGCTGTTGACGGCGATGCCGGTCGCGAGGTCGATGTATTCCTTGCCGTTCTCGTCCCAGACGAGCGAGCCCTTGCCGCGCACGATCGTGACCGGGTAGCGGGCGTAGGTGTTGGCGATGTAGGTATGGTCAAGTTGCTGTGTATTCATTTGCATTTCCTCCTTGTCCGGCAACGAACATGGTGCCGATGCCTTCGTTTGTCAGCATTTCGATGAGTATGGCGTGCGGCACGCGTCCGTCGATGATAAAGACACGGTGCACGCCCCAGCGGATGGCGTCCATGCAGCAGGTCACCTTCGGCAGCATGCCGCCGCAGATGACGCCGGACGTGATGAGTGCGTGCGCCTCTGCCGTATGGATGACGGGGATGAGCGTGCCGGGGTCGTCCTTGTCGCGCAGGATGCCGCCGATGTCGGTCATGGCAATGAGGCTCTCCGCGCCGAGCTCACCCGCGATGCGCGCGGCCGCGGTGTCGGCGTTGATGTTGTAGACGTGCCCCTGCGTGTCGCACCCGACGGTGGACACGACCGGGATGTAGCCCTTGTCGAGCACGTCGAGGATGGGGCGCACGTCGATCTTCGTGATCTCGCCCACGTAGCCGAGGCGCTCGTCGCGCACACGTGCCTGGATCATCTGCCCGTCGATGCCGGACAGGCCGATCGCGCGGCCGCCCTTTTGCCCGATGAGATTGACGAGCGTCTTGTTGATCTTTCCGGCGAGCACCATCTGCACGACGTCGGCGGTCTCGGCGTCCGTGACGCGCAGACCGTCGACAAACTGCGTCTGCTTGCCGAGCTTTTGCAGCATATCCGTGATCTCGGGCCCGCCGCCGTGCACGAGCACGACCTGCACCCCGATGAGCGAGAGCAGCACGATGTCGCGCATGACAGAGTCCTTGAGCTTTTCGCTGATCATGGCGTTGCCGCCGTATTTGATGACGACGATCTTGCCGCTGTATTCCTGAATGTAGGGCAGCGCGTGGACGAGTACCTTTGCGCGCTGCGGATTTGTGATGTCCATGATGGTGTCCCTCCCCGGTTCAGGTACGGTAGTCGCCGTTGATCTTCACGTAGTCATATGTCAGGTCGCAGCCCCACGCCGTTGCGCCCTCGTCGCCGGCGTTGAGGTCGACGAGAATCTCGATCTCCTTTTCGAGCAGGATCTGCTTGGCCTCCTCCTCGGAAAACGGCACGCCCGCACCGTGTGTGCACACGCACACCGTTCCGGCTGCCGAGCGGAAGAACACGTCGACCTTGTGCACGTCCACATGCGTGCCGCTGTAGCCGATGGCGCACAGCACGCGGCCCCAGTTGGCGTCCGCGCCGAACATGGCGGCCTTGACGAGCGATGAGCAGACGATGCTCTTGGCGACGGTTTTCGCCGTCGCGTGATCTTCCGCGCCGGTGACGCAGCACTCGATCAGGCGCGTCGCGCCCTCGCCGTCGCCCGCGATCCGGCGGCAGAGCCAGACAGTCACGCTGTTGAGCGCGCGGCAGAAGGCCGTGAAGTCCGCGCCGGGTGCGGTGATCTCGGTGTTGCCCGCGAGTCCGTTTGCCAGCACGGCGACCATGTCGTTCGTGGACGTGTCGCCGTCGACGCTGACCATATTGAACGTGTCGCTCACGTCGCCGGTGAGTGCCGCGTGCAGCATCGGCGCGCTGATGGCGCAGTCAGTCGTGAGAAAGACCAGCATGGTCGCGAGGTTCGGGTGGATCATGCCCGAGCCCTTGGCGATGCCGCCGATCGTGCAGGTCTTGCCGCCGGCGGTGAACTGCACGGCGATCTCCTTCGGCTGCGTGTCGGTGGTCATGATGCCCTCGGCCGCCTGATCGGAGTGGTCGCCGAGCGCGGCGGCGAGCTGCGGCAGGCCGGTGCGGATGGGCGCAAGATCGAGCGGCTGGCCGATCACGCCCGTGGACGCGACGATGACGTCCTGCGGCGCGATGTGCAGCGCCGCTGCCGTGAGCGCGCTCATCTCCTCGGCGACGGCGATGCCGTCGGCGTTGCAGGTGTTGGCGTTGCCGCTGTTGCAGACGATGGCCTGCGCCTTGCCGTCAGAAAGATGCGCCTTCGTCACGGTCAGGGGCGCGCCCTTGACGAGGTTGGTCGTATAGACCGCCGCGGCGCTGGCCGGGACGGCGCTGTAAATGAGCGCGAGGTCGCGCTTGGCTTGGTTCTTGCGGATGCCGCAGTGGATGCCCGCTGCGGAAAAACCCTGTGCGGCGCACACGCCGCCGGTGACTTGCTTCATGGTTTTCCTCCTTACAGTTCGAGGCCGAAGCCCTTTTCCTTGCCCATGACGAGGTTCAGGCACTCGAGCGCCGCGCCGGACGCGCCCTTGCCGAGGTTGTCGAACACGGCTGTGAGCACGATGCGCTCGTCGTTGCCGGACACCGACACGACCATGCTGTCCTTGCCGGACATGGCGGCGGCGGACAGGAAGCCGTCCGTGCACGCGGGGTCCTGATAGTGCACGACGGGGCCGGTGTACTTTGCGGCGTAGGCGGCCTTGATGTCTGCCATCGTCTTGCCGGGGCAGAGCTGGGCGCCGAAGAGCGCGACGCTCGTCTCCATGCCGCTGTAGAAATCCGCCACGATCGGCGCGAACACCGGCGCGTGCGTCAGGCCCGGGATGGCACACATCTCGCGCAGGTGCTTGTGCTGCTGCGCGAGGGCGTACTGCCGGGGCGCGGCGTACAGGGGGTCGGGCTCGTCTGCCTCATATTCGGCGATCATCTTCTTGCCGCCGCCGCTGTAGCCCGTGAGCGAGTAGCACGTCAGCAGCGCGTCCGGCGGCAGGATGCCCGCCTCGACGAGCGGATAGGTGAGCACGACAAAGCCGCTGGCGTGGCAGCCGGGCACGGCGATGCGCTTGGCCGTTCGGATCGCGGCCTCGCGCTCGGGCGACAGCTCCGGAAAGCCGTACACCCAGCCCGGCGCGGTGCGGTGCGCGGTCGAGGTGTCGAGCACGACCGTGTCCGGGTTTTCGACCAGATCTGCCGCCGTGATGGCCGCCGCATCCGGCAGACACAAAAACGCGATGTCCGCACGGTTGAGCATTTCGCGCTGCGCCTCGATATCGTGCCCAAGCTCCCGCGGCAGGGTCAGCAGCGTGATGTCCGCGCGCTGTGCCAGCCGGTCGTGAATGCGCAGCCCGGCCGTACCGGAGCTGCCGTCAATGAAAATGGTTTTCTTTTCAGTATACATATGTCATCCCTCGCAAGCGAATATAAATCCATTAAGACAATAAAAATATACTACTGCGCGAATAAATATGCAATAAGCTCACGGAAAAATTCATACGATTTGTGAAATTTGAAAACATAGCCGCCAAAGGAGAAAACTGCCTTGTGCACCCTGCACATATGCGGCGGTGCATATTTGGGCGCACTGCCGGATTTTTGGGCAGCAGCGGCATAAAAAATCCGCCCGACTGTTCGGTCGGGCGGGGAAGATGCCGGTCAGATCTGGAATTCCTTGCTGTACTCGGCGTAGTATTTGTCAAAGCTGTGCGAGTGCATGGCCATGACGCTGTTGATATATTCGTGCGTGTCGAACGACTCGGACTCGAGCTCGATCATGGCGACGGCGATGTTCGAGCAGTGGTCGGACACACGCTCACAGTTGGTGAGCAGGTCGTTGAAGGCAAAGCCGTGGTTGAGCGTGCACTCACCGGTCTGCAGGCGGTCGATGTGGTGCAGCTTCATTTCGTCGCAGAGGTTATCGATCAGCTCCTCGAGCGGCTCGACGCGGTAGGCGGCGTCGACGTCGTTGTTGAGGAAGGCGGAGATCGTCAGCTCGAGAATGCGCGTCACGGCACTGAGCATGACGTGCAGCTCCCGCGAGCCGGCGGGAGAGAAGACGATCTGCTTTGTGTAGAGCTCCTGTGCGGTCTCACCGATGTTGAGCGAGTGGTCACTGATGCGCTCGAGGTCGCTGATCGTGTGCAGATACTTCGACACGTCGGCGGTCTGGCGCGGCGTGAGCTCCTTGCTCGTGATCTTGATGAGGTAGGTGCCGAGTTTGTCCTCGTAGTGGTCGATGGCCTCCTCGTCGTCCTGCAGGGCGGCGAACTGGTCTTCGTCAAACTTTTCGAGCAGGGCGAAGGCGGACAGGATGTTGTTTTGCGCTTGGCGCGCCATGGAGTCGATGGTCAGGCGGCTCTGCTCGATGGCAAGCGCCGGGTGCGTGAGAAAGCGCTCCTCGAGCCGGTCCATGTCGGCGAGTGCACCGCTTGCAGCCTTGTCCGGGAACAGGACGGTGACGAGCCGCTCGAGCATGGGGATCATCGGCGTGAGCAGCAGCACGGTCGCAAAGCGGAAGACCGTGTTGAGCAGAGCAATGGACACGGTGGTCATCGTGGCATCCATGAACGGGAAGTGCACCGCGGCATTGACCACATAGAACACGACGCCCCAGACGAGCGCGCCGATGACGTCAATGAGCAGGTAGACGTAGGCGGTGCGCTTGCCCTTGACGCTCGCGCCGAGCGAGGACAGCAGCACCGGCACGGCCGCGCCGATGGCGATGCCGAGCGTGATGGGGAAGGCGACCGAGAACGTGATCGTGCCCGTGATGGCCAGCGCCTGCAAAATGCCGACGGCAGCGGAGGCGCTCTGCAAAATGCAGGTGAACACCGTGCCGACGAGCACGCCGAGCAGGGGGTTGGAGAAGCGGGTGAGCAGGTTGATGAACGCCGCGCTGTCCTTGAGCGGGGCGACGGCACCGCTCATTGCGGACATGCCGTACATCAGCACGGCGAAGCCGAGCAGGATGTCGCCGATGTGGCGCTTGACCTGATCCTTGCAGAACATGCGCAGGACGATGCCGATCACGGCGACGATGCCGGTGAGCGTTGCGGTGCTCAGCAGCGACACCCAGCCGGAGCCGCTGATGTCCGACAGGCAGAGGATCCAGCCCGTGATGCTCGTGCCGAGGATCGAGCCGAGCACGATACCGATGGCCTGACGCACCTGCATCATGCCGGAGTTGACAAAGCCGACGACCATGACGGACGTGGCCGAGGATGACTGGATCACGGCGGTAACGCCGGTGCCGAGCAAAACGCCCTTGAGCGGGGTACTTGTGAGTCTATAGAGGATGATCTCCAGCTTGTTGCCGGCCACCTTTTTCAGCCCGTCGCCCATGAGCGTCATGCCGAACAGGAACAGAGCCACGCCGCCAAGCAGAGAGATCACGTTGTTGATCCCCAAATCGCTTCACACTCCCTTTGTATTGTTGATATGATTGCGCTTACCCTTCACTATATCAGAAAGAACGGCAAAGATAAATGCCGGAAGTGCCCGTTTCCGTTACAAATTTCGACGAAATTTGGAGCGGTTTTTTGTGCAGAATATGCCCGTTCGGGCGGCGGCCGTCGGAATCTTGACAATGTGCACTCCGCGTGCTATATTCCTATTATAATAATGTGTATATCTGCGCGCGGCTATGCGCGCGGGGAAACGGAGGATACGATGGCAGAAGAAAAGAAAAAGATCATGATCCACACGGCGAGCGGCGACCACGTGGTCGACATGAGCGACAAGAAGCCCAAGCCGAAGTTCGGCGTCCTGCCGGTCAGCGACTATGTCGCCGCGGTGGCGGACCCCGATGCGCAGCCGCAGGCCGGCAGCGTGGGCACGGTCGTGGCGGCGCTGGCGGCGGCGATGGGCTCGCTGGCCGTGCAGGCGCTGCGCTCGGACGACGAGGCGCTCCGGCAGACGGCCGAGGAGCTGCGCCAGATGACGGACTACATGGTCTTTCAGATCGACGAGGAGCTGCGCTCGCGCGAGCCGTATGACAAGCGCAGGAACGACCCCACCGCCACGCGCAACGATCTTGACATCGCGCTGCGTGTTGCGAGCGACATCCCGAACGAGGTCGTGTACATCATGTGCCGCTGCATCGAGCTGATGAAGGAGGTCGTCGACAAGGGCGACGATCTGACCGCATGCAGTGCGCTCGCTGCCGTGCATCTGAGCGTGGCGGCCATCCGCTGCATGCAGGCGGAGCTGCTCTCTTACGCCAAGGAGATGGATGACGACGTGTTCGGCTACACGATCGTGCGCGAGGCCGAGCTGAACCTGGCCAACCACCAGGAGCTGATCGACGGACTCGTCGAGGAGCTCACGTGCCGTCTGACCCGCGAGAAAAAGTAAGCCCTTGAGGCTGTCAAAAAGGAATACTTTTTGACAAAGGGGCTGCAGTCTGTTGCGCGCATAATTTGTGCGCCGCCGGCGCACAAATTCCACACTTGCAGCCCGAGAAGTATTTTCTTCGCCGCACATGTCGCCGAAGAAAATGATCGGACTTTCTTTCGCCGCTGCGGCGGCGAAAGGCTATGAGGTTCTTTGACAAACTGAAAGGACGCCCGGCGGGCGTCCTTTTTCCGGTTGCAAAGCCGCGCCGTGTGTGCTATGATACACACGCAATCTTTGCAGAGTATGTATTGGACAGAGTAGGAACAGCGCGTTAAGTGCGTCGGGATGGGAAGTTGTCCGACGACGAAGGGGTACGCCCCACGGTGCTGCTGCCGCTTCCGCTGCCACCAGGGGAGACCCCGTCGTGGCAACTGTCACGAAAGGAGTCTTAAAATTGCATACGAAATGGACTGCCCGCCGCCTCGCGGCGGACGCGATGTTTGCCGCCATGGTCACGGTTCTGGCCGCGGCTGCCATCAGGACCGGAAACCTCAAGATCACCATCGAGGCGATGCCGGTGTTTCTCGGCGCGCTGATGCTCGGCCCGGTCGACGGAATGGTCATCGGCGGCATCGGCACCCTGCTGTATCAGCTGCTGTCCTATGGTGTGACCGCCACGACCGCGCTGTGGATCGCGCCGTATGTGCTGCTCGGCCTGTGCGTGGGCGCGGTGTCCGCGCGGCACGGGTACGCCTGCACCAAGCGCCAGCTCGTGCTGCTGGTCGTGTTTGGGGAGCTGGGCATCACGGCGCTCAACACCGCCTCGCTGTATATCGACAGCCTCATCTACGGGTACTATTCGCCCGTGTTCGTCTTCGGCACGCTGCCGCTGCGTCTGGGCATCTGCGCGGCGAAGGCGGTCGTGTTTTCGCTGCTGCTGCCGTCGCTGCTGCCGCTTGTGCGCCGCGCGGTGCAGCCGCATACGCACATTAACTGAACATAGAGACATAGCAAAGCCGCCGCTCCGACCGGAGCGGCGGCTTCTCCTTGTCAATGAACCTCGTAGAGTTTGCGCCCGCAGGCGCAAAGAAAGTTTGATCATTTTCTTCGGCGACATGTGCGGCGAAGAAAATACTTCTCAGGCTGCAAGTGTGGAATTTGTGCGCCGCCGGCGCACAAATTATGCGCGCAGCAGACTGCAGCCCCTTTGTCAAAAAGTAATACTTTTTGACAGCCTTAAACTGCCGCTCAACATGAGCGGCGGTTTTTTGCGCGGCGGCATGAAAAAGCAGTCCGGCATGGTTCATGCCGGACTGCTCCATCCAATTGGGGCGGTACGCCCCGGTTCTCCCCCCTGCTGCACAAACGATCTACGCAGCAGCATTGGCACTTGGCCAGTGATCCGGCGCCGGGCATCCAATCCGGCACCGGGTGATAACGATACTCAGTCGAACTTCGGCTGCTCGAGGTAGTCGGTGTAATCGCGCAGGAACTTCTTTTCCTCCGGCTTGAGATCCAGGCCGATCGTGCCGCCCGGGTTCATGTTGTAGTCGGGGTCGAAGTAGTTCTTGAGCACGCGGAACACGCCGTACTCCTTCTCGCCGATGTAGCCCTCGAGCCAGGGCGCGAACATCTTGCCGATGCCGTGGTGGTGGCTCACGGCCGCGCCGGAGCGCTGGATCGCGTCAAGGATCGTGGTGTGGTAGGCCTTGAAGGCGTTCTCATCCTGCATACGGGTGAGGAAGATGAAATACAGGTTCGCGCCCTGCGGATAGCAGTGCGACATATGCGTCGTGACGACGGTGTTCGGCAGCGCGTGGCAGATCTTGCGCACGTCGGCGTGCACCTGCTCCATGTTTGACCAGTTGACCGTGCACTCGAGCGTGTCGGTCGTGATGCCGAAGTCCATGAGCGTGTCGCGCAGGTAGGGGTCGTTGAAGCGGCCCTTTTCCCAGCTGCGGGTGACGTAGCCGGTCAGCGGCATACCGCCGTGCTTGCGCGCGATCCTGGCGATGTTGCGCGCGACGTTGCGGCTGTAGCCCTTCTCGCCGTCGGTGAAGCCGAGGAAGAGGCAGCGCTCCATGTCCTTGTAGCCGAAGGCGTCGAGCAGCGGCTGCAGCGGCGTCTCATCGACGTTGTAGAGCTTGAGCATGAGGTTGGTCTCCTCCGGGTCGGACAGGCGGAACACGGACGAGTAGCCGCACTCGCACTGCATCATCTCGCGCGCGGCCTTCATGGCGGTGTCCCACGTCTTGAAGATGTAGGAGAAGCGCTTGCGGTTTTCCGGCATCCAGCGGAAGATGCGCAGCGTGACCTCGGTCAGCACGCCGAACGTGCCCTCGGAGCCCATCATGATCTGGTTCAGGTTCGGGCCGGTGGCCTCGCGGGAGTAGTGGCTGGTCTGGATGACGCCGATGGGCGTGGCGTACTTCTGGCTGAGCACGATGTCGGCAATGGTGCCGTAGTACGTGCTGTTCTGGCCGGCGCCGCGCGTGACGGTCCAGCCGCCGACGCTCGAATACTCGAACGACTGGGGGAAGTGGCCGCAGGTGTACTGACGCTTCGCACCGAAGAGCTCGGGCGCGTTCTGCAGCGTCTTTTCCAGATCCGGACCGGACATACCGGCCTGCACGGTGATGGTCTGGTCGATCTCGTTGAAGCTGATGACCTTGTTGAAGTTGCGGCGCATATCCAGCGAGATGCCGCCCTTGGTCGGCTCGACGCCGCGGGTGACGCTGCTGCCGCCGCCATAGACGTACAGCGGGATGTGGTGCTCGGTGGAGTAGGCGACGATCTGCTCGACCTGCTCGCTCGTCTCGGGGTAGAGCACGACGTCGGGCACGCTGTCGATGCGCTTGTGGCGCAGACGCAGCAGGTCGTAGGCCGTGGCGCCGTAGGCCACGCTCAGACGGTCATAGTCCGTGGTGGAGAGGTTCTGCTCGCCGACGATCGCCTTGAGCGCGTCGATGTGCTCGGGCGCAAGCTGCACCGGGTGATCGGGCAGCTCCACGGGGTCAAAGCCGGTGTCGTCGGAATATGCCTTGAAGTCGTCGTCCGTCATCTGGAACTTCTCTTTCATGAGCGTGTACAGCGACTCCTTCGGGTATTTGAAGAAATTCGGGTCGCCCCAGCGGAAGATGGAGCGGTAGCTATTTTTGGGGGCGGGGGTGAGCAGCCAGTTCGGCTCGAATCCTTTGTACGGTTTGTTGCTCATTGTGCAATCCTCCTCTTGACTTGGATCAGTTTCTGATAGATCGGGCGCAGGCGCGGATAGATCTTGCGGTAGGCCTGCTCATAGATTTCGTTGTAGATCTCGTGGTTCTTTTCGTTGGGCCGGAAGGTGTCCTTTACGTGGACCATGGCCTTGGCCGCCTCGTCAAAGTCGGCGAACACGCCCTTTGCCACGAATGCGACCATGGACGAGCCGATGGAGCACGCCTCATGCGTCTGCGAGCGCACGACCGGCAGACCAAACACGTCCGCCGCGATCTGGCAGACCACGTCGCTCTTCGCGCCGCCGCCGCCGATGCGGATCTCGCGGATGGTCAGACCCGAGCGGTCCTCCATGATGCGCAGCGCCATGTAGAGCTCCAGGCACAGACCCTCGATGATGGCGCGGTAGAAGTGGTAGCGCGTGTGGTAATCGGAAAAGCCGATGACCGCGCCGAGCGAATCCGGATGCAGGATGCCGGCCGTCCAGTACGGCTGCAGGAGTAGACCGTCGCTGCCAGCGGGCAGGTCGCGGATGCGCTGGTCGAGCAGGGCCTCGGGTGCCATGCCCATTTCCTTGGCGTCGATGGCGTCGGCCGTGCCGAATTCCTTGACGAACCACGACAGCAGCCACAGACCGCGGTAGATCTCGATCTCGGGGTTGTAGTGGTCGTTGAGCACGCCGGGGTAGGCGGGCAGGAACTGCTGCGGCTCGACGTACTGCGTCGTGCTGAACTGGATCGTGGCCGTCGTACCGAGCGAGATGGACGCCTTGTCGGAGTCGACCACGGCGAGACCGAGCGTCTCGCAGCCCTTGTCCGAGCCGGTCGAGATGAGCGGCAGTCCGGCGGGGATGCCGGTCAGGGCGCTGACCTCTTCGGTGATCGTGCCGATGACCGTGCCGGACGGCACGAGGTCGCACAGCTTTTCGTTCGGCACATCGCAGAAGCAGCGCGTGAGGCTGCCGGGCTTCATCCAGCGGCGGTTTTTGTAATCGAACGGGATGTGTCCAATCTGGTTCGAGGCCGAGTCGATGAGATTGCCCGTGAGCTTGTAGTTGAGGTAGGTGGGCAGCATGACGTACTTGGCGGTCTTGGCCCAGATCTCCGGCTCGTGGCGCATGATCCAGTTGCCGGCGGAGGCGGCGTAGACCACCTTCGCCGTCGGCTCCATGCCGGCGACCTTAAAGACCATCATGTTCTTGGCAGGCATGGCGCCGTTCGGATCGACGGAGCGCTTATCCAGCCAGAGGATGATGTCGCGCAGGGGGTTGTTGTTCTCGTCCAGACACACAACGGTGTCGCGGATGACGGTGATCGTCATGGCGATCACGTCCGGCAGCAGGGCATTGCTGCGCGCACACAGCTCGCGGCAGCATTCGCACATACGGTCGAAGTAGAAGTCCGGCTTCTGCTCCGCCCAGCCGGGCTCTTTTGAAAAGTAAGGCTCGGCGTATTTGCTCTGGACGACGTCCACGATCCGGCCGTCCGGGTCCACGAGCAGGGCGCGCGCGCTCTGTGTGCCGATATCACATGTCAGCACCAGCGGTTTGCTCAAGTTGATTCCCTCCTATGATATAGTTTGCTCTCTCTCCTATACTGTAAGCGATTTTCGCTCGGATTTCAATCGGGTTTGTGCTTGAGCAGGCTGCTCGTGGCGATGACGTCCACGCCAAGGCCGAGCACATTCGGGATGACCACGTCGCCGCGGGCGATGCGTTCGGTCACGGTCACGGTGCGGATCGCGTCCATGACGTCGAAGATGCGGTCCTTCGGGATGCCCGCCGATACGCGCACCGGCAGCACCGGCGCGTCCGGGAAGGCGGTGCGCACGGTCGAGCAGATGGTGCGCTTGGGCGCGGTCATCTCCGAGATGGCAAACTCCTTGCCGCGGGGGCAGGTGTTGCCGGTGACGGACCAGCCGTCGCCGTCGCGCTCGATTTTCAAGGTGCAGCCGCGCGGGCAGCCGATACAGGTGAGTTCTTTCATGCCTTTGCCACCTCGATCTCAAAGTGGACATCGCTTGCATCTGCGATGCCGAGCTTGTCAAAGTCCAGCGTGAGCTGCTGCATCTCGGGCGGACGCAGGAAGGGATAGCGCCGCGACCAGACCTCATTGCCGTCGACGGTCAGCACCACGCGGCAGGGGCCGAGCACCTCCGCGCTGCGGAAATACAGCGTGACGGCGCTGTTGTCCTGCGTGCGGTCGAGCCGCTGCGGGACAAGATAGCCGAAGTCGTCCGAGATCGTGACGGCGACCTCGTCGCGCGTGTGCGCGGCAAAGTGCGCCGCACTCCTGCCGGCCAGCTCGCCGGAGGCGGACACGTAGTCCACAAGGTCGTTGACGTGCAGCGCGTTGCCGCACGAGAAGATGCCGGGGATCTCGGTCATGAGCTGCCCGTCGCAGACGGGGCCGCGGGTGTGCCCGTCGAGCGGGACGCCGAGCGACTCCGCCAGCTCGTTTTCCGGGATGAGGCCGACGGACACGATGAGCGCGTCGCAGTCGATGCGCTGCTCCGTGCCGGTGATGGGGCGCATATGCGCGTCCACCTCTGCGACCTCCACGCCCGTGAGCCGGTCTGCACCGAACACGCGCGTGACCGTGTGGCTCAGGTGCAGCGGGATGTCGTAGTCATGCAGGCACTGGTGGATGTTGCGCGTCAGACCCGAGGGGGTGGGCTTGGCCTCATACACGCCGAGCACCTCCGCGCCCTCAAGCGTCAGGCGGCGCGCCATGATGAGCCCGATGTCGCCGCTGCCGAGGATGACGCAGCGGCGGGTCGGCAGCTCGCCGAGCAGGTTCGTAAAGTGCTGTGCGGTGCCGGCCGTGAACACGCCCGCCGGGCGCGTGCCGTGGATAAAGACCTGCTTTGCCGTGCGCTCGCGACAGCCGGTGGCCAGCACGAGCGTGCGCGTCTCATCGCGGGTGACGCCGTCGCGGCTGACGGTGTAGACCGCAAAGCCGCCGGACGATTTCTCCACGCGCGTGACGAAGGTCTGCGTGCGCGCCTCGATCTGCAGCTGCTCGAGCCGGTCGATGAAGCGCTCGACATATTCCGGCCCTGCCAACCGCTCGCCGAAGCGCGCGAGGCCGAAGCCGTCGTGAATGCACTGCTTGAGCATGCCGCCCAGACGCGCCTCGCGCTCGATGAGCAGCACGTGCGCACCGTTTTCGTGCGCGGAGATGGCGGCTGCGAGCCCACCCGGGCCGCCGCCGATGACGATGACGTCATACATCATGCCTGCACCTCCCCGGATTTCGTCGGGCCGAACGTGATGGGTGCGTCGGCCGAGGATTTGCGCACTGCGCTGAGCGGCACGCCGAGGAATTCGGCGATGATGCGCACCACCTGCGGCGAGCAGAACCCGCCCTGGCAGCGTCCCATGCCGGGACGCACGCGCTTTTTCACGCCGTCGACCGTCGGCACGCACACATTCGAGCGCAGCGCGTCGAGGATCTCGCCGCGGCTGATCTCTTCACAGCGGCAGACGATGACGCCGTAGTCGGGATTTTTTGCAATGTAGGCCGCGCGCGTCTCGTCGTCCATCTCGCGCAGCACGGGGATGCCCGGCCGGTGAGGGTCGAAGTCGGGATTCGCGGCCACGGGGCGGTCGTGCGCGAGGATGCTGACCGCCATGTCCGCCACATCCACCGCGACGGCGGGCGCCGTCGTCAGGCCGGGGGACTGGATGCCCGCGACGTGGATGAGGTTGTGCGTGCGGCGGCCGCGCTCGATGATGAAGTCCTCCTCGAACGTGGGGGCGCGCACGCCGGTGAAATAGGTGATGATGTCGCGCTCGGTCAGCGCGGGCATCGTGATCTTCTGCTTGGCGAACACGTGCGCGATGCTCTCGGGGTAGGTCGCGGTGTTCTCCTTTTCATAGGTCTCCACGGCATCGGGGCCGATGAGCAGGTTGTCGTGCACGGTGTGCAGGATGCCGCCGCCCTTCGAGTGCGTCTTGGAGACGGTGTCGGTGCCCTTGACGGACGCGATCGAGTGCATGAACGCACCGGCCTTGCGGTCGAGGATGCTGTTCGTGCCGCGGCGGGGGTGGATGGAGAAGAAGCGGTCGCCTGCCATGCGCGCCACTTCCTCGGCGAACACGCCGGCCGCGTTGATGACGAGCGTGGGGTGCAGCGTGCCGCGGTTGGTGTGCACGGCGGTGATCTTCCCGTTTTCGACGTCCATGCCCAGCACGGCGGTGTTGAGCGCGATGCGCGCACCGTTTTGCACGGCGTTTTCCGCGTAGGCGATCGTCAGCCCGTAGGGGCAGACGCAGCCGGAGTCCGGGTTGGAGATGGCGAAGCGGGTCTTTTCATTGAAGTTCGGCTCGCGCTTGAGCAGCTCCTTACCGGAGATGAGGCGGGTGTCCGAGATGCCGTCGTGGTATTTGCGCCACATGCAGTAGCACCACACGGCCGGGCGCAGCCAGCCGTGCTGGAAGCAGACATACTGCCCCACGCGGGAAAACGGCACGTCGAGCTCCCTGCAGACCTGGTCGAACATGGCGTTGCCGCGCCGGATGTATTTGTGCTTGACGCTGCCGCGGCCGAGGTCGATGCCCGGATGCACCTCGCCGTCGTTGCGCCCGGAGGCGCCGAGCGCGAGGTCGCACTCCTTGTCGACGACCAGGATGTCGAGCTGCTTGCGCGCAAGCTCGCGCGCGATCGACACGCCCGAGATGCCGCCGCCGATGATGAGCACGTCGGGCGTCTGCCCGTCGAGCGCGTCGTCGCGCAGCGCGGGTACACGCATGGGCGCATCCTTGCCGCCTGTGAACGTGATGTCGTTGACGACATGGCACGTGGAATACTTCGTTGCAGCCATCTGGCCGGCGCGCACAACGTCGTCCCAGCGGTCAAGCGTGCCGCGCAGGACGATGCAGTTGTCCTCCGGCGCCGCCGTGACGCGGCCGCCGAAGGCTTTGCGCAGTTTTCGGTTCAAAACGGAGATCCGCATAACAGAGGTGCCTCCCAAACGGTAAGTCGGTCGGCCGACCGACTGAATAGGTCAAATATACCCTTTTTCCGGTGCAAAGTCAAGAACGGGGTCTGCGGCAAATCTGCCGAAATTTTTTTGTCATACTAGACAAAACGACCAAAATCGCGTACAATCAAATGCGTATGATTACACAAAAGCAGAAAAGAGGGACACGAAATGGCCGCTCCGCGCAACGACAATGTCAAAGAAAAGATCCTCGACGCCGCGACCGGCCTGCTCAATACACAGACGTTTGCCGACATCTCGCTGGCAGAGATCGCGGCGGCGGCGGGTGTGTCCAAGGGGACGCTGTACTACCATTATAAGAACAAGACGGATATCCTCTTCGGCATCACCAACCGGTATCTCGACCGCCAGTGGGACGATCTGATCGCGTGGACGGAGAACAAGGACAAGGATACGTCTGTGCACCGTCTGGTCAAGTACGTGGTCGAGCGCAACACCGCCTCCGCCGGAATGCGCCTGCACCTGATCCACGCCGCCATGCTCGGCGACGAGGCGCTGCGCGCCAAGCTCATCGAGCGCTATGCCGCCTTCGAGCGGCTCATCGCCGAGAAGATCGCCGAGCGCACCGATGCCGTTTCCGCCGATTACCTGACGCAGCTGATCCTGCTCGCGTCCGACGGAATGATCGTGCAGGAGGCGCTGCGCAACGATAACTTTGACGCGGCCGCCTTCGTGCGCCAGAGCGAGGCGTATCTGCGCGTGCTGCGTCCCGCGGGGCGTGACTGAGCGGCGGCGCACGGTGCACGCAGATTGTATCGGAAGTCACCCTCTTGTCCGGATTTGTGAAAGAATTAGCGTGTAGCGATTGACACCGGATGGAACACGTGGTAGTATTTTTGTAATAACCGTGGGGTGGAGCGGTTATCCTGTTTTACCGGCGGCAGCGTGTGCCGCAACCGCTTTTTTGTATGTCGAAGGCAGCGGAATGCATCCGCATTCCGTCGTCTTTTTACATAGCTGCAATGGGAATTATTTTGAAAGAAGGGACAATATGAAAGACCTGAAACATCTGATTTTCTTCGAAAATCTCCTGCAGGATGCGCAGAACGAACTCGTCACGCAGGCGGTCAATGACGGGAAAATCGCCCTCGGGTACAACTGCTATTACATCCCCGAGGTTCTGCTCAACCTGCCGGGCTGCTTCTCGAGCCGCCTGCGCGCGCCGCGCTGCGAGTCTACCGACGTTGCGACCTACTACATGACCAGCCGTGTCTGCCCGTATGTCCGCTCCATCCTCGAGCGTGCCATTGAGGGCGGCTACAACTACCTCAATGCGCTCTTCGGCGCCGAGTGCTGCGCGTCCATGGAGCGTATGGAAGAGCATTTCTTCCTCATCAATCCCGTGAAGAACGACCGCTTCTTCGTCACGCAGATCGATCCCCCGCTCAAGGGCGATAAGACCAGCTATGACTACTACAAGGGCCAGCTCAAGCTCAAGGTCGTCGACCAGCTCGCCGAGCGCTACGGCGTGGACACCTCCGATGCCGCCATGCGCGCGACCATCGAGAAGTTCAACGAGCTGTGCGACGTCATCACCGAGATCGGCAACTTCCGCAAGCTGCCCAACCCGCCCATTACCGGCTATGAGTTCCATGTCATCCAGCTCGTGAGCCAGGTCTGCCCGCATGACCTGATCCTCCCCTACCTGAAGGAGACGCTTGCCGAGATCAAAAAGCGCAAGCCCGAGCCGGAGTTCCCGTTCCGTGCGCGCATCGTGGTCGCCGGCTCCGAGATCGACGATCCCGAGTTCACGAAGCTCCTCGAGGGCTGCGGCGCGATGGTCGTGGCCGACCGCTACTGCTTCGGCAGCTTCCCGAGCCGCGAGCGCATCGAGATCCGCGACGGCGAGAGCGCGTTCGACGCCATCGTCCGCCACTACCTGCACTGGAACCAGTGCGCCCGCTTCATGGAGGGTGCGAAGATCGACCAGCGCCATGCTGAGGTCAAGCGCCTTGTCGACGAGTTCCATGCCGACGGCGTGATCTACGAGAACATGAAGTTCTGCGAGTTCTGGAGCTATGAGAAGGTGCTCGCCTCCCATATCCTGACCGAGGAGATGGGCGTGCCGTGCTGCACGATCGAGAAGGAATACGCGCTCGGCTCCGTCGGCCAGCTCCGTACCCGTTTCCAGGCCTTCGTTGAGAGTCTGGAAATCAAGAAAATCAATTCTTGAACAGGAGGGGAATGAAAACTATGAATTGCCCTGTTACGAAATTTATTGACTCCAAGATGCAGAGATTCGACCCCCTCTGGCAGGCTCAGAACGGTGTCGGCGGTCTCCGCAGCCGTTACTATGATAAGACCGGTGTCGCCAAGTACCGCGAGTGGCGCGGTCTGCACGACACCATGGTCGACTACCGCGCATGGCTCAAGAACGTCATGTCCATGGCTGCCATGGTCGCCTCCGCGCCGATCCCGTGCCTGAAGGGCTTCTGGGAATACCGCTGGATGGGCTCCTACCTCGGCACGTTCATGTTCATCGACCGCCTGTTTGAGGGCTACCGCGGCCCCGAGCTCGTGATCGCGCACATGAATATGCACGCCATCGTGCAGAGCCTGACCAAGAAGATCGCCCTTGTGCTGTCTCACGACCTGCGCATCGGCGGCAAGGACAGCGACAAGATCATCCCTGTGGACGAGGTCATGCCGCCGCTGTTCCTGACCGGCTTCAAAGACCTGATCCCCATCCCGCTGCAGACGCTGCCGGAGTTCATCATCTGCGATGTTGACCAGCAGCTCGAGCCGTACTACATCGACGTGGCCGAGTCCTTCGGTCTGCCGGCAGACGTCTGCTCCCGCTGTGCGGCGGAGACCGGCGTTGCCCTCAACGACGACTTCCCGCTCTTCGGCAAGGCCATGATCTCCACGAACATGCCCTGCAACGCCTCCGAGGCGACCTCCATGTTCCAGCGCCGCCGCATCGGTCTGCCTGACTTCCAGGCGACCATGGCGATGATCCACAACGAGCCGGCTGCCCACCCGTACTCCGCGCAGGTCCTGCGCGACTGCATCGAATTCGTCGAAAAGGAATACGGCGTTGAGTATGACTGGGATGCCCTGTTCAAGCGCGCCAAGCACATGAACGAGCAGAACCGTCTCGAGCTCGAGAAGTGGGATTACTTCAAGACTCCCTACTGCCCGCTGACCGGCATCAGCGAGACCCTGTACCGTCTGTATGCCTGGGCCTCCGCCAACGGCCAGGAGGACTACTTCACCAAGAACGACCGCAAGGTCATGAAGATCCTGCGCAAGTGCTACAAGAATAAGTACGTCCCGTACGGCGGCACCACGCGTCACCGTGCGTTCCTGTGGGGACCGTCCGCCGTGTACTACACCGACTTCCCGACCTGGACGCAGAACTGCTGGGGCATCAACATCGTCCTGAACATGGACTCCACCATGGGTCACAACATGATCAGCACGACCGACCCCGATCAGGCGCTCATGGATCTGGCGCTGTTCAGCGAAAAGGGCGTTATGCGTCACATGGCCGTCGGCGGCTGGGACAACGTCAACTCCGTCTGGGAGTGGGCCAAGAACTTCAACTGCGACATGGTCCTCATGAACGACAACATCGCCTGCAAGGGTATGCTCGGCGTGCACGCCATGATGGAGGAGCAGGCACGCGACCTTGGCTTCCACTTCATCTTCATCGAGCACGACCTCGAGGACTGCCGCACCGTGCCGCGCCGCGATATGCGTAAGTGCGTCAACGAGTATATGTCCATCGTGCTCAACGAGCAGCCGCTCGACCCGACGCTGGTCGACTTCGACGACTCCGCGGCGTACTAAGAAAGGCAGGTACCGACTATGAATATGAAACTCGCTGCAAAGATCATGGGCAAGGTCGGCCTTGTCGGCTTTATCGGCTTCGTTGCGACCTTCTCGATCTATATGTTCAACCTCGAGAACAAGCTCATCTACTATGTGCTGCGTCCGCTCCTGAACAAGCACTATGATTCTCAGGTGCGCGATAAGCGCATTGTCTGAGCGCCCGCAGAGCAACCACAAATCAGCAAACCCCGCTGCTTCGGCAGCGGGGTTTTTGTGACAGTCAAAAAAGTATTACTTTTTTGACAAAGGGGTTTGCGGCCTGACTGCATCGCACGCGCCATCCGCCAACGGCAGACGGCGCGCACGTTTGCAGGCCGAGAAGTATTTTCTTCGCCGCACATGTCGCCGAAGAAAATGATTGGACTTTCTTTCGCCGCTTCGGCGGCGAAACTCTACGAGGCTTCGTGACGTTACGGAGTTTTTCGGTCGTCCGGCTGCGGAGGCTCGACCGCGGGTACGGGTGGAGACGAGGCTTTATGACGTCACAAATACCGCGGAGCGCGAAAAAGCCCGCGTGCAATGCACGCGGGCTGATTTCGCAGGAACGCAGAGCCGATCTTACTTGATGCCGTACTTCTTGTTGAACTTATCCACACGGCCGCTGGTGTCAACGAGCTTCTGCTTGCCGGTGTAGAAGGGGTGGCACTTGGAGCAGATCTCGATGGAGATGTTCTGCTTCGTGGAGCGGGTCTCGTACACGGCGCCGCAGGCGCAGCGGATCGTGGTCGGCTGGTAATTCGGATGGATACCGTCTTTCATAGTCATTCACCTCATAATAAGCTGTCTTGAGCACGGGCTGGTCCATGGTTACAAGACGCAACCTGAATTGTAGCATGCGGGTGACAAAAAAGCAAGCGTTTTTGTAATTTTTTTATGTGTCCGTCTCCGGGACGTCGGCGCTGCAGCCGCAGTGCAGGAAATACAGCGTCCTCCGGCAGACGGGGCGGCCGGTGATGCGCGCCATTGCCCCGGCATAAGCGCGCAGCTGCGCGGCATAGTACGCCGTGCGCTCCGGCACGGCATCGGGGTGGATGCGGTCGGTCTTGTAGTCCACGATCACGAGACCGTCCGGTGTCTCGAACCACGCGTCCACCACGCCCTGCAGCAGCACCTGCTCCTCACCCGCGCCGGGGAAGAACGTCTCCGCCGGGCACAGGAGCGAGAAGCGAAACTCCCGCCGCAGCGTGCCCGTAGCTTCTGCCGCCGCAAGCGCCGCGCCGAGCGGTGTGCGCATCAGCTGCAGGAGCGAGGCCGTGTTCACCGCCTGCGCCTCGCGCGCCGTGAGCTGTCCGCGCGCAGCGAGGGCCTGCACCTGCGCGGCGATGCCCTCCGGCGTCTGCGCGCCGGCAAAGTGCAGATATTGCAGCGTACGGTGCGTGGCCGTGCCGCGCTCGGCCGCGGTGAGCCTGCGATCCCGCGCCGAAAAATCCGGCTGGCGAAAGACCTGCGTGCGCGGCGCGCCTTTGAGCAGCGGCGCACCGGCGTCCTCGGGCGGCGTATTCTCCGCCTCCAGCCGCTTGAGCTCCGTCGCCGTCACCTTCGACGGCAGGTCAATGGCCTGCGCGTGCGCATAGCGGAACGTGAGCGTGCGCTCGAGCTGCGCCAGCAGGGCGGGATCCGGCTCCGGCAGCGTGGGTTCGGCTTCCGCTTCCGTGCGCTCTGCCGCGGCGTCCGCCTTCAGATAGACGTAGTTCCGGCGCAGGAAGCGCTCATCCCGGTCGAGCAGCGCGCTCTGCAGCAGCCAGTACAGCGGGCTCTGCGCAGCGCGCAGCAGCTCCGGCGCGAGGGGCACGGTGGCCGTGGCGGTCAAGTTGCTGACGGTCTTGCCGATGTCGCGCACGGTGCCCGTGATGACGAGCCGCTCCTTTGCGCGCGTCATGGCCACGTACAGCAGGCGCATCTCCTCCGAGAGCGTCTCGGTCAGCAGCTGCGCCGCGATCGCCTGCCGCGCGATGGTCGGGTATTCCACGCCGTGCTCCAGGTCCGTGCACTTCGGCCCCAGACCGAGCGCCGGGTGCACGAGCACGCTTGTGCGCGCATCGGATTTGTTGAACAGGCGCGCCGTGTCGCACAAGAACACGAACGGGAACTCCAGCCCTTTGGATTTGTGGATGCTCAGGATGCGCACGCTGCGGCTCTCGCTGCCGGGGGCGGCGGGCTCCACACCCTCGGTCTCCTGCCGCTGCATCCAGAGCAGGAAGCGGTGCAGCCCGCGCGCACCCGTCTGTTCAAACTGCTGCGCAAGATCGAGCAGGAGCAGCACGTTGCGCCGCCGCAGTTCGCCGTCCGGCATCGCGCTCGTGAGCGCCATGACGGCGCGGTCGTCCACAACGTGCCACAAAAACTCGCTCAGCGGCAGCTCGATCGACAGCGCGCGGTAGCGCGCGAGCACGTCGAGAAAGTCACGGCAGTCGTCGCGCGTCTCGGCGGCGAGCGTGACGGCGGTGTAAAAATCATGCTCGCGGTCGCACGTGCGCACGGCGGCCAGATCGTCCGCCGTCAGGCCGAACAGCGGCGAGCGCAGCGCCGCGATGAGCGGCACGTCCTGGTGCGGATTGTCCACCACCGCCAGCAGCGAGCGCAGCACCGACACCTCCTCGGATGTGTAGAACCCGCCGCTCGTCTCCGCCGACACGGGGATGCCGTGCGCCTCGAGCGCGGCGCGGTACACGGGGCCGACGCTGTTGGCGCTGCGCAGCAGGATGACCACGTCGCCATAGTGCGCGGGGCGCTCGGCGCCGTTTTCCCACACGGGCGTGCCGCCGTCGATGAGCGCGCGGATGCGCCGCGCGGCGTAGTCCGCCTCCAGCGCGGCCTTTTCCGGCGTGGGTGCGTCGTCGTCCGCGTCCGGCAGCTCGAGCACGGCAAGCTCCGGCAGCACATCGTCGCCGGGGTAGCTTGCTCCGGCGCGCAGCCGCGCCGCATCGTCATAGTCCAGCTCGCCGAGCGCGCGCGACATGATGTTGGAAAAGACGTGGTTGGCCGCTTCCAGCACCGCGCGGCGGGAGCGGAAATTCTCCCGCAGGAGGATGCGCCGCGGCGCACCGGGCGCGGCTGCGCGAAAATCCGCAAAGCGCGCGTATTTGTCGAGAAAGATCGTCGGGTCGGCGAGACGAAAGCGGTAGATCGACTGCTTGACATCGCCGACGAAAAAGAGGTTGCTGCCGCCGCGCGACACGGCGCGGAAGATGAGGTCCTGCACCTCCGACACGTCCTGATATTCGTCGACCATGATCTCGGTGTACCGCCCCGAGAGCTGGCGCGCCAGCTCCGTCGGCGCGCCGTCCTCGTCCGTGAGCAGCTGCGCCGTCATGTGCTCAAGGTCGGAGAAGTCCACGAGGCTGCGCCGCCGCTTTTCGGCGGCATAGGCCGCGCCGAAGTCCAGCGTCAGCGCCAGCAGCGCCTGCATGGCCGGAGCCGTCGTGTGCAGGTCGGCGAGCGCCTGCGCGGAGGGGATGTTGATCTGCTTTTGCAGCGTCTGGATGGCTTTTTTCGCCGCGTCGCGCTGCGCCTTGACGCGGTCGCGCACGCCCGGATCGGGCGGCTTGCGCGTGCTGCCGAGGCGCGGGAACGGCACGTCCTGCAGCGCCGTCACGGCAGCATCCCAGCTTTGATCACAGGCGCGAACGACGGCGCGCAGTCCGTCTGCCGTCTCTGCAAAGCTTGTGGCGTAAATGGCGCTGAGCCACTCCATGTCGTGCGCCGCCATGATGCTCAGCTGCTCGTCGAGCACGCCTGCCCAGTGCGCCGCACTCTCGCGCACGCGCGCGAGCAGCGACCGGCCCCACGGCGTGGCGCCCGCGTCGGTCACGCCGTCGAGCGCGAGCAGGTCCACCTGCTGCGCGGCCCACTGCTCGGGCCGGGCATGGCACTGCATCTTGTCGTAGAGCGTGAGCACCAGCTCACCCAGGCGCGCATCGTCGCGCCCGCCGCCGACCGTGTCAGCCAGCAGGCGGAAGGCCGCGTCGGCATCCATGCGGGCGTAGGCGCGCTCGAGCGTGTGCTCCAGCGCCGTCGTGCGCAGGGCGATGCAGCGCTCGGTATCGGCGACCTGAAAGTCCGGCGCGAGCGCGAGGGCTGCGCAGTTGGCGCGCAGGAAGTCTGCGCAGAAGCTGTGGATCGTGCCGATCTCGGCGTGGGCGCACAGCGCGGCCTGCCGCCGCAGGCGGCGGTTTTCGGGGTCGGAGGCAATGCGCGCATAGATCCCGTCGAGGATGCGGCTGCGCAGCTCGGCTGCGGCCGCGCGCGTGTAGGTGATGACGAGGAAGCGGTCGATGTCGACCGGGTTTTCCGCGTCCGTGAGGTAGGCCATGAGCCGCTCGGTGAGCACGCGGGTCTTGCCGCTGCCCGCCGCTGCGGACACGAGCACGGTGCTGCCGCGTGTGTCGATTGCAGCGCGCTGTTCGGGTGTGAAGTTCAGTTCAGCCATGCGGCTCGCCTCCTTTCAGGCTGCTCCAGATCTTGTCGGCGGGGAGCTTTGTCAGCACGCGGTGGCAGTCGCCCTCCACGCCGGGCGTAAAGTGGCAGACGCTCAGATAGTCGCAGTGCGTGCAGGCGGTGTCCTGCCCGGAGCGGAAATAGGGGTCTGCCGTGATGCTGCCGTCGCGCAGCTCGTGCGCCAGATCGAGCAGCGTCGTCTCAATGTGCCGCGCGAGCAGACCGAGCTGCTCTGCGCTGGCAAGGGCGTCCGCATTGCGCCGGGACGAGAGTGGCAGGTACTGCGGCGTGTCGCTGTGCTCCATCGCGTGCAGCACGGCGTTGTCGTCGAGCAGCAGACCGGAGCGGCGCACGGCGCCGGCGCGCTCTTTTGCCGCCTCCTCCGGCGAGAGCCGGCGGTCGGCCGGGATGAGCACATCGCGTGCCGGGACGTAGAGCACGCCTGCCGGCACGATCTCGTGACCGTAGCGCGCGGGGCCGGAGCGCTCAAGTGCGAACAGGTACAGCAGCATCTGCAGCCCCATGCCATACCACACGTCCGAGAGCGAGAACGCCTTGCGCCCGGTCTTGTAGTCGACCACGCGCAGGTAGAGCTTGCCGTCGTGCAGCCAGCCGTCCACGCGGTCGGCCACGCCGCTCATGTTGAGCGTCACCGCACCGTCCGAGAGCGTGATCGGCGCGATCTGCTCGGGGTCGGCGAAGTTGAGCTCGAAGTCCAGCGGCACGAAATCGCCCGCGCGCAGCTCGTGCGCCATGTCGGTCACCACCTGCCGCACCTGCCGGCACAGGCGGCGGAAGAGGTAGACGAAGCGCGCGGATTTTTCCTGAAAATCATTGAGCTCGTCGTGGATGTAGCACTGCGTCCAGTGGTCGGTGAAGCGCCCGAGTTCCTCGTCGGTCACGACGGCGAAGCCGCCGGCGGCCGTCGCGTCCTGCGCCGTGTGCTGCAGGACATAGTGGAAGAACGTGCCGATCTCCGGCGGGCTGAATGCCGCCGGGCGGCGGGGCTTGGCCTTGAGCCCGTATTGCAGAAAGTAGGCATAGCGGCAGGCGCTGAAGCGCTCGGCCTTCGATGCCGAGAGATACAGCCGCTGACCGTAGAGCGCGCGCACGCGCTCGGGCGAGAGCCGGCCGCGGGCGGTGTGCGCCGCGCGCGTGAGCGCGGCGAGCGCGGCGGGGTCGTGCCGATCGAACCACGCGCGCGCCGCGACGGCGGCGGGGTCAGCCGCCCCGCGCAGCGTGCGCGCAGCCAGCTCCAGCGCCGGCGCGGGGGCGAGCAGCCGCTGCGCATCGGGGTCAACGGGCTGCGGCAGCGTGCCGAACAGCTGCCCGATGCGCGTGACGAGAAAGGCCGCGCGTGTGGGCGTGCCGCTGCCGTCAAAGAGTGGGTAGGTCACCGTGAGTGTCTCCGCCGGGAGCGTCACGCACTGGTAGATGAGGTTATACTCGCGCCAGAGCACGTCGTCCGTGCCGCCGCCGATGTCGAGCTCCAGCTCCAGCAGCTCGCGCCGCTCCTCGGGCGAGAACACGCCGTCCGGCTCACCGGCGCGCGGCAGCCGGTCGTCCGACGCGCCGAGCACGATCAGATGCCGGATGCCGCGCCGGCGCATCCGGTCAAGGTCGCCGGCGGTCACGCGGTCGAGCGCGACGGGGATCGTGCCGATGTCGTAGCAGGCGAGCATCCGCAAAAACAGCGTCGCAAATGTGTCGGCGTCCATCTGCGTGCCGCCGAGGATGGCGGCAAACTGCTCGAGCGCGCCGACCGTCAGCTCCCAGAGCTGCGCGTATTCGGCCGCGAGCGCGCCGCGCCCCTCGCGGCGCAGATCCTCGGCGAGCGTGTCGAGCCGCTGCGCCAGGTGCAGCCGCTCGAGAAAATCCGCCAGCGCCATGGCCTGCGCCTCGGCGGTGGCGGCGGCGTGGCTCTCCGCCCCCAGCAGCCGCAGCGGGTCTGCGGCCCGCTGCCGCAGGTCGTTGATCTCGGCAAGGCGGGCGGCGGCCTCGTCCGTGTCCGGCGCGCCGTAGCCGTCGGGATGCTGGCGCCACGGCTCGGGGCGCGTCCATGCGCCGCCGCGCAGCGACCAGAGCAGAACGTAGTTTTCAAGCGTGTCCGTCTCCTCGGGCGTGAGCCCGGCAAGCCCCGTGCGCAGGTAGGCCGAGACGTCCTCAGCGTCCCAGCCGCCGGTCACGATGTCGTAGGCCGCACGGATGAGCGCCACGAGCGGCTTTTGCAGCAGGTCGGTGCGGCGGGCAAAATAGAGCGGCACGCCGTAGTAGGCGCACATACGCTCGAGCGCGGGCGCGTAGTCAGAAAAACCGCGCGCGGCGATGGCGATGTCGCGCCAGCGGCAGCCCGCCTGCACAAGCTGCAGTGCGCGGGCAGCCGCCCACGCGCACTCGGCCGCGAGATCGTCCGCCGTGCGCACGGTGATCGTGTGCGCAGGGTCGTCAAAGTGCGCGGAGGTGTAGGAAAACAGCTGCTGCTCGAGCACGCGCAGCGGCGTGTCGGCGGCGCGGGCGGGGCAGGCCTCGACGGTAGTCTGCACGCCGCAGTCGTCCGCCATGTCCAGCAGCACGCGCGCCGTGTGCCGCGCCGTGCCGAAAATCTCGTTGCCGTCCGTGAGCGCGTCAAGCGTGAGGCAGACCGTCACATCCGCGCCCGCCGTCAGCAGCGCGCGCACGACGGCCAGCTCCTGCCGCGTGTAGTCGGTGAAGCCGTCGAGATAAAACTGCCCCGTGTGCCCGAGCGTGCTCTCGGGGATGCGCTCGGCCAGACGTGTCAGGCGGTCGGTGGGGTCTGCGTGGCCCTGCGCGGTCACGGCGTCATACGCCGCGAGCACAAGCGCGAGATCGTGCAGCTTGTCGCCCAGATAGCCGGGGCAGCGCGCGGCGGTCTGCTCGAGCGCGTCTGGCGTGACGCACGCGGTCTTGAGCTCGTCGACCGCGCCAAGCAGCGTCTGCTGCATCTGCGCCCGGCGGGCAGCCGCACCGAACAGCCGCAGCCGCGGCGCGACCTGATCGAGCGCCAGCGCCATGCACAGCAGCCGTCCGCCCTGATCGAGCAGCGGCGCGTCACCCGCGCCGGTCTCCGCCGCGACGCGGCGCGCCAGTCCCGTGAAGCTCAGCACCTCGGCGTACAGACTCAGACTGTCGCCGCAGGCGGCGCACAGCGCGCGCTCGGCCTCGTGGCTGTATTGCTCCGGCACGAGCAGCACCTGCCCCGGCGTGCGCGCCGCGACGGCTGCGCGGATGCGCCCCATGAGCAGATCGGTCTTGCCGCTGGCGGCAGGACCATAGAGCAGATGCAGCATAACATTGCCTCCTTGTGTGTTTTCTAAAGTGTAGCATATTTGGTGTCCCGATAAAAGGACAGTGCCCGGCGGTGCGGCTCACCACACCTGCCAGCGCAGGGCGAACGCGGCGAGATAGCCGAGCGCGGCGAGCGCGCTCACAGCGGTGAGGGTAATGTTCGCGGTGCGCTTTTGCGTGCACTGTGCCAGCGCCAGCGGCACAGGCAGCAGCACGAGCAGGTAGCGCGGCGCGCTCAGCAGCCATGTCGCGCCGACGGCGATGATGTAATACGCGAGAAACCACGCTGTCTGGCTTGCGCGCAGCCGCGGCGCGGTCTTTGCCAGCAGAATGAGGGCGGAAAAGCACGCGATCAGGTTTGGCAGCCAGAGACCGAGCGCATCGCGCCAATTGCCGCTGTGCAGGCAGCGCAGCAGGTAGTCCGTCTGATATGCGGCGGTGCTGAAAAACAGCCCCGTGCGCTGGTTCCAGTGCTCGCGCTGGTAGATGAGAAACTGAAAGGGATTTCCCGATACGCGCCGGTTGATGCAGCAATACGCCGCAAAGCCCAGCGCAACGAGCAGCGCGCCGATGACCTGCCGGGCGTCCACCCGGCGGCGCTGCACGGCGTCGTGCACGAGCTCCCACAGCAGCGGCACGATCAGCAGCAGCCCGAGCGAGCGCGTGAACGCGGCGTATGCTCCGCACAGCCCGCCGAGCACGGGCCTGTGCGTGCGCGCGAGATAGAGTGCCGCCGCCGTCAGCAGCAGAAACAGACTCTCGCTCATGGGCGCGGCGAAGAAAAAGCAGCCCGGCGCGAGCACGAGAAACCGCAGCGCGCGCACGGCGTCGCGGTGCGGCAGGTCGAGCCGCAGCAGCCGGTAGACCACGCACCCCGCGCCTGCAAAGCACACGGCCGATGTCAGCAGCCCCGCGCAGATGTCCGACGGGACGAGCAGCATCACCGCGCGCACCGCAAGCGGGTAACCCGGCAGGAACACGAGCTGCACGACGCGGTCGCGCTCGCCGGCGGCGATGTAGCCGTCGCGCGCGATGTCGAGATAGTGCCGGCTGTCGAGGCAGCGCCAGAATTCGAGTGCCTGCGTGATCGTCTCCGGCTGTCCGGCGAGGGCACGGACGCCCCATGTGAGCACGAGCAGCGCAAGATCGAGCGCGAGCAGCGCGGCGAAAATGCGCGCGGCCATGTGCTCCGGCTCCTGCGCCGGGACGGCGGGCGCGGCGTCCTCCCGCTGCCAGAAGCGCACCCACGCGGGCACGAACCGCAGCCCCACGGCGGCAAACAGCGCCGCGCTGCATCCGGCGGCGATGCCGCCCGCAGCGGTGAGGTTCGGCGTGCGCACGCACCAGAGCACGAACAGCGCCGCGAGCGCGGCAAGGCCCAGCGCATCGAGCGCAATGACGGCGCGGGTTTTCGGCTGCATGGCGGCACCTCCTGTGTGGATCAGATGATGATAAATTGTAGCACGTGCGGCGGCTAAGGTACAACCGTTTGCGTCAATGAAAAACAAAAAAGAAGACATCGTTTGCAGACTCCGGCAGAATATGGCCGCCACACGGCCATTCAAAAGGAGAGCGCAAACGATGTCCGGGATACTTGTACAGTGAAACGGGAGAACGATCTGAGATGCGTGCCCGCTGCGTGCTTCGCATCTCCCGCGTGATTCCATCATAGCGATTTTTCACCCGAAATACAGCCGACGCTCCGAACGATACGGAGCGTCGGCCGTTTTTCATCTGCGGGTCATGGCAGACGGCTGTCGCCGCCCATGCACGCTGCCAGCTCTTCGATCCGCTCGAGCGGGAAGGGCGGGACGCACAGCGGCCTGAGCGCGATGCTCATGAGCTTCATGGGATTACCGTCGGCAGCCACGCGGTTGGCGCTGAGCGCACCGCAGTGGCGGCAGCGATGAATGAGCGCCCACTCGCCGTTTTTGCGCACCCAGACGGCCACAGGCTCCATGATGCCGCCGCAGTCGGCTGCGCGGTCACCGGGCGTGATGTCGACGTGCAGGCTGTACAGGCAGTTCGGGCAGTGGTTGCGGTGGCTGCTCCCGGCACCGTCCGGTGTCACGAGCCGTCCGCAGACTCTGCAGGGAAAGCTGTCGCGGCAGGGGTGGGTCTTGTAGTAGCCTGCTTGGTATTGCTGTCGTTTGTTTTCGTGCTTCATTGGTTCCTCCCAAAGGCATTCCTGCGCCGGGAGGCGTGGCGTGTGTGGATTTGCCGGCCGCCCGGTCAGCGCACACGCTCCGATGTTCTTGTCTGTTTCAAACGATGTCTCCTGAATATAGAATTTGCGGTTATTTCCGCCGCCTCCAGCATACTGCGCATGCACGCCGCTGTCAAGTGCGCGCAAAAAAGCGGGGAATTCCGGTTGCCGCGGCGGAAAAAATTCGTTATACTGAATCAAAGCACCCTGCAAGGAGGTGTCCCCCGCATGAAACCGTATCCGCGCATGGCAGCCCTGCTGCTGGCGCTGCTGCTCGCGCTCGGCTGCACCGGCTGCGGCGAGAAGCAGGAGCCCGTGACCGTGACGATCTGGCACGTCTACGGCGGCGAGACCGAGTCCCCGCTCAACGACCTCATCGACACGTTCAACGAGACCGTCGGCCGCACGCAGAACATCCGCGTGCAGGTCGGCAGCGTCACGAATACGAACACCATCCACGAGGCGGTGCTCGCCTCGGCTTACGGCGAGCCCGGCGCCACGGCGCTGCCGGACATGTTCGTGTCCTATCCCAAGACCGTGCTGGCATTGCCGGATGCGGACATCCTCGTCGACTACCGGGACTATTTCTCGGATGCGGAGCTGGATGATTTCATCCCCGCATTTCTTGCCGAGGGGGAGATAGGCGGGCATCTGGCTGTATTGCCGGTGGCCAAGAGCACGGAGATCCTGTTTGTGGACAAGACGCTCTTTGACCGCTTCGCTGCCGCGACGGGCGCGACGCTCGACGATCTGTCCACGTGGGAGGGGCTCTACCGCACGGCGGAGGCCTACACCGCATGGACGGACGCGCAGACGCCCGACACACCGGACGACGGCAAGGTGTTTTTCGTGCACGACTACCATTTTAATTATTTTCAGGTCGGTGTCGAATCCCTCGGTGCGGATTTCTTCGACGGCGATCGGGTGGCCTTCGGCCCGGTGTTTCGCCGCGTGTGGGAGCCGTATGCCCGCGCGACGCTTGCCGGCAGCGTCTGGCTCAAGAGCGGCTATGCCACCGAGCCCCTGCGCACAGGCGACGCGGTCGCGTCCGTAGCATCGTCGGCGAGCGTGCTGTACTATGCCGACACCGTCACCTACCCGGACAACACCTCCGAGCCGGTGGAGATCATCTCCCTGCCGTGCCCGACGTTTGCGGGCGGGGAGAAGCTCGTCATGCAGCGCGGCGCCGGCATCTGCACGGTCAGGTCCACGCCCGAGCGCGAGCGCGCGTGCATGACGTTTCTCAAGTGGCTCACGGCGCCCAAGCGCAACGTCGATTTTGTGACGCAGCTTGGCTATATGCCCGTCACGCAGACGGCGTTTGCAAACGAGCTGCCCAGCGCTGTGCGCACGCTCGATGACCCCATGTACATCTCGCTCTATCAGGCGTTTCTCGACACGCAGAGCGGCTACACGTTCTACACTCCGCCGCAGCGCAGGGATTATCTCGAGCTCGAGACCCGCTTTGAAGAGCAGGTGCGCCTGCAGCTCACGGCCGGGCGCGTCCTCTGCGAGCAGCAGGGCGACGGCGCGCGCGAGGGGCTGATCTGGTCCACGCTCGACAAATTTGAAAAAACCTACGTCCGCTGAGGCGGCAGAAAGGCGGTGACAGCCATGCTCCGGTTACGGGAAATGCGCTCGGCGCTGGAAAAAGCAAAGACGCAGGGCGTGAGCATGCAGCGGCGGCTCGTGCTGTACTGGTTCAGCATGGCACTGGCGATCCTGGCCGCCGTGCTGCTGGTCGTGAGCCTGACGGGGGTGTTTTCCAACACGGCGCAAAAGTTCGGCCAGTCGCTGACGATCCAGAAACACAATACCGCCTCGGCGCTTGCCGGGCAGATGGACCAGCTCACGGCGCAGAGCATCGCCCTGTCGGAGGAGCTCACGCGCGAGCTGGACAAGCAGCTCGCCGCCGGCGGGCGGACGTTCTCCGCGCTCAACGACGATCCCGGCGCGATCGCGGCCGTCGAGACGGCGCTCTATCCCGCGCTGAACACCTATTTGAAATCCAGCGCGTGCAGCGGCGCGGTCTTCTGTCTGGACGCGACGGCCAACACGGCGCTGCCGGGCGCGGCGACCTCGCGCGCTGGGCTGTACCTGCGCTATTCGGCACTCCGTGCCATCGGTGCAACGGACCAGCACGTCACGTGCTTTCGCGGCACGGCGGAGACGGCGCGCAGCGCACAGGTGCAGATGCACAACCGCTGGAATCCGGAGCTGAACGTGCAGGCCGTCCCCGGCTACACGCAGCTGCTGCGCGCATCGGACGGCCGCCTTGCCGAGCGCTGCCTGTGGACGGGGCGCATCGCCCTGCCCGACACGTGGGAGTCGGTGACGCTGCTGTGCGTGCCGCTGCTCGACAGCGCCGGCAATGTGCGCGGCATCTGCGGTGCGGAGCTCAGCGACCTGTATTTTCGCCTCACCTATCCCGCCGTGGACAGTGCCTACGGCAGCATGGTCACGGTGCTCGCCCCCATAGACGGCGACCGGCTGCTGCTCGAGCAGGCCATGATCGGCAGCCCCGGCGGGTCATATCTCACGGCCGACGGCACGCTCACGTGCAAGACCGGCCGGTATTATAATACGTATTCCGACGGCAGCCGCACCTATCTCGGTCTGCACGAACCGATCGGCGCGACCGACGCCGCAGGGCGGAAGCTCGCCGCCGTGGTGCTCGTGCCGGATGCCGGGCTGCGCGCGCTTGAGGCGCGCAGCCGCATGGCATGGATCGCGGGCTCACTCGTGTTTCTCGCGGCGATGCTGCTGCTGTCAACATACCTGTCGCGCCGGTTCGTGACGCCGATCTCCCGCAGCCTGCAGGCCATCCGCGAGCAGACCCCCGGCGAGCACCCGTCCGGCATCTCGGAGATCGACGAGCTGCTGGCCTTCGTCCGCTCGCGCGCGGCCGAGCAGCTCACGGCCGGAGGTCTCCCGCCGAACATCGAGGAGCTGCTCTCGGGCTTCCGCGACCGGGTGCAGACGCTCACCCCCATGGAGCGCACCGTGCTGCAGTATTACATCGACGGCTGCTCGCTCGAGGAGGTCGCGGCGCGCGCGTACATCAGCGTGGCCACCGCCAAAAAGCATAACACGAACATCAACCGCAAGCTCGGCGTGACCTCACGCGAGGAGCTCATGCTGTATATCGACCTCTTCCGCCGCTGCGGCCGTCTCGATGAGATCGCCGCGCCGCGGGCAGAGGATACTGCAAGGTGCACAACCTGACCGTCGTCAGGCTGTGCACCTTGTCTACTACTCAGTCGTATTTTGCGGTTTCGCCCGTGTTTTTGCGCCGGGAACGTAGCATTTCCGACCCCGATGCCTTATACTATCAGCATAGCTGAAAAATCATCAAAAGCAGTTATATCTGATGAAAAACATCTGCGTAAAGGAGCATGCTTATGGGACTTATCAAAGCGATCGCCGGAGCCGCCGGCGGTGTCATGGCCGACCAGTGGAAAGAATTTTTCACCTGTGAGGCGCTGCCGGCCGACGTGCTGGCGGTCAAGGGACAGAAGAAAACCACCCGCCGTTCGAGCAACACGCACGGCGATGAGAACATCATCACCACCGGCTCGCGCATCGCGGTCGCCGACGGTCAGTGTATGCTCATCGTCGAGCAGGGCAAGGTCGTCGAGGTCTGCGCCGAGCCGGGCGAGTACACCTACGACGCGTCCACCGAGCCGACGATCTTCGCCGGAAACCTCGGCGAGAGCATCGGGCAGGTGTTTCAGAACATCGGCAAGCGCTTCACCTTCGGCGGCGAAGCACCGAAGGATCAGCGCATCTACTATTTCAACACCAAGGAGCTGACCGGCAACAAGTACGGCACGCCGAGCCCGGTGCCGTTCCGCGTGGTCGATCAGCGCGCCGGCATCGACATCGACATCGCCATCCGCTGCTTCGGCGAGTACAGCTACCGCATCACGAACCCGCTGCTGTTTTACACCAACGTCTGCGGCAACGTGACCGAGGACTACACCCGCGACACGATCGACGGCCAGCTCAAGAGCGAGCTGCTCACGGCGCTGCAGCCGGCGTTCGCGCGCATCAGCGACATGGGCATCCGCTACTCGTCGCTGCCCGGCCACACGCGCGAGATCGCCGAGGCGCTCAACGAGGAGCTCTCGGCGCAGTGGCGCGACCGCCGCGGTCTGGAGATCGTGGCCTTCGGCGTCTCGTCCGTGAAGGCGAACGAGGAAGACGAGCAGATGATCAAGGAGATGCAGCGCGAGGCCGCCTACATGGACCCGACGCGCGCCGCCGCGATGCTCTCGCGCTCGCAGGGCGAGGCGATGAAGGCCGCCGCGTCCAACACGGCCACGGGCCCGGCCATGGCGTTCATGGGCATGGGCATGGCCGGTCAGATGGGCGGCATCAACGCCCAGAATCTCTACGCCATGGGTCAGCAGCAGGCGGCCCAGCAGGCGGCGCAGCAGCCCGCTGCCGCGCCGCAGCCCGCGCCGCAGCCCGCCGCCCCGGCGGCAGCGCCGGCGGCCGATGGCTGGACGTGCGCCTGCGGTCAGACCGGCAACACCGGCAAGTTCTGCGGCAGCTGCGGCCAGCCCAAACCTGCGGACGAGAGCTGGACGTGTGCGTGCGGCGCGGTGAACAAGGGCAAATTCTGCGCCGAGTGCGGCAGACCGCGCCCGGCCGCCGTGAAGAGATTCAAATGCGACAAGTGCGGCTGGGAGCCGGAGGACCCGACCAACCCGCCGAAGTTCTGCCCCGAGTGCGGCGACCCGTTCAACGACGGCGACACCGTTTCCTGACCCACAACGAAAGGAGGCGCGCACATGCCCACCCAGGTAACCAACTATCAGTGCCCGGCCTGTACCGGCCCCCTGCATTTTTCGGCCGAGACCGGCAAGCTCACCTGTGACTACTGCGGCTCTGCGTATGACGTCGCGGAGATCGAGGCGCTCTATGCGCAAAAGGAGGCCGAGGCCGCCGCTGCCAAGGAGGCGGCCGACGCAAAGGCGGAGGCGGCAAAGGCGGACGCCGCCGACGACGACGGCGGCTGGGACACCTCCGCGCTCAGCAGCGACTGGGGCGCGGACGCCGACGGCCTGCGGGTCTACGGCTGCCCGTCGTGCGGCGCGGAGCTGATCTGCGACGAGACCACCGCCGCCACCTCCTGCCCCTACTGCGGCAACCCGACGGTCGTGCCGGGGCAGTTTTCCGGCGCGCTCAAGCCGGAGTTCGTGCTCCCGTTCAAGATGACGAAGGACGACGCGGTGCGTGCGCTGCGCGCACACTACCGGGGCAAGCCCTTCCTGCCGCGCTCGTTCACGGCCGGCAACCACATCGAGGAGATCCAAGGCGTGTATGTCCCGTTCTGGCTGTTTGACGGCGGCGCGGAGGGCGAGGTCGACTACAAGGCCGCCAACTCCCGCACCTATAAGGACGACGACTACGAGGTCACCGAGACCGACCATTACGACGTGCACCGCGGCGGCTCGATCGCGTTCGAGAAGATCCCGGTGGACGCATCCTCCAAGATGCCCGACGACCACATGGACTCCATCGAGCCGTTTGACTACACGCAGATGCAGCCGTTTTCCACGGCGTACCTGCCCGGCTATCTGGCCGACAAGTACGACGTCACCGTGGACGACAGCCGCGCCCGCGCCGACAGCCGCAGCAGAGAGACGCTCGAAAACGCCCTGCGCGAGACCGTGACCGGCTACGGCACGTGCGTGACCGACCGCACGGACATCTGCCTGCACCGCGGCAAGGTGCACTACGCCCTGCTGCCGGTGTGGATGCTGAGCACGAAGTGGAACGGCGAAAGCTTCCTCTTCGCCATGAACGGACAGACCGGCAAGCTCGTCGGCGACCTGCCGACCGACCGCGGCCGCTATTGGGGCACGTTCGGTGCGATCGCAGGCGTGGTCACAGTCGCGCTGACGGTCATCCTGCAGTTTATGTAAGGAGGCGGACACCATGAAACAAAAACTGACCGCGCTGCTGCTCGTGCTGCTGCTGGCTGTCACGCTCGTGCTGCCCGTCATGGCGGCAGCGCCCTATGTCGACGATGAAGCCGCGCTCCTCACGCTCTCGGAGGTCGAAACGCTCGAGGCGCGCGCCGCCGAGATCTCGGAGCACTACGGCGTCGGCGTGTACATCTGCATACTCGATGACTTCGGTGACTATGGCTATCCCGACGCCGCGACCGCGTCCTATTCGATCTACCATGCGCAGTCGCTCGGCTATGGCAGCGGGCGCGATGGCATCCTCCTGCTGCTGAGTATGTCGAACCGCAAGTACGCCACCTTTGTCTACGGCGACAAGGCAGAGCCCATCTTCCCGGACGACAAGCTCATCAAGCTCGAGAACGCCTTTCTCGACGACTTTGCGGACGATGACTGGTACGACGGCTTCTCGGACTATCTCGAGGGCTGCGCCGGGATCCTCAGCGTTGACTCCGGCGAATTCACGTGGCCGCAGTTTCTGCGCCGCCTCGGCATCTCGTTCGGCATCGGGCTCTTGCTCGCGCTGATCGTGTGCCAGCTGCTGAAGATGAAGATGCGCTCCGTCTACCGCCAGGCCGAGGCCTCGGCCTACGTCACGGTGGAGGGACTGAACCTGACGACGCGCGAGGACGTCTTCACCCACACGACCACGGCGCGCCGCAAGATCGAGCGCAAGAGCGAGTCAAGCAGCTCAAGCGATTCAAGCAGTTTTTCCGGCGGCGGCGGCCACGGACGCAGCGGCTCGTTCTGATACGAAAGCCCACCCCCACATATTCCAAACCAAGGAGGCGGAAAACAGATGAAAAAACGCATTCTCAGCATTGTCCTGTGTCTGGTCATGGTGTTCAGCCTGCTGCCGTTCACGGCAAGCGCGGCAAGCGCCATACCGATCAACGAAGAGACCTTCCCCGACCCGGTGTTCCGGGAATACGTGCTCAAGATCGTCGGCAGCTCGGTCCTGACTGAGGAGAAGGCCCGGCAGATCGAAGTGCTCGACGTCAGCGCGAGCAACATCAAAAAGGTGCTCGGCGACCGCGCCCCCATCACGAGTCTCATGGGCATCCGATACCTGAGATATGTGAAGGATCTCAATTGCAGCGGCCAGGAACTGAAGAAAACACTCAATCTGGAGCAGAACTCGAGAGTGGAAAAGCTCAACTGCTCCGGAAACCAGCTCACCGATCTGTGGTTTCACAAGGGCAGCTTGCTCCGGTATCTAGACTGCAGCGTAAACCAGTTCACCGCGCTCAACCTGAGCAAGAACCCAGAGCTCACCGAGCTGTCCTGCAGCAGCAATAAGCTCACCGCGCTCGACCTGAGCGCCAACAAAAAGCTCCAGAAAATCGTCGCGCAGACGAACGCGCTGACGACCCTCGACACCCGGAACTTGCCGGAGCTGACAGATCTCTATCTTTGGGGCAATCATGACCTCAAATCCATTGATGTCAGCAAAAACACCAAGCTGGAGTTTCTGAGTGTCTCCCATTGCAAGCTGACCTCGCTCAATGTGAGCAACAACCGGAAGCTGGTTAAGCTCTATGTCGATGATAACCAGCTTACCGCGCTCGATGTGCGCAGCAACTACATGCTCAAGAAGCTGGGCTGCTATGAAAACCAGATCACCGCGCTCGACCTGAGCAGCAACGTCTCCCTCGAGTATCTTGGTGTTAACGACAATCCGATCACCGAGCTCAATCTTCACCCGCTGAGCAATCTGCAGGAGCTTTCGTGTTACAAAATGAAGCTCACAAAGCTGGATGTGAGCCGCTGCACCGAGCTCCGGCGATTGTACTGCAACGACAACCAGATCGAGACGCTCGACCTGCGCAGCAACAAAAAGCTCCAAACGCTCTACTGCCAGAATAACCGTCTCTCGTGGCTGGACCTGAGCAGCAACACGGCGCTCGATCCGCGCTATGTGGACTGCTCGGGCAACGTCTACGACATCAAGGTCGACCGGAACCTCCAGTATAGGGTCTATCCCGACCTGCCGTGCTACGGCGCGACGGAGGGCACATACTTCACGGCTGCCCGCGCGAGCGACTGGACCGGCGGCACGGTCAGCAAGGTCGACGGTTGGGACGTCCTGACGCTCGATAACGCCAGAGTCAAGGAGGTCACCTACAAGTACGACACCGGAAACGCCAGGATCGGCAAGGTGGCGTTTACGCTCAAGACCGAGGTGCCCGCCGCTTACGTTATCAGCAGCGCTGCCCTCACGGTGCAGAGTCCTGTTGAGGGCGAGAGCGCGGCGAATCCCACGGTGACGACCGCTTCCGGCGCGAAGTATGTCGTTGAGAGAGCCGACTGGAGAGTCAGCGGCAGCATGACGGTATACACCGGCGCGTTTGAGAAGGGCAAGAGCTACACGCTGAACCTCCTGCTCGCCCCGAAGAGCGGCTACCACTTTGGCGACAGCGAATCCATGCAGGTCACCGTCAACGGCAAAAAGGCTGAAAAGGTGTTGCCGTATAAGGGCGGCAAGCTCATCGTGACCGCCACGTTCACGGCTGATGGCTTGTGCACCATCTCCTTTGACCCCAACGGCGGCACCGGCACGATGCAGCCCTTGAAGGTAAAAGCGGGCGAGGAATTTGAACTCCCCGAATGCACCTTTACGCCGCCGGAGGGCAAGGAGTTTGCCGGCTGGCTTGCAGAAAACGGCAAAGTGTACCCCGCCGGTGACATCGTGCTCAGCTACAGCAGCAGTGTCCTCAAGGCGACGTGGAAGGACACGGCGGAAGTCGACGTGACGCAGATGTTCACCGACGTGACGAAAAACTGGGCGTACCCCGGCATCC
>OMAE01000006.1_pt1 | contig 72607 bp, 57 predicted proteins | sample 1673701 | NCBI WGS metagenome assembly OMAE01 (sample SAMEA103958123, study PRJEB25191) | human gut metagenome | reverse complement strand
AGGCCGCGTCCTCCATTCTAAAGAAAAAGGGCTACGCTTATCTCACCGTCAGCAACATCTGCGCGGTCGCGGGTGTTTCGAACGGGACGTTTTTCTACCACTTCAAAACAAAAGACGAGCTGCTGGTCTATTATAACTACCAAAAGTTTGCGGAGTTTCGTGAGAAGAACAACTTCAGCGAGGCCGTGGCCGGCAAAGCCTTCGACGAGCGCATCCTGCTGTTCTATTATTATTGGAGCGACTACATGCTCGACGTCGGGCTCGACTTTTGCTGCAACTACTACAACACCAAAAACACCTCGATCGACACGCGCCGCTGGCATCAGCGCCAGCCGGCCTACGTCTGGGGCTATCCCGACAGCTGCCTGCAGGAGGCCGCCGAGCAGGGACTGCTCAAGCCCGGCTACCCGCCGGATCACTACGGTGAGGTCGTCGTGACGATCATGAAGGGCATCGCCTTCGACTGGTGTCTGAGCGGTGCGGCGTTCGATATGCACGAGCGCCTGGACGAGATCATGGTGCCGTATCTCAAGAGCATCCAGACGGCCCCGCCGGAGACGACCGGCGCATAAGAAGCGATCACACTGTCAAGCAGACAGAAAAGCAATAGAGTACACTCTTCCGGCAGACGGCGCTCACCGACGCAGTTGGGGCTGCGGAGCACCGCGCTGACGACTTTATTGCCTGACAGTCGGATCTAATACAATAGTGAATTGGAGAGTATTTATGGACATTTTGATTCTCGTAGCGGCCGTTCTGCTCATCGGCCTGTTCTGCTACAAAAATGTGCCCACCCTGATTGGCGGCATTGTCTGCTCCGTCATTCTGATGATCATCTACAAGATGAATATCGTCGACGGCCTGTTTGACACCTACATGGGCGGTCTTGTCGGCTTTATGAAGTCCTGGATGATCCTGTTCTTCCTCGGCGCCCTGTTCGGCAAGCTGCTCGACGTGACCGGCGGTTCGGACAGCCTCGCGCGCGTCATCCTCAACCTCGTCGGCCCGAAGAACGTCTCCCTCGGCGTGTGCCTGTTCACCGCCATCCTCGCCATGGCCGGCATCTCCAGCTTCATCAGCCTGTTCATCTGCTACCCCATCGCGCTCAAGCTCTGCCGCAAGGCGAACATCAACCGTGCGTCCGTCATCGCCGGTTACTCCCTCGGCCTCAACTTCGGTCTGGCCATCCCCTGGGTGCCCGTGACCAACAACGTCCTGTGCGCCAGCTACTTCGGCACCGATGTCAGCGCGGGCGGCCTGCTCGGCCTGTTCGTGTCCATCGTGTTCATCGTTGTCGGCATGCTCTACATCAAGTGGTATGAGAAGCGTCTGGCCGCCGCCGGCAAGGGCTACGCCCCCGCTTACGGCACCGGCGCGCTCGAGGAGAACAGCGACCTCGACGAGGACGCCAAGAAGGGCCCGCACTGGATCCTTTCCGTCATCCCCATGCTCATCCCGATCATCGTGCTCAACATCTTCAAGATCCGCGTTGAGTTCGCGCTGCTGTGCGGTGTCGCTGCCGTCATCATCCTGCAGTTCAAGTACCTGCCCCGCGACTGGGACGCCAACCGCAAGACCGTCACCGATTCCATCTCGATGTGCATGACCACGCTCATCAACGCCGCCGCCATCGTCGGCTTCGGCGCTGTCGTGCAGAACTGCCCCGGCTACGCGATCGCCGTGGAGAAGATCCTCTCCTACGAGGGCAGCCCGCTCATGATCACCTTCGTCGCCACGAACCTCATCGCCGGCATCGCAGGCTCCTCCTCCGCCGGTCTGGTCCTCGCGGCTCCCGTCCTGCAGCAGGCCGCTGCCATGACCAACGCCGCCGTGTTCCACAGAACGACCGTTCTGGCGTCCCTGGGTCTGGACTCCCTGCCGAACGCAGGCTTCCTGCAGACCGAGTGCACCGTCGCCGGTGTGAAGTTCAAGGATGTCTACTTCCCGGTCATCTTCGCGCTGACCGTCGTGCTGACCATCCTGCGCTGCCTGCTCTACATGGGTCTGGCCGCCGCGTTCGGTCTCACCTGATCGCAGATCAGATTGACACAAACCATATAAAAAAGCTCCGTTTCCGATCGGAAACGGAGCTTTTTTGCGTGCCGTCAGCGGCTGTGCTTTTTGCTCTTATGCGCCTTTTCGGGCGCAACGCCCTCGGCCTCGGCCACGGCGTCCACGGTCGCCTGCAGCGCATCGAGGCGGGCGCTGACGGGCTTGAGCGCCTTTTTGACCTCCTGCGCGACGATGGCCTGATACACCCGGCAGTGCACCGCGGCAGCGCCGAGCGTGACGGCGGCGACCGTGCCGCCGACGATGAGCGCGGCGCGGCGAACGCGCGGCGAACGCATCACCTGCACCGCGACGGTGCGCAGGCTCGGCTTGCGTAGCTGCCCGGCCGCATCGGCCGCGAGCGCGGCGAGCTCTTTGCCGCTGTCCACGGTCTGGCGCAGGAGCGCGAGCTCCTGCTGCAGGGCTTGGATCTGCTGTTTGCGTCTCATGTCCTCTCTCCTCCCTTTTTATGCGCGTCTCAAAGCGCGACGGGCGCGCCGTTGAGCGCGGCCTCGACCAGCGTGTCACCTTCATAGCGCAGCTTGAGCAGGAAAAACGGCGCATCCTCCGCCAGCAGCCGGAAGAAGATCTTATCGCCCTCCCACATCGGCAGCGCCGGGACAGCCGCCTTGTCGACCCAGCTCAGCACGCCCTCATTGCACGCGCGCAGCGCGCCGGTAAAGCCGTCGGCCGTGAAGAGGTACATATACTCCCCCTCCCACGTGTCGGACAAAAACGTCACCACGCCGCGGCAGCGCCAGTCGGTCAGCGTCAGGCCGGTCTCCTCATACGCCTCGCGCAGGAGGCATTCGTCCGGCGTCTCATTGCCCTCGAATTTGCCGCCGATGCCGACCCATTTGTCGTGATTGAGATCGTTTTCCTTTTTTACGCGGTGCAGCATGAGATACTGCTGCCCGCGCTCGATATAACAGAGTGTGGTGTTGCGCATACTCCAGCCTCCCTTTGCCCCCAGTATACAAAAACCGCCCGGCGCTTGCAAGCGCCGGACGGGCAATTTTTCCTCAGATGAGCACACCGTCGCAGTGGTCGATCTCGTGCTGGATGATCTGCGCTGTCCAGCCGGTGAACGTGCGCACGCGCGTCTGCAGCCGCTCATTCTGCCACTGGACCTTGATGCTGCGCCAACGCCTGGCCGTGCGCTTGCCTGTCAGCGACAGGCAGCCCTCCTCCGCTGTGTACGGCTCGATCCGGCGGAGGATGACGGGGTTGAGCATGACGGTGGGCGTGCCGTTGTCGTCAAAGATAATGATGCGCCTGCGCACGCCGATCATGTTGGCGGCCATGCCGACGCAGCCCTGCCGGTGCGCGGCAAGCGTGTCGCGCAGATCCTGCGCCACGGGCAGATCCTCCGCCGTCGCAGGCTCGGACGGCTGCATGAGAAAGAAGCGGTCGGTACAGATGTTCCGGATCACAGGCGCTCCTCCTGTCCGTAATACGCGCACAGGAACGACAAAAACGTCCGTGCCGATGTACTCGCCGCATTGATGGACTTGACGGCGGCGCCGAGGCGCAGCGCGATCGGCTGCTCGAGCTGGAGCACGCGCACACGCTCCTCATACCCGACGAGCGAGAACGACGACAGCACCGCCACGCCGAGCCCCGCCGCGACCATGGAGAGGATCGCCCCGTCGTCCGACGCCGAGACCTCGACGCGCGGCGCATCCGCCGGGAGAAACGGCTCGATATACTGATCCGGGCTCGAGAGGAACGGCTCGCGCAGCAGGCGCTCCAGCGGGATGGTGTCCCCCTCCCACGGGAAGTCCGGCGGCACGGCGGCCACGAGCGGCGCGTCCGCCAGCGGCTGAAAATCAAAGCCCTTCGCGCGCGCCTCGTCCACGAGGGCGAGCTGGATGCGCCCGCTCGCGAGCGCGGTCGTCAGCTCCTCGCTGCGCACGAGCACGTCCAGCTGGATCTCCGGGTGCTCGGCGCGGAAGGCGCGCAGCAGCTCCGGCAGGCGGGCGCGCGCAATGCTCGCAAAACAGCCGATGCGCAGCGTGCGCTTGCGCGGGTCGCTCTGCTCGGCGGCCTCCTGCAGGAGGGTGTCGCACGCGCAGACCACGTTTTGAATATAGGGCAGCAGCTGCCTGCCCGCGTCCGTCAGACGGATGCCCTGACTGTCACGCTCGAGCAGCGTACAGCCGATTTCCGCCTCCAGTTTGTTGACCAGATGTGTCATTGCGGACTGGGTATAGCCCAGCTGCGCCGCCGCTTTGCTGAAGCTGCCGCAATCGACCGCCGTCAGCAGGGCGCGAAGTTTACCGTCGTCCATACGCTGCCTCCTTATCTGCATTTTGCGCCTCCATCATACCATGAATTTGTGTCAATTTCACATAAAATCACAGAAAAAGAACAAAAACTTTTTCACCGATGTCATGCGTTTTTATCAATAAAAATGATACGCTATATTCGAAAAAAGGAAACGGGAGTCCCTTTTTGGGAAATCAAAGGAGAGAAAATCATGAAAGAAACGAAAAACCGGGCCGGCCGCGATATCATCGTTGTTGGCTTTGCCCTGTTTTCCATGTTCTTCGGCGCCGGGAACGTGATCTTCCCGCCGTATCTGGGCATGGAATCCGGACCGGCGTGGCTGGCCGGATTCAGCGCGTACTTCATCGCGGACATCGGTCTTGCGCTTGCCGCCATGTTTGCGCTGCTGCGCGTCGGCAGCAGTGAGGCCGTGCTCCAGCGCGTCGGCCGTGTGCCGGCCGAGATCCTCATGTGCGCGATCATTCTGTGCGTCGGCCCGATGGTCGCCATCCCGCGCACATCCGCCAGCACGTTCGAAATGGCCATCGCGCCGAATCTGCCCGGTGTGTCGGCCGTGGCGTTCTCGGTGCTGTTTTTCGCGCTCATCCTCGCGCTGTGCATCCGCGAGTCCGCCGTGGTGGACATCGTGGGCAAGGTGCTCACGCCGCTGCTGCTGCTCGGCCTTGCGGCCATCATCGTCAAGGGCATCGTCACGCCGCTCGGCACGATCGCGGCCGAGACGAAGATCGACAGCGCCGTCGTGACCGGTGTCAAGTCCGGCTACCAGACCATGGACGCGCTCGCTGCGCTGCCGTTCGGCATCCTCGTGCTGCAGAGCGTGGTCGACAAGGGCTACACCGAGCCGGGCAAGAAGTTCCGCATCATGAGCGGCTCGTCCATCCTCGCGTGTGTGCTGCTGCTGGCCGTCTACATGGGGCTTGCGTATCTCGGCGCCACCGTCTCGGCGCAGTATACGAGCGAGATCGGCCGCGCCCAGCTCGTCATGGCCATCGTCGAGGCGCTCATGGGCAAGACCGGCATGATCCTCTTCGGCATCGTCGTCGGCCTCGCGTGCGTCACGACCGCCGTGGCGCTCACCAGCTCCGCCGCCGCTTACTTTGCCAAGCTCTGCCGCGGCAAGGTTTCGTATCCGGTGTTCGTCATCGCCATCTGCGTGTTCAGCGCCGTCGTGTCGAACCTCGGCCTTGACCGCATCGTCGCCATCGCCGCCCCGGTGCTGGACATCGTCTATCCGCCGACGCTCGTGCTCATCTTCATCGCGCTCGTGCGTCCGCAGCTGCCCGACCGCATCAGCCGCGGCGCCGCCCTCGGCGCGCTGCTCATGAGCGTGCTGTGCACGCTCGACGGCTACGGTGTGCCGCTGACGTTCCTGCACAAGCTGCCGATGTTTGATCTCGGCTTTGCATGGGTGCTGCCGGCGGTGCTCTTCGGTGCTGCGGCTGCCCTGCTGCCGGTGCGCAGGGAGCGCACGGCCAAGGCAAAGGCCGAGCACCGCGCCTGCCTCGACGAGAACTGACCGATCAGGTAAGCAAATCTGTGCCTCCCCCGCGGGTATATCCCGCGGGGGAGGCTTTTTTTGTCCGCTGCGGGCGCAGCGCAGGCAAAAAGCCGGGGCGCGGCCGCGCCGAATACGCTCGGACGCCGCCGCACCCCGGTCAGGAGTTCGGATATCAGCCGATCATGTGGCCGGGAAGCCATGTCACGATCTGCGGGAAGAGGATGCACAGCACAAACACCAGCACCTGCAGCGCCATAAACGGCCAGATACCGTGGATCGTCTCTGCCGTTGTGATGCGGTCTTTTGCGACACCCTGGAAATAGAAGATGGACGCCGCCATCGGCGGGGACAAAAACGCCGTCTGCATGATGATCGCCATCATCGTCAGGAAGTAGCAGGCGTCGAAGCCGGCCGCCGTTGCGATCGGCACGAAGATCGGGATCGTGATCATGCACACCGCGATCCAGTCCATCAGGAAGCCGAGCAGGAACACGACCGCCATCATCAGCGCAAACAGTCCCCACTTGCCCAGCGGCAGGTGCACGAACAGGTTCGTGACGGCGTTGCTGCAGCCGAGGCGCATAAAGACCGTGACGAACAGGTTGCCGAACGCAGACACGGCGTAGACCATGCTCGTGAGCTTGATGGACTCGATGAGCGTCTTTTTGATGACCTGCGCGTTGATCGAATGCGTCAGCAGCGCGATGAGGAACGAAGCCAGCACGCCCAGCGCCGCAGCCTCCGTGGCCGGGCACCAGCCGAGCCAGATCGCGCCGAGCACCGAGAAAATGACCAACGCGACCGGCAGGACGTTGACGATCACGCCCCAGATGACCTGCTTGCGCGAGTAGCGCGCGAGCTGCTCGGCGGGCATGGGCGGGGCATAGTCCTTTTTCACAACGGCGACGATCTTGATATAGACGATGTAGGCCGCGCCCAGCAGCAGGCCGGGAACGATCGCGCCATAAAACAGCTGGCCGACGGATACGTTGGCGGCCGAGCCCATAAAGACCAGCATGATGCTCGGCGGGATGAGGATGCCGAGCGTGCCGCCGGAGACGATCACGCCCGCGGTAAGGGACTTGTTGTACTTCGCGTCCAGCATCGGGCCGACGAACAGCAGACCCATCGAGACCACGGACGCGCCGACGATGCCGGTCGTCGCGGCAAAGAGAATGGCGATGAGCGTCGCCGCGATCGCCATGCCGCCGCGCTGGCGGCCGAGGGCGACGGAGAGATTATCAAACAGGCGGCCGGCCACGCCGGACTGATTGAGCAGCTGCCCCATCAGCACGAACAGCGGCACTGCCAGAAGGTTATAATCCTTGCAGTATTTGAAAATGCTGAAATACACGGTCTGGAACACGCCGGGACCCCAGAAGGCGAGACCCGACAGGATCGCCACGCCGCCGAGCGCGGCAAACAGGTAATAGCCGGAGAAAATGAACACCAACAGCAGGATGCCCATAATGGCTGCGATCGTAAGTCCGCTGACTGTCATTGCTCACCCTCCCGCTTCGCTGCACGCAGACGCTGCACCAGCTGAATGATCTCCGCCAGCCCCTGCAGCGTGAGAATGATGAGGCTGATGGACATGACGATCTTGGTCGGCCAGATGGGTGCGTTCCACGAGCCGGTGCTCAGCGTCTCGAGCTTGGAGACGGAGACGACCGCATTTTTGATGCACTCATACGACCCGCCGATCGTCAGCGGCAGAAACAGCACCGCATACAGGATCAGATCCAGAATGCAGTGCGCCTTTTCCGGCAGCTTCGACGACAGCGCGTCGATGCGCACCATCGCGCCGCTTTTCATCGCGTAGCCGAAGCCGAGCACGGCCGCGCAGCCACCGATGAGAAAGCACGTGCCGGACGCCCACGTCGTCGGATGATTAAAGACGTTGCGCGACACGATCTCGATCAGAAAAACAACAACCAGCGGCACCAGCAGGTAAGCCGCCACCAGGCCGGAAACATCCGAGACCTTATTTGCAAACGCAATGAACCTGTCGCCGAAGCCGGCGTGCGTGTTCTGCGCGGAAGATTTGTCCATGTTTTGACCCCTCTCTGCCAAGCGGGCGGCACACGGTAGGCCTGTGTGCCGCCGCTGTGCTGCGCTTATTTTGCCGTGGCCGCCTCGCTCCAGTCGCTGACGGAGGCGATGTACGCCTGCTGTGATCTGTAGATCTTCTCAAAGAGCGGGTTTGCCGCGCACTTTTCCTCGTAATATTCCTGCGCGACCTCCTGGATCTTGTCCAGATCCTCGTCCGGCATGCGGTAGATGGTCAGCTTGCCCTGCGCCTCCAGCGCGCGGAACTGCTCCCACGCCTTGCCGTTGGCGGCGCGGTCCTCCGCCCAGTTTTGCGCCATCATGGCCGTGCAGGCGAGTTTGATGATGTTCTGCGTCTGCGCATCGAGACCGTCCCAGATGTTGCGGTTGATCAAAAACAGGTACACCGAGCAGCTCTGGTGCACGCCGGGCACCGTCAGATACGGTGCGACCTCCTGAAAGCCGGCCGCCCAGTTGGCCGACGGGCTGGAATACTCCGCCGCGTCGATCGTGCCGTGCGAGAGCGCCTCGTAGCAGTCGCCGCCGTCCATCGTCACGACGGACGCGCCGAGCCGCGTCTCGATATTCGCCCAGTCGGACACGCCGCGGATCTTCAGGCCCTTGATGTCGTCCAGACATTTGATGGGCTTGGTGGAGTGATAGAGGATCTCCGAGTCAACAACACCGCACGGGAACGCCACGACGTTGCTGTCGATCTGCGCCATGACCTCGTCGAGCACCTGCTGCCCCTCGCCGGCAATGTACCAGCCCATGTACTCATCAAACGTCATGCCCACAGGCAGCGTGCTGAGGATGCCGAGGCTGTCGTCGGAGAAGTTGGTGGCCGCCGTCTGCGCGCAGTCGAGCGTGCCGTTGGAGACCGCCTGCAGCATCTCCGTCGTCGGCACGATGGAGTTGGTGGCAAGGCACTCCATGGTCACGCGGCCGCCGGAGGCCTCCACGATCGCCTTCGACAGGTCGGACGCGTACTGGTACGGCCCGCCGCCGGAGCCCCATGCGCACTGATACGCAAGATTATAATGTTGTCCGCTTGCAGCAGCGCCGGAATCCGCACTCCCGCAGCCTGCAAGAAGCGCTGCGGCCATTACGGCCACCAGCAACCCGGAGAGAATTCGCTTTGCTTTTTTCATGTCGGTCGCTCCTTTTTTTGCTTGCCCGCCGGCGCGCGCGGCGCGGAAAACGGCGGGTGCGGATCGAAGTTGTCTCGATTATAACAAGTTGATTTTATTTTAACAATAACGAACTTTTTTGTATGTACTTACTCTTTGGTTCATCGTTACAAAAAAGTGCGTTATTGAAATCACAAAGATTTTTTGGTAGAAATAAACCAACGATTGCGATCGCCCACGCTGCCGCGCAGCGTCCGGCTCCGGCGTGTGCGTGCAAAACAGGAGGTATACTATGGAACTGAAAAAAGTATTTGAGCCCGGCAAGATCGGCAACCTTGAGCTGAAAAACCGCCTTGTCGTCAGCGCCATGTCTTCTCATATGGGCAACCCCGACGGCACGCCGAACGAGACGGTCAACGCCTACCTTGTCGCCAAGGTCAAGGGCGGCTGGGGTCTCGTCTTTACGGAGGATCTCGGCATCACGGCCGACGCCGGCAGCGACCCGGTCGTCGGCTCGCTCTGGAACGACGATCAGGTACCCGCATGGACCGAGACCGTCCGCCAGGTGCACGCCGCCGGCGGTCTGATGGGCGCACAGCTCTACCACGCCGGCCGTCAGCGCTCCCTCAAGGCTTACGACACGTACCCCGTCGCTCCGTCGGCGCTCAAAGAGCCCGCCGTCCCCTACGTCCCGCGCGCTCTGACCGTGGAGGAGATCCACGGGCTCGTCGCCGCGTTCGGCGAAGCCGCCGCGAGAGCGAAGAAGTGCGGCTTTGACTGCGTGGAGATCCACGGTGCGCACGGCTACCTGATCAACCAGTTCATGTCCACGTTCTCCAACAAGCGCACGGACGAGTACGGCGGCACGCTGGAAAACCGTATGCGCTTCGCGCTCGAGGTCGTCGACGCTGTCCGCGCCGCCGTCGGCCCGGACTACCCGGTCCTGTTCCGCTTCAACACCTGCGACTACGTCGAGGGCGGCATTGAGCTGCCGGAGGCGATCGTCATGGCCAAGATGCTCGAGGAGGCCGGTGTGGACGCGCTGCACTGCACGCAGGGCATGTTCGCCTCCAAGCAGGCGATCATCGCGCCGGGCTTCATCCCGGTCATGCACTATGCGGAAAATGCCGCCGCCATCAAGCGCTCGGTCAAGATCCCGGTGCTGGCGGTGGGCCGCTACAACGATATCTATATGTCCGAGGCCATGCTGCGCGACGAGAAGGCCGACTTCATCGTCATGGCGCGCGCCTCGCTCGCCGATCCCGAGCTGCCGAACAAGGCCAAGGCCGGCAAGACCGAGGAGATCATCCACTGCATTGGCTGCAACCAGGGCTGCACCGGCGAGACCGCCGTGGGCAACCGCGTCAACTGCATCGCCAACCCCCACACCTGCCGCGAGACGGAGTACGACCTGTCCATCGTGGCCGAGCCCAAGAAGGTCTTTGTCGCCGGCGCCGGTGTCGCCGGTCTGGCTGCGGCGTACGGCGCTGCCGAGCGCGGCCACAAGGTGACCGTCTTTGAGGCCAGCGACGAGATCGGCGGCCAGTGGCTGTCCGCGATGACGCCTCCGGGAAAGAGCGAGTACGCCTCCCTCATCCTCAACTACCGCAACCAGCTCAGGAAGTACGGCGCGCAGATCCGTCTCGAGACCCCGCTGACCCGCGAGATCGTCGAGGCCAAGAAGCCGGACGCCGTCATCCTCGCCACCGGCGGCACGCCGATGTTCCTGCCGATCCCCGGCCTGGACAACCGCGAGTTCGTCAAGACCGCGATCGAGGTGCTGCGCGGCCGCACCCTCTACGGCAAGCGCGTCGTCGTTGCCGGCGGCGGCATGACCGGCGCCGAGACCGCCGTGTTCCTCGCCGTGCAGGGCTGCGATGTGACCATGATCGAGATGGCGCCTGACATCATCACCGATGCCGTTGCGCAGCCGCGCGCCTGCCTGCTCGAGCACATCCGCAAGTACAACGTCAAGGTGCACACCCACACCAAGCTGACCAAGGTCGGCGAGGGCACGGTCTACGCCGAGGAGTACGGCGAGCCGATCACCTTCAAGCACATCGATATGCTCGTCAACGCCATGGGCGTGCGCAGCTACAACCCGCTGCAGGAGCAGCTCGAGGGTCTGGACTGCAAGGTCGTCGTCGTGGGCGACGCCAGCAGCACCAAAAACGGCTACAAGAACATCCGCGAGGGCTTCAACGCCGGCAACGCGATCTGATTTTCTCCCCCAATAACCGCAAAAAGCACGCCCCGCGCCGAATGGCGCGGGGCGTGTGAGCATTTAAGAAATATTCCTTTTTGACAAACGAGTTTGCAGACCGACTGCAGCACACGCGCCGTCCGTCAGGCCGCCGCTTCCAGCAGCTTTTTGCTGACCCGTGCCTGCACGTCGATGTAGTAAGCGGTTTCCGCGTCGTTCATGTCCGCGCTTTCCCATTTTTTGAACTTTTCACACGCATCCGTGTATTTGCTCATATAGCGTGCGTAATCGGCCAGCAGCGCAGGATTGTTCGGATTCGCATTGTATTTTTTCATGAACGCGATGTATTCATCCACAACGGCCTCATAGCTGTCCATAGCCTCTTTGAATTCCTTGCGCATACCGTCGACGAGCTCTGCATCGTTTTGCTGCGTCCCGGAGGTCGTGCTGCCCGAGTTCGTGTCCGGCGCGTCAATGCGAATGCTCATGATCTGGTTGCCCACATAATCGATCGAGACATGCCACCCCGCGTCGTTATTGGCACGATAATAGTTGTCGCCCTTATTGTAGTCGACCGTAAAGCCCTTATCCCGGCAGGCGCTGACATAGGCGTTGTAATCGTCTCTGCTCGTGCCGCCAATGTAAACGAAGAAATTGTCATCATACTCAAAAGAGAATTTGCCGGTCAGGGATTTGGGTGCGGGCAGCTGCCTGCCGGCCTCGCTGTCCGGCCAGGTGATGGGGCCCATCTCCATCGGCTTTTCCAGCCGGATGGACAATTCCTCCCCGTTTTCGTAATAGCTCAGCTTCAGCTTGTATCCTTCAGCGTTGTAAGCGCTGAACGACGAGGAATTGGACTCCGCATCCACCGTGAACCCAACCGTCTGACACGCCTGCACATAGTCCGCATACTGCTTGTCGGAGGTCTTTTCGATATCGACCCACAGCTCATCGGCTGTGTTCGTATGGATCTGACCTTTCTTCGCAGGCGGCTGCGGCAGCTGCGCGCCCAAGACCATATCGTCCCAATCTATTTTTTCCGACTTGCTGCCTCCGGAGATCCTGCCGGCGATCGCGATCACGACCACGGCGACGATCACATAAAACCACCACTTCTTGTAAATCGGTTTCTTCGGTTTTTGAGATCTCGGGCGGTCTGCCGGGATCTCTGGCGACGGCTGCGGGCACGGCTCTGCCTTCGCGCCGCAGGCCGTGCAGAAATTGCCCTCAAATTCTGCACCGCAATGACTGCATTTCATTTTCCTGTTCTCCTTTCGGTTTGTCTTTCTGTCCGCGCGGCACTGTGCCGCCGGTCCGCTTTCCAAACAGACGTCGGAAACGGGAACATCTCTGCCCTCTCGCCCCAACACGCTTGGATGTTTCCGGTCAAATTCGGAAATACACGGAAGCTCCCGAACAAATGATAACACATTTGTGTTCAAATGACAACATATGTATTCATAGTTTGCGAAATTTCTCTCTACACTGGAAGCAAAACCGAAAAGGGAGTGTAGACGATGCTGGATGCAAATGTTGTTGGCAGTGTGCTGCAGCGGCTGCGCGAGGAGCGCGGCCTGTCGCAGGAGATTGTGAGCGGTCTCGCCGGGATCGGCAGGACGCATCTGAGCGCCATTGAACGCGGAGAGCGCAAGCCGACGCTGGAGACCTTTTACCGCATCGGCGAGGCGCTGCATATGCGGCCGAGTGCGGTGCTGGCGGAGATCGAGGCAGAGCTGGAAAAGGCGCAGAAGCCCATCTGACAAGCGGTGCCCGCGCCGCAGTCAGAAAGACGCAAAAAACAGGAGAGCCGCAGCTCTCCTGTTTTTGCTTTTCGTTTGCACCGTCCGGCGTCACCGTTCCTCGCGGAAATACGGCAGGCCGAGGCTTGCAGGGGGCTGATTCTCGCGCTTGGAGCGCACGCTCGTGATGATGAGCACGATGATCGTGACGACATAGGGGATCATCTTGTACAGTTCCTTGACAGCGAGGTTCGTGCCGCTCGGCAGGAAGATGTGCAGGATATACAGTCCGCCGAAGAGGAAGGACGCAAGCACGCCGACGTTCGGCTTCCAGACCGTGAAGATGACGAGCGCGATGGCAAGCCAGCCGCGGTCGCCGAAGGCGTCGTTCGACCAGACGCCACAGGCGTAGTCCATGACGTAGTACAAGCCGCCGAGTCCGGCGATCATACTGCCGACACAGGTGGCGATGTACTTATACTTGTTGACGTCGATGCCGGCGGCGTCGGCCGTCTGCGGGTTTTCGCCGACGGCGCGCAGGTGCAGACCCACGCGCGTGCGCTTGAGCACATAGGCCGCGATGAGCGCGATGGCCACGGCGAGGTAGGCCAGAAAGCCGTAGGACAGAAAGATCTTCCCGAACCAGCCGAGGCGCTCCACGCCCGGGATCGTCTTGGCAAAGTAGCTGTTGGTCGCCGAGAGCGCGATGGACGGCACCTCGCTGCCGGTGAGCTTGATGAGCGAGCCGCCCATGAAGTTGCCGAAGCCGACGCCGAACGTCGTCATGGCAAGACCGGTGACGTTCTGGTTGGCGCGCAGCGTGACGGTCAGAAAGCAGTACAGCAGACCCATGAGCAGCGACCCGAGCAGGCACGACAGCAGCGGGATCATCACGGCGAGAAAGCCGTTCATGCCCGCAGCGCCGCCGGCGCCCTGTTCGTACAAAAACGCCCCGATGACGCCGCTGATGCCGCCGACATACATGATGCCCGCGATGCCAAGGTTGAGGTTGCCGGACGTTTCGGTGAGCGTCTCGCCGGTGCTGCCGAACAGCAGCGGGATGCCCTGCATGATGGCGCGGGGGATAAAGGACACAAAATCAAACATGCTCCGCCGCCTCCTTCTTCGCCGGCTTGCGGAAGCTCAGCCGGTAGGTGATGAAAAACTCACAGCCGATGATGAAGAAAATGATGATGCCGCTGAGAATGTCGGCAAACGACTGGTTGAGCCCGAACGCGGTCGAGATCTCGCCCGCGCCGCGGTCGAGGAACACGAGCAGGAAGCTCGTGAGGATCATGCCGAGCGGATTGAACTTGGCCAGCCACGAGACCATGACGGCCGTGAAGCCCTGGCCGCCGGCGATGGTGGTCGTGATCGTGTGGTCGGTGCCGGACACGAGCAGCACGCCTGCAATGCCGCACAGCGCGCCGGACAGCAGCATCGTGCGCACGATGACCTTGCCGACCTTGATGCCGACGTAGCGGGCGGTGCGCTCGCTCTCGCCGACGACGGAGATCTCATAGCCGTGCTTGCTGTAGTTGAGGTAGATGTAGACGAGCACGGTCAGCACCGCTACGACGAGGATCGTCAGCAGGTACTTGTAGCCGCCGATCTGCGGCAGCCAGCCGGCCTCGGTGCTCTGGTTGATGATGCCGACCTTACCGGAGCCCTTCGGCGACTCCCAGACGATGATGAAATAGGCCACGAGCTGCGTGGCGACGTAGTTCATCATGAGGGTGAAGAGCGTCTCGTTCGTGTTCCACTTGGCCTTGAAGATGGCGGGGATGACGGCCCAGACCGCGCCCGCGGCGATGCCGGCGATTACGATGAGCACGATGAGCAGACCGTTGGGCACCTTGTCGCCGAGGCAGATCATGCACGCCGCAGCGGCGAGACCGCCGGCGAGTACCTGACCCTCGGCGCCGATGTTCCAGAAGCGCATCTTGAACGCGGGCGTCACGGCCAGCGAAATGCACAGCAGGATGGCGAGATTCTGCCCCAGGATCCAGATCTTGCGCGGCGAGCCGAACGCGCCGCTGAACATGGTGCCGAACACCTTGAGCGGATTGAGGTGGGTGCACAGCGTCGTGATGAGCGCGCACAGCAGCAGCGCCAGCACGATGGCGATCGCGCGGATGCCCCAGGCCTGATACCAGGGCAGCGTGTCGCGCTTGACGATGTGGAACAGCGGTTCCCGGACTTTGTTATGCATGGGCTTCGTTCCCTCCCAACTGCGTCATCATCATGCCGACGTCGCGCTTGGTCGCGCCGCGGCCGGGGACGATGCCGCTGACCTTGCCGCCGCAGAGCACGAGGATGCGGTCGGCCAGCTCGAGCAGCACGTCGAGATCCTCGCCGACGTAGATCACGGCGACGCCGCGCTCCTTCTGCCGGTTGATGAGGTCATAGATCGTGTAGGATGCGTTGATGTCCAGGCCGCGCACGGCGTAGGCCGTGAGCAGCACGGTGGGGGCGGAGGCGATCTCGCGGCCGACGAGCACCTTCTGCACGTTGCCGCCGCTCAGGCGGCGCACCGGCGTGGTCACGCCCGGGGTGTTGACGTCGAGCTCTTCGACGACAGTCTCGGCGAGCTTGCGCGGGGCCTTGCGGTCGGTGAGGATGCCGTGTCCCTTGCGGAACGAGCGCAGCATCATGTTGTCCGACAGGTCCATGTTGCCGACCAGACCCATGCCGAGGCGATCCTCCGGCACGAAGGACAGCGCCACGCCCATCTCGGCGATGCGCAGCGGGTCCTTGCCGAGCAGCTCCTCGCGCGTGCCGTCGTCCTCGACGTAGCAGATGCTGCCGCTCTCCGTCGGCTGCAGACCGGCGATGGCCTCGAGCAGCTCCTTCTGGCCGCAGCCGGAGATGCCCGCGATGCCGAGGATCTCGCCGGAGTTGGCGGTGAAGGACACGTCGTCGAGCTTGACGATGCCGTCGATGCTGCGCACGGTGAGGTTCTTGACCTCGATGCGCGGCTTGGGGTCGACGGGGTCGGGCCGGTCGATATTGAGCGTCACGGCATGACCGACCATCATGTTCGTCATTTCCTGCGCGTCGGTGTCACGGGTGAGCATGTCGCCCACGAACTGCCCGTGGCGCAGCACGGCCACGCGGTCGCTGAGCGCCTCGACCTCGTGCATCTTGTGCGTGATGATGACGATGGCCTTGCCGTCGTCGCGCATACTGCGCAGAACGGCGAAGAGCTTGTCCGTCTCCTGCGGGGTGAGCACGGCGGTCGGCTCGTCGAGGATGAGGATATCCGCGCCGCGGTAGAGCGCCTTGACGATCTCGACCGTCTGCTTCTGGGACACGGACATATCGTAGATCTTCTGGTTCGGGTCGAGGTCGAAGCCGTAGCGCTCGCAGATGCTGCGGATGCGCGCGGCCGTGGCCTTGAGATCGAGCTTTTCCTCGAGACCGAGCGTGATGTTTTCAGCGGCAGTGAAGACGTCGACCAGCTTGAAGTGCTGGTGGATCATGCCGATGCCGTAGCGGTAGGCATCGCGCGGGGAGCGGATGACGACCTCCTCGCCGTCGATGAGGATCTGTCCCTCGTCGGGGAAGTAAATGCCCGAGAGCATGTTCATGAGCGTGGTCTTGCCGCTGCCGTTCTCGCCGAGCAGCGCCAGGACCTCGCCCCGGTAGATATCGAGCCAGACGCGGTCATTGGCGACGACGGAGCCGAAGCGCTTGGTGATGTCGCGCATTTTGACCGCTGCAATCTTGTTGTCCAATATGGTGTCCCTCCCGAAATGCCGGCGGACGCCGCACGGCGGCGGCGCGCTTTAAAGTACATATGAGGGAAGGCCTGGGTTGACAGGCCTTCCCTCTGCGGTGGATTCAGATATCAGCTGCCAAAGTTCTGGTCAAGCAGGTTGATGCCGTCGATCTGCACGTTGAAGTACGGAGCGGCGCGGAACTCGGACTCGTGGAAGTAGCCGTCCTTGATGGCCTCGGTGTCGCCGGCGTTGTCGGCATCGGTGTCGACATCGGCCATGTAGCTGGTCAGGGTCTCGCCCTTGACGGTGAAGGCGGAGGTGTCAAAGACGTGCAGGGTGCCGTCCTCGAGCTGCTTGGTGACTTCCGCGATCTTCTCGGCAGTGCCCTTGGCAGCGACCTTCTCGTTGACATCGGTCAGCACGACGGAGCCGGTCTTGAGCGTGCCGGTCCAGTCGGAGTCGAGCGCGGTGCCGTCCTGAACGGCCTTGATGACCATCTCATAGTACGGGGTCCAGTCGATGCGGGAGGAAACGATGAAGGTGTTCGGGCAGGCGGACTGGGTGCTGCCGTTGTAGGACACGTTCGGGACGCCGGCCTGCTCGCAGGCGGTCGGAGCGCCCATGGAGTCGGCGTGCTGGCTGATGAGCTTGCAGCCGCCGGCGATGAGCTTGTTGGCAGCTTCCTTCTCGAGGGCCTCATCGTACCAGGAGCCGGTGAAGGTGACGTCCATGGTCACGGACGGGCACACGGACTTGGCGCCGAGGTAGAAGGAGGTGTAGCCGGAGATGACTTCCGCGTAGGTGAAAGCACCGACATAGCCCATCTTGGCCTGATCGGCGGTGAATTCACCGGCCTCGATCATTTCGTTGAGCTTCATACCGGCAGCGACGCCGGCGAGGTAGCGGCCTTCATAGATGGAGGCGAACGCATTGTGGTAGTTGCTGAGCTTCTCGGTGTGCGCCTTGGTGCCGGTGGCGTGGCAGAACTGCACGTCCTTGAACTCCTTGGCGGCCTGGATCATGAAGTCCTCGTGGCCGAAGCTGTCGGCGAAGACGACGTTGCAGCCGGCGTCCACGAGCTCGGCAGCGGCGTTGTAGCACTCCTGGCCCTCGGGGATATTGGTCTTGATGATGTACTGATCCTCGCTCAGGCCGGCGTTCTTGCAGGCGGCCTTGGCGGCGTCGATGAAGTTCTTGTCATACGTGGAGTTCTCATCGTGCAGGCAGATGAAGCCGACCTTCACGGCCGCCTTGTCCTGCTTGTCATTCTGGGGCTTGTCGCCGCAGGCGCACAGTGCGAACACCATGACGAGCGCGAGCAGCATCGCTACGAACTTTTTCATTCTCAGCTCTCCCTTAAATATTGTTTGTATTTATCTGCATTGCTTGCGCAAAGAAGATACCACTCAGCTGCCAAAAAAGCGCATTGGCAGGCGCAGCCGACGACGGCGCTCCTGCCAATGCGAAACCGGGAAGCAGCACACAGCCAACTCCCGCGGAACATTTCCCATCGATAGTCCGGCAATTCACGGTGCCGGGTAGAAACGCCAAGCCATAACCATTGGTCTATATCGACTGCTCTATATATCTGTACCCGAAAAACGGGAACATTAATAAATTACCATTCCCGAACTGTGTTGTCAACCGTCGAAACGGGTGAATTTCACACTTTTGAAACATTTTCCCCGTCGATTTGCACAATCCGGTCAGCAGAACACGATGCCGGTCTCCGGGTCCATGCTCTGCACACGGGCGAGCGACTCCACGCGGTAGCCGCGTGCGCGGATGCGCGCACCGCCGGGCTGGAACGCCTTTTCCACCGCGATGCCCGCGCCGACCACCGTCGCCCCCGCACTCTCGATGAGCGTGATGAGCCCGTCGAGCGCCGCGCCGTTGGCGAGAAAATCGTCGATGACGAGCACGCGGTCACGCGCCGAGAGATACTCGCGCGAGATGCGGATGGTGTTGTCGTTGCCGTGCGTGAACGAGTGCACGACCGTCGTGTACGCATCGTCGGAGACATTGCGGCTCTTGGTTTTCTTGGCGAACACGACCGGACACCCGAACACGAGCCCGGTCACGGCCGCGATGCCGATGCCGCTGGCCTCGATCGTGACGAGCTTGTTCACGCCGCAGCCGTCAAACAGCCGCTTCCACTCCTCCGCCATCGCCAGAAACAGCTTCGGGTCCATCTGATGGTTCAAAAACCGGTCGACCTTCAGGATCTCGCTGGATTTGACCTCGCCCTCGGCGAGGATGCGCTGCTCGAGAAGCTGCATAACGCTCCATCCTCCCACAATCACTAAGATAGCTTTTATCGTAGCACCCGCGCGGGATGTGCGCAACCGTTTTTCGCAAAAAATCCGGCAAATCGCCGAATGGACGGTTTTTGTCCGAACGGCGGTTGACTTTCCCGTCGATGTGCGGTATCATCTGTTCCTACAAGTAGGAAAAGTATGAATTCCCGCAATAGGAGGCGAGGCTATGCCCGGAGGGAAACACGTGCTCGGTCAGAGCCGTGAGCGCCACATCTTCGGCACGGTCAAGGTCGGCGAAAAGGGACAGATCGTGATCCCGAAGGAGGCGCGCACGGTCTTCGGCATTCAGCCGGGAGACACGCTGCTCGTGCTCGGCGATGAGACGCGCGGCATCGTGGTCACGCGGCCGGAGGTCATGCGCGACGTGGCCGCAAGAATCTTTGACGAATCCGACGAATCATAATAAGGAGAGGAACGATGAATACAGAGTCCATGTACACCGCGCTCGGCATCACGCCGGCGATGCACCGCTTCGGCGAGGAGATCCTCGCCGGTCTGCGCACGCGCTTTGACGAGATCGACCGCGTCGCAGAATACAACCAGTGCAAGGTCATCGGCGCGATGCAGCGCAACCGTGTCGACGCGACGCACTTCGCCGCCACCACGGGCTACGGCTACAACGATGCCGGGCGCGACAATCTCGAGCGCGTCTATGCCGACTGCTTCCACACGGAGGCCGCGCTCGTGCGCCCGCAGATCACCTGCGGCACGCACGCGCTGACCGTGGCGCTGAGCGCAAACCTGCTGCCCGGCGACACGCTGCTCAGCCCCGTCGGCGCGCCGTATGACACGCTCGAGGAGGTCATCGGCATCCGCCCGAGCGCCTGCTCGCTCAAGGAATACGGCGTGCACTACCGGCAGGTCGACCTGCTGCCGGACTACGGCTTTGACTATCCGGCCATCGAGCAGGCGCTGCGCGGCGGCGTCAAGCTCGTGACCATCCAGCGCTCGAAGGGCTACGCCACGCGCCCGACGTTCTCGGTCGCGCAGATCGGCGAGCTGATCGCGTTCTGCAAGCGCATCGACCCGAACGTCATCTGCATGGTCGACAACTGCTACGGCGAGTTCGTCGAGACGATCGAGCCGTCCGACCTCGGCGCGGACATGATCGTCGGCTCGCTCATCAAAAACCCCGGCGGCGGTCTCGCGCCCATCGGCGGCTACATCTGCGGCCGTCAGGATCTGGTCGACCGCTGCGCCTTCCGTCTGAGCGCCCCCGGTCTCGGGCAGGAGGTCGGCGCGAACCTCGGGCTCATGCCGGCGTTTTATCAGGGCTTCTTCCTCGCGCCGACCGTGACGGCCGGTGCGCTCAAGGGCGCGGTGTTCGCGGCGAACGTCTACGAGCGGCTCGGCTTCCACTGCATCCCGAACGCGACGGAGACGCGCCACGACATCATCCAGTGCGTCGAGCTCGGCTCGGCAGAGCACATGGTCGCCTTCTGCAAGGGCATTCAGGCGGCCGCGCCCGTGGACAGCTACGTCGACCCCATCCCGTGGGCGATGCCGGGCTATGACTCGGAGGTCATCATGGCCGCCGGCGCGTTCATCCAGGGCTCGTCCATCGAGCTGTCGGCCGACGGGCCGATCCGCCCGCCCTACGCCGTGTATTTCCAGGGTGGCCTGACGTGGTATCACGCAAAGCTCGGCATTCTCATGAGCCTGCAGAAGCTCGTGGATGCCGGTCTCGTTACACTTGATCAACTGGAGGAGAAATAAAGTATGTGGTTCTGGCTTTCCCTGATTGCCCTGCTGTGCTGGTCGGGCTCGGATCTGTTTTCGAAAATCGGCTGCCGCGACGCCGATGACAAGCTCGCGCACCTGAAGATGGTCATCGCCGTCGGCGTCGTCATGGGTCTGCACGCGGCGTATGAGATCTTCATCGGCGGCGTGAGCATCTCGTGGCACGTCATCTGGACGTACCTGCCCGTGTCGCTGCTGTACATCTTGTCGATGGCGCTCGGCTACATCGGTCTGCGCTACATCGAGCTGTCCATCTCGTCGCCGATCTGCAATGCCTCCGGCGCGGTGGTGGCGGTGCTGTATCTGTGCTTCGGCGGGCTGGACGAGGATCTGACCGGCGGGATGCGCATCATGGCGCTGGCTGCCGTGGCACTCGTGTGTCTGGGCGTGATCGGACTGGGCATCGTCGAGTCGCGCGAGGATGACGAGCTGCGCCGCGCACGGCAGGCCGCCTCGAACTACCGCTACGCCAAGAGCTGGCTCGCGCTCGCGCTGCCGGTGGCTTACTGCCTGCTCGACGCCGCCGGTACGTTTGCCGACAGCCTCGTGCTGCGAAGCCTCGACCCGGACTCGGCCAACTGCGCGTATGAGCTGACGTTCCTGTTTGCGGCAGTGGTGTCGTTCGTATACGTCAAGCTCATCCGGCACGACCGCTTCCAGACCAAGCGCGAGGCGCCGAAATATATCGGTGCGCTCTTTGAGACGGCCGGTCAGTTCGCGTACATCTACGCCATTGCGGATGAGGATCACGTCATGTACGCCGCGCCCATCATCGCGGCCTACTGCGCGGCGTCCGTGCTCTGGAGCCGCATCTTCCTGCGCGAGAAGCTCTCGTGGCGGCACTATCTGATGCTGGTGCTGATCGTCGCGGGCATCGTGCTGCTCGGCATCCTCGATATCTGAATGCAATCTTTGCGCACAGAATCCTCAGCCGTCCATGCGGCCGCTCCACTCCGGAGCGGCCGCGCAGAGCCCTGACACGTCAGGGCTCTGCGCATAAGGCCAGATTCGAGGCGGGCCTTGCCCCCTCGAGCTCCCCCGCCGCTCTATCCGCGCCCCTCGCGGCGCAGATCTTCAATCATCCAAGCGGCCGCTCCACTCCGGAGCGGCCGCTTTTTTGTCAATCGCGTAACGCTTGCAATTGTACGCAGGTGTCTGCTATAATGAATAAACATCTGCGTGGAGGGCGCAGTATTTTGGTGAAATCTGAAGGATCAGGAGGGGTTTTGTGGATACAGATATCAAATCCAAGCGCGGTGGCTGGGGCAGCAACTTCGGCTTCCTTATGGCCTCGATCGGCTCGGCCGTCGGCCTCGGAAACATTTGGGGGTTCCCGTATAAGATGGGCAAGAGCGGCGGCGCCGTGTTCCTGCTGTTTTACCTGGTGCTCGTCGTGCTCGTGGGCGTGACGGTCATGCTCGGTGAGCTCGCGCTCGGCCGCCGCAGCGGCAAGAGCGGTGTGAGCACCTATCGCGCGCTGTCGAAAAAGTACACCTGGCTCGGCTATGCCGGCGTGCTGTGCGGCTTTTGCATCATGTGCTTCTACTTCGTGCTCGGCGGCATCGTGCTGCGCTATGCGGTGGGCTACTTCCTCTCGCTCTTCGGCGGGAGCACGTTTGCATGGTCCGGTCAGGGCACGGACTTCTTCGGCTATTTTCTCACGGATACCAAGAGCATGATCCTGTTTTTTGTGCTCTACATCCTGCTCAACATCATCGTCGTGTCCGGCGGCGTGCACGGCGGCATCGAAAAGTTCTGCAACATCGGTATGCCGGCGCTGTTTTGCCTGCTCGTGTTCATCATTGCCTACATTGCCTGCCAGCCCGGCGCTGCCGAGGGCTACAAGTTCATGTTCCGCCCCGACTTCTCCGTGTTCAGTGACCCGAATGTCGGCTTTGGCCGCGTGCTGAAAAACGCCGCCGGGCAGATGTTCTTCTCCCTGTCGATCGGTCTGGGCGTCATGATTACCTACGGCTCTTACCTCGGCAAGCAGGAGCACCTGCAGCGCAACGCCTTCATCGTCTGCGGCGCGGACACGCTCATCGCGCTCATGGCCGGCATGGCCGTCATGCCCGCCTGCTCCGCCTTCGGCGTGGAGTACGGCGCCGGCCCCGGATTGCTGTTCGCCTCGATGCAGACCGTGTTCTCCCACATGGGCAGCGTCGGCAACCTCATCGGCTTCCTGTTTTACCTGCTCGTGCTGATCGCGGCGCTCACGTCGTCGATCTCCATGCTCGAGCTGTGCACGGCCTACGCCGTGGACAAGCAGATTGAAAAGGGGCTCACGCCCAAGCGCGCCAAGCACACGTCCGAGGTCGCGGCGCTCGTGTTCATCGCGGGTTCGCTCGTCGCGCTCGACGGTCTGGGTGCGGGCGTTGCCGGCGGCGCCGCCGTCGAGACGCCGGCTACCCTGCTCGGCCTGAGCGTGCGCGGCTGGAACGACTGCTGGCTCGACCTGTACGACATGGTCGCCGAGGGCATCCTCATGCCGCTCGGTGCGCTCGTGATGACGATCCTCATCGGCTGGGTGCTCAAGCCCGAGGTCGTGCAGCTCGAATGCGAGCAGAGCGGCGTGAAATACCGCGCGGCGGGCTATTTCAAGGTCTGCTTCAAGTTCATCGTGCCCGTGCTGCTGGCGTTCATCCTCTTCTGCCAGCTCACCGACTTCTTCGGTCTGAACATCCCCGGCCTGAGCTGAACCCCGCATCACAAAAAGTTCCGTCAGCGTCTGCCCCAACGGGCGGGCGCTGACATTTTTATAACCTTTGTTGAAAAAGCGAAAACGCTCTGTTATACTGGGCTCCACTGCCATTTTTCGTCCGAAAGGAGCGCTGCGCCATGCGCAAAACGGCTGCCTACGCCTTCCATCACTCGATCCCGATCCTGATCGGCTTCTTCCCCGTCGGCATCGCCTACGGGCTGCTCATGCAGCAGGCGGGCTACAACTTCCTGTGGTCGGGCGCGTGCAGCCTGTTCGTTCTGGCGGGCTCGCTGCAGTTTCTCATGGTCACGTTTTTTGCCGGCGGCGTGTCGCTGGCCACGGTGGCCGTGCTGGCGCTGCTGCTCAACAGCCGGCACATTTTCTACGGTCTGTCGTTCATCGACAAATTCCGCTCCTTCGGCCCGTGGCGCTGGTTTCTGATCTATTCGCTGTGCGACGAGAACTATTCGCTGCACTGCTCGCACGATTTCGGCCCCGACGTCAATGAGAAATGGGCCTATGTGCTCACGGCCGCGCTCGTGACGTTTTACTGGGTGGCGCTGTCCATGCTCGGCGGGCTCGTCGGCTCGCTCATCCCATTTGACGCCACGGGCATCGACTTTGCGCTCACGGCGCTGTTCACGGTCATCGTGGTCGATCAGCCGCGCGGCGCGCGCACGCGCATCCCCGCCGTGGTCGCGGCCGTGTCGAGCATCGGCGCGCTGCTGCTGCTCGGGCCGGACAAGTTCCTGCTGCCATCCCTGCTCGTGACGGTCGCGGCGCTCACGCTGCTGCGCCCGGTGCTCGCGCCGAAGTATGCCGAAGGAGGTGCGCAGGCATGACCCTCTCCGTCGGACAGAGCATCGCCATCATTGCGGTCTGCGCCGCGTGCACGTTTTTGGAGCGCTGGCTGCCGTGGCTGCTGTTTGGCCGCCGCGCCGTGCCGAAGGTCGTAGAGTACCTCGGCAAAATTCTGCCCATGGCCGTCATGGTCTCGCTGCTGGTCTACTGCCTGCGCGGGATGCAGTTCACATCGGCCGTGGCGTGGGTGCCGCAGGTCATCGCCGTCGGCGTGACGGCGGGGCTGCACTGGTGGCGGCGCAGCACGCTGCTGAGCATCGCCGCCGGCACCGTGTGCTACATGCTGCTCGTGCAGCTCGTCTTTTGATGCCAAACCGGGCGTCCCAGTCGGGACGCCCGGTTTTTTGTTGCACTTGGCCTGCATATCCGTTATAATATAAGGTCTTATCAGAATCTTCTCCTGCAGCGAGGTCTGCCTATGAAACACGACAAGAAAAAACAATGGCTCTCGATCGGCCTGCTGACGCTCGGCGCGGCGGCGCTGGCGATCTTTGCCGCCGCCACGCTCGACGCGGGCGACGTGCGCGCCTCGCTCGCGGCGCTGATGCCGGGCTGGACGGCTGCGATCGTCGGGTGCATGCTGCTGTACTACCTGTGCGACGCGCTCAAGTACCGGCTCATCACGCGCGCATTCGGCTGCGCGCAGCCGCTGGGCGACAGCATCGACGTGTCGATGATCGGCTTTTTCTACTCGGCCGTGACGCCCGCAGCCGCCGGCGGCCAGCCGTTTCAGGTGCTGCATATGCACCGCCGCGGCATCCCGACCGGCACGGCTACGTCCGTCATCTGCACGGTCTACAGCCTGTGGAACATCGCGCTCGTGTCGCTCGGCATCGTGGGCATGTGCCTGTGCGGCGGCAAGCTCGCGGCGCAGAGCGCTGCATGGATCCCCGTGCTGGCGCTGGGTCTGTTCGTGCACGCGGGGCTGCTGTCGCTCGTGCTGCTCTCGGCCATTTTTCCGAAGCCGATGTCCGCGTTCGGCACGGCGTGCATCCGCTGGCTGTACCGGCGCCGCCCGTTTGTGCGCCGGGGCGCAGACCCCGCGGCGGCCGCCGAAAAGTGGTGCAGCTTCGTCGCAGAATACCATGACGCGTTCGCCGCCGGCATCCGCCACCGCGGCAAGCTCGCCGGGGCGCTCGCGCTCGCGCTGCTGCAGTGCACGGCGTACATGTCGGTCGCCTACTGCACGTACCGCGGCTTCGGGCTGCGCGGCGTGCCGTTCTGGCAGGTCACGGGCACGCAGGTGCTGCTGTACATCGGGGCGAGCTGCTTTCCCATGCCGGGCGCGTCCGGCGCGAGCGAGGGCACGTTCTACCTCGCCTTTTCGCCGCTGTTCGGCGACTATCTGACGACCGCCATGCTCATCTGGCGGCTGGCGTCGTACTATCTCACGATCGTGCTGGGCTACATCGCCGTCGTGGCCGAGCGCGTAACGCTGCGCCGCGCGGAAACGTGAAGGCGCAAGCGGCAGGCCGGAGGAACTTCCTCCGGCCTGCCGTTTTTATGTTTTCGTCTCGGTGTGTCCGCGCAGCCTGCGGAAGGTATATACCCAGTTGCAGCTGCGGCACGCCTCGGCATACGTTTTGCCTGTGGCAAGGTAGCACAGAGGCTTGACGGTCGCCACCGTTTTCGTCACAGCAAAGCACGCGGCAAACACCAGCAGTGTCACGCCAACCGTGCCGCCAAACGAACGCGGCGACACGCCGACGGAATAGAGCATGCTCAGAAAGATGTTGTGCATGAGGTAGATCGCCATCGACAGCGACACAACAGAGCCCAACGCAGCCCTGACCCATGCGCGCGGCGGCCGGTTGCACGTCTGCTTGCACAGCAGGAAAATACACGCGGCCAGCACGATCTCAAACCCGGAGCTCTGATTCTGGAAGTTCTGATTGAATTCCCCCGTGCGTACCGTAAGCAGCCACGTTCCGACCGAAATCACTGCAAGCGTCCCCGCCGCGCCGAGCGCAAGCAGCCAATTGGGGATCTCTTTTTCGTAGCTGCCGAGCAGGTAACCGAGCACAAACGTGGCCATGTGCCCGCCGAAGATCTTGAGCTTATCGAAAATGTCCAGATCGACATACTGCGCTGCGCCGTCCGGCAGCACCGTCATCAGGATCGTATGCGCCGACACGGCCGCTATCAGCACGAACAGATACACCCGCCCGGACTTGCCGAGCGCCTGAATGCCGCCGTAGAGGATCGGCGAGAGCGCATAGAGCGCAATGAGCGTGTATAGGTACCAGAAGTGTACCATGGCCGGACCGTGCAGCGCTGCGACGAGCCGCGCCCAGATGGCGCCGGGCGTGAGCGTGTGCCCCGGAAGCGCCTGCCACAGCACGGCCACGACCGTCCAGCCTGCGAGCGGCACGACCAGCCGCGGCAGCCGGTGGTGCAGCAGGACGGAAATGTCGGCCGTTTTCCGGCTCGTCATGAGCAGATAGCCCGACATCATGAAAAACAGCGGCACCGCCGTAAAAGCGAGCGACGTGCATACGTTGAGCAGGTGCCAGTCCGTGTTGACGCCGGCGCGCAGCGGGCCCGCCGCCGTATGCATGAAAATGACGCACAGCGCGGCGAAAATGCGCAGGCCGTCAAAGTAATCCACGTGCGGTCGTTCGTTCAAAACAGTTCCCTCCCGGCCGCGCGGGAAGCGCGGCTTGCGTTGTGTACGAAAAAAAGGTTTTCCGTCATGGTAAAGGTCGGAGCGAACGATATGCAGTCCGCTCCGACGTGGTGCCGGCGGCGGGGCTCGAACCCGCACGGTGCTGCCACCGAGGGATTTTAAGTCCCTTGCGTCTGCCTGTTTCGCCACGCCGGCACGCCCGCCATATCGTACCACCGGCGGCACATCCCTGTCAAGGGCAGGAAGCGCGGCGCGCGGCGGCGAAAAATCGCCCCCGGCGGCGGCAGATAACCAACACGCGCCTCTTGCATCTGCACGGATATTTTGATAAAATAATAAATTATTGTATTATTATAATCGATCGTTTTGGATTTGAGGCACACAGCGCATATGAAATACCGCAACTGGAAAATTCCATATACCGCGCCGCAGCCGCCGGAGGCGCTGCTGCGCGCGGGCTATTCCCCGCTGCTGGCGGTGCTGCTGGCGCTGCGCGGCTATGACGACGCCGGGCAGGCGCGCACCTTTCTCAGCGGCGGCGACCAGAGCGTGTTCGACCCCATGCTCCTGCAGGACATGGACAAGGCCGTCGCGCGCATCCGTGCCGCCATCGAGCGGCGGGAGCACGTGGCCGTCTTCGGCGACTACGACGTCGACGGCATCACGTCCACGTGCGTGCTCACGGACTATCTGCGCCGCCGCGGCGTGCCCGTGCACCCGTACATCCCCGACCGCATCGAGGAAGGCTACGGCCTGAACATGGACGCGATCACGAGCCTTCAGCGCGCCGACGACATCACGCTCATCATCACCGTCGACTGCGGCATCACCGCCATCGACGAGACGAACTACGCCCTGCAGCGCGGCATCGACATGGTCATCACCGACCACCACGAGTGCAGCGGGCAGGCGATCCCGAACGCCGTGGCCGTCGTCGACCCGAAGCGCCCCGGCTCGCAGTATCCGAACAGCGGGCTTGCGGGCGTGGGCGTGGCGTTCAAGCTGCTGTGCGCGCTCGAGGGCGACAGCGCGCAGGTGCTGCGCGACTACGGCGACCTCGTCGCCATCGGCACGGTGGCCGACGTCATGCCCCTCACGGGCGAAAACCGCTACCTCGTGGCGCAGGGTCTGGCGCAGATCAACACCAACCCGCGCCCCGGCATCCGTGCGCTGCTGCACGAGTGCGGCGCGGAGGGACGGCCTGTCACGGCCACGACCATCGGCTTCACGCTCGCGCCGCGCATCAACGCGGCCGGCCGCCTCGGAAAAACGGCCATCGCCGCGCTGCTGCTGCTGACCGGTGACAGCACCGACGCCGACCGCTACGCCGCCGGCCTCTGCCAGCTCAACCGTGAGCGGCAGGAGCTCGAGCAGCAGATCTGGGAGGAGGCCTCGGCCATCGCGTGCCGCTATCCGCCGCGCGCGCCGCTCGTGCTCGCAAGCGACACGTGGCATCAGGGCGTGATCGGCATCGCCGCCTCGCGCCTGAGTGAGGAGTTTCATCTGCCGACGATCATGATCTGCTGCGACGGCGAGCGCGGCAAGGGCTCGTGCCGCAGCTTCGGCGGCTTCAACCTGTATAACGCCCTGAGCGCCTGCTCGGAGTATCTCGAGGGCTTCGGCGGCCACGCGCTGGCGGCCGGGCTGACCATCCGGCGGGAAAACATCGACCGCTTCCGCCGCGCGCTCGGCGAGTATTACCGGCAGAACCCGGCCGACGACCTGCCGGAGCTCACGTGCGACCTGCGCGTGGACGATCCGCACCTGCTGACCATGGCGTGCATCGAGTCGCTCGACGCGCTCGAGCCGTGCGGCAACGGCAACCCCAAGCCCCTGCTGTGCATCACGGGCGCGCGGCTCGTCAACGCCGTGCCCATCGGCGGCGGCCGCCATCTGCGGCTGCACTTTGCCAAGGGCGGGTATAATTATGCCGGCATCTTCTTCTCCTGCACCCCGGCGGAGCTCGGCGTGCGCATCGGCCAGTGGGCGGATGTGGCCTTCACGCCGCAGATCAACGAATTCCGCGGCCGCCGCAGCGTGCAGCTGCTTGTGACCGATGTGCGCCCGAGCGACCCGCTGCCGCTGTGCAGCGCGCTGCTCAAAAACCAGTGCGTGCCCGCGTGGGACACGGTGGATCTGTACCCCCTGCGGGCGGATTTCGCCGTGGCTTGGCGCTGGCTGAAGGCTCCGATGGTCTTTTCCCTTTCGGAGCTGCCGGAGCGCGCGCCCATGCGCCCGGAAAAATTCTGCGTGTGCCTGCGCGTCATGGCCGAGATGGGACTCGCCACCGTCGACTTTGACGGGGAGATGCTGCGCCTACGCCCGCTGCCGACCAGCGGCAAGGTGGATCTCGGCGCGTCGAAGCTGCTGCAGGCGCTGCGCGACCGCCGGCAGAAGCTGCTATGAAACATTTTCAGGAAATTCCCATTCCTTTTCGGAAAGGAGCAACCCCCATGTCTGAAGCGACCCGCGCCGAAAACGCGGCCCCGGTGCCCTACGACCTAGAGGCGCACTATCAGGAGCTGGAACAGAAGATCACCTCCGCCGGCATCCCGGCGGATCTCGGCCGCGTGCGCGCGGCCTTTGAGTGCGCCGACCGCGCGCATTCGGGGCAAAAGCGCCGCGACGGCTCACCCTACGTGTCGCACTGCATCGCCGCCGCCATCATCACGGCGGAGATGGGGCTCGACGAGGACTCCATCATCTCGGCGCTGCTGCACGACACGATCGAGGATACCTCGCTCACGCATGACGACATCGCGCGCAGCTTCGGCAGCTCGGTGGCCGACATCGTCGAGGGCGTCACCAAGCTCACGCGCGTGCAGTACACGAGCGTTGAGGAGCAGCAGATGGAGAACATGCGCAAGATGCTGCTGGCCATGGCCAAGGACATCCGCGTCATCCTCATCAAGATGGCCGACCGTCTGCACAACATGCGCACGATGGCCTATCAGAGCGAGGAGAAGCAGCGCATCAAATCCCTCGAGACGATGGAGATCTACGCCCCCATCGCGCACCGCCTCGGCATGCAGAAGATCAAGTGGGAGCTCGAAGACCTCTCGCTGCTCTACCTCGATCCCGAGGGCTACCGCGCCATCACGGACGCGCTCGAGGCGCGCATGCCGACGCTGGAAAAATTCATGGACGAGATGCGCACGCAGATCCGCGAGCGGCTGGAGCTCGACGGCGTGCACGCCACCATCTCGAGCCGCATCAAGCACATCTACAGCATCTACCGCAAGATGTACGCGCAGAAGCTCGACATCAACGGTATTTTTGACCTGTGCGCGTTTCGCGTGATCGTGGACACGATCCCCGACTGCTACAACGTGCTCGGCATCATCCACGATATGTACAAGCCGCTGCCCGGCCGCTTCAAGGACTATATCAGCACGCCGAAGCCGAACATGTACCAGAGCGTGCACACGACGGTCATCGGCTCGGAGGGCATCCCGTTCGAGGTGCAGATCCGCACGTGGGAGATGCACATGACGGCGGAATACGGCGTCGCGGCGCACTGGAAATACAAGACCGGCAGCGGCGAGGGCACCAAGGCCGGCGACGAGGAAAAGTTCGCCTGGATCCGCCGCCTGCTCGAGACGCAGCAGGAGTCCGACGCGCAGGACTTTTTCCACAACCTGAAGGTGGACATGTTCGCCGACGAGGTGTTCGTGTTCTCGCCGAAGGGCGACGTGATCAACCTGCCCGCCGGCGCGACGCCGATCGACTTTGCCTACAGCATCCACTCCGCGATCGGCAACAGCATGGTCGGCGCGACGGTCAACGGCCGCATCGTGAACTTCGACTACGTGCTGCAAAACGGCGACATCGTCGACATCCGCACGTCGAAAAACGCGCCCGGTCCGAGCCGCGACTGGCTCAATCTCGCCAAGAGCGGCGCCGCGCGCACGAAGATCAAGCAGTGGTTCAAAAAAGAGCGCCGCGAGGAGAACATCGTCCACGGCAAGGAGCAGTTTGAGCGCGAGCTGCGCGCCAACGGCATTGCCCCGGCCGACATCATGGGCGACGAGATCCTGCCGCTGATCCTCAAGCGGCTGGCCTTCACCTCGCTCGACGATCTGTACGCCGCCATCGGCTACGGCGGCGTGACCGCCACGCGCACCGTCAACCGCATCCGCGACGAGATCCTGCGCAGCCAGAAGGCCAACCAGAAAAACGCCATCGACCGCATCAACGAGGCGGCCGAGCGCCGCAGCAAGCGACCGCGCCACGCCGTGCACGGCATCCTCGTCGAGGGGCTCGATAACTGCCTCATCAAATTCTCCCGCTGCTGCACGCCGGTACCCGGCGACAGCATCATCGGCTTCATCACGCGCGGCGCGGGCGTGTCCATCCACCGCACGGACTGTGAAAACTACCTCGCCAGCCGCGACAATCCGGAGACCGCCGGCCGCTGGATCCGCGTGAGCTGGGCGGAGAACACCACCGATTCCTACGGCACGACGCTCACGCTGCTCAGCGCACAGCGCTCGGGTCTCGTGATGGACGTGGCCACCGCACTCAACACGCTCAACGCCAAGGTGCGCACGCTCACCGCGCGCGACGTGGACAGCGGCCGCTCGACCATCACGATCACGGCCGAGGTGCACGATCTGGCCGAGCTGCGCACGATCATCAGCCGCCTGAGCGCCGTCCGCGGCGTCATCCGCATCTCGCGCAGCGGCGCGTCCGACATCGCGAAGGCCACCGCAAACACGGCGGAGCTGCAGGCCGAGCACGCCAAAAACGCAGGGAAACCCAAACAGGAGGGCAAAGCATGAGAGCTGTCATCACCCGTGTGAACGAAGCGTCCGTCACGATCGGCGGACAGGAGACCGCGCGCATCGGCAAGGGGTTTCTCGTCCTGCTGGGCGTGCACGTGTCCGACACCGAGGCCGAAGCCGACCGCATCGTCGACCGCATCTGCGGCCTGCGCGTGTTTGAAGATGCCAATGGCAAAATGAACGTCAATCCCACCGATGCGGGCGCAGAGCTGCTCATCGTGAGCCAGTTCACGCTCTTTGCCGACTGCCGCTCCCGCCGCCCCGGCTTCACGGCCGCCGCCCGGCCGGAGACCGCCGTGCCGCTCTATGAGCGCGTGATCGCCGGCTGTCGGGCCCGCGGCTTCACGGTGCGCACGGGCGAGTTCGGCGCGGACATGCAAGTCGCGTCCGTCAACGACGGCCCCGTTACCATCCTGCTCGATACCGATCAATTATAAAGGAGGCTACCCCATGCTCATCAAATGTCTGCCCGTCGGGCACCTCATGACCAACTGCTACATCGTCACCGACGAGACCACGCTCGAGTGCGCCGTCATCGACCCGGGCGACGAGTCCAACACCATCCTCTACTATCTGGAGGACAACCACCTCACCTGCCGCGCCATCCTGCTCACGCACGGTCACTATGACCACACCGGCGCCGTCTACGCCGTGCACGAGGAGACCGGCGCGCCCGTGTACATGAACGCGCTCGACGCGGGCACGGCCGTCGCGTTCGACAGCTACTCGTTCGTCCCGCCCGAGGGCACGATCTTTTATAAGGAGGGCGACGAGGTCAAGGTCGGCAATCTGACCTTCCGCGTCATGGAGACACCCGGCCACACCCCCGGCGGCGTGACGCTCATCTGCGGCGATGCGCTCTTCACCGGCGACACGCTCTTTGCCGGCTCCTGCGGTCGCACGGATTTTGAGGGCGGCAGCATGGAGGTCGAGCTGCAGTCGCTGGCGAAGATCGCGGCGCTGCCCGGCGATTACGAGGTCTACCCCGGCCACATGGACTGCTCCACGCTCGAGACCGAGCGCCGCTTCAACCCCTACCTGACCGCGCTGCAGCACCGCGGACAGTAAAACTGCACAAACACGACCGGCAGAAGTTCGCTTCTGCCGGTTTTTTGCGCGCGCAAAGGTTCTTTGCGTGACAAATCGCGCCCGCGCATGATATGCTTTGGGCGAGGTGAACACCATGTGCGACATTGGAGCCAACATCCGCCGCGCCCGCGTGCGCCGGAAGCTGACGCAGGACGATCTGGCGCAGACCGTGCACACGACGCGGCAGACCATATCGAATTACGAGACCGGCCGCTCCCACCCGGACGTCGAGACGCTGCAGCGGCTCGCGGACGCGCTCGGTGTCGAGCTCACGGAGTTGCTGGACGAGACGCCGCCCGCCGATGCCCGCCGGGCGGCACTGCGCAGGCTGTGCATCACGGGGGCCGTCACGCTCGTGCTGACCGGGCTGTGGGTATACCTGCACGCGATCTGTCTCCGGCAGTACCAGCGCGGGGGCATGGCGCCGTTGACAGCCATGCTCATAACCGAGCCGCTGCTGCTGTGCGCGCTGGCGTGGACGCTGCTGCAGGCGCTGCACATGGTCACACGTCTGCGGCCGCGGCGCTGTGCGCCCTGGGTGCACCCGCTCGTCCGGGTGCTGTTCGGCCTGTGTCTGGCAATTCTGGCCGCCAGCGTTGTTCTGCCCGCGGCCGGTGTGATGCTGTCGCGGCTGTATGGTGCCCGCAGCACCACGGCAGCGCTGTTTTTTCTCCTCGGCGCGCTGCTCTGGCTGACGCAGCCGGACACCGGACAGTAAAACTGCACAAAGGCAGCCGGCAGAAGTTCGCTTCTGCCGGTTTTTTGCCGTTTTCGGCGCAAAAATGCCATGCAGCCTTGCATTTCACAGACAGGCGTGGTATATTGTTCTCACTCGAAAAACATATGTCCGCTTATCGCGGGCAATTTTCATCGGATCTAAAGTGAGGGAACATCATGAACATCGGACTTCTTGGTTTTGGCGTTGTCGGCAGGGGCGTTTACGATATGCTCGCCGACCGGGACGATATCCGCGCAGCGTGGGTGCTGTGCCGGCGCGATCTCGGCGAGCTGACCGCCCGAACCACGTATGATATCCAGGACATTCTCAGCGACCCCGCGGTGGACACCGTCGTGGAGGTCATGGGCGGTCTGCACCCGGCATATGAGTACGTGGCGGCCGCGCTGCGCGCCGGAAAGAATGTGGTGTCCTCGAACAAATACCTCATGTGCCGCTACTATGACGAGCTCAACGCGCTCGCCAAGGAGCACGGTGCGGCGCTGCGGTGCACGGCGGCGGTCGGCGGCGGCATCCCGTGGCTGACAAACCTCGAAAAGGCCGCGCGCGCCAACCACATCTCCCGCGTCTGGGGCATCCTCAACGGCACGACCAACTACATCATGGACGCGATGCACAGCAGCGACGTGGACTTTGCCGACGTGCTCGCGCAGGCGCAGACGCTCGGCTATGCCGAGGCCGACCCCTCGGCCGACATCGACGGGCTGGACATCCAGCGCAAGCTGATCCTGTCCGCAAACGTCGCCTTCGGCGTGTCGCTGCGCGAGGCGGACGTGCTGGTGTCCGGCATCCGCAACGTGCGCAAGGCGGACATCGCGCGCTTTCAGGCGCACGGCTGCACGTGCAAGCTGATCGCGACGGCGGAGCAGGCCGGCGGCAGCATCCGCGCCTACGTAGAACCGACGCTGCTGGGCCGCGACGCGCTCGAGGCGGCCGTGCCCGCGAACTTCAACCTCATCAGCATGGACGGGGACCGCATGGGCGTGCAGAGCTTCTTCGGTCAGGGCGCGGGGCGCTACCCCACGGCCTACAACGTCGTGCAGGATCTGGTGGACATCACGCGCGGCGTGCACGCGTTTTACACCGATTCGTTCGTCCCAGCCGTGCCGGACAATTCCGGCGTACAGCACCGCTACTACGTGCGCACGCGCGCCGCGCTGCCGGAGCTGGCCGCCCTCTCCGAGCGCGACTGGGACAGCGCCGCCATCACGCAGCCCGTGCCCGTGAGCCGGATGCATGCGCTCATGGCGCTGGCGCTGGCGCAGGACAGCGAGAGCTTCTTTGCCGCGCTGCAGTAAGGAGGGCCCCATGCTGAAGGTTGCAAAATTCGGCGGCTCGTCGATGGCGGACGCCAAACAGTTTGAAAAAGTGCGCGACATCGTGCGCGCCGACCCCGCACGGAAGGTGATCGTCGTGTCCGCTGCCGGCAAGCGCAGCGCGGACGACCACAAGCTCACAGACCTCCTGTACCTGTGCTACGCGCACCTGCAGTACGGCGTGAGCTGCGACGCCATCTTCCAGATGATCGCCGATCGCTACATCGCCATCCGCGACGAGTGCGGCCTGAACGTGGACATCGAGGCCGAGCTCGCCGTGCTGCGCCAGCAGATGCGCGCCGGCATCTCGGAGGAGGAGCTCGTGTCGCGCGGCGAATATTTCTCCGCCCTGCTCATGGCGGACTACCTCGGCTACTCGTTTCTCGACGCGGAGCTGTGGGTGCGCTTCCGCTTTGACGGCACGATCGACAAGGAGGCGTCCTACGCCGCGCTGCAGCGGCTGGCCGAGGGGCGCAGCGTCGTCATCCCCGGCTTTTACGGCGTGACGCCCGACGGCAAGATCCGCACCTTCTCCCGCGGCGGCAGCGACATCACCGGCGCGCTCGCGGCGGCGGCGCTCAATGCCGACGTGTACGAAAACTGGACGGACGTGTCCGGCATCCTCATGGCAGACCCGCGCATCGTGCCCGACCCGCTGCCGATCGAGCGCATCACGTATAACGAACTGCGCGAGCTGAGCTTCGTCGGCGCGCAGGTGCTGCACGAGGGGACGGTGTTCCCCGTGCGCGAGAAAAACATCCCGCTCAACATCCGCAACACCAACGACCCCGACCACCCCGGCACGCTCATCATGGAGTCGTTTGACGACGTGGACGACGGGCGGCTCATCACCGGCATCGCGGGCAAGAAAAACTACTCCATCGTCACCATTGCCAAGACCGGTATGTCCTCGAGCGTGGGCGCGTTCCGGCAGGTGTTCGAGGTGTTCGAGCGCAACGGCGTGAGCATCGAGTATGCCCCCAGCGGCATCGACTGCCTGTCGCTGGTCGTGCCGAGCGAGAAGATCGCCCCGTGCCTGTATTCCGTGCTCGGCGAGCTGGAAAAGCAGCTCAAGCCGGATCACCTGCACGTGACGGAGAACATCTCCATCGTCGCGGCCGTCGGCCGGAAGATGGTGTTCCGCCCCGGCACGTCGGGCCGCATCTTCGCCGCCCTCGGCGAGCACGGCATCAACATCCGCATGATCTCGCAGGGGCCGGACGAGCTCAACATCATCGTCGGCGTGGACACGAAGGATTTTGCCCCCGCCATTCAGGTCCTGTACAACAGCTTTGTGAAGTAAGAAAGGAAGTCCAGATATGAAGCAGTATCGTGTTGCCATCCTCGGCGCAAGCGGCGCCGTGGGTCAGGAAATGATGAAGATCCTCGCCGAGCGCAGCTTCCCCGTCGGGGAGCTGCACCTGCTCGCGAGCGCCCGCTCGGCCGGCAAGGTCGTGTCGTGGCAGGGGCGGGACATCGTCGTCGAGGAGGCGACGGACGCCGCCTTCGCCGGCATGGACATCGTCCTCGGCGCGGCGGAAAACGACATCGCCGAGCGCTTTGCCCCCGCGATCGTGCGCTCCGGCGCCGCGTTCGTGGATAACTCCTCGGCCTTCCGTCTCGACCCGAACGTGCCGCTCGTCGTGCCGGAGATCAACCCCGGCGACGTGAAGCTGCACCACGGCATCATCGCAAACCCCAACTGCTCGACCACCATCACGCTCACGGCCATCAACGCGCTGCGCAAGCTCTCGCCCATCCACAGCATGGTCGTCTCGACATATCAGGCCGTGTCCGGCGCGGGCGCCGGCGGCCCGATCGAGCTGCAAAACGAGATCGACGCCCTGCGCGACGGCAAGGCCTACGCGCCGAAGGTGTTCGCGCACCAGATCGCCTACAACGTCATCCCGCAGATCGGCGGCGAGCAGTGCGACGGCTACACCTCCGAGGAGATGAAGCTCCAGAACGAGGGCCGCAAGATCCTGCATCTGCCGGACATGAACGTGGCGTGCACCTGTGTGCGCGTGCCCGTCGTGCGCAGCCACTCCATCTCCGCCGCCGTGCACTTCGCGCACCACATCTCCGTGGACGAGGCGCGCGCGGCCATCGCCGCCGCCCCCGGCTGCCGCCTTGTGGACGATCTTGACGCGCTGCAGTACCCCATGCCGCTCGACACGTCGGATCAGGATCTCGTGTTCGTCGGCCGCATCCGTCCCGACCTGACCGATCCCAACGGTCTGTGTCTCTGGTGCTGCGGCGACCAGGTGCGCAAGGGCGCAGCCACCAACTGCGTGCAGATCGCAGAGCTGCTGATCCAGAACGGCTGAAAAGCAAAAACGCCGCAAAATGGCCGGTGTTCGTAAGGCAGCGAACAGCCGCAGCAGTTTGCACTGCTGTGGCTGTTCTTGTAGTTTATCCGGCCATATGATACGATGGAGCCGAATTCACCTGCAAATCGGAATTTATCGAACAGATAACGAGGGCGCACTTCTATGCACCGTTCGGTGTAGTGCATTACGCGCGGAACTTGGCTCTCCCTTTGGGAGAGCCAAGGGGGCCGCTGCAACTGTGCCGTATGTCATAATAGCATAAAGAAACGGAGCGCATCCGCACGGATGCGCTCCGTTAACTGTCTTACGAACGCCCCGCTAAGCTTCCGCGGCGTTTTTGGTTATCCCTTGAGCAGCTGCTCGTATTCCTCCTGCGGGCGCAGGCGGCCGACGGCCGAAAACGACACGCGCGCAAAGTCCAGCGTCTCGCGCGCGAGACCGAGGATGTCCTCACAGGTGACAGCGTCGTAGCGCGCGAGCACCTCGTCCGCCGAGAGCACCCGGCCGAGGTAGAGCTCGGAGTAGCCGAGCTTATTCATGCGCGCGGCGGTGGATTCCTCCGCCATGAGCACGCTCGCGTGCACCTGTTCGCGCGCACGGTCAAGCTCCGACTGTGTGACGCCGTCGTTGCGGAAGCGGTCGAGCTCGTCGCGGATGAGCGCAAGGGCGCGCTGCTCCGTCTCGCGGCCGACGGCAGCGGAGACGGCAAACATACCGCAGTCGAGAAAGCCCGCCGTGTAGCTGTACACGGCGTAGCAGAGGCCGTTTTTCTCGCGCACGGTCTGAAACAGGCGCGAGGACATATTGCCGCCGAGAATGGACGAGAGCAGCGCCATGGTAAAGCGCGCCTCCGACCCCGTCGGCAGACCGGGAAAGCCGATGCTGATCTGGTTTTGCTCGATGGCCTTGCGCTTGAGCGTGAAGGCCGGGGTGTAGCTGCCGCGGCGCATCGTGAGATCCGGCCGCGCGGGCAGCCACGAAAAGTGCGCCGCCAGATGCGCAAGGTTCTCTTCCGTGAAGCTGCCGGACACGGCGACGACGATGCGCGGCGCGATGTAGTGCGCAAGCTGAAACGCGCGCAGCTGCGCCCCCGTCAGCCGCTCGATCGTGGCCGGACGGCCGAGCACCGGACGCCCGAGCGTGCCGGGAAAGGCCGCACCGATGAGCCGCTCCGTGACCAGATCCTCCGGCGTGTCGGCATACATATCCATTTCCTCGCGGATGACGCCGCGCTCGTTGGCCACGTCCGCCTCGGCAAAGTTCGAGGTGAAGAGCATCTCGGCCAGCAGGTCGCCCGCGCGGTCAAGGTGCTCGTCGAGCACGCGCGCATAGTAGCACGTGCCCTCGCGCGTGGTGTAGGCGTTTACCTGACCGCCGATGGCGTCCATGCGCTCTGCCAGCTCCGAGGCGGTGTGCTGCGCCGTCCCCTTGAAGAGCATATGCTCGATGAAGTGCGCGCTGCCGGCATTGCTCGGCGATTCGTAGCGCGAGCCGACGCCGATCCACACGCCGATGGCCGCCGAGCGCACGTGCGGCATGTGCTCGTAGACCATGCGCACGCCGTTCGGCAGCGTTCGTTTTTCGTACATAGTGTGCTGTGCCCCCTGAAAAAATGGGCGGAGTGTCTTGCACCCCGCCCACACAGTTGTGCTGATATCGAGATTACATGAGACCCTTCTCGCGCATCGCGTCCTTACGGGACAGGTCGATGCGGCCGCGGTCGTCAACGTTCATGACCTTGACCCAGGTCATGTCGCCGATCTTGAGCACATCCTCGACCTTCTCGGTGCGCTTGAACTCAAGATCCTTGATCTTGACGAGACCGTCCTTGCCCGGAGCCAGCTCGACCCATGCGCCGAACTCGCTGCGGATGTTGGAGACCTTGCCGTAGTACAGCTCACCGACCTCGGGCTCAAAGACGATGTTCTCGATGGTCTGGCGCGCGGCGCGGCAGGCCTCGATGTCCTCGGAGGCGATGAAGATGGAGCCGTCGTCCTCGATGTCGATCTTGCAACCGGTGTCGGCGCAGATCTTCTGGATGACCTTGCCGCCGGAGCCGATGACCTCGCGGATCTTGTCGGGGTTGATCTTCATCTGGATCATCTTCGGGGCGGAATCCGCCAGCTCCTTGCGCGGCTCGGCGATCGCCTTGAGCATGATCTCGTCGAGGATCTGGAAGCGGGCCTCGCGCGTCATGCGGAACGCCTCCTTGACGATCTCGTGCTTGAGGCCGTCGTTCTTCAGGTCCATCTGGATGGCGGTGATGCCCTGCTTCGTGCCGGCGACCTTGAAGTCCATCTCGCCGTGGAAGTCCTCAACGCCCTGAATGTCGATGAAGGTGGTGAAGTCGTCGCCGTCCTGGATCAGGCCGCAGGAGATGCCGGCGACCGGCGCCTTGATGGGCACGCCGGCGTCCATGAGCGCGAGCGTGGAGCCGCAGATGGAGCCCTGCGACGTCGAGCCGTTGGACGAGAGCACCTCGGACACCACGCGGATGGCGTACGGGAACTCCTCGACCGGCGGAATGACGCACTGCAGCGCCTTCTCAACAAGCGCGCCGTGGCCGTACTCGCGGCGGTTGGTGCTGCGGGCGGCGCGGGCGTCGCCGGTGGAGTACGGCGGCATATTGTAGTGGTGCATGAAGCGCTTTTCTTCCTCTTCCCAGATGGTGTCGAGCTTCTGCGCCATGGACAGCGTGGCAAGCGTGGCGATGGACAGCACCTGCGTCTGACCGCGGGTGAACAGGCCCGAGCCGTGCACGCGCGGGATCACGCCGACCTCGGCATCGAGCGGGCGGATCTCGTTCATCTTGCGGCCGTCAACGCGGTGACCGGCGAGCAGCCACTTCTTGACGATCTTCTTCTGCATCTTGTAGAGGATCTCGTCCATGAACTGCATCATGTCCGGATGCTCGTCAAGATACTTCTCCTGCACGGCGGCGATCCACTCGTTCACGCGCGCCTCGCGCACGTTCTTGTCGTCGGTATCCATGCAGTACTCCATGGCCTCCATCTCGTTGGCGCACAGGAGGTCGAACAGCTCCTCGTCAAAGGAGGCGTGCTCATACTCGAACTTCGGCTTGCCGATCTCGCTGACCATCTTGTCGATGAGGTCGAGCACGGGCTGCAGATGCTCATGCGCCTGCACGATGCCCTCGTACATGACGTCGTCCGGCACCTGATCGGCCTCGGACTCGATCATGACGATCTTCTTGTGGGTGGCGGCGATGGTGGTGGTCATGCGGTTGGTCTTGCGCTGTTCCTGCGTGGGGTTGAAGAGGTACTTCTCCCCGTCCCAGCCGAGGACGATGCCGGCGATGGGGCCGTTGAACGGCACGTCGGAAATGCTCACAGCGGCGCTCGCGCCGATCATGGCAGTGATCTCCGGGCTGCAGTCGCGGTCGACGGACAGCACCTCGCAGGCGATGATGACGTCGTTGCGCAGGTCGCTCGGGAAGAGCGGGCGCATCGGGCGGTCGATCAGGCGGCTGGCCAGCACGGCGGGCAGACTGGGCTTGCCCTCGCGGCGCATGAAGCTGCCGGGGATGCGGCCGACGGCGTAGAGCTTCTCATTGAAGTCCACAGACAGCGGGAAGTAATCCACACCGTCCTTCGGGCGGGCGGAAGCCGTGCAGGTGACGAGCACGGTCGTCTCGCCGTAGCTGACGAGGACGGCGGAGTTGCACAGCTCGGCGAGCTTGCCGGTCTCCATCACGAGGGGACGGCCTTCGTACTCGATCTCGTAGCGCTTGTAGTTGGGGAACTGCTTGTGCGTGGTGATGATCATGGTTCTGGTGCTCCTTTCTTTTGTCAGCGGAAACGCCAGAGCCAGCACTTGCATCCGCGTCCCATACGCGATGGGGCGCAGATTCAAATACTGGGCAGCGGCGCTCCCGAAAGATGAACATTCGGGCGCGGACGAAAAAAGCAGGGGGACAATATGAAATTATCCCCCTGCTTTCAAACGTTCATACCCTTCGGAAAAGCCGAACTTACTTGCGGATGTTCAGCTTTGCAATGATCGCACGATAACGCTCGATGTCCTTCTTGGCGAGGTAGTCGAGCAGACGGCGGCGCTTACCGACCATCTTGTACATGCCCAGACGGCTGTGCTTGTCGTTCGGGTGCACCTTCAGGTGCTCGGTGAGCTGACGGATGCGCTCGGTGAGGATGGCGATCTGGACCTCCGGCGAGCCGGTGTCGCCCTCGTGCGTCTTGTTGGCTTCGATGACTGCGGTCTTTTCGGTCTTGGTGATCATGGTGATACATTCCTTTCTTTATTTCGTATCCGCTGGCGCAGAACCGGGCGGAAAGGAACCGCTGCGAAGCGGCCAGACCCCGGATCCGGGCACATGGACTGTTTTACAATAACACATCGCGGCGCGCTTGTAAAGATTTATTTTGCGCCCTTGCCGTGCGCGGCCTTCATGCGGCGCTCATGGTCGAGGATGCGCTTGCGGATGCGCAGGCTCTTGGGCGTGACCTCGAGCAGCTCGTCGTCCGCGAGGAACTCCAGGCTCTGCTCCAGGCTCAGCTTGCGCGGCGGCACGAGGCGCAGCGCGTCGTCAGAGCCGGCGGCGCGGGTGTTCGTCAGCTGCTTTTTCTTGCAGACGTTGACGGTGATGTCCTCCTGCTTCGGCGACACACCGACGACCATGCCGGCATACACGGGCACGCCCGCGCCGATGAACAGCTGGCCGCGCTCCTGCGCGTTGTACAGGCCGTAGGTGATGCTCTCGCCGGTCTCGAACGAGACGAGCGAGCCGGTGTTGCGGCGGCTGAGGTCGCCCTTGTACGGGGCGTAGCTGTCAAAGACGGAGGCCATGATGCCCTCACCCTTTGTATCGGTCATGAACTCGTTGCGGTAGCCGAACAGGCCGCGCGCCGGCACGAGAAACTCCAGCCGCGTGCGCTTGCCGATGGGCTCCATCTGCTGCAGCTCACCCTTGCGGGCGCTGAGCTTTTCGATCACGGAGCCGACCGCATCGGTCGGGACATCCGCGACGAGGCGCTCGATGGGCTCGCACTTCTGGCCGTTGATCGTCTGATAGAGCACGCGCGGGGGCGAGACCTGGAACTCATAGCCTTCGCGGCGCATGGTCTCGATGAGGATGGACAGCGACATCTCGCCGCGGCCGGCGACGTTGAACGAATCGGTCGCGCCCTCGAGATCGGTCACGCGCAGAGACACGTCCTTGAGCGTCTCGCGGTAGAGCCGCTCGCGGATCTGGCGGCTGGTGACGAACTTGCCCTCGCGGCCGGCAAACGGGCCGTCGTTGACGGAGAAGGTCATCTCCATCGTGGGCGCGGAGATCTTGACAAACTCGATCGGCTCGACGCAGCTCGGCGCGCAGATCGTGTCGCCGATGGTGATGTCGCCGATGCCGGACATGGCGATGATGCTGCCGGCCTCCGCCTCCGTGACGGGCACGCGCTGCAGGCCCTCGAACTCGTACATGGACACGGCCTTGGCCTTCTTGGCCGGGGCGTCCGGCTGGTGGTAGTTGCACACGGCGATCTCCTCGTTCTGGCGGATGACACCGCGCTCGATGCGGCCGATGGCGATACGGCCGACGAACTCATTGTAGTCGATGGACGACACGAGCATCTGGAACGGCGCGTCAACATTCTGCTCCGGCGCGGGGATATACTCCAGGATCGTCTCGAACAGCGGGCGCAGGTCCTTGCCCGGCACGTCCGGGGAGTAGGACGCGGTGCCCTGCCGGCCCGAGCAGAAGAGCATGGGCGAGTCGAGCTGTTCGTCGGTCGCGTTGAGGTCCATGAGCAGCTCGAGCACCTCGTCGATGACCTCGTGGATGCGCTGGTCGGGGCGGTCGATCTTGTTGATGACGACGATGACGCGGTGGCCGAGCTCGAGCGCCTTGCTGAGCACGAAGCGCGTCTGCGGCATGGGACCCTCGGCGGCATCCACGAGCAGGATGACGCCGTTGACCATCTTCAGGACACGCTCGACCTCGCCGCCGAAATCGGCGTGACCCGGCGTGTCGACGATGTTGATCTTCGTGTCGCCGTAGCGCACGGCGGTGTTCTTGGCCAGGATCGTGATGCCGCGCTCGCGCTCCAGATCGTTGGAGTCCATGACGCGCTCGACGACTTCCTGATGCTCACGGTATGCACCGCCCTGCTTGAGCATTTCGTCGACCAGCGTGGTCTTGCCGTGGTCAACGTGGGCGATGATGGCGATGTTTCTCAATTTCTCCATTTTGCACACTTCCTCAAAGAGAATCACATATTTTTAGATATTTCTGTTTGCACAAATCTGCATTTTAGCATGGAAAACCTGATATTGCAACACTTTTTCGTGTTTACATTCCCCGAACGGCATGATAAAATGTGCCCAGATTGTAAATTTTCCGTTTTGAGGGGAGCAAACGATGGATTCCAACTTCTTTGCGCTCATTTCGCGCATGCGCTATATCGCGCGCTGGGGGCTGATGCGCAACGCCCTGCCCGAGAACATTCAGGAGCACAGCCACATGGTCGCGGTGCTCGCGCACGCGCTCGGCGTGATCCGGCGCGACATCTTCCATAAGCCGTGCGACGTCAACGCCCTTGCGACGGCGGCGCTGTATCACGACGCGTCCGAGATCCTCACGGGCGACCTGCCGACACCGATCAAGTATCACAACGCCGAGATCATGTCGGCCTACCACGCGGTGGAGGATCTGGCCGTGCAGAAGCTGCTCGGTATGCTGCCGCCGGAGCTGCGCGCGACCTATGCCGATGTGCTCAGCGAGGACAAGGACGGCGACATTTACCCGCTCGTGAAGGCGGCCGACAAGCTCTCGGCCTACATCAAGTGCATCGAGGAGCGCAAGGCCGGCAACAACGAGTTTCTCTCCGCCGAGGCGCAGACACGCGCGGCGCTCGATGCCTCTCCCCTGCCGGAGGTAGCGTATTTTCTGGAGCATTTCATTCCCGCGTTCGAGCGCGATCTCGACGAGCTCGGCGCGATCGGTCAATAAGGAGGACAATCTATGCGTGCAATCGTAACCGTGATCGGAAAAGACCATGTCGGCATCATCGCCGATGTGACCGCCCTGCTGGCGCAGTACGGCGTGAACGTGCTGGACATCAGCCAGACGGTGCTGCAGGAGTATTTCACGATGATCATGCTCGTGGATGCGTCGCAGTGCACCGTCCCGTTTGCAGACCTCGCCCGCGCGCTCGACGAGGCCGGCACGCAGCGCAGCCTGCAGATCCGCGCCCAGCGCGAGGACATCTTCAACGCCATGCACCGCATCTGAGAGGACACAGCCATGATCAACCGCAGTGAAATTTTGCAGACGATCGCCATGATCGACCAGCAGCATCTCGACATCCGCACCATCACGATGGGCATCTCCCTGCTCGACTGTGCGGACACGGACATCGCGCGCAGCTGCACGAAGGTGTACGACAAGATCTGCCGCCTCGCGGGGCGGCTCGTGCGCACGGGCGAGGATATCGAGGCCGAGTTCGGCATCCCCATCGTCAACAAGCGCGTGTCCGTCACGCCCATCTCGCTCGTCGCGGCGGGCACGGGCGCGCGCTCCTACGTGCCGTATGCGCAGGCGCTCGACCGCGCCGCGCATGAGATCGGCATCAACTTCCTCGGCGGCTTTTCCGCGCTCGTGCAAAAGGGCATGACGGACTCTGACCGCGTGCTCATCGCCTCCATTCCGGAGGCGCTGGCCGGGACGGAGCTGGTGTGTTCAAGCGTGAACGTCGGCTCGACGCGCGCGGGCATCAACATGGACGCCGTGGCCGAGATGGGCCGCACCGTCAAGCGCGCCGCCGCGCTCACCGCCGATCAGGGCGGCATGGCCTGCGCCAAGCTCGTCGTCTTTGCCAACGCCGTGGAGGATAACCCCTTCATGGCGGGCGCGTTTCACGGCGTGGGCGAGCCGGAGTGCGAGGTGCACGTCGGCGTGTCCGGTCCGGGCGTCGTGCAGCACGCGCTCGAGAGCGTGCACGGGCAGCCGTTCGACGTCGTGGCCGAGACGGTGAAAAAGACGGCCTTCCGCATCACGCGCATGGGCCAGCTCGTGGCGCAGGAGGCGTCCGCGCGGCTGGGCGTGCCGTTCGGCATCGTGGACCTGTCGCTCGCGCCGACGCCCGCCGTCGGCGACAGCGTGGCCGCCGTGCTCGAGGAGATGGGGCTGGAATCCGTCGGTGCGCCCGGCACGACGGCGGCGCTCGCGCTGCTCAACGACGCGGTGAAAAAGGGCGGCGTCATGGCCTCGTCCCACGTCGGCGGGCTCTCGGGCGCGTTCATCCCCGTGTCGGAGGACGCCGGCATGATCGCCGCGGCCGAGGCCGGACGCCTGACGATCGAGAAGCTCGAGGCGATGACGTGCGTGTGCTCGGTCGGGCTCGACATGATCGCTGTGCCCGGCGACACCACGGCCGAGACCATCTCCGCCATCATCGCCGACGAGGCCGCCATCGGCATGGTCAACAACAAGACCACCGCCGTGCGCATCATCCCCGCGCCCGGCAAGACCGTGGGCGACACGGTGGCGTTCGGCGGTCTGCTCGGCAGCGCACCGGTCATGCCGGTCAACCGCTGCAGCGCGGCGGACTTCATCGCCCGCGGCGGGCGCATCCCCGCCCCGCTGCACAGCCTGAAAAACTGAGAGGAGAAGAAACCTTGACACAGGAAAAGATGGATCGCATCAGCGAGCTGACGCGCATCGCGCGCGAGCGTGAGCTCACGCCCGACGAACAGGCCGAGCGCAAGACACTGCGCGAGGAATACATCGCCGACTGGCGGCGCAGCACGATCGACGTGCTCGAAAACACATACATCGACCACGGCGACGGCCGCGTCACGAAGCTGCCGAAAAAGCGCACCTGAGCGGTGCGTGCGACAAGTGCGGCACATCGTCACTTGACAAGTGCGGCAGTTCGTGTTATACAAGATACCAGAGCGCCCCATCGAAGGGGCATTACCGGAAGGAGCCTGAGCAATGCGTCTTTGCAGCTGCAGCAGCATCCGGGTCGCGGCATGTCCGACGGCCTGTTGTTGTCGTGCGCAAAGCTGCGTCGCTTTCTGCCGGTAGCTCTACGGCCGCGGGATCGCGCCCGTATGGTATCCACAATGGTTTTTACGCAGGAAGCAGCGCGCTTCCTGCGTTTTTTGTCTGCAGCCCGTGGAAAAAAGAAGAAAATTGAAAAGGAGATTGCCCATCATGACGCAAAAAAGTCTGCTGCACGCCGTTGCCGCACAGATCGCCAACGGCTACGAGACCGCCGAGGTGCCCATGTACAGCGAGCACCTGCGCATGCCCGACCGCAAGGTCATCATCAAGATCATCGAGAACCTGCAGAAGGTGTTCTTCCCGGCGTATTTCGCGGGCGGCACGGTGTCGCACGTCTCGGCCGAGACGTTTGCGGAGTTCCTGCTCGGCGAGATCTACACCGACCTGCGCGAGCAGGTGCATCTGGCCTTTTCCAACACGATCGCGGACGAGAGCGAGCTGCGCGAGCGCACAAACGCCGTCTGCGACCGCTTCCTGTGCCGCCTGCCGCAGATCCAGACCATCCTCATGAAGGACGTGACCGCAAACTTCGACGGCGACCCCGCCGCCGGCAGCAAGGAGGAGGTCATCTTCTCCTACCCCGGTCTGTATGCCATCTTCGTCTACCGCGTCGCGCACGAGCTCTATGAGAGCGGCGTGCCGCTCATCCCGCGCATCATGAGCGAATATGCCCACGGCGCGACCGGCATCGACATCAACCCCGGCGCAAAGATCGGCGAGTACTTCTTCATCGACCACGGCACCGGCATCGTCGTCGGCGAGACGACGGTCATCGGCGACCACGTCAAGCTCTATCAGGGCGTGACGCTCGGCGCGCTCAGTCCGCGCCACGGTCACGCCGTGACCGGCAAGCGCCACCCGACCGTCGGCGACAACGCCACGATCTACTCCGGCGCGTCCATTCTCGGCGGCAAGACCGTCATCGGCGCAAACTCCGTCATCGGCGGCAACTCGTTCATCACCGAGTCCATCGCCCCGAACACGAAGGCCAGCACCGAGACCCCGCGCATGATCTTCCGTGTCGCGAAGCCGCAGCCCGGCAGCGAATAACTCCCGCTGACAAAAAACACCGCAGACCGGTTGGTCTGCGGTGTTTTCGGTTTGGTTTTGCGCGCTCACAAAATGCCGATGCCGATGCTCAGCGCCGCACCGGCAAGCACGATGCCGATGCCGACCAGACACAGCACCACCACGACGGCGGTGCGCATCTGCCTGCGTGAGGCGATCGCCCCGATGGTGAGGCCGAGCCCCATCAGCATGGACACGGCGAACACGAGCCACGCGCCGCCCTTCATTTGCAGAGGGCGACAGCGGTCTTGGCTGCGACGCGGGCGTTGTTGAGCACGAGCTGGATGTTGCTCTCGAGGCTGTCGCCGCCGGTGAGCTCCGCCACGCGCGCAAGCAGAAACGGCGTGGTCTCCTTGCCGTGGATGCCCTGTTCATGGCTCTCGGCGAGCGCCTGATCGATGGCCTTGTCGATGACGGCCTTGTCCATGGCGTACTGCTGCGGGATCGGATTCGTGACGAGCATGCCGGTCTTGAGGCCGAGGTCACGCTGCGCCTGGAAGATCGCAGCCAGATCCTCCGGCGTGTCGACGCGTGCGTCGACGCCGAGGCCGCTCTCGCGGGTGTAGAACGCGGGCAGCTCGTCCGTGCCGTAGCCGAGCACGGGCACGCCCTTCGTCTCCAGATACTCCAGCGTCAGGCCGAGGTCGAGGATGGCCTTCGCGCCCGCGCACACGACCATGACCGGCGTCTGCGCCAGCTCCTCCAGGTCGGCGGAGATGTCCATGGTCGTCTCGGCGCCGCGGTGCACGCCGCCGATGCCGCCGGTGGCAAAGACGGAGATGCCCGCCATGTGGGCGATCATCATCGTCGTGGTGACGGTGGTCGCGCCGTCCGCGCCGCGCGCGCAGATGACCGGCAGGTCGCGGCGGGAGACCTTGGCGACCTTGCGCCCGCTCTTGCCGAGGTAGGTGATCTCCTCCTTGGACAGGCCGGCCTTCAGGCGGCCGCCGAGGATGGCGATGGTGGCGGGCACTGCACCGTTGTCGCGCAGGGTCTGCTCGACGAGCAGCGCCGTTTCCACATTTTTCGGATAGGGCATGCCGTGGGAGATGATCGTGCTCTCGAGCGCGACGACCGGGCGGCCGTCTGCGAGCGCCTGCTGCACCTCGGGTGCGATGTCCAGATATTTGTTCAGATTCATATCAAAAACCTCCTTGTAGACTCTTCGGATCGGTTCGCCCTATATTGTAAAAGGTTTTCCGGAATTGTCAAGCACGATCCCATGCGCAAAACGCACAAAAAGGAGACCGCCCGCACGGGTCTCCGTGCGGGCGGGGGGGATTGCAATTACGCTGCGGTGGGCATGCTGGGCTGCTCGGGCGTGCTCGGCTGCACAGGCGTGCTGGGCTGCACAGGCGTGCTCGGCTGGTCGGGCGCAGCCGGAAGCTCGTCGAGCGCAAAGGTCAGCTGCGTCTCGTAGAAGCCGCGGAACACCTGCGCGAGCTGCGCGCGGCTGAGCAGGTCGGTCGGCTTGAAGGAGCCGTTGTCGCCGACCATGATCCCGCTGATATAGCAGACAGCGACCTCCTCGCGTGCCCAGGAAGCGACCGTGTCGCCGTCCTTGAACGCGCTGAGGGCGAGCTTGATGTCATCCTCGGCGAGGATGGAATCCGTGCCGAAGAGCATGCCGTAGAACATGACGGCCATCTCCTGACGGGTGATGGCGCGGCCCGGGCGGAACGTGCCGTCCTCATAGCCGCTGACCACGCCGGCGTTGTAGGCCCAGATGACCGCATCCGCGTACCACGCGGTGGAGTCGACATCGCTCAGCGGGCAGGTCAGACCGGACACGTCGGGCTCGTCGGCGAGCTCATACATCACCTGCGCGACCATGGCGCGGGTCGTCGTGACGTCGGGGGCGAACTTGTTGTCGCCCATACCGGACATCAGGCCGGACGCCTGCGCAAAGTCGACAGCGGGCTTATACCAGCCGCTTGCGACGTCGTCAAACATGTTGTCAACAATCTTCAGGCCGGAAACCGCGGCGCGCAGCTCGGCGCACAGCGCCACGCGCTCGGCCTCGGTCTCGGCAGCGGCCAGCTTGGCCTCGACGGCGGCATAGGCCTTGTAGCTCTCAGCCGTGTAAGCGGTCTCGTCCATGACCATGCTCTGCACATCGGCGATCGCCGGGGCGACGCCCTGATCGACCACGATACGGCCGGCAGGCTCGGCATAGGTCTCGCCGATCACGCCCTTGAGCTCCTTGGTGATGTATTCCATGACCACCTCGTCCAGCGGCAGGCCGGTATCGAACTGGTTGGTGGCTGCGGCAAACGCATAGTACGTGTCGCCGCCGGCCACGAAGTTGTTCGTGATGACGGCATAGGTGGCCTCGGGGTCAAAGTCCTTGCCGTTGATCGAGCCGATGGTCACGCGGTTGATGGTCTTGGGGCCGTAGTACGTGGAGTTCGGATAGGATTCGTCGTTCTTGTCGTACGTTTCATACGTCGCGACCGTGAACTGCATGCCCGCCACCTGCGGGAAGCCGCCGATGGATTCCGGCGTGCAGTACGTGCTGGCCTCGAGCGCCTCGAGCAGCTCGGAGCCCTTCACGTAGACCACGGCGAGCGTGTTGCCGAACGGCAGCACGGTGTTGATGTCCTTCTTCGTGACGTCGCCCACGCCGATGCTCGCGCGGATGCCGCCGCCGTTGGTGATGGCGACCACGTTCTCCTCCGGAACGGTGATCTCCGCGTCGGCAAGCACCTTCCAGAGCATGGCGTCCGTGATCAGGTCGCCGAGGTTGGTCTCGGAGTCACGGTTGCCGTTGGGCGCCTTCGCGCCGTTGAGCGCCACCTCGCTCACGGCGAACTTCTCGCCGTATGCCTTGTCGATGGGGTCGATGATGGCCTTGGCGGCCGCGGCGACCTTTTCGTCGCGCGTTTTGTAGTCAACGACGGTGACGGACTTGCCGTCGGCATTCTTCTCGGTGTGCCAGATGGCCTTGAGCTCGTTGCCGACGATCTTCTTCGTGGCGTTGTCAATGGTGATGACGCCGATGTTGGCAAAGGCCGTGCCGGTCGACTGGATGGCCTCACCGTTCGGGCCGGCGGTCATGACGGTGTGGGAGTGGCCGTCGATGATGAAATCGATGCCCTGCACGTTCTTGGCCAGATCATAAGAGGTGTAGGGCTCGGAGCTCTCGTCCACGCCCAGATGCGCGAGGCAGACAACGAGGTCTGCGCCCTTCGCCTTCAGGTCTGCGACCTGTGCGGCCGCGCAGTTATAGAGCTCCTTGCCGTCCGTTCCGGCGAGGAACTTCAGGCCCTGAATGAGCTTGGGGTTGGCCTTGGTCTGCGCCTCAGGCGTCTCGAGACCGAAGAAGCCGATCTTCACGCCGCCCTTTTCGATGATGGTGTTGGCGTCATAGATGGTCTTGCCGTCGGCACCGAGCACGTCGGCACACAGGACCTGGAACTTGGCGGCCTTCATGTTCTCCACCAGCTGCGCATAGCCGTAGTCAAACTCGTGGTTGCCGAGGGTGACAACGTCATAGCCGGTCGCGTTCATCATGGTCACCGCGTCCGCGCCCTTGTTGACGCTGACATAGACGGTGCCCTGACTGTAGTCGCCGGCGTCGGCAAGGATGACCTCCGCGCCCTGCGCCTCATAGTCCGCCTTCAGGGCTGCCATGGCCGCGTACAGATCGATCGCACCATGCACGTCGTTCGAGTGCAGGATGACGGTCTTTCCGTCCAGCGGCTTTTCCGCTCCGGCCGCAAATGCCGTGCAGCTCAGGCTCAGCACAAGGCAAAGCACCAGCAGCAGAGAAAGCAATTTCTTCATGTGCTTCATGTGATATCCTCCGTTTCATATTTTGGGGTATCGCTCCTTTGTTTATAGCATCGAATGATAAAAAATGGGACGGTCTGTGCGCAAAAAGCACGTCAAATCTCCGTGGCATTTTGACCAAATTTACCCTGCATTTTTATGCCTTTCGTAAAATAACCGCGGTGCGGCGCGTTTTCGGCTTTCGCCATTTACAACCCCGCCGTCCGTGTGATAAACTGATATGTCATTGTTTTTTCGAAAGGAGCCGAATCATGAGCTACGCAGACGAGGTATTCATCCGCAACTGCCGCGACATACTGGAAAACGGCGTCTGGGATACCGACCGGACCGTGCGCCCCCACTGGGAGGACGACGGCGCTCCGGCGCACACGGTCAAGAAGTTCGGCATCGTCAACCGCTACGACCTGTCCAAGGAGTTTCCGCTGCTGACGCTGCGGCGCACCTATTGGAAGACCGCCGTGGACGAGCTGCTGTGGATCTGGCAGCAGAAGTCAAACAACATCCACGACCTGCGCGGCCATATCTGGGATCAGTGGGCCGACGAGACCGGCTCGATCGGCAAGGCCTACGGCTATCAGCTCGGCGTAAAGCACCAGTATCCCGAGGGCGAATTCGACCAGGTGGACCGCGTGCTCTATGACCTGAAGCACAACCCCGCCTCCCGCCGCATCCTGACGAATATCTACACGTTCGAGGATCTGCACGAGATGGCGCTCTACCCCTGCGCATATTCGATGACCTTCAACGTCTCGGGCAACACCCTCAACGCCATCCTCAACCAGCGCAGTCAGGACATGCTCGCGGCGAACAACTGGAACGTCGTGCAGTACGCCGTGCTCGTGCATATGTTTGCGCAGGTGTCCGGCCTGCAGGTGGGCGAGCTGGTGCACGTCATCGCCGACGCACACATCTACGACCGCCACGTGCCGGTCATCGAGCAGATTATCCAAAACGAACCCAAGGCCGCGCCGAAGTTTCTCATCGACCCGTCCGTCAACGATTTTTACGCCTTCACCCGCGACAGCTTCCAGGTCGAGGGCTACGAATACAGCGAGTTCACGGGGAAGATCCCCATCGCGGTGTAAGGAGGGGCTGCCATGGATGCAATCGTTGCCGTCTATGCCGACTGGGGCATCGGCGCCAAGGGCACACAGCCGCTCGTGATCCCCGCCGACCGCCGCCGCTTCCGCGAGCTGACGATGGGCGCCGCCGTGATCGTCGGGCGGCGCACGCTGGAGGATTTTCCGGGCGGAAAGCCGCTGCCCGGCCGCGAAAACTTTGTGCTCTCGCGCCGGAACATCACGATCGAGGGCGCGCAGGTGGTGCATTCCCCGGACGAGGCCGTGGCTGCCGCCGCGCAGCACGCGCGCTGCTTCGTCATCGGCGGAGACAGCGTGTTCCGGCAGATGTTCCCCCACATGACGCGCGTATACGTCACAAAAATCGACGCTGCGCCCCACTCTGACGTGTTTTTCCCGGATCTGGACGCAGACCCCGCATGGCACTGCGTGTCCGCCGAGCCGCGCGCCGAGCATGACGGCGTGGGCTATCAGTTTTGCGTGTACGAGAAAATCGAAGCATAAAGATCCGCCGCTTTCCGGAGTTGGAAAGCGGCGGATCTTTTCTGCGCTCACCCGGCGAGTACCGTAAGCGAGAGCGCGTTGATGCACATGTGGAAAAACACCGGCGGCCAGATCGAGCGCGTCTGCTCATAGCAGAACGTGAGCGCGGCCGACACCGGCACATACGCCAGCGCCGAGAGCAGCAGCTTCGGATCGCCGTACATGACGACGTACTGCCAGACGTGGTAGAGTGAAAAGAGCGCGATCGACACGGCATACGCCCAGAAGCGGCTGCGCGGCCGGATGGTGCCGAAGACCACGCCGCGAAACAGGCACTCCTCCACGAGCGGCGCCATGAACACCGCGACGGCGGTCATGCGCTTATAGTCCACTTTGGCAAGGCCGGTCACGGCGTCGTTGTTCGGCACGGGCAGCTTGCCGATGAGCCCCGTGCCGAGCTGCAGCACGAGAGAGAGCAGCACGTCGATGCCGTAGGCGGCGAGCATCATGCCGATGCAGCGCAGGATGCTGCCGGCCATCGTGTCAAAGCTGCGGTGCAAAAAGCGCCACATGACGGTGAGCGTGAACACGAGGCCGATGAGGTAATACAGAACGTTGCACATCACGTCCGACGGCAGCTCGCCGAGCACCGCCATGAGCAGTGCGCCGATCGTCAGCGGCAGCACGGCCACGTGGATGGGAAAATAGACCCAGCCCGCGATGCGCGCGCCGCGCGGCATGGGATCGCTCCACTCTGCTTTGGCTCTGCGCATATCAGCCCCTCGCTTTCTGCTGCAGCTCAAAGAGCAGGCGCATGGCCTCGAGCGGCGTGATGGTGTTGAGGTCGATAGCGCGCAGCTGCTCGGCGATGACGTCTCCGGCGGCGTCGCCGAGCGTCATCTGCGCATCGTCCTGCGCCGGGTGCGCGGGGGCGGCGGGCTGCGCCGCGCCGGACTCCAGCTCGCGCAGGTAGGTCTTGGCCTTCGTGATGATCGTGTCCGGCACGCCGGCGAGCTTTGCGACCTCGATGCCGTAGCTGTCGTCGGCCGCGCCAGCGACGATCTTGCGCAGGAACAGCAGCGTGCCGCCCTGCTTTTTGGCCGTGATGTTGTAGTTGCGCACGCCGGGCAGCGCCTGCTCGAGCGCGGTCAGCTCATGGTAGTGCGTGGCGAACATGGTCTTGGCGCCGAGGCGGCGGGGGTCTGCGCAGTATTCGAGCACCGCGCGCGCGATGGCCATGCCGTCATACGTCGACGTGCCGCGGCCGATCTCGTCGAGGATGAGCAGGCTCTGCGCCGTGGCGTGGCGGAGGATGTTGGCCATCTCGCTCATCTCGACCATGAACGTACTCTGTCCGGCGGCAAGGTCGTCAGACGCGCCGATGCGCGTGAACACGCGGTCGACCACGCCGATGACGGCGCTTTTCGCCGGGACGAACGAGCCCATCTGCGCCATGAGCACGATGAGCGCGGTCTGGCGCATATAGGTGGATTTGCCGGCCATGTTCGGTCCGGTCACGATGGCGACGCGGTCATCGGCATCGTTGAGGAACGTGTCGTTCGGGACGAAGAGGCTGTCCTTTTGCGCCTGCTCGACGACGGGGTGACGCCCCTCGCGGATGTCGAGCGTGCGCGACAGGTCCACCTCGGGGCAGACGTAATTGTTCTTCACGGCGGTCTCGGCCAGCGAGCACAGCGCGTCGAGCCGCGCCACGGCGTCCGCCGCCGCCTGCACGCGCGCGACCTCGTCGGCGACGAGCTGGCGCACCTCGCTGAAGAGCTGGTATTCCAGCTCCGCGATGCGCTCGCGCGCCGTCAGGAGCGTGTTCTCGAGCTCCTTGAGCTCGTGCGTGAAATACCGCTCGCTCGACACCAGTGTCTGCTTGCGGATATAGTCCTCCGGCAGCTCGGTGATGCCCGCGCTGTTGGGAATGTCGATATAATAACCGAAAACCTTGTTATAGCCGACCTTGAGCTTCTTTGCGCCCGTGCGCTCACGCTCGCGCTGCTCGAGTTCGGCAACGGTCTGCGCGCCGTGGTCGCGCACGTTGCGCAGGCGGTCGACCTCCTCGCTGTAGCCGGTGCGGAGGATACCGCCCTCGCGCACGGAAAACGGCGGCTCGTCGCAGATCGCGCGGTCGATGCGCGCGCAGAGGTCGGCGAGCGTGTCCATCTGCGCGATGTCGCGCAGCGCCGCGCTGTGCACGTTCTGCAGCAGCGCCGTCAGCTGCGGCAGCTGCGCGCAGCAGAGCGCCAGCGCGTGCAGGTCGCGCCCGTTGGCCGAGCCGTACACCGCGCGCGAGACAAGGCGCTGCATATCGCCGATCTCCCGCAGGCAGCAGATCAGCTCGCTGCGCAGGACATTGTCGCCCACCAGCTCCTCCACCGCGCCGAGGCGGCGGCGGATCTGCACGGGGCTCAGCAGCGGGCGCTCGACCCAGGTGCGCAGCAAGCGGCCGCCCATGGGCGTTTTCGTCTTGTCGAGCACCCAGAGGAGGCTGCCGCGCTTTTCGCCGGAGCGGAGGTTTTCCGTCAGCTCCAGATTGCGGCGCGTGGTGTAGTCGAGCTCCATGTAGTGGTCGTCGCCCAGCAGCTCCAGCCGCCGGATGTGACCGAGGTCGCACTTTTGCGTCTCGTGCAGGTAGGCCAGCAGCGCGCCGGCCGCGCACACGGCCGCCGGAGCCTCACCGAGGCCGAGCTCGTCCGTGCTCTGCACGTCAAACTGCTCGCACACGCGCGCGGCCGCCGCCATGTATTCAAACCGGTCGCCGCCCGCCTCGACCAGACTGCCGAGGCGCTTGGTGAGGAAGGTGCGGATGTCGTCATTTTCCGCCGCCGCGTCGGCGCATACGGCCTCGCGCGGGGCAAAGCGCCCGAGCTCGTTGAGGATGTGGCTCACGGCATCAGCCGGGTAGCTCGCGGCGCAGAATTCCCCCGTCGAGAGGTCGCAGAACGCCGTGCCGCCGGACTGTGCGCTCAGATACACCGCGCCGAGATAGTTCGACTTGTTCTCCTCGAGCATCGAGGACTCCGTGACCGTGCCGGGCGTGATGATGCGGATGATGTCCCGCTCGACCAGTCCCTTGGCAAGCGCGGGATCCTCCATCTGCTCACAGATGGCCACCTTGTAGCCCTTGGCGATCAGGCGGCCGATGTACGCCTCGGCCGAGTGGTACGGCACGCCGCACATGGGCGTGCGCTCGGCAGGGTCTTCGACGTTGCGGTCGCGCGTCGTGAGCGTGAGGTCGAGCTCACGCGCGGCCAGGCGCGCATCGTCGTCGAACATCTCATAAAAATCGCCCAGCCGGAAAAACAGCAGGCAGTCGGGATTGCGCTGCTTGATCTCGTAATATTGCCGCTTCATCGGCGTCAGTTCCGCCATGTCACGCCTCCTCGCCGTAGAGCGCCCAGGTGTTGCTGCCGGTGATCTTCACGTCCACGAACTGCCCGACGAGCGCCTCGTCGCCGCGCATATGCACCAGCCGTCCGCCCTTCGTGCGCGCCGTGAGCGGATAGTCGCCCCGGCCGTCCGCCCCGTCGACGAGCACGCGCTGCACGCTGCCCTCATAGGCGCGGTGCTTCTGCTCGGAGATGGCGTTGGCCGACGCGACGAGCGCGTCAAAGCGCACCTGCTTCTGCGCGCGGGTGTAGGGGTCGGGCATCTTTGCCGCCGGCGTGCCGACGCGCGGCGAATAGATGAAGGTGAACATCGCGTCATAGCGCACGGTCTCGACGAGCGAGAGCGTGTCCTGAAACTCTTCGTCCGTCTCGCCGGGGAAGCCCACGATGATGTCCGTCGTGAGCACAAGGTCGGGCATATACTGCCGCGCAAGCGCCACCTGCGCCAGATATTTCTCGCGCGTGTAGCCGCGGTTCATCGCGTGCAGGACGCGGTCGTTGCCGCTCTGCACGGGCAGGTGCATCTGGTGCGCGCACTTTTCACATTCGGCCATGGCGCGAAAGAGCTTTTCCGTTGCGTCCTTCGGGTGGCTGCTCATGAAGCGGATGACAAAGTCGCCCGGGATGGCATTGATGCTGCGGATGAGGTCGGCAAAGTCCACGTCCTCGTCGAGGTCGCGGCCGTAGGAATCGACATTCTGTCCCAGCAGCGTGATGTCCTTGTATCCCGCCGCAACGAGCTCGCGCGCCTCTTGCACGATCTCCTCCGGGTGGCGGGAGCGCTCGCGCCCGCGCACATACGGCACGATGCAGTAGGTGCAGAAGTTGTTGCACCCGTACATGATCGACAGCCATGCCTTGACGCTGCCGTCGCGCTGCCGCGGGATGCCCTCGGCGACGCTGCCGTCCGCCGGGTCGATGGCGAACACGCGCCGGTGCTCGGTGCAGACGCTGCGCAGCAGCTCCGGGAAGCGCCACAGCTCATGCGGTCCGAAGACGAGGTCAACGATGCGGTAGGACTTTTTCAGCTTCTCGGCCACGTGCTCCTGCTGCGCCATGCAGCCGCAGACCGCGATGATCTGCTCGGGATTGCGCGCCTTCGTGTGCGTCAGCGCGCCGACGTTTCCGAACACGCGCGTCTCGGCGTGCTCGCGCACGGCGCAGGTGTTCATGACGACGACGTCGGCCGCGAATTCGTCCTGCGTGAAATCAAAGCCCATGGCGCGCAGATAGCCGCGCAGCTTTTCGCTGTCGGCCTCGTTCTGCTGGCAGCCGTAGGTGTCGACCATGGCCAGCGGCTGACGGCCGCCGGCGGAAAAATGCGCGCGCAGCTGCGCGCAGATGTCCAGCTGGCGCTGGATGTCCGATTCGGGGATCTCTACTCTCTGATAGCTCATGCAATGCTCCTGCCTGTCCGGATATATCCGGGTAAAATTTGAAGTGTGATAGAATATTGTAGCATTTCGCGGTGGAATTTTCAATGCCAATCCTTTATAATATACGCGCGGGAAGCTCGCTTCCCGCCGACTGTGCACAAAGGAGGGCAAACCATGCCCGATATTCAAATTCTCTCTCCGCATCTTGCGGATCTGATCGCCGCGGGCGAGGTCGTCGAGCGGCCCGCCTCCGTGGTCAAGGAGCTGGTGGAAAACGCGTTCGACGCCGGGGCCCACACCGTGACGGTGGAGCTGCGCGGCGGCGGCGCGACCTACCTGCGCGTGACCGACGACGGCTGCGGCATGACGCCCGAGGACGCGGGTATCGCGTTTTTGCGCCACGCGACGAGCAAGCTGCACGATGCGCAGGGGCTCGAGGCCATCGGTACGATGGGCTTTCGCGGCGAGGCGCTGGCCGCCATCAGCGCCGTGTCGCACATCACGCTCACGACGCGGCGGCGCGGTGCGCCGAGCGGCACGCACATGACGCTCGACGCGGGCGAGATCCAGGATATGTACGAGACCGGCTGCCCCGAGGGCACGACGATGATCGTGCGCGACCTGTTTTACAACACGCCCGCCCGGCGCAAGTTTCTCAAGACCGACCGCGCGGAGGGCGCCGCCTGCGCCGCCGCCGCACTGCGGTGCGCGCTCGGCCGGCCGGATGTGTCCGTGCGCTGCATCCGCGACGGGGAGGAGCTGTTTTTCTCCCCCGGCGACAACAAGCTCGACAGCTGCGTATACAGTCTGCTCGGGCGTGAGCTGGCAAAGACGCTCCTACCCTGTGAGAGCGAGGTCGACGGCGTGCGCGTGCACGGCTTCATCTCCTCGCCCGCTGCCGGGCGCGGCAGCCGCGCGCAGCAGCATTTTTTCTGCAACGGCCGCTGGATCAGATCTGCCGCGCTGCAGGCTGCGCTCGAGCAGGCCTACCGCAACACGCTGCTCGTGGGTCGGTTTCCCGCGTGCGTGCTGTATGTGGAGCTCAGCTGCGCGGCCGTGGACGTGAACGTCCACCCGGCAAAGACCGAGGTGAAATTTTCGCACGAGCGCGCGGTGTTCGACGCCGTGTATTACGGCGCGCGCGCAGCGCTCGAGGCAGAGCGCGCCCCCGCAGCCGCAGCGCCGAAGCCGAGCGTGCCCAAGCCCGAGCCGGCATCCGCGCCCGCGCCCAAGGCGGACCCCTTCCTGCCCGCCGCGCCGAGCCGGAGCGCAGCACCCGCGGCGCCGGTATTTTCCGGCGCGCGCACCTATGCCCCCGCCGCCCCGGCGGAGGAGGCGGTCTCGTTCCGCTCGCCGACGGCGTCGGCCTTTTCAGCGCCGCGCGTGACGCCGCCGCCGGTATTCCCCGCGCCCGCACGCACAGCGCCGGCAACGCAGCCCATGCCGAAGCCGGTCGTACAGGGCGTGCAGACCGCGCTTGAGCACGAGAGCGCCGAGCAGGAGACCCCGTCGCCGCTCGCGCGCGCCGTGCCGCCGGAGACGCCGCCCGCCCGCCTGATCGGCGAGGCGATGCACACCTACATCCTCGTGGAAAAGGGCGATACGCTCATCCTCATCGACAAGCACGCGGCGCACGAGCGCATCAACTTTGACCGCCTGCGCCAGAACCCTGCCGACATCCCGTCGCAGACGCTGCTCGAGCCGCTGCCCTTTACACCGGACGAAAGCGATGCCGACGTCCTGCAGCAGCACGGCAGCACGCTCGCGGCGCTCGGCTTCACACTCGAGCCGTTCGGCCGCAGCGACTACATCCTGCGCGGCGTGCCCGCCCAGATCGACGCGGGCGATGCGCTGCCCGCGCTCGAGGAGATCTGCGCGCAGCTGCGCCATGGTGCGCAGATGGACGCGCAGTCCGTGCGCGACGAGGTGCTCAAGACCGTGGCGTGCAAGGCAGCCATCAAGGCCGGCTGGCAGACCGAGCCCGAGGAGCTGCTGCGTCTGGCGGATGCAGTGTGCGCGGGTGAGGTGAAATACTGCCCGCACGGCCGCCCCGTCGCCGTGACGCTCACGCGCCGGGAGCTGGACAAGCTCTTCAAGCGCATTGTTTAAAAAGACTACAGGGAGCGCCGGAACGCGCTCCCTGTCAGACTGTACAACTCTGTTTACTTGTGGTAGTACAAAATGCCCATGCAGCCGGGGCCGCAGTGGTTCGACACCGTGCAGCCGGCCCGCGTGTGGTACACTTCCTCAAACGGCTGGCACGCGCGCACGACGCGCTCGAGCTCCTGCCAGGTGGCCTCGTCGATGCCGGAATCCGTGATGAAGATGCGGTGGCAGTCGATATCGTCGCGGCCCTTGAGCCGGTCCTCGATATACTGCACATAGCACTTTTCAAGCTTGCCGCGGTACTTGCGGCCAACGCCCATTTTCCCGTCCTTGACCTCGATGCACGGCTTGAGATGCAGAAAATTGGCGCTCAGCGCCGCGAGTGACGAGCAGCGCCCGCCGCGCACGAGATAATCGAGCGTGTCGAGCACGAAGCTGACATCGAGCTTCTCGCGCTTTTTCTCCAGCGCCGCCGCGATGTCGGCCGCATCCATGCCCTGCGCGGCCATCTCGGCTGCGTCGAGCACCAGATGACCGATGCCGGTCGAGAGGTTGCGCGCGTCCACGGGGTAGACATTCGTAAACTCCCGCGCCGCGATGCAGGCGTTCTGATAGCAGCCGGACATATCGCTCGAGATCGTGAAGTGGATCACGGCGTCATATTCGGCGCGCGCTGCGCCGAAAAACGCCAGATAGTCCGACACGTTCACCGCCGCGGTCTGGCAGAGCTTGCCCGTGGCCTTCGCGTAGGCGTAGAGCTCCTCCGGATGCACATCGATGCCGTCGCGCAGCGTCTCGTCACCGCGTACGATGTACAGCGGCGTGATGCCGATGTTGTAGCGCGCGATCAGCTCCGGCGAGAGATCGCAGGTGCTGTCGGCAGAAATTTTGATCTTCATGGGTTCACCTTCTTGAATACTGGGATATGGTCTCATTTTAACACATTTCTAATACTTTTCAACACATTCTTTCTGAATTTGCTCTTATAGAAAGGAGGCTGCCGGATGCAGTCAAAACTGGTCGTCATTACCGGCCCGACCGCCTCGGGCAAGACCGCACTGGGCGTCATGCTCGCGCAGCGGCTCGGAGGCGAGGTCGTCTCGGCCGACTCAATGCAGATCTACCGCGGCATGGACATCGGCACGGCCAAGCCCACGCCGGAGGAAATGCAGGGCGTGCCGCACCACATGATCGACATCGCCGACCCGACGGAGAACTACTCCGTCTCGCGCTATGCGGCGGAAGCGACCGCCTGTGTCGATGATATTCTCGCGCGCGGGAAACTGCCGATCGTCGTCGGCGGGACGGGGCTTTACATCGACTCGCTCATCGCCGGGCGCACCTTTGCCGACGGCACGGCCGACACCGCGCTGCGGCAGGAGCTGAGCGAGCGCTACGACGAGATCGGCGGCGAGGGGCTGCTTGGCGAGCTGCGCAAATTTGACCCCGAGCGCGCGGCAAAGCTCCACCCCGCGGACAAAAAGCGCATCGTGCGCGCGATGGAGGTCTACATCCTCACGGGCAAGACCATCACGCAGCACGACGCCGAGACCCGCGCCGTGCCGCCGCGCTACGACGCGGCGAAGATCGCGCTCACGTTCGCAGACCGGCAGGATCTCTATGCGCGCATCGACCGGCGCGTGGACATCATGATGCAGCAGGGGCTGCTCGACGAGGTGCGCGCGCTGCTGGCCGCCGGCATCCCGGCCGACTGCACGGCCATGCAGGCCATCGGCTATAAGGAGGCCGTGGCCGCCGTGCGCGGCGAGGCAACGGCGCAGGAGGCTGCGGACGCCATCCGGCTCGCCTCGCGGCAGTACGCGAAGCGCCAGCTGACATGGCTGCGGCGCGATGCGCAGCTGTTCTGGCTGCGGCACGAAAAAACGCCGGACATGGACCTTGCCTGCCGCCGTTCGACGCAATTCTTGGCCGGACGCGGTATAGAATAGTGGCCTGTACAGATGCGGAGAAAACTGCCATTTTCGCCGGATTTGTATAAATTCACTATTTCACGGAGCGGCAGTTTGTGCTATGATAAGTCGATATATGTCCGCTCCGGCAAAAGGAGCGGCGATCATGCAAAAGACACAGAATCTTCAGGACACATTCCTCAATTACATCCGGCGGGAGAAGATCCCCGTGACCCTGTTTCTCATGAACGGGTTTCAGCTGCGCGGCATCGTGCGCAGCTTTGACAGCTTTGCCGTGCTCATCGAGGCCGACGGCCGCCAGCAGATGATCTACAAGCACGCGATCTCGACGGTCGCCCCGGTGCGGGCGGTGACGCTCGAGCTGCAGGCGTGATCTCCCCGCCGCCCCCCACCGGAAGGAGGGCAGGCTTTGAAGAAAACGAATACCTTTACGAACATCGCCATGCTCGTGCTCTTCGCGGCCATGGCCGTGTATCTGGGCGTGTACCTGTTTCGCTCCACGCAGCAGTCGTATTCCACCGCACCGGCAGTGCTCGTGACCGTCAGCGAGGGCGGACAGGCCAGCGGCATCGTCGTGCGCGAGGAGCAGATCATCGCCTCGGACAAGGAGTTTCTGTCCCTGTCCGTGGACGACGGCAAGCAGGTCGCGCGCGGCGGCGAGATCGCCATCGGCGTCGACTCCAAGGCCGCGCTCGACAGCGCCAGCCGCGCGCGCGAGCTCAAAAAGGAGATCGCCTACGTCTCGAGCCTGCTGTCACGCGCAGGCAGCGCCTCGGGTGCATCCGAGCTTGACAGCAGCGTCCACAGCGCCATCCTGCGGCTCAACGCCGCCGTCTCCGCGGGCAGCGCGTCCGAGCTTGACGACATCTGCATGGACCTCAGCTCGCTGCTCTTCGGCGCCTCGACGGGCACCGTCTCGCAGAGCGACCTTGACGCGCTCAACGCCGAGCTGCACCAGCTGGAAAAGGCCGGCGTCGGCCGCGGCAGCATCACCGCCCCGGCGGCAGGGCTGTTCACCTCCACGGTGGACGGCTATGAGGCGCTGAGCCCGGCGGCGCTTGAAAACCTCACACCCGACGGCGTGGCCGCGCTCGAGCACACGAGCCCCTCGACGCCCGCAAACACGATCGGCAAGCTCGTCACGGCGAAAAAGTGGTACTTCGCCGCCGTCATGAGCAAGGCCGACGCCGACCGCCTGAATCTGGGCGGCAGCGCCACGCTCGACTTCCCGCAGCACTACAGCGGCACGATCTCGGCCACCGTGTTCAGCAAGAGCGAGCCGGACGGCAGCGGCGAGGTCGCGGTCGTGTTCGCGTGCAACAATGCGCTGGCCGACACGCTGGCCATGCGCAAGGCCACGGCCGACGTCGTCTACAGTGAGCACACCGGTCTGCGCGTACCGCTCAAGGCCGTGCACATGGACGACGACGGACAGACCTTCGTCTACGTCGTCACGGCGGCGCAGCTGGAGAAAAAACCGATCGAAATCATCTACCAGACCGACAGCTACTGTCTCGTCGCCCAGAGCACGGACAGCAACGCCCTGCGCGCCGGCAACGACATCGTCGTCAGCGGCAAAGGGCTGTCCGACGGACAGGTCGTAAAATAAGGAGGCACCATCCGCTATGAGCACCATTGCCGAAAACATCGCCGCCATCCGCGCGCGCATCGACGCCGCCGCCCGTCTTTCGGGGCGCACGGGCGCTGACATCACGCTCGTGGCAGCGACAAAGATGAACGACGCCGCGCGCGTGCGCGAGGCCGTCGCCGCCGGGATCGACGCCTGCGGCGAAAACCGCGTGCAGGAGATGACCGAAAAGCTCGCCGAGGGCGCCTACACCGGCGCACCGCTGCACTTCATCGGCCACCTGCAGACCAACAAGGTGCGGCAGGTCGTCGGCAAGGTCGATCTCATCCAGTCGGTGGACTCGCCGGAGCTGCTGGCCATGATCGAAAAGCGCGCCGCCATGCAGGACACCGTGCAGGATATCCTGCTGGAGGTGAACATCGGCGGTGAGGCCGCCAAGAGCGGCGTCGACCCCGCGGCTCTGCCGCAATTGCTGGAAACCGCCGCCGCCTGCGCGCACATCCGCGTGCGCGGATTGATGGCGATCCCGCCCGTGGCAGAAACTTCCGACGGAAATCATGCATATTTTACGAAAATGCACGAGCTTTTTGTTGACATCGGCAGAAAAAAATACGATAATGTTTCTATGGACTTTCTGTCCATGGGTATGAGCGGGGACTTTGAGGACGCCATCGCCGCCGGTGCGAACATGGTGCGCGTCGGCTCGTCGATCTTCGGCGCGCGGGACTATTCCCGGCACTGAGCGCCGCCCGCCGCACATAAAAGAGAACAGAGTGGCAACACAGCAGCTGCCGGTAGATAAAGGGTGACCCTGCATGGGCTTTTTGGATGAACTGAAGAAAATGACGCGTCCGTACGATGACGACGACGAGTTTTTCGACGATGAGGATGAGGCGATACCGGTCGCGGAAGCGCCCGCGCCCGAGCGTCCCGCTCCGGCACGGCCGGCGCGCCGCACGGCGCCCGCCGCCAAGCAGAGCTCCTTCATCCGCGACGACCCGGTCTCCGAGCCGGTGAGAGAGCCCGAGCGCCCCGCGCCGAGCTACACCGCCCGCGGCGACAGCCGCGTGGCCGACAAGGTCGTCAACCTCAACAGCGGCGGCCAGCTCAAGGTCGTGCTCGTCGCGCCCAAGCAGTTTGAGCTTGCGGCCGAGATCGCCGACCATCTGCGCGATCGCCGTGCCGTGCTCATGAATCTGGAGCAGACGGACAAGAACATCGCCCGCCGCCTGATCGACTTCCTGTCCGGCGTCGCCTACGCGCAGGACGGCAAGATCCGCCGCGTCGCCAGCGCGACGTATATCATCACGCCGTTCAACGTCGACCTCATGGGCGACCAGCTCGACGACATGGAGTCGGGCGAGTTTCACCTGTAACATTCGGGCATACTGTCTCTGACAGCCCCGCGAGTAGTATACCATTAGAAAGAATGGAGGACTTTCCAACATGACTCCTCAGGATATTCGGGAAAAAACCTTTGAAAAAGCGATGTTCGGCGGTTACGACATGGCCGCTGTGCAGAACTATCAGGAAGAAGTGGCCACCGAGCTTGCCAACGCGCAGAAGGAAATCGCTGTGCTCAAAGGCAAGATGAAGGTGCTGGTCGATAAGATAGAAGAGTACCGCGCCAGTGAAGACGCCATGCGTCTGGCCATACTGTCGGCCCAGAAGGTCGGCAAGCAGATAGAGGACGATGCCCAGGCCCGCGCTGACAAGATACTCAGCGAGGCCAAGAACACGTCCGACCGAATACTTGGCGGCCTTCAGCACGAAACCGCCAACGAGGAAGCCAAGCTCCTCAACGCAAAGACCTCCTGCGCAAAATTCCTGGAAGATGTGCGCAATCTGTGCCTGACGCAGCTCGAGTATCTCGACGGTGTCGCCGGATCGAAGGCAGCGTCCGCGCCGCGCGCGGCGGCGCGCCCGACCGCGAACGCCGCACCTGCCGAGCCTGCGCCCGCCGCGCCGGCCGAGCCTGTGCCTGCCGCGCAGCCGGAAGCTCCGGCCGCCGGGCAGCCTGTGCAGGCAGAGCCCGTGTATGCAGCAGAAACCGTGTCCGCCGCCCCCGTGGAGGCGCAGCCCGTGGAAGCTGACGATGCCGCGGCCGACAGTGCAGCAGATGACGCCACGCAGCTCTATCACTTTCTGCACAACAGCTGAGTGAACAGCAATCAACCAGGGCGGGACGGCCGGTGCCGTACCGCCCTGCACAATTTTAACGGAAAACTACTCTGAGAGGAGAACGATTTTTACCATGTCCAAGAACGATTTCAACGCCACGATCAACCTGCCGAAAACAGACTTCCCCATGCGCGCCAGCCTCGCCAAGCGCGAGCCCGATATGCTCCGCCGCTGGAACGACATGGATCTGTATAACGAAATGCTCAAAAAGAACGACGGCAAGCCGCGCTTCAGCCTGCACGACGGCCCTCCGTTCTCCAACGGCAACATCCACATGGGCCACGCGCTCAACAAGGCGCTCAAGGACTTCATCGTCCGCTCCTACGCCATGCGCGGCTACTACACGCCCTACATCCCCGGCTGGGACAACCACGGTATGCCCATCGAGAGCGCCATCATCAAGGAGCAGAAGCTCAACCGCAAGGCCATGAGCGTCGCCGACTTCCGCACCGCCTGCCACCAGTATGCCGACAAGTACATCGGCATCCAGATGGAGGGCTTCAAGCGCATCGGCGTGCTCGGCGACTGGGAGCACCCCTACAAGACCATGGATCCCGGCTTTGAGGCCGAGGAGGTCAAGGTCTTCGGCGCAATGTACAAGAAGGGCTACATCTACAAGGGCCTCAAGCCCGTGTACTGGTGCTATCACGACGAGACGGCGCTGGCCGAGGCGGAGATCGAATATCAGGACGACCCCTGCACGACCGTGTACGTCAAGTTCCCGATGCACGACGACCTCGGCAAGCTCGGCCATCTCGATAAGAGCAAGCTCAGCTTCGTCATTTGGACGACCACCATCTGGACGCTGCCCGGCAACCTCGCCATCGCGCTGCATCCCGACGAGAGCTACGCCATCGTCCGCAACGACGACAACGGCGAAATGTACATCGTCGCCGAGGCGCTCGTCGAGAAGGTCATGGCCGTTGGCAAGGTCGAGCACTACACCGTCGTCGAGACCCACCCCGGCAACTTCTATGAGAATATGCTCGCGCAGCATCCGTTCCTGCCCAAGACCAGCCGTCTGGTCCTCGCCGATTATGTCACGATGGATTCCGGTACGGGCTGCGTCCACACCGCGCCCGGCTTCGGCGCGGACGACTATCAGACCTGCCGCCGCTACGGCATGGATATGATCGTCCCCGTGGACGACCAGGGCCGCCACACCGACTACGCCGGCAAATACGCCGGCATGAAGACCGAGGAATCCAACCCGGTCATTCTCGAGGATATGCGCGAGAGCGGCATGCTCTTTGCGAGCGAGGATATCGTCCACAGCTACCCGCACTGCTGGCGCTGCCACAAGCCCATCATCTTCCGCGCCACGCCGCAGTGGTTCTGCTCGGTCGATACGTTCAAGGACGACGCCTGCGCCGCCGCGGACAAGGTCATCTGGCATCCCGGCTGGGGCCACGACCGCATGCTCTCCATGATCCGCGAGCGCGCCGACTGGTGCATCTCCCGCCAGCGCCGCTGGGGTCTGCCCATCCCGGTGTTCTACTGCGCCGACTGCGGCAAGCCCGTGTGCACCCCGGAGACCATCGAAAAGGTCTCCCGTCTCTTCGGCGAGCACGGCTCGAACATCTGGTTCGACGCCGAGGCGAAGGAGCTCCTGCCGGACGGCTTCACCTGCCCGCACTGCGGCGGCAGCACCGGCTTCACCAAGGAGACCGACACGCTCGACGGCTGGTTTGACTCCGGCAGCACCCACATCGCCTCCATGCTGCTCGACGCCCCCGGCGTATGGCCGGCGGACGTGTATCTCGAGGGCGGCGATCAGTACCGCGGCTGGTTCCAGTCGTCGCTGCTGACCGGCGTTGCGGTGCGCGGCGACGCGCCCTACCGCGAGGTGCTCACCCACGGCTGGACCGTGGACGGCGAGGGCCGCGTCATGCATAAATCCCTCGGCAACGGCATCGCCCCGGGCGACATCATCCCCAAGTACGGCGCGGACATCATCCGGCTCTGGGCGGCGAGCGCCGACTATACGCAGGACATGCGCTGCTCGGACAACATCTTCAAGCAGCTCTCCGATAAGTATCTCAAGATCCGCAACACCGCGCGCTACATTCTCGGCAACCTCGACGGGTTCGATCCCGCCGAGAGCGTCGCCTTTGCGGACATGCTGCCGCTCGATAAGTGGGCCGTCAGCCGTCTGCAGGATCTCATCGAGCGCGTCCGCACCGCTTACGACAACTACGAGTTCCACACCGCCACCTACGCCATCCACAACTTCTGCGTGGTGGAAATGTCGAACTTCTATCTGGACGTTATCAAGGACCGCCTCTACTGCGACAGCCGCGAGAGCCTTTCCCGCCGCAGCGCCCAGACCGCGATTTATCAGGTGCTCGACGCGATGACCCGCCTGCTCGCCCCGGTGCTGTGCTTCACTGCCGACGAGATCTGGCTCGCCATGCCGCACACCGAAGCCGAGGACGCGCGCGCCGTCGCGCTCAACGATATGCCGGAGGCGAACGCCGCGCTCCGTCTCTCCGAGAGCGAGGAAGCGCACTGGAGCAAGGTCATGCGTGTGCGCGCCGACGTGAACAAGGCGCTTGAGCTTGCCCGCGCGGAAAAGCTCATCGGCAAGCCGCTGGACGCGCGCGTGACGCTCTATGTGTCCGAGGCCGCGGCCGAGCCGTTCGCGGAGCTGGAGAGCGAGGATCTCGCGCCGCTTTGCATCGTGTCCGAGCTGAAGATCGTCCACGGCGCCGGGGAAGGCGTCCGCGGCGAGAACTTCGACGGGCTCACCGTCCACGTCGAGCCGAGCGCTCTGCCGCGCTGCGCGCGCTGCTGGACGCGCTCCGCGACCGTCGGCACGAACGAAAAGCACCCGACGCTCTGCGCAAGATGCGCTTCCGTTGTAGGCTGACGCTTTCAAGCAAACCCCTCAGTCAGCCTTCGGCTGACAGCCCCGCCCCCCTCTCTGTCGCCTGCGGCGACATCTCTCCCCGCCGGGGAGAGTCTGCCCCTGACGAGGGGAGCCAAGTGGGTTTGCAGAAAACTATCTTGCCTCCCCTAACAGGGGAGGTGGCAAAACCGAAGGTTTTGACGGAAGGGTTTTTCCCTTGCAATAGAGTATTTTAACATTTTGCTCTGGATTCCGCAACGGCTTTGCTTTATAATCAGAATGAAATATTATCGATTCCCATTCTGGAGGTACATATATCATGCCGGTCATCCACGTCCTTTCACCGCACGTCGCCGACCTTATCGCCGCGGGCGAGGTCGTTGAGCGCCCCGCCTCGGCGGTCAAGGAGCTTTTGGAAAACGCGGTGGACGCCGGAGCGCGCACCGTCGTGCTTGAGCTCCGCGCCGGAGGGCGGGACTATATCCGCGTCACGGACGACGGCGTCGGCATGGCGCCGGAGGACGCGGGCGTGTGCTTTCTGCGCCACGCGACGAGCAAGCTCTCGGACGAGCGCGGGCTCGAGGCCATCGGCACGCTCGGCTTTCGCGGCGAAGCTCTCGCGGCGATCAGCGCCGTTTCGCGCATCACGCTCACGACGCGCCGCCGCGGCGCGGCCATGGGCGTGCGCGTGGAGGTGGAGGCCGGGGAGATCGTCTCCATGGAGGAGACCGGCTGCCCGGAGGGTACGACGATCACCGTGCGCGATCTTTTCTACAACACCCCCGCGCGGCAGAAGTTTCTCGGCACCGACCGGAGCGAGAGCGCCGCGTGCGTGCAGAGCGCGCTGCGCACGGCGCTCGGCCGCCCGGACGTGAGCTTCCGCTGCCTGCGCGACGGGCAGGAGGAATTTTTTTCCCCCGGCGACGGCACGGCGAAGAGCGCCGTATACGCGCTGCTCGGGCGCGACGCCGCGGCGGGACTGCTGCCGGTGGAGACCGAAAGCGACGGCGTCACGGTAAAGGGCTTCGTTTCCGCGCCCGGTTACTGCCGCGGCAACCGCGGCGCGCAGTACTTTTTCTGCAACGGCCGCCCCATCCGCTCGCGCGCTTTGCAGGCCGCGCTGGAGCAGGCATACAAAAATACCGCCATGGTCGGCAAGTTCCCCGGGTGCGTGCTCTATATCACGCTGCCCAACGGTCTTGTGGACGTGAACGTCCATCCGACGAAGGCGGAGGTAAAGTTCGCAAAAGAAAAGCCCGTTTTTGACGGCGTTTACTACGGCACGCTCGCCGCGCTCGGCCAGAAGAGCGCGCCGCAGACGATGTCGAACGCGCCTTTTACTCCGGAAGCGAAGAGCGCCGCACCCGTTTCTTCCCCGGCCCGTCCCGCTCCGGCCGCCGCGAGCGCGCCGCGCAAGGACTTCTTCCGCACGATGAACGCGGACACGTTCCGGCAGACATACTCCGCCGCGCCCGCCCGTCCGGCGGGTGCTTCCGGCGTGCGCGACAGCGCGCCCTACCGCGCCGCTTCCCCCGCCGCGCCGAAACCGGTCTCTTCCGCGCCGGTCTCCGTACCGGTGCGCACCTATACGCCGGATATTCCGTCCGTGAGCGCGCCGCGCTCCCCCGTCCCCGCGCCGGAAGCGCCGGTCACCCCGGCCGTTCCTGCCGCGCCGGTCGAAAAGAACATCCCCGCCCCGGAAACGGCGGCGGAGACCGTGCCGGAGCAGACGGTGCTGGACGAGGCCTTCCGCGCCGAGCCCGTGCGCTACATCGGCGAGGCGCTGAACGTTTACATTCTGCTCGAGCAGGGCGACAAGATGCTGCTCATCGACAAGCACGCCGCGCACGAGCGCATCCTCTTTGACAAAATGCGCCTGAACGAAAAGCCCCTCATGCCGCAGGAGCTTCTGGAGCCCCAGCCGTTCAACACCGACCCGGACGGCGCGGCGCTTCTCGAAGCAAACGCCGCGCTTCTCGCGCGGCTCGGCTTTGAGCTGGACTCGTTCGGCGATACCGCGTTTCTCATCCGCGCCGTGCCCGCGCAGCTCGATGCCGCCTCCGCCGTGCCGCTGCTCGAAGAGCTGCTGGAAAAGCTGCGGGAGGGCCGGTCGCTCTCGTCCTCGGACGTGTGGGAGCGGCTTGCCGCCACGGTCGCGTGCAAGGCCGCGATCAAGGGCGGCTGGGTCACGGAGCGGGAGGAGCTTTTGGCTCTCGCGGAAAAGGTGCTCGCCGGAGAGGTGACGCACTGCCCGCACGGCCGCCCGGTGATGACGGTGTTCACCCGCGCCGAGCTCGACAAGCGTTTCGGGAGGATCGTGTGACGTGTACCGCGATCTGACGCGGGGGAGCATTCTCCGCTCGCTTCTTCTCTTCGCGCTGCCGATGCTTGCCGGGGACATTCTCCAGCAGCTTTACAACATCGCCGATACGCTCATTGTTTCGCGCGCCATCGGGCGTGACGCGCTCGCCGCCGTGGGGAGCGCGTATACGCTTATGATCTTCCTCACGTCGATACTGCTGGGGCTTTCGATGGGCGCGGGCGCGCTTTTCTCCATCTGCCGCGGGCGCGGCGACGAGAGCGGTCTCCGGCAGAGCATCGTCCACGCGTTCGCTCTCATCGGCGTATGTACGCTCCTCCTCACGGCGCTCGCCTATGCGCTCCTGCCCGCCCTTCTGCGGCTTTTGCAGGTGCCGGAGAGCGTTTCCCCGCTCATGCGGACGTACCTTGCCGTGATCTTCGCCGGTATCCCGGCGACGTTCCTTTATAACTTTTTTGCCTGTCTCCTGCGCTCGGTCGGCAACAGCATGACGCCGCTCGTCTTTTCCGGCATTTCGGCGCTCGGCAACGTGGCGCTCGATCTGCTGTTTGTGCTCGTTTTTTCGTGGGGCGTGGCGGGCGCGGCGTGGGCGACGGTCATCGCGCAGTACTTCTCCGGGCTGGGACTTGCCGTTTTCACGCTGCGGCGCTGCCCCGATCTGCTGCCGAAGAGGGAAGAGCTGCGCTTTGACGCGGCGCTTCTGCGCGAGATCTTCTCGCTCTCCTCGCTCACCTGCGTGCAGCAGTCGGTGATGAATTTCGGCATCCTGATGATCCAGGGGCTCGTGAACTCGTTTGGGGAGATCGTCATGGCGGCGTTCGCCGCGGCGGTGAAGATCGAGTCGTTCGCGTATATGCCGGCGCAGGATTTCAGCAACGCCTTTTCCACGTTTGTCGCGCAGAACTTTGGCGCGCGGCAGCCGGAGCGCATCCGCGCCGGGATCCGGCGCTCGTTTGCGCTCGTGCTCGGCTTCTGTGCGGTCATTTCCGCGGCGGTGCTGCTTTTCGCTTCGCCGCTCATGCGCCTCTTCATACCCGCGACCGACACGGAGGTCATCCGTGAGGGCGTTTACTATCTCCGGTGCGTTGCGCCGTTCTACTTCGGCATCGGGTTTCTGTTTCTCTTCTACGCGCTCTACCGCGCGGTGAAAAAGCCCGCGATGTCCGTTGTTCTGACGGTCGTTTCGCTCGGCACGCGCGTTGCGCTCGCGTATCTCACGGCAGGGACGCTCGGCGTCACCGGTATCTGGGCCGCGATCCCCATCGGGTGGGTGCTCGCCGATATCACCGGCGCGGTGTATTACTTCCGGAAACGGAAGGCTCTGCTGCCGGAAATGGGGCAATAAAAAAGCCTCCCTCGAAGGAGGCAGGCTTAATAAAGCATTATTTATTATAATAGAGTATCCCGAGGCACCCCGGCCCGCAGTGACCGGAGATGGTGCTGCCGGCGAGCGTGTGGTGGATCTCCTCAAAGCCGCCGTACTCGCGCAGGAGCTTTTCGACAGTCTCCACGATCTCCGTATCCACGCCGGAGTCGGTGATAAACACGCGCTTCTTGTCGAAATCGTCGTGATCCTTGATGCGGTCGGTCACATAGCTCTCGATCGCCTTGGCGAGCGTGCCGCGGTACTTTTTCGCAACGCTCATCTTGCCATCGTGCACCTCGATGCAGGGCTTGAGCTTCAAAAGATTCGCGCCCAGCGCCGCGACGGTCGAGCACCGGCCGCCCTTGCGCAGATATTCGAGCGTGTCGATCACGAAGCTGACGTTCAGCTTCTCCCGGCGCTCGTCAAGGATCGCTTGGATCTCCTCGCCGGACTTGCCCTCGCGGGCGAGCAGCGCGCCATCGATCACGAGATGGCCGATACCGGTGGAGAGACTGCGCGAATCGACAACGAACACGCGCCCCGGAAATTCCTCTGCGGCATCGCACGCGTTCTGGAAGCAGGCGGACATATCCGAGGAGATCGTGAAATGCACGATCTGGTCGTAGGTCTTGAGCTCCTCGCCGAAGAAATCGAGATAGTCGGCAATGGACACCGCCGCCGTGCCGCAGAGCTTTCCCGTGCGGCTCGTGTACGCGAAAATGTCCTCGCGCGTGCACTCGATCCCGTCGCGCAGCGCGCGGTCGTCCATGAGGATATAGAGCGGCGCGATCTTTACGTCGTACTGCTCGATCAGCTCGCTCGTAAGATCGCAGGTGCTGTCGGCAGAA
>OMAE01000001.1_pt1 | contig 84094 bp, 71 predicted proteins | sample 1673701 | NCBI WGS metagenome assembly OMAE01 (sample SAMEA103958123, study PRJEB25191) | human gut metagenome | reverse complement strand
TCAGGCGACATGTGCGGCTGAGAAAATACTTCTCGGCCTGCAAACGTGCGCGCTGGCAGCCAAAGGCGGACAGCGCGTGCGCTGCAGTCAGGCCGCAAACCTCTTTGTCAAAAAGTAATACTTTTTGACAGCCTCTCACCCCCCGGGCTGCGGCCCGGGGGTGTTGTGCGTTCGGAAAAAAGATTTACAACCTTGCTGCGCTGTGCTACACTGAAAATACAACAGTACATTGCGCAGCCTTCGCCGCTTCGGGCGGCAGGGGGAATGAGGGTGCAAAGCCCCGCGAGTCGGTCACTGTGAAGCCGCCGGATGGCGGATAAGTCAGAATACCTGAAGGCTGCAGGCATTTCCGCCGGAACCGGAAGCTGCATGGCTGAACGAAGCAATTTCGTTCGGCCGGTTTTGCTGCATCTGTCTGCCGGTCCCGGCGGGCAGTTTTTTTCATTCAGGAGGGAAACACATGAAAAAACGGTTTCTGGCCCTGCTGCTTGTGCTGACGCTGCTCGTCGGCCTCATGCCGGCGGCACTGGCTGCGGACACGGTGGACGTGGCTGCACTGCCGGAGTATGCCGCAGATGCGGATATCAGCACCGGCGCGGCGTACAAGATCAGTACGGAAGAGAGCCTGCGGGCCTTCGCCGCTGCGGTCAAGGCGGATGACGGAAACGGCACATATGCGCACGCCGGCGTCACGCTCTATCTCGCCGGTGACATTGCCCTTACCGGCACATGGACGCCGGTCGGCAGCACGGCGACGTATGTCGGCGATTTCTTTGCCGGTACGTTCGATGGCTGCGGCCACACGATCAGCGGCCTGAATGTGCAGGGCAGCAAGGTCAATCAGGGACTGTTCGCGGCGATCAACAAGGCAACGATCCGCAACCTGAACGTCTCCGGCACGGTCAGCTGCGGCACGAAAAACTACGTCGGCGGCATCGTCGGCAAGGTGCAGGCCGGTACGATCGAGAACTGCAGCTTTTCCGGCAGTGTGACCGGCGGTTATACCGGCGGCATTGCCGGCGGCCTGAACGGAAACAATGTCACGATCAGCGGCTGCGCGAATCTTGCAGCCGTGGCCGGAACGACTGCCGGCGGCATCCTCGGCTACTGGAAGAATACCGCTGCGATCCGCGATTGCTACAACACCGGCAGCGTGACCGGCTCCGCCAAGGCGGGCGGCATCGTCGGCCAGCTGCAGAAGGGCAGCATTGAAAACTGCTACAGCACCGGCGTTGTCGGCGGTACGGCGGCGCAGTTTGGCGGCATTTTTGCCTTCAGCAACGCAGCGGTCAAAAACTGCTACTATACGCTGCCGGAGGCGGAAACGCTTGGCGGCACGGCAGCGGCGGCTGCGCACATCACCTCCCCCGAGGGCCTTGCGGACAAGCTCGGCAACGCCTTCAAAGAGGACACGGCTGGCGCCAACGGCGGCTACCCCATCCTCATCTGGCAGGCGGGCGAAGTGGTGCAGCCTGACCCGCGCATCGAGCTGACCGGCTCAGACACGCTCTGGCGCACCACAAATGATGCGCAGCCGCAGGCGACGATCACAGCTGCGTGCAAGGACATGGATGAGAACACGCACGTCGACTGGACGCTGACGGAGGGCGAGGGCATTGTCACGCTCGAGACGCCGGAGGGCGCGGGCGCGGCCAACCAGTCCGTGATCGTCAAGGCGACGGCCGACGGCGCCGGTAAGGCGGTCGTCACGGCCGACACGGCCAACGGCATCACGGCGAGCATCACGATCTACGTCATCCCCCAGATCACGACCGTGGAGCTCGAGGGCGTTGTTGCCGTGGGCGAGACGGTGCGCGCCAAGGTCAATGTCCTCGGCGGCGGCGAGTACGACTACGAGAATTTCCCGAAACTGAAGATCGAGTGGCGCTATCTCACGGCCGCGGACTACAGCGCGGGCAACACCGGCACCAGCTCGTATAAGGAGATCACCGGCACGACCGGCCGGGAGTACACCATCCCGGAGGACATGGCGGGCAATTACCTGTCCTTCATGCTCTATGACACGGTCTCCAGAGAATATAAGATGCTCAGCAGCCCTGTGCGCATCGCCACGGCGGAAGAGCGCCTGCTCAAGGCCGATGCCTCGGCCCTGACGCTTGATACCTCCGACATCCGCGCGGCCACGACGATCGCGCTGCCGACAGCCGGGGCCGTGAACGGCTCTGCCATCACGTGGGCGAGCTCGGACAGCAGCATCATCGACCCGGCCACCGGCGTCGTGACGCTGCCGGCCAGCGGCATCCAGACCGTCACCCTCACGGCGACGCTCACGCGCGGCGAGGCCACTGCCTACCGCAGCTTTGACATCCGCGTCTGGTCGCAGGCGGAACTCGATAAGGAAGCCGCCAAAAGCGAGCTGCAAAAGCTCGTCGAGCGGCTCGACGGCACCATCACCCTGATGCCGGAATACGGCCGGGACACGAACGTGAACACGATGCTCAGCGCGAAGCTCGACGACAGCAGCATCGCGGTCAGCGTCTCCAAAGTCGAGGAAGTGTACGGCGGTGCGGGCATCGCGGCCGACGGCACCATCACGTATTTCTACGCAGACCCGAACACCACGCCGCTCGTGCACAACGGCAGCTACAACGTCACGTTTGCGCTCAGCAAGGCCGGCGCGGCCGAGACACTGCAGGTCCCGGTCGTCATCGGCTGGGATGTGCAGCGTGTGCGCGATGCGATCTCTGCCGAGATCACGAGCCGGCTCACCACCGAGGGCCTGTGCGCCGCCGGGGATGACCCGAACCTGCTCACGCAGGATCTGACGCTGCCGAAGGTCATCGACGACAAGCGGTGGGCGCTCATTTCCTGGACGTCCAGCGACCCGACGGCGATCGCCGTCAGCGACAAGAACCAGCAGACGCCGGACACGCTCTTTGACCCCTATGTCGGAGTGGTCAAGACGCCCACGCAGGACAAGACCGTCACCCTCACCGCGACCGTGACCTTCCAGCTCACAGATGCGCAGGAGCAGACCATTACCGTCAGCAAGGTGTTTACCGTCACCGTCAAGGGGCAGCAGACCAACGTGCGCGAGCAGCTGCTTGCAAAGCTCGACGCGGGCTTTGCATCCTATGGCGGCCTGCGCGATGCCGTGACGGGTCTGCCCCTCACGCAGCGCGACGGCAGGTATCTCGCAGCCAATGACATTCATTTCCCGACTACGCGCGACTTCGGCGTGGACGGCAAGTACACCCCCGTGACCATCGCAAGCAGCGATGCCGACACCATCGTGCCGCCGGATGTGAACAATGCCGCGCGTGCGGAGGTCTACCGCCCGCTGCCCGGTGAGGCTGCCAAGGATGTCACCGTCACGGTGACGATCACGGACAGCGACAGCGGCGTGTCGGCCTCGCGCAGCTTCCTGATCGCCGTCCAGCCGCTCACGCAGCAGGAGATCGACGCGGAGCTTGCGCTCATGGCTGCGGTCAGGGCGCACTACTTTGACGGCATCCGCAACGGCAACACGGACGCAAAGAACATTCTCACCGACCTGCACCCCTTCCGGGAGGCGTATCTGGATGCCGACGGTCAGCTCGTCTGGGTGTATGACCATGCAGACCTGACCGGCAGCGGCATCGTCCCCGTGGCGATGGACGGCTGGACGGAAAGCGAGCAGTGGCGGCTGTTCCGCTCGACGGATCCGGACGTTATCAGCCATGAAAACCTGCTCGTGACCCGCGCGGCGGGGGACAAGACCGTTACGGTCAGCAGCGAGCTCTCGAGTGAGACGCTCGGCAAGTATGCCGCACGCTATCCGGACAACAAGGACTTTCAGGCACTGAGCTGCCAGCCGGTGTCCGTGGAGCTGACGGTGCCCGGCACGGAGCCGGTTACTCCGACGCCCGTGGATCCCACGCCGGTCGAGCCGGATCACAAGGCGCTCAGCGTCACCTTCCAGCTGCACACGGACACGGAAATGTGGATCACGCCGTCCGTGATCGGCGACCTGCCGGAGGGCACGACGGCGATGGATGTGTTCCGGCAGGTGCTCGCGGCCAACGGCTACAGCTATGAGGCGAAGGGAAGCTATGTGCAGGCCGTCATCAAGCCGGACGGCACGAAAGTGGCCGAGTTCAGCAAGGGGCCGAATTCCGGCTGGGTCTTTCGCGTTAACGGGGAGTTCCCGGACGTTGCCATGCAAGACTGCCGGCTCTCGGACGGCGACGTGATCGAGGTGTTCTTCACCGCCGACTATATGGATGAGCCGGGAATGTTCCTGCCGTTCACGGACGTGACGAACCACTGGGCATACAGTGCCATCAAGCGCGTGTATACCCGCGGCTGGATGGTCGGCATGGACGAGAAGACCTTCGCGCCGGATCAGCAGCTGAGCCGCGCGATGCTCGCGGTCATCCTCTATGCGATGGCGGGCGAGCCGGCGGTCACGGGTGAGAGCCCGTTCACGGATGTCCCGGCAGGCTGCTGGTACACCGACGCCATCGTCTGGGCAGCGCAAAACGGGATCGTCTGCGGCTTCGGCGACGGCACGTTCCGCCCGAACGAGGCGGTCACGCGCGCACAGGCGGCCGTCATGCTCTATGGCTATGCGGCCTTCACCGGCGCGGACGTGACGGCGCGCGCAGATCTCTCCGCCTACAGCGATGCCGGACAGATTCCGTCCTGGGCGATGGATGCGATGCAGTGGGCGAATGCGCGCCGGCTCATCGTCGGCCGCGACAGCAGCCACCTCGCGCCGAACGGCGGTACGACCCGCGCCGAGATGGCCGCCATCCTCAGCGCATACATCGGAAAGTAACACGAAAAAGCCGAACCCCCCGAACAAACTGTTCGGGGGGTTCGCGCGCGATGGGAAGAAGGGAATGGGGAACGGGGAAGAAGGAAGGTTTGCTTTGGGATCTGCCGTGATGCGGCGGCGGCCTGTGCCTGCCGCCGCTGCACCGTTGGCTTGATATCAGTATAACAAAAAATGTGCGCCGCACAAGCCCGGTGGGGGGATATTTTTTCGGGAAAATACCACACAATATACAAATGCTTGTCCCGGTTGACGTGCGCACGCTTTGGCGGTACAATAGCAGCACGAATCAGAAAGGATGACTGCCATGTACAATGGTTATTATTATGGCTTTGATATGACGTATCTGGTGCTGGTCGTGCCGGCGCTGCTCATCGCGCTCATCGCGCAGGTCCAGGTCAAGAGCGCGTTTTCACGCTATGCCGGTGTGCGCTGCACGAGCGGGCTGACCGGCGCGCAGGCGGCGCAGCGCATCCTGCAGGCAAATGGCATCACCGACGTGCGCATCGAGCACATTTCCGGCAAGCTCACCGACCATTTTGACCCGCAGGCAAAGGTCATTCGCCTCTCGGACGAGGTGTATGGCGTCGCGTCGATCGCGGCCGTCGGCGTCGCGGCGCACGAGGCGGGCCACGCCGTGCAGTACGCGACCGATTACGCGCCCATCCGCATCCGCGCGGCCATCATCCCGGCTACGCGCATCGGCTCCAATCTCTCGTGGCCGCTGCTCATTGCGGGGCTGATCTTCAACTGGACGGCGCTCGTCTGGGCAGGCATTTTGCTCTTCGGCCTTGTGACGGTGTTCCAGCTGGCGACGCTGCCGGTGGAGTTCAACGCCTCGCGCCGCGCGCTGGCGGCGATCGAGTCGCGCAACCTGCTCACGGACGATGAGCTGCGCGGTGCGCGCAGCGTGCTGCGGGCAGCCGCCATGACGTATGTCGCGGCGCTGCTGGTGTCGTTCGCGCAGCTGCTGCGGCTGATCATTCTCTACGGCAACCGCCGCCGGGATTGACCACAGCCGTTGCAATCGACGGCAAAATATCGTAAAATAGCAGGTACGAACGGTACCTGCTATTTTCTTTTTGAGGTGATCGTATGCATCGCATTTTTATCGTGGAGGACGACGCGGCCATCGCCGCCGCGCTGCAAAAGCACCTGACGACGTGGGGCTTTGACGTGCGCTGCGCGGAGGATTTTCGCAACGTGCTCGCCGAGTGCACGGCGTTCGATCCGCAGCTCGTGCTGCTGGACATCACGCTCCCGTTTTATAACGGCTACCACTGGTGTCAGGAGCTGCGGCGCGTGTCGAACGTGCCGGTCGTGTTCATCTCCTCGGCGTCGGACAATATGAACATCGTCATGGCCATGAACATGGGCGGGGATGATTTCATCGCCAAGCCCTTTGATCTGAACGTGCTGCTGGCGAAGATCCAGGCCATTTTGCGCCGCACGTATGATTTTGCCGCGCCCGCGCCCACGCTTGAGCATCGCGGCGCCGTGCTCAACACGGCGGATGCGAGCCTGACGTATCGGGGGCAGCGCATCGAGCTGACGAAAAACGACTATCGCATCCTGCAGACGCTCCTCGAGCGCAAGGGCAGCGTCGTCAGCCGCGAGACGCTCATGGAAAAGCTCTGGGAGACGGACAGCTTTGTCGACGAAAACACGCTCACGGTCAACATCGCCCGTCTGCGCCGCAAGCTGGAGGCTGCCGGGCTGCCGGATTATATCACGACGAAAAAAGGCCTCGGCTATCTCATCGAGTGAGGAGGTAAGATATGTTTGGTGCCTATGTGCGGGAAAACCGCAGGACCGTGATCGCGCTCACGGTCTACACGGCCGTGTTTGCGCTGATCTTCTGGCTCTACCGACTGCCGCTGGGCGCGGTGGGGTATGCGGCGCTTGTGTGCCTGTTTTTGCTGCTGGTCTGGTTTGTGGCCGATTACCGGCGCTTTGCCGCGCGCCTGCGCCTGCTGCGGCGGCTGGAGCAGGAGATCACGCTCAGCACCGAGCAGCTGCCGGAACCGGACGGCGCGCTTGAGGCGCAGTATCAGGCGCTCGTGCGCGCGCTTGATGCCGACCGTCGCGCGCAGATGACCCGCAGCCAGCGCAGCTATCAGGACTTAGTTGAGTACTACACCGTCTGGGCGCACCAGATCAAGACGCCCATCGCCGCCATGCGCCTGCTGCTGCAGGATGCGGACACGGACGAGCAGCGCGCGCTGCTCGAGCAGCTGCAGAGCGTGGAGCAATATGTGGAGATGGTGCTCGGTTATCTGCGGCTCGAGAGCCCGTCGTCGGACTATGTCATCCGCAACTACGCGCTCGACGATATCGTCCGGCAGGCGGTGCGCAAGTTTGCCTCCCAGTTCATCCGGCGCAAGCTGCGTCTGGAGTATACGCCGCTGAATGTCAGCGTCATCACGGATGAGAAGTGGCTGCTGTTCGTCATCGAGCAGGTGCTCTCCAACGCCCTCAAGTACACCCGCAGCGGCTCGGTCTCCATCACGCTCGAAGCGCCGAAGACGCTGTGCATCCGCGACACGGGCATCGGCATCGCGCCCGAGGATCTGCCGCGCGTGTTTGAAAAGGGCTACACCGGCAGCAACGGCCGCACGGATAAGCGCGCGACCGGCATCGGGCTGTACCTCTGCCGGCGCATCCTTGCAAAGCTCGGTCACTCGATCACCATCGTCTCGACGCCCGGCGCCGGCACGACGGTGCGCATCGGACTCGAGCAGGACGCGCTCGAGGTCGAGTGAGCCTTACAGAATCGTAAGTTTCCGCCGGGAAAATGTAAGCCGGAAGTATGGCAGCCATTTTCCCGGCGGTTTATACTGAGCCTGTCATTACACAGGAGGTAACGGTTATGTCGTTTTTGGAAGTTCGTCACGTTCAGAAAATTTACACCACACGCTTCGGCGGCACGAAGGTGCAGGCGCTCAGCGATGTGAATTTCACGGTCGAGAAGGGCGAGTACGTCGCCATCATGGGCGAGAGCGGCAGCGGTAAGACCACGCTGCTCAACATTCTTGCCGCGCTCGACAAGCCCACCGGCGGCGAGGTCGTGCTCGACGACCGGGCGCTGGGCACGATCCCGGAGCGGGAGATCGCGGCGTTCCGCCGCTCGCAGCTCGGCTTCGTGTTTCAGGAGTTCAACCTGCTCGACACGTTCTCCGTGCAGGACAATATCTTCCTGCCGCTCGTGCTCGCAGGCAAGGCGTATCCGGAGATGGCCGCGCGCCTCGCGCCCATCGCCCGGCAGCTCGGCATCGCGGAGCTGCTGCAGAAGTTCCCGTATGAGCTCTCCGGCGGACAGAAGCAGCGTGTAGCCGTCGCCCGCGCGCTCATCACGCAGCCGAAGCTCGTGCTCGCCGACGAGCCGACCGGCGCGCTCGATTCGCGTGCAACGGATGAGCTGCTGCGCCTGTTCGAGGAGATCAACCGCGGCGGTCAGACCATCCTCATGGTCACGCACTCGGTCAAGGCGGCCAGCCACGCCTCGCGCGTGCTGTTCATCAAGGACGGCGAGGTGTTCCACGAGATCTATCGCGGCGAGAGCACGGACGAGCAGCTCTATCAGAAGATCTCTGGCACGCTCACGATGCTGGCAACGGGCGGTGAGCGCCATGCGTAATCTCTACCCGCGTCTGGCGGCGACGAATCTGAAGAAAAACCGCCGGTTCTACCTGCCGTATCTGCTGGCCTGCATCGTGATCGTGGCGCTGTTTTGCATCATCCTCACGCTCGCGAGCGATCCGTATCTCGGCCAGATGCAGCACGGCGGCAGCGTCAGTCAGGTGCTCGGTTTCGGCGTGTCGATCATGGCGCTGTTTTCCGCCATCATCCTCTTTTATACGAACAGTACCTTCACCAAACAGCGCAAGCGCGAGTTTGCCATCTACAACATCCTCGGCATGGAAAAGCGCCACATCTCCTACGTGCTCTTCTGGGAGTCGCTGTATACGGCGGCCATGGCGCTGTTTTTCGGCCTCGTGGCGGCGGGGGTGTTCTCCAAGCTCCTGCAGCTCGTGCTCGTGCGGCTCATCGGCGGGGAGGCTACGTTCGGGCTGAACATCCGCCTCTGGAGCATCGGCTGTACGGTGGTGTTCTTCGGCGCGCTGTTTTTGCTGCTGCTGCTCAATACCATCCGCATCATCCATCTGTCGAACCCCGTGCAGCTGCTGCGCGCCGGCAGCGAAGGCGAGCGCGAGCCGCGCAGCAAGTGGATCCTCGCACTGCTCGGTGCGGTGTGCCTTGCCGCGGGCTATCTCATTTCCCTGCGCACAAACGTGGCCTTGTACGCCATCCAGAATTTCTTCCCGGCGGTCATCCTTGTCATCATCGGCACGTATCTCACGTTCATTGCGCTGAGCGTCGTCGTGCTCAAGGCACTGCGCAAAAACCGGCGCTATTATTATAAAACCAGCCACTTTGCCACCGTCTCCGGCCTCATCTACCGCATGAGCCGCAACGCGGCCGGTCTTGCGAGCATCTGTATCCTCTCGACGATGGTGCTCGTGACGGTCTCGACCACGGTGAGCCTGTATAAGGGCGTGGATGCCTACGCCGACGTGCGCTGGCCACAGGATATGACGCTCACGCTCATGACCGACCCCCGGACGAATACGGTGCCGGACGTCGCGCCGGTTTTGCAGGTGGTGGACGACACCATGACGCGCGCGGGGCTCACGCAGAGCAATGTGCACGGCTATCGCACCGTCATGTTTTCCGCGTTTCGCAGCGGCGATGCGCTCGATCTCACGAGCAAGCAGCTCACCGGTTCGAGCGCCGATGAATACACCGTCATGGTTCTGGACACGGAGGGCTATGCCGGCCTGACCGGCGAGCAGGTGACGCTCGCGCCCGGCGAGGCGCTTGCATGGACGGACGGCAAGCCCTTTGGCGACACGCTCACGCTCGGCGGCGATACGCTGCGGCTGCGGCAGCTCGATAGCTTCTCGCTCGTCAGCGGCAGCTCCATCATGGGTCTGCACACGCTGTATCTGGTCATGCCGGATCTCGACAGCGTGCTCGAGCTGCGCGCGCAGCAAAACGCCTATACTAACGAGCACGGCGGCACCCGCAGCATGCTCAATTACACATACCAGTTCGACCTCTCCGGCACGGACGACGAGCAGCTCGACGCGCTGCACGCGCTTCTCAGCGACCCCGAGCTTGAGTCCGCTGCCGTGGCGGCGAACGTGAATTACACGACCGATATGCGCGCCGACGGCTATCCCACGCTGCGCAGCACGTACGGCGGCTTTTTGTTCCTCGGCTTCTTCCTCGGGTTCGTGTTCCTGTTTGCGACGGTGCTCATCATCTACTACAAGCAGGTCTCCGAGGGCTATGACGACCGCGGGCGCTTCCGCATCATGCAGCAGGTCGGCATGACGCCGAAGGAGGTCAAGGCGACCATCCGCACGCAGGTGCTGCTCATGTTCTTCCTGCCGCTTGTGACGGCGGCGATCCACATCGCGTTCGCATTTCCGCTCATCAAGCAGATCGTGTTCGCCTTCGGGCTGCAGAACGTGCATCTGTTTTTGCTGTGCACGCTCGGAACGTTCGGCGTCTTTGCGCTGCTGTACACCTTTGTGTACCTGCTCACGGCGCGCACGTATTACCGCATCGTGCGCATGACGGATTGAATCAAAAAAAGTCCGCACAGGCATTGCCTGTGCGGACTTTTTTTGTATATGCGGCCTCAGCCCCAGAGGGCGGTCAGCATGGGGATGATCTGTTTTTTGCGGCTCATCACGCCGGGCAGGAACACGGCGCTGTCTTTCGGTTCGACCGAGAAGGCGGCGCGGATCGTGTCGTCATTGCCGATGTAGAGCAGGCTCGTGCCCTCCATGAGCACGTCCGTGACCATGAGCGCGATCATGTCATAGTGCTGCTGCTCGAGCTTCGTGGCCATGACGGCCAGCAGCTCGTCCTTGCGCTCGAGCACCGCAGCGGAATCGAGCGACGTGACCTGACCGACGCCGAGATAGTGGTCGGCGATGTGGAATTCCTTGAAGTCGGCAAAGCACAGCTCCTCGGCCGACTTGTCACCCGCGCTCGAGGCGGCAAAGAGCAGGTTGCCCAGCTCCTTGAGCGAGATGTTGGCGATGCGGGCCAGACGCTCGGCCATGGCGATGTCGCGCTTCGTGCACGTGGGGGATTTGAACATGACCGTGTCGGACAAGATCGCGCCCGCCATCAGACCCGCCATGTTCGGCGACGGCATGACGCCGTGCTCCTGATACATATTGGTGATGATGGTCGTCGTGCTGCCGACGGGCTCGTTGCGCACGCGGATGGGCTGCGTGGTCTGAATATCGGCCAGACGGTGGTGGTCGATGATCTCGAGGATCTCGGCCTGCTCCAGACCGGGCACGGCCTGCGCCAGCTCGTTGTGGTCGACGAGCACGACGCGCTTGCGCCGCGGACGCAGCAGGTGATAGCGCGAGAGCGTGCCGACGACCTTTTCGTTCTCATCGAGCACGGGGTAGCAGCGGTAGCGGCTCTCGAGCACGACCTCTCGCACGTCGTCGATGTAATCATCGAGGTGGAAGCTGACCAGATCCTCCGTGTTGCACGGGCGGGAGATCGGGATCGCCTGATACACCAGCCGCGCCACGCGGCTGGCATCGAGCGGGGTGGAGATGACGCAGGTCTTGCCGGCGTTTTCAAGCCACGCGGGATCGACGTCGGTCTGGCAAAGAATGATGCACTGCACGCCGATGTCGAGCGCGCGGCGGATCATGTCCGGCTGGTTACCGCAGAGAATGATGCTGTCGGGGTCGGAGAAGAGCAGGTTGTCGCAGCTCTGCGGCAGGGCGATCGTCACTACGCCGGACACGCGGTCGACCTGCTCGGCGCCGTCGTTGAGGATGCGCCCCTCGATGACGCTCAGGAGGTTGAACAGCGGCAGCGCGTCCACGTGCCGGTCGCTGATCGTGCGCATGCTGTAGGCCGCGATGTCGCCGGCGGAGAGCATGCCGTAGAGCGTGCCGTCCTCGTTGATGATGGGCATGGCGGAGATGTTCTGGTCGCGCATGATGTGCCAGGCGCGGTCCATCGTGACGCTGGAGTTGAGCGCCGGCGGCGTGTCAAAGTCCAGATCGCGCACCTGCGTGCGGACGTTGCTGATCGTGACCGGCTCCTGAAAGCCGAAGCGGTCGAGCAGGCGCTTCGTCTCATCGCTGATGTGGCCGAGATGTGCGGCCGTGTAATCCCGGTCGCCGAGCGCGTTGCGCAGTGCGGCATAGGAAATGGCGGCCGCGATGGAGTCCGTGTCCGGATTCCGGTGGCCGGTGACGTAGATTCTGTTCATGTATTGTGTAACTCCTTTGGTGTTGTTGTGAGGCAAACCATATCATATTATAATCTGACACCCTGCCTTGTCAATGATTGTTCGGATAAGTGCAAAAACTGTCCGGTTTGTTGGCAGGCCTCTGGTCGTGGTCTGACCAGATGCGTTGTGATAAGCGATAAAAATGGGACAGTGGACGAAAACCAGTTGCACATTGTCAAAAATTGTGCTATCTTTGGTTTAAAGGGCTTCTGGTTGAACCAGATGTAAGACCGGAGACCCGCGACGAACTGTGAGAGGTGGAAGCAAACCATGAAAGACCTGAAGCATCTGATCTATTTTGAGAATCTGCTGCAGGAGGCCAACAACGAGCTGGTACAGCAGGCCAAGGCGGAAGGGGAACACGCCCTGGGCTACACCTGTTACTTTGTGCCGGAGACGCTGCTGAACCTGCCCGGCTGCTTCTCAAGCCGCCTGCGTGCGCCGAATACCGGCAGCATCGATGTGGGCACGTACTACATGTCGAGCAAGATCTGCTCGTATACCCGCAGCATTCTCGAGCGCGGCATCGAGGGCGGCTATGACTATCTCGACGCGCTGCTCTCGTCCGAGACGTGCCAGATGATGCACCGCGGGCATGAGCATTTCGAGATCCTCGGCCTTGTGAAGGAGAAAAATCCGCAGTTTTTCATGAGCATGATGGACGTGCCGTTCTCGGACGAGGACTTCACCGTCGATCACTATGAGGAGCAGCTGCGCGTGCACGTGCTCGAGCCGCTGCACGAGACCTACGGCATCGACATCTCCGACAAGGCGATCCGCGCGGCGATCCGCGATCACAATGAGATTTCCCGCGTCATGACCGAGATCGGCGACCTGCGCAAGGCGGCGAACCCCGTCATCACGGGCTATGAATTTCACGTGCTGCAGCTCGTGAGTCAGGTGTGCCCGCACAAGCGCATCCTGCCGTACCTCAAGCAGACGCTCACCGAGCTCAAGCGCCGCAAGCCGGACGCGCAGCCGTGGTTCCGCGTGCGTCTGGTCGTGACCGGCAGCGAGATCGACGACCCCGCGTTCACGAAGCTCATCGAGGACTGCGGCGCGATGGTCGTGGCCGACCGCTACTGCTACGGCAGCCTGCCCGGCCGCGAGCAGATCGAAATTCTCGACGGGGAGACGCCGCTGCGTGCCGTCGCCCGCCACTATCTGCGCACGAGCCAGTGCCCGCGCTTTATGGAGCGTGCGCGCTCCGACGGCCGCCGCACCTATATCCGCGACCTGTGCCGCGAATACAGTGCCGACGGCGTGCTCTATGAACAGATGAAGTTCTGCGAGTTCTGGAGCTATGAGCGTGTGCTCGGCGTGCACATCCTGCAGGAGGAGCTGGGCATTCCGACTGTCGGCATCGAGAAGGAGTACACCCTTGCCGGCGCCGGTCAGCTGCGCACGCGCATTCAGGCGTTCGTAGAGAGTCTCGAGATCAAGCACATTCAGGGAGGGAAACTGTGATGGCGGACAAGAAGGTCAAAGGCGCCGGGGATCGTTTTCTGCCCGGCAGCAACATTGCAAAGCACCGCGAGTGGCGCGGTCTGAAGGATACCTGGTACGACTATGTCGAGTGGGTCAAGGTGCTCGGCATTATGGGCGGCTTTGTGGCCAAGAGCCCGGTGCGCATCGCGCGCGGTATGCTGACCTACCGCTGGATGGGCTCGTACCTCGCGGCGCTGAACATGATCGACCGCTGCGTCGAGGGCCTGCGCGGCCCGGCGCTGCGCGTGGCGCGCCTGTACCTCAACACGATCATGAAGGGCTCGACGACCTCCATCGCCGAGATGATGATGGGCGACCGCCGCTTCGGCGACAATGCCTTCGGCCGCACGCAGGTCGTGCTCGAGCAGACCATGTGCCCGGAGATCCTCGCCGGTTTCCAAAACCTGCGCCCCGCGCAGCTTGAGCCGTTCCAGGGGCTGTTGCTGTGCTACATGGATCAGGGCGCAAACCCGTATTATATCGACGCCATGGAGAGCGTCGGACTGCCGGCGGATTCCTGCCGCCTGTCGAACAATGCCGCCGGTGTCGCACTGCTCGATGAGTTCCCGAAGATCGGCGCCTGCTGCATCTCCAATAACGCCCCGTGTGACTCCTCGACCATGAACAGCCAGCTCATCGAGCGCCACCTCGACGTGGATACGCTCCCGGCTGCCATCCCCATGCGCTGGGAGGACCCGCACACGCGCAAGTACGCCCGCGAATCCCTGCGGCGCATCATCGACTTTGTCGAGCGGCACACGGGCGAGACCTATGACTGGGACGCCTGCCGCGCCATCATGGAAAAGCACAACGACGAGGTGCGCAACGAGCAGGAGAAGTGGGGCTTCATGGCGACGCCCTACACCGCCGCCGCGCTCGCAGTTCCGGCGCTGTTCCACACCTTTTACTATGCCTTCTCCGGCGGCCGGAACCCCGAGGTCATGAAGACTGAGCACAAGGTCATGCGCATCCTTGAGCAGGCGTATGCAGACAAGACCAATTGCTTCCCCAAGACGCGCTACCGTGCCCTCACATGGGGCGGTCCGCCGTGCTACTGGCTGCAGTTCCCGAACTGGCTGTATAACTGCTGGGGCATTCTGATGATCGCGGGCATGGACCTGTTTTCCGGCAACGTCCTCATCGACACGACCGACGAGGAAACCATCCTCGACGGCATCGCCCGCAACTACGAGACCGGCGTCATGCGCCGCCACCTGACCGGCGGCTGGCGGCACCTCGTGGAGTTCTGGGACGAGGCAGAGAAGTTCCACTGTGACATGGTCATCCTGCACGATGACATCACCTGCAAGGGCGCGCTCGGTCTCACGGGCGTCATCCTCGATCAGGCGAAGGAGCGCACGACCAAGCTCATGGTGGTCTCGAACGATATGTTCGACCACCGCACCATCTCCCGCGCCGACATCCGCCAGCAGGTCAACGATTTCATGTTCTCGGTCATGCAGGCAGAGCCGCTCGATGCGTCCCTGCTGCAGTATGATGATTACGAGGGCTGGTAAACAGGAGGAAATGATGATGAAAAAACTGCTGCCAAAGCTGCTCCTCGGCGCGACCGGCGTCTGGGTGGGGAGCATGCTCATCTACTGGTTCAATCTCGATAACAAGGCGATCTATTTTCTCGTGCGGCCGCTGCTCGATCGGCTCTACGACCGCAGAAAGGTTGACGGGAAAGTCTGATGGGATTTCGTCAGATCCAGGCGCCGACGCTCCGGGAGCTGTTCGTCGACCAGGTCATCGGCATGATCTTTTCCGGCGAGCTGAAGGTGGGCGACCGCCTGCCGTCGGAGCGTGAGCTGTCCGAGCAGATGCACATCAGCCGCTCCATGGTGCACACCGGGCTCGAGGATCTCGAGCGCATGGGCTTTGTGCGCATGGAGGCGCGCCGCGGCAACTACATCGAGGACTATGCCCGCCACGGTAATTTCGAGACGCTCATGGCGCTCGCCAAATACGGCGGCGAAATCGACCACGCCATCGAGAGCTCACTCGTTGAAGCGCGCGATGCGATCGAGGGCGGGGCGATGCTCCTGCTCGGCGAGCGCGGCACGCCGGAGGATATGCAGCAGCTGCGCGCTATTACGGATGGGCTGCGCGCTGCCGTGGCTGCGGGTGAGGGCAACGCTGTCTATGCGCGGTGGATGCGCCGCTTCGACACGACCATCGCCGAGCTGAGCGGCAACCGCATCTTTCCGCTGCTCATGAACAGCCTCGCGGATGTGAGCGGCGTCCTCTGGGAGCGCTGTGTCGGCTTCTGGGGCGCGGAGACGGTCATCGAGCAGGAGCTGCGTATCATCGACATGCTCTCTGCAGGGCGCGGCCGTGACGCGGCGCTGTATATCGAGAACATCTACCACCATTACTGCGACGCGCACGCGGACGCGTGACGGCGCACACTACTGCAAACGCCCGCTTCCGGTCGGAAGCGGGCGTCACAGCTTGTCAGGCGGACTTGTTTTTCACGTTATGAGCGGCTCAGGTTTCCGAGATAGCCGAGGATGTTGTCGTTGATCTCACCGGTGAGCGCACGGTTGTAGTTGCAGATGAACGTGCCGGCGATGAGGATCATCATCGCCTCGGCCTCGTGCATGCCGACCTCCTGACCGTAGATGCGGATGAGGCACTGCTCCATAAGTGTGCGCCAGGCGCGAAACTCGTCCTGCACGAGCTGCCCGATCTCCGGGTCATAGCGCGCGAGGACGTAGGTCTGGGTCGTGGCGCTCGGGCGCTGCTCATGCGACGGGGCGTTGGCCACGTAGTCCATGAAGGCGTTCATGTACGCGAGGTTGGAGGCATAGTCCGCGCGCGCGTGCGCGGCGAACCACTGGCTGCACTTTTCGCTCATATATTCGCGCGTGTAGCGCACATAGGCGAGGATGAGGTCGTTTTTACTTTCAAAATAGTTGAGCAGCTTGGCATGGCTCATGCCCGCCTCGGCTGCAATGTCGCGCAGGGACACGCTCAGCATGGGCTTGCGCTCGATGCAGCGTTCAAACGCCATGAGGATGTCCGTGCGGATCTGCTCACGGTCGACAATGATCGGCATATTCTTCGCCTCCGGGAAACTTGGATGCACCGATTATACAGCGTTTCGAACCGTCCGTCAAATCGCGGCACGGCACATGAAAAAACCGCACAGGATCCGCTCCTGTGCGGTTTGACGATACTGGTTCAGTCGAGCTTCAGATCGCCCTCGCGGATCCAGCCGAGGCGGCGGCACAGCAGACCGATCGCCCAGCAGATCACGGCCGGCAGCACGATGCACACCAGCAGCAGACCGATCCAGTCCATCGCGCCGGGCTGAATGGCCACGGCGCCGTTGGCGATGGCCGCCTCACTCGGAGCGACCCAGCCGGTCCACACGCCGATCGGACCGCACAGACCGCACGTGCCCATGCCGGAGTTGACGGCGGCGCCGTTCATCTGGAGCTTGAAGATGCACGTTGCGATCGGTCCCGTGATGGCGGACGTCACGATGGCGGGGATCCAGACCTTCGGGTTGCGGACGATGTTGCCCATCTGCAGCATGCTCGTGCCGAGGCCCTGGCTGACCAGACCGCCCCAGCCGTTTTCACGGAAGCTCAGCACGGCGAAGCCCACCATGTTCGCGCAGCAGCCGGCCACGGCCGCGCCGCCCGCAAGCCCCGTGAGCGAGAGCGCCGCGCAGATGGCCGCCGACGAGATCGGCAGCGTGAGCGCGATGCCCACGATGACCGACACGACGATGCCCATGACGAACGGCTGCTGCTCGGTCGCCCACATGATGATGTTGCCGACCCAGCTTGCGCCCTTGCCGATGGGCGCGGCGACGAGCATGGCGAGCCCGATGCCGACGAGGATCGTGACGATGGGGGTCACGAGGATGTCCACCTTTGTCTCCTTGCTGACGGCCTTGCCGAACTCGGCTGCGACGACCGCCGTCACAAGCACAGCCAGCGGACCGCCGGCGCCGCCCATGGCGTTTGTCGCAAAGCCGACCGGAACGAGAGAGAAGAGCACCATCGCCGGCGCGTGCAGCGCGTGGCCGATGGCGACCGCCATTGCCGGACCGACCATCAGCGAGGCGCAGCCGCCGATCGTATAGCCGACCGCAGCCTCACCCTTGCCGAGGGTGAAGATGATGGCGTTGAGAAAACCGATGTGGAACTGCTGACCGAGCGTGTTGAGGATCGTGCCGATCAGCAGCGAGCAAAACAGGCCCTGCGCCATCGCGCCGAGCGCGTCGATGCCGTAGCGCCGCAGAGAGATCTCGATGTCCTTTCGCTTCAGAAAGTCCCGGAATCGCTGCATAGAGAAGCCCTCCTACAAAAACATGAAATAAAATAAGTATGCTTTACATGTGTCAAGACACCTGTAAAGCATACTATAAAGGCTTCTCATGCACTTGTCAACTAAATTAAACTTCTGTCAATCGCCCAGCAGCAGCCCGGCGGCCTTCAGCGCGGCGCAGGCGCGTGTGTAGGCATCCTCGTTCGGGCAGCACAGCGTGTGCAGGTGCAGTCCGCCGGTGAGCATACTCAGCGGCGCCGCGTCGCTGTCGCGGATGCGCGCGAGAAACTGCTCCACATCGTAGCGGCTGCTGATCTGGAGCTGACCGGTGAGCTGGCCGTAGACCGGGTGCTCAACGATGACGTCGAGCACGGTGCAGCCGTTGTCCACAAGGATGTCGAGCTCCTGCCCGGTCTGCGCCAGCGTGTGACGGCAGGCGATGGTGCGCGTGATGCCGTCGGTTGCCCGCGGCAGCACGTAGCCGCGCGGCGTGGCGGAGATCTCCGCGCCGCCTGCGCGCAGCAGCGCGATGTCGCCCACGATGATCTGGCGGCTGACGTTCAGCCCGGCGGCGAGCGCGGACGCGCTCACGGGACGGTCGGCCGTGCGCAGCCGGTCAAGGATCGCCTGACGGCGGGAAGCGGCCTCCATGCCTCAGCCCTGCGACTTTCCGCCGGCGTTGAGCAGGTCGAGCTTGATCTTCAGCAGCTTTTCCGACAGGTCGACGTAGTAGTTGTGCGGGTAGTCAAAGCGCAGCACCTCCGGCCACAGGGTCGCAAGCTGCCCGGCGCAGTAGGTGCGGATCTCGTCGAGCGAGGGCTTCTGGTACACGAGCTCGCCGCCGCGGAAGACGGGCACGAGCAGCTCGCGCGCTGTGAAGCCGGTGAGCACCTTCTTCTTCCACGTCGCGTCGGGGTCGCAGATCTCGAGCGGCTGCGTGTCGTCCACGTCCTCGTCGTGCAGGCAGATGTAATCCGCCTCGGCCATGCCGGTGTCCTTGCTGTAGAAGCGGTAGACCTTCTTGAAGTGCGGGTTTGTGATCTTGCCGACGTTTTCGCTGATCTTGATCTTCGGGATGATGTTGCCGTTCTCGTCCTCGATGGCTGCGAGCTTGTACACGCCGCCGAACACCGGCTCGCTGCGCGCGGTGATGAGCCGCTCGCCCACGCCGAAGCTGTCGACCTGCGCGCCCTGCCGCAGCAGCCCCGCGATCAGGCGCTCATCGAGCGCGTTGGACACGGTGATCTTGCAGTCGGTCCAGCCGGCGTCGTCGAGCATTTTGCGCGCCTTTTTCGTCAGGTAGGCGATGTCGCCGGAGTCGAAGCGGATGCCGCAGCGCGTGATGCCCAGCGGCTTGAGCACCTCGTTGAAGGCGCGGATGGCGTTCGGCACGCCGGACTGCAGGCTGTTGTAGGTGTCCACGAGCAGGGTGGCGTTGGTGGGATAGGTCTGGCAGTAGGCGCGGAAGGCGTCGAGCTCGGAGTCGAACATCTGCACCCAGGAGTGTGCCATCGTGCCGCCGGCATACACGCCGTACACCTCGTCCGAGATCGTGCAGGCGGTGCCGGCACAGCCGCCGATGTAAGCGGCGCGCGCGCCGAGGATCGCCCCGTCGGCACCCTGCGCGCGGCGCGAGCCGAACTCGAGCACCGTGCGTCCCTGTGCGGCGCGGCAGATGCGGCTGGCCTTCGTGGCGATCAGGCTCTGGTGGTTGATCTGCAGCAGCAGGTACGTCTCCACAAGCTGCGCCTGAATGGCCGGGGCGCGCACCGTGATGAGCGGCTCACGCGGGAACACGGGCGTGCCCTCCGGCACGGCCCAGATGTCGCCGGTGAAGTGGAAGTTTTTCAGATAGTCGAGAAATGCCTCGCTAAACAGCTTCCGGCCGCGCAGATAGGCAATGTCCTCGTCGGTGAAGTGCAGGTTCTGAATGTAGTCGATGATCTGCTCCAGACCGGCGGCGATGGCGTAGCCGCCGTCGTCGGGCACGCTGCGGAAGAACACATCGAAGTAGGTGATGCGATCCTGCATGTTGTGGTCGAGATAGCCGTTGCCCATCGTCAGCTCATAAAAATCGCAGAGCATGGTCATGTTCAGCGTCTTGTTGGGGTCCATTGACCTCGCCTCCTGAATGGGTCTGCGGGATGCAGACAACAAAATATATTCTTTTCAATTATAGCCATTGTTCCGCGCGAAAGCAACGATTATTAAATTAACAAGGGAAAAGGCACGAAAAAACCAGTTCGTGCAGTTGACATCAAAATACGGTCGTTGTATCTTAATAATGTAACACAAAACAGGAGGACAATTACCATGTCTTTGACACCGGAACGCACGGCTGAGCTCCAGGAGCTCTGCCGTCAGTATCGGATCGACGTACTCACGGCCATTCACGGCGCACAGTCCGGCCACCCGGGCGGCAGCCTGTCTGCCTGTGAGATCCTCACGCTGCTGTACCAGCAGCGGATGCATGTCGACGCCGCGCACCCCGACGACCCGAATCGCGACCGCCTTGTGCTCTGCAAGGGGCACGCTGCGCCCATGCTCTACCGCAACCTGATCGGCAAGGACTTTCTGCCCATCGAGAGCATGAACACGCTGCGCCAGACCGGCAGCCCGCTGCAGGGTCACCCGTGCATGCGCACGCCGGGCGTGGACATGCCGTCCGGCCCGCTGGGCATCGGCCTCGCCGCGGCGCAGGGCATCGCCCTCGGCCTGAAGCTCAATCAGTCCGACGCGCGCGTGTATGCCGTGCTCGGCGACGGCGAGCTCGATGAGGGCGCCGTCTGGGAGGCGGCTGCCTCGGCCGTGAAGTTCGGCCTCGACAATCTCACCGCCATCGTCGACTGGAACAAGGTGCAGCTCGACGGCACGACCGATGAGATCATGCCGCTGCGCGACCTGCCCGGCAAGTGGCGCGCCTTCGGCTGGAACGTGCTGCGCTGCGACGGGCACGATCTGACCGCGCTGGATGCCGCGCTCGACGCTGCCGCCGCCTGCAAGGGCGTGCCGACCGTGATCCTGGCCGACACGGTCAAGGGCAAGGGCGTGTCCTTTATGGAGGGCAAGGCCGCTTGGCACGGCAAGGCCATTCCGGACGCGGAATTCGCGCAGGCAATGCAGGAACTGGGAGGGAACGTCTGATGGGAAAATCCATTCGTGAAGTATACGGCACTGTGCTCGCCGAGCTCGGCGATACCAATGAGAATATCGTCGTGCTCGATGCCGACCTGTCCGGCTCTACCAAGAGCGGCATTTTCGCCAAGGCGCACCCCGAGCGGCATTTCAACATGGGCATTGCCGAGTCGGATATGGTCGCCACGGCGGCGGGCCTTTCCACGACCGGCAAGATCCCGTTCGTGAACACGTTTACGGTCTTTCTCACGACGCTGGGTCTCATCTCGGCGCGTGCGCAGGTGTGCTACGGCAACCTGAACGTGAAGTTCGGCGGCGCCTATTGCGGCATGTCCGACGCGCTCGACGGCGCGACGCATCACGCCACCGAGGATATTGCCGTCATGCGCTCGCTGCCGAACATGACCGTGCTCGTCCCGTCGGACGCGGCCAGCACCCGCTGGGCGACGAAGTACGCCGTCGACACCTACGGTCCGATGTACCTGCGCCTGTCGCGCGACGTGTACCCGGATCTGTATGACGAGAACACGAAGTTCGAGTGCGGCAAGGGCGCGATCGTGCGCGACGGCACGGACGTGACCGTCATCGCCTGCGGCATCCTTGTGCACAAGGCGATCGAGGCGGCCGAGCAGATGGCCGAGCGCGGCGTGTCCGTGCGCGTGGTGGACATGTACTCCATCAAGCCCATCGACCGCGAGCTCATCCTGCGCTGCGCGCAGGAGACGGGCGCGATCGTTACCGCCGAGGAGCACAACATCTACGGCGGTCTCGGCAGCGCCGTGGCGGAGGTGCTCGCATGGGGCGGCGCGGCTGCGCCGACGGAGTTTGTCGGCATTCCCGACACATTCACCGAGACCGGCAAGTACACCGAGCTTCTCGCCAAATACGGCGTGGATGCTGCCGGCGTCGTGCGCGGCATCGAGCGGGTGCTCGCGCGCAAGCACTGAGTTTTTCTGCACAGTCAGGTCGGCGGGCAGTTTGCCTGCCGGCCTTTTTATCGGATCAGGAGGACACCATGCAGCGATTTTTTGCCCCCGGCCGCACGGAGCTGGCCGGGAATCATACCGATCACCAGCTCGGGCGCGTGCTGGCGGCGTCCGTGGACGTGGGCATCCGCGCGCGCGCCGCGCGCCGCCGTGACCGCCGCGTGTGCATCCACTCGCGGGGCTACCGTCCGTTTACCGTCTCGCTCGACGATCTAAGGGTTGATGCGCGCGCCTATGGCAAGCCGTGGGCACTCGTGCGCGGCGTGGCGGCGGCCATTCTGGAAGCCGGCGGGCAGATCGGCGGCTTCGAGGCGTGGGCTTCCTCTGCGCTGCGTACAGGCGGCGGGCTGTCGTCCTCGGCCGCGTTCGAGATCCTCGTCGGCCGCATCTTCAACGCGCTCTATAACGGCGGCGCGTTCACGCCGGAGCAGCTTGCCCGCTTCGGTCAGCAGGCGGAAAACCGGCACTTCGGAAAGCCCTCCGGCCTCATGGATCAGATGGTGTGCGCGCGCAGCGGCGCGGTGTATCTCGATCTGGCCGCAGGGGAGATCCTTCCGGTCGCGGCGCCGTTTGCAGCCATGGGGCTCACGCTCTGCCTGACGGACACCGGCGGCAGCCACGCAGGGCTGACGGCGGCCTACGCCGCGATCCCGGCCGATATGCACAGCGTTGCACGACGCTTCGGCGCCGAGACGCTCTCGCAAGTCGACCCGGCGGACTTTTTCGCCCACCGGCTGCCAGGGCTTGCCGACGACCGCGCGGCACACTTTTTCGCAGAAAACGCGCGCGTGCCGCAGATGCGTGATGCGCTTGCGCGCCGGGATGCGGGGGAATATCTGCGCCTCATGAACGCCTCCGGCCGCTCGTCGGAGCAGCTGCTGCGCAACATCCAGGTCCCCGGCGGGGACGATCGGCTTGCGCGGGGGCTTGCCTGTGCGTCGGCGCTGCTCGACGGGGTGGGTGCGTGGCGCGTACACGGCGGCGGCTTTGCCGGGGGCGTGCAGGCGCTCATGCCGTGCACTGCCTTTCCCGCCTACCGGCAGGCGATGGAGGCGCGCTTCGGCCCCGGCTCCTGCCGTGAGCTGCGCATCACCGGCGCAGAATAAAACGCGCAGAATAAATAAAATGAATGCCCGCTTCCGACTGGAAGCGGGCATTCAGCTCGTCAAAAACCTCGTAGAGTTTGCGCCCGCAGGCGCAAAGAAAGTCCGATCATTTTCTCAGGCGACATGTGCGGCTGAGAAAATACTTCTCGGCCTGCAAACGTGCGCGCTGGCAGCCAAAGGCGGACAGCGCGTGCGCTGCAGTCAGGCCGCAAACCTCTTTGTCAAAAAGGAATACTTTTTGACAGTCTAACGCCCGCTTCCGACTGGAAGCGGGCGTTTGCAATATTGTGATTATTTCAGGCGGATGCTCAGCAGCACGGGGTTGTGGTCGGAGAAGCGAAAGCCGTCATCCTGCGTCTGCACGCTCGTCAGCTCCACGTTCGGCGAGAGGATGAAGCCATCGATGACGTAGTGCTGCGTGGCCTCGCTCTCGGCGTCATAGGGCTGATTGTCGAGGCGGCAGGTCGGCACGGACGTGTCATACGCGAAGTGCCAGCCGTCGGGCAGCATGCTGTCGTCGAGCATGCCGGGCGTCCAGAGATCATCGTTTTTGATCGGGTACTTGTCCAGCCCGCCGGGGAAGGTCTGGTTGAAGTCGCCGCCGGCGATGACGTAGTTGCCCTTGGCGTATTCCTGCTCGAGGAACGACGTGAGCGCGGCGGTCTGCGCGGCCTTGCCCTCGCCGTCGTCATACGCCTCGAGATGGAGGTTGACGAGCACGAGCTGCGCATCCGTACCCTCAAGGTCGATGTATACGGGCATGAGGCAGCGCTTGAGGTTTGCCACCGACACCGGCCACTTGAACGGGCTCGGCAGCGCGATGCGCTCGGCCGAGGCGATGGGCGCGGTCGAGAGCGTCATGAGCCCCGTGTTCACCCGGCCGATCGGCGGGATGGGGTAGGGCACGAAGGCACACTTGTAGTTCAGGGCATGTGCACTGTCCAGCTGCGTCTCGGTGCGCAGGCGGCCTGCCTCCTCAATGCCGTAGGCATGGGTCGAGGGGCCGGCGTCGATCTCCTGCAGGAACGTGAAGTCGGCGGCCATGCCCTGCACGGTCGCGACGATGCCGTCCATGTTCTTCTCCACGATGGCCTTGCTCGGCGCGCGGGTCTGCTTGCCGCCGTCCATAAAGAAGTCGGACTCTTCGCCCAGACCGGCATAGCCGACGTTCCACGACAGGATGGACACCTCGTCGCCCGGGGCGAAGGCGGCGGTGCTGTTGTCGCCGCGCGTCACGACGGCGGTCTCCGTCTTGACGTTGAGCTGCGTGGCGGTCAGCCAGATGAGCAACGCGGCGAACAGACCGACGAGAACGGCCAAGACGATCAGGATGATTTTGATTGGTTTTTTCATGGGATGCTTCCCTCCTCGGGGGCAGTTTACCACAATCTGTTGCCCCATGCAAACACAATCTTTGCAGGAACTTTACCCAGACTTCACCGGTTGAGCAGCCAGACGCCGAGGTTCAGATACGCCGCGAACAGCAGCCACAGGAGGTACGGTGCGCACAGCCACGCAGCCTCCGGATCGCGGCGGGAAAACTGTGCACTCATCGCCAGTACGAGCGCGATCAGCCCCGCGAGCAGGAAAAACGCCGCGCCGTGCTCCTGCCACAGGAAAAACACCACCGGCCAAAAACCGTTGACGCCGAGCTGAACGCACCAGAGTGCGGCTGCCTGCCTGCGCGCACTGCCGGAGCCGGCGCGCCAGACGCGCCCCATGGCGATGCCCATGAGCAGATAGAGCAGCGTCCACACGACCGGAAACAGCCGGTCCGGCGGTGTGGCGGGCGGCTTGGTCAGCAGGTCGTAGGCATCCATGCCCGCGCGTGCGGCGGCACCTGCCGCGCCGCTGACGGCCAGCGCGAGCACGACGAAGAAAAGATAAGGGCGCAGCGCGCTCCATTTGTTCAACTTGCCTCACCTCGGAGAAAAACGGGATACTTTAATCTATGCCGCGTCCACTTGTAAAATACATGGGATCCATGATACACTAATAGGGCGAAAATTGACAATAACGGAGGTTCCCGATATGGATTATGCACACCTGATGCAGGCAGACCCGGAGCTGTATGCTTCCATGGCGCGCGAGCTGGAGCGTCAGCGCGACCATCTGGAGCTGATCGCGTCCGAGAATTTCACGAGTCAGGCCGTCATGGAGGCTGTTGGCAGCCACCTGACGAACAAATACGCCGAGGGCTATCCCGGCGCGCGCTACTACGGCGGCTGCGAGTACGTCGATGAGGTCGAGCGTCTGGCGATCGAGCGCGTGACGCGGCTGTTCGGCGCGGACCACGCAAACGTCCAGCCGCACTCCGGCTCGCAGGCGAATATGGCCGTGTATGCGGCGCTGCTGCAGCCGGGCGACCGGATCCTCGGCATGAACCTCTCCCACGGCGGACATCTGACGCACGGCAGCAAGGCGTCTTTGTCCGGGAAATATTTTGAGGCGCATTTCTACGGCGTTGACCCCGAGACCGAGACCATCGACTATGAGGCGCTTGCGCGCACAGCCGAGGAGGTCCGCCCGAAGCTCATCATCGCCGGTGCGAGCGCGTATCCGCGCGTGATCGACTTTGCGCGCTTCCGTCAGGTCGCCGATTCCGTCGGCGCGTACCTGATGGTCGATATGGCGCACATCGGCGGCCTGGTCGCTGCGGGCGTGCACCCGAGCCCCGTGCCGTATGCCGACGTCGTCACCTGCACGACGCACAAGACGCTGCGCGGCCCGCGCGGTGCGATTATCCTCTGCCGCGACGAGCTGGCAAAAAAGATCGACAGCGCTGTTTTCCCCGGCACGCAGGGCGGCCCACTCATGCACGTCATCGCCGGCAAGGCGGTCTGCTTCGGCGAGGCGCTGCAGCCGGCCTTCCGCACCTATCAGCAGCAGGTGGTCAAGAATGCCGCCGTGCTCGCCGAGACGCTGCAGCAGGGCGGCATCCGTCTGGTCTCCGGCGGCACGGATAATCATCTCATGCTGGCCGACGTTTTCAGCCGCGGCCGCACCGGTGCGCAGATGCAGGATCTGCTCGACGCGGCGAACATCACCGCCAACAAGAACACCATCCCGAACGAGACGCAGTCCGTGCGCGTCACGAGCGGCGTGCGTCTGGGTACGCCGGCCGTCACGACCCGCGGCATGGGCGAGGAGGAGATGCGCCGGATCGGCGCGCTCATCTGCCGTCTGGTCGATGAGGGCGAGGACGCCGTTGCGTCCGTGCGGGCGCAGGTGCTCGACCTGTGCGCGCGCTTCCCGCTCTATCCGGATCTGCAGGCGTAAGCTGCAGTCAGGCCGCAAGCCCCTTTGTCAAAAAGTAATACTTTTTGACAGCCTTAAAAACCGCGCTCCCGAAACACGGGAGTGCGGTTTTCTGCTGTTTACGGCTTGCACGCGCCGCAGGGTGTGTAGCCTGCGGTCAGCGCCTGCTCGGCGCTGTCAAAGCAGATGCGGTTTTCCGCTTTGACCTGCGCTGCGTATCTGCAGCCGGCGCGGTGATATTTCATGGAGTTGCGGTTGCCGATGTAGGCGGCATCCGCTGCGGCGGTCGTCTGCGGCTGTTTGGGTGCGGCGGTCGGCATCGGGGCTGCGGTCTCGGGCGGCACGTTGCGCTCGGTCGTGATGACGACGGCCTGCGCCGGCGCGTGCGCCTCGCGGGCGGTGGCGACGCCTGCACATCCCGCTGTGACGGCGAGCGCGAGCACCAGCTCCACGAACCACCACGTTTTCCAAAGCCGCGTGCCGCGCGGTGCGTACTGCAATGCGAGCAGCAGCACGGCCGCCTCCAGCGCGGTAAGACCCCAGCCGAGCTGCCCGCAGGCGAGCAGGGCGATACCGGCGGCGGTGCACACGCAGCCCAGCAGTACCTTCCAGATACGGCGCCATTCGATCTGCATTCCGTTCTTCCTCCCTTTGGCGGCAAATGTGCGCGCCCATTGCGTCGTTTTGCTCTGTAAATTGTTTATTCTATCCGGTTTCACAAAAAAATCAAGACCTAAATGAAAAAAAGCTTACATTTTCTCAAAATTTGTGTTACACTACTTCAAGGGGGCAGGTTTGCGGCCGCAGTGCGGCCGCATGGCCGCCCGATTTGTTTGTTTTTTGAGGCCTGGCGGAGGAAAGGATAGTCAAATGTACGAGATTGGTCAATTGATCGTGTATGGAAACGAGGGCGTCTGCCGCGTGGAGGAGATCGGCACGCCGAAGATCTCCGGTGTGGACAAGCACCGCGATTACTATACGCTTGCGCCCATTTACCGCGAGGGGAAGGTGTTCACGCCCGTGGACAGCAAGGTGTTCATGCGCCCGGTGATCTCGCGCGAGGAGGCGCTGGCGCTCATTGACCGCATCCCGGCGATGACCGCGGAGGTCTATGAAAACGCCAATCTCCGTTTTCTCAATGAGCACTATCAGCAATGCCTCCAGAACTATACCTGTGCTGACCTTCTGCAGCTGATCAAGGACGTGCGCGCCAAGCGCTGCCGGATGATCGAGCGCGGCAAGAAGCTCGGCCTCGTCGATGAGCGCTATATGAAGCGCGCCGAGGAGATGCTCCACGGGGAGCTGGCCGTTGCGCTGGGTATGACGCGCGAACAGGTGCCGCAGTTCATCAGTGATGCGCTCGGTGACGCGGGCGAGCCGGAAGCCGCCCTTGCCTGAATCGGAAGTTGGAAATCCCGCCGGACATTGCGTCCGGCGGGATTTTTGCAGTTTTCCCTTGACAGACGGGCAAAGTGCGTGTATGCTACGGTTTGAATTCGGGACTGATTCCCGATTTGGAGGCGAATCATGCGAAACAGTTATCACACGCAGCAGCGCTGTGCGCTGCTGGCGTTTTTGTCTGCGCACGCGGACGAGCAGTTCACGGTCGAGCAGCTGCTCGCGGCCATGGGCGACGCTGCACCCGGACGCAGCACGGTCTACCGCGCGCTTGACCGCCTGGTCGAGGAGGGCACGGTGCGCCGCTTCGCGCCCGAGAGCGGCGGGAGCGCGGCCTATCAGGCCATGGATCCCGGTCACTGCGATGCGCACCTGCACTTGAAATGCGTCGGCTGCGGGCGGCTGATCCATCTTGACACCGGCGTCTCCGACGCGCTGCAGGCAGACCTGCTGCGCGCGGCGGGCTTCACGGTCGACGGGCGCAGCACGACGATCTACGGCACGTGCGCCGCCTGCGGCAGAAAGCGGGGCGGCCATGCGTAAGATCTTATGTGTGCTGCTCTCGGCTGTGCTGGCGGTGTCGGCGCTGTCCGGCTGCGCGGTGCAGAAAAACCCGGATGCAGACGATGGCAAGCTCCATGTCGTCACGACGATCTTTGCGCCCTATGACTTTGCGCGGCAGGTCGGCGGGGACGATGTGTCGGTCACGATGCTGCTGCGCCCCGGCTGCGAGGTGCACGCCTATGAGCCGACGCCAAAGGACATCATCGCCATCCGCAATGCCGATGTGTTCATCTACGTCGGCGGCGAGTCGGATGCGTGGGTGCAGACGGTGCTCGAGGGAGTGGATAACCCCGATCTGCATGTCGTGACGCTCATGGACTGCGTTGAGCTGCTGCACGAGGAAACGGTCGAGGGAATGCAGACCGAACGGCACGGCCACGACCATGATGCGGAGGACGAGGACGAGGAAGAGCTCGATGAGCACGTCTGGACGTCTCCGCGCAACGCCGCACGCATCTGTCGGAAGCTGTGCGACACGTTCTCGGCGGCGGACAGCGCACACGCGGCGCAGTATGCGCAGCGCTGTGGGGACTATGTGGAGCAGCTTGACCGCCTTGACGCGGAATTTCAGGATGTAGTGGAGAGTGCTGCACGAAAAACGGTGGTTTTTGCAGACCGTTTCCCACTGCGGTATTTTGCCGACGCCTACGGACTGGACTACTATGCGGCCTATCCCGGCTGCGCGGACGCGGCTGAGCCGTCGGCTGCCACGGTGGCATTTCTGATCGACAAGGTGCGCGCGGAGGGCATCCCGGTCGTGTTCACGATCGAGCTCTCGAACGGCAAGCTCGCCGACACGATCTGTGAGGCCACGGGCGCAAAAAAACTGGAATTTGCGACCTGTCACAACGTGACGGCGCAGGCATTTGCAAACGGCGCAACGTATTTGCAGCTCATGGAGCGCAACGTACAGGCGCTGCGGGAGGCATTGAACTGAATGGCACTCATTACTTGTGAACACGTCTGTCTCGGCTATGACGGGCAGACGGTGCTGCGCGACGTGAACTTCACGGTCTCGCGCGGCGATCTGCTGTGTGTGGTCGGCGAAAACGGCTCGGGCAAGTCCACGCTCATCAAGGGACTGCTCGGTCTCAAGGCGCCGGAGCAGGGCAGCATCACGCTCGGCGACGGGCTCGTGCGCAACGAGATCGGCTACCTGCCGCAGCAGACGCAGCTCCAGCGCGACTTTCCGGCAAGCGTGGCGGAGGTCGTACGCTCGGGCTGCATCAACCAGATGCGCGGCCGCGCGTTTTATTCCCGCGCCGACCGCGCCCGTGCGCAGGAAAATATGGAGCGCATGGGCATCGAGGATCTGGCCGGCTGCAGCTATCAGGCGCTCTCCGGCGGCCAGCAGCAGCGCGTGCTGCTCGCGCGTGCCCTGTGCGCCACGCGAAAGCTCCTCCTGCTCGACGAGCCGGTCACGGGGCTTGACCCCGTGGCGACGGGGGAGCTGTATAACCTCATCAAGCTCGTCAACCTCTGCAACGACATCACCGTCATCATGGTCACGCACGACATTGACGCCGCGCTGCGCTATGCCACGCACGTGCTGCACCTCGGCCATCAGCAGTTGTTTTACGGCACGGCGGCGGACTATAAGCAGAGCGATGCCGCGCGCCGGTTTCTGGGAGGGCGGAAGGTATGAAGATCATTCTGGAGATGCTGTCGTATCCGTTTCTCGTGCGCGCGCTCGTGGTGGGCGTGCTGGTGTCGCTGTGCGCATCGCTTCTGGGCGTGTCGCTCGTGCTCAAGCGCTACTCCATGATCGGCGACGGACTGAGTCACGTCGGCTTCGGCGCGCTTGCAATCGCAGCGGCGTTCAATCTCGCGCCGCTGGCGGTGGCGGTGCCGGTCGTGGTCGTGGCGGCGTTTTTGCTGCTGCGCCTGTCGCAGAGCGGCAAGCTCAAGGGTGACGCCGCGATCGCGCTGCTCTCGAGCAGCGCACTGGCCATCGGCGTGATGACCGTATCCGTTACGAGCGGCATGAATACCGATGTGAATAACTATATGTTCGGCAGCATCCTGTCGCTGTCGTCGGCCGACCTGCGCCTGAGCCTGATCCTGTCGGCGGCGGTGCTGGCGCTGTTCGTGCTGTGCTATCCGCGCATTTTCGCCGTCACCTTTGACGAGACGTTCTCACGCGCGACGGGCGTGCACACGCAGGCGTACAATATGCTCCTTGCGGTGCTCACGGCGGTCACGATCGTGCTCGGTATGCGCATGATGGGCGCGCTGCTCATCTCGAGCCTCATCATCTTCCCGGCGCTGACGGCGATGCGCGTGTTCGGTACGTTCCGCTCGGTCACGATCTGCGCGGCCGTGGTTTCGGTGGTGAACTTCCTGCTGGGTATGGTCCTGTCCTACGTGTTCGAGACGCCGTCCGGCGCGTGCGTCGTGGTGGTCGATCTCGTGGTGTTTCTGCTCTTCTGCGGTGTGCAGCGGATCGTGTGCCGCGTGAAAAAATGACGTCCAAAGCGGCGGCTCCGGTCAGAGCCGCCGCTTTGGACGTTTTCAGCACTGCATCTGCCGGAGCATCTCCTGCCGCAGGTGCGCGATGATGCGCTTTTCGAGCCGGCTGATGTAGCTCTGCGAGATGCCGAGCAGGTCTGCGACCTCCTTTTGTGTCGCCTCGTGCGTGCCGCCGATGCCGAAGCGCAGCAGGATGATGCGCCGGTCGCGCTCGCACAATGTCTCGATGGCGTGCAGGAGCATGGTGCGCTCGGCGTCGTCCTCGAGCGGGCGGCTCACGGCGTCGGCGTCCGTGCCGAGGATGTCCGAGAGCAGCAGCTCGTTGCCGTCCCAGTCGGTGTTGAGCGGCTCGTCGATGCTCACCTCCGTTTTCTGCGCGCTGCATTTGCGCAGATACATGAGGATCTCGTTTTCGATGCAGCGCGAGGCGTAGGTCGCAAGCTTGATGTTCTTGTCCGGCTTGAAGGTGTGGATGGCCTTGACGAGACCGATCGTGCCGATCGAGATCAGATCCTCGATGTGGATGCCGGTGTTTTCAAACCGGCGTGCGATGTACACCACCAGCCGCAGGTTGTGTTCGATGAGCAGGGACGCGGCGTCCTCGCTCCCGGCGGTGAGCGCGCGGATAGCCTGCTGCTCGGCCTCGCGGTCGAGTGGGGCGGGCATGGTATCGCTCCCGCCGATGTAAAACACCCCCGGCGCACCGCCGCGCAGCCGCAGCCGCAGCGCCGTCCAGAGCGTGTGCAGTCTTTCCAGTAGTCTTGGCACGAAAACCCCTCCTCAGCTTTTTGGCGGCAGCACCATGGAAAATGCCCCGTCGGATGTGAGCGCCTGTGCGCTCAGGGCCAGCAGCATCGGCTCCGGCGCGCCGTCGATCATCACGCTGTCCGGCCGAAACGCCGGCAGCAGCGCACCCGTCACGCCCACCGCGCGGTACGGCAGCAGCACGACCCGCCCGCTGCATTCCGGCAGCGCGCCGAGCACCGTCAGCGTCTGCACCGCGTCGTCCGGCAGCGCGTGCAGCGCCGGAAACAGCGGCAGCACCGCCGCGCGCTCGACCACGGCCGCCGGCAGACCCGACACCGGGTCATGCAGGTCGTTTCCGCTGTCGCGCAGAGCGCGGACGGTCGTACTGCGTCCGGCGAGTGTGACCGTCACGGTGCGCACTTCGCGCGCGGCGGTCTTTGCCCGCCGCCGGAACACCGTCGACACGGCCGCATAGCACACGGCAAACGACAGCACCAGCACCCGGCCGGACACCGTCACGAGTGCACCGCTGCCCGGCGACACGCCCGCGAGCATGCTCGCTGCGTATACCGCGCCGCCAAACGCGGCGGAAACCGTGAAAAACACCACCGCGCACCGTGCCCAGTGCGCCTCGCCGCCGAAGGCGATGAGCGCCATGGCCGCGCCGAGCGCGAGCTTCATCGCGCCGCTGTCGAGCCAGCCGCACCCGGGCAGCACCATGACCGCTGCGTACAGCGCGCCCGTGAGCGCTGCGAGCAGATACCGAGCGCGGTGCAGCACCACGCCGCATACGCGTGCGGACGCGAGCATAAGGCAGTAGTCGAGCAGCAGATTGAGCCCGAACAGGCGATCGAGATAGATGACGTCCATGGTGCTATCGTATCACGGCGCGCGCGGGAAAATGCGCAAAAGCCGCCGCAGCAAAGTATCCGGAAAAAAGCACGGTTTCCCGGTGCGGGAAATGTCGCAGAGCGTTGATTTTGCAGTGGGCGGCTGTTATAATGATGCGTGATTTCAAAGCAGGTGCGCGCAGTGCGCTGCGTGCTTTCGCTATCCGCTTGGGAGGCAAACGATGAAAGCTGACAAACGATCTTTGGCACTGATCCTGGCGCTGGTGCTCATCTGCACGGTGCTGCCGGTCCCGGCGGCACAGGCTGCGGATGTGCAGCCTGTGCTCTCGGCTGCGCTGGCGCGGCAGGCTTCCGCCGTCCCGTCGCCGGGCTATGGTGATGAGTGGACGGTGCTCGGTCTCGCGCGCGGCGGCTATTTCACCGCGGACAGCGACTATTTTGCGCGCTATTACGCAGACCTCGCGGCCAAAGTGCCGGAGCTGACGGCGGCGTCCGGGCGCGACGGCGCGCTCAACGCCTACAAGTCCACGGACAATTCGCGCGTCATCCTCGCCCTGTCCGCCATCGGGCGCGACGCGGCGCAGGTCGGTGGGTGCGATCTGACCGCGCCGTATGCGGATTTTGCATGGGTGAGCAATCAGGGCATCAACGGGCCCATCTTCGCGCTGCTCGCGCTCGACAGCCGCAATTACCTGCCCGGCAGCGCGGTGCGCCGTCAGTGCGTGGATGCGATCCTGAGCGCCGAGTGCTCCGGCGGCGGCTGGGCGTTCGGCGGCTCTGCTGCCGACCCGGACATGACGGCCATGGCGCTGCAGGCGCTGGCGGCCTACCGCTCCGAGGCGGCGGTCGCGGCGGCCGTGACGCGCGGTCTGGATGTGCTCTCGGCGATGCAGACCGGCGACGGGGACTTCGCCTCATCCGGCGTTGTGAACGCCGAGAGCGCCGCGCAGGTCATCGTCGCGTGCACGGCGCTGGGTATCGATCCGGATACGGACAGCCGCTTTGTCAAGGGCGGCGGCTCGGCGGTCGATGCGCTGCTGACGTTTTATGATGCGGATGCGGCCGCCTTTCGCCACACGGCCTCCGGCAGCGTGAACAGCCTTGCCACCGAGCAGGCGGTGTATGCGCTTGTGGCCGTGTCGCGTCTGCGCCGCGGGCAGAGCAGCCTCTATCAGGAGACAGACACGCCCACGGTCGAGACACCTGCCGAGCCCGGCGCGTCGATCGCGCGCGTGCTCTGCACGGCGGACGGCAGCGACCTCATCCCGACAGGATACCGCACGGTCGCGGTGTGCCCACCGGATGCGTCGGCGGACAGCACCGTCACGTTTTCCGACGGGACGCAGCTGCTCTACAGCCCCGTTTTGTCCGAGCGCAGCGGCACGCCGACGTGGGTGTGGCTCTTCGCGCCGGACGTGACGGATGACGCGCTCAACGACCCGGCAAGCTACACCACGGCGAATGGGAAACCTGCCGTGCTCACCGTCGGCGATGTCAACGGCGACGGCGTCATCAACGCGCAGGATGCGCTGGCCATCCGCACGGCCAGCGCCGGGGAGACGACTCCGGCGGCGAACGTGCTGCTGGCGATGGATGCGGATCTCAACGGCCGCGTGGACGCGCAGGATGTGCGCGCGGTGGCCGACAGCTTTGTGTATGATACGGCGCTGCCCGCAGCGCAGGAGGACGAAACATGAAGTCTTTCCGGACAAAAAAGAATCTTGCCGTTGCGCTCAGCGTCCTGCTTGTCGCGGCGATCGTGGTGCTGTGCATCGCGCTGCGGCAAAAGAGCGATGCGGACGTTGACCCCACGCTGACGCTCGTGTGCACGCCGGCGGATGCCGACGGTGTGTGCACAGTCGATGTGGAGCTGACCGGTCTGCCGGACGGCGGACATTACGGGGCGGCGAGCATCGCCGTGGCCTTCGACCCGGCGCAGCTGACCTTTCTCGGCACGGTCGACGGGGACATCCCGCTCGTGATGGGAAGCCTCCCGGAGTGGGAGAGCGACCCCGCGCGCGCAAACGAGACCGGAAGCGCGCGCGCGCTGTGTCTGCCGGAGGAGGGGGCTGCGCTGGCCACATCGACCGGCAGCGTGCTCGTGCGCCTGCACTTTCGGCTGGCCGACGGTGTGACGGAGTCGGCGCTGACGGTGACGGACGCGGTGCTTGCCGCCGCGGACGAGACCGAGAGCCTCGCCTCGGCAGCGGCCACGCTCACGGTCGCCGGCGGGACGGTGCGCCGTGGATAAGCGGCGCACACTCGGGCTGCTGCTGTGCCTGCTGCTGTTGCTGTGCACGGCCTGCGGCGGCCGGACGCAAAATGACACCGGCGATCTGCGCTGCACGGTGCGGATCGAATGCAGCACGGTGCTCGCGCACATGGATGATCTGAGCCCCGGTAAGGCGGAGATCGTCCCGGCTGACGGCGTGCTCCTGCCGGAGACGGCGGTCGCCTTTTCCGAGGGGGACACGGTGTTTGACGTGCTGCAGCGGGTCTGTCGGGCGCAGGGCATCCACATGGAGTCGAACTGGACGCCCGCATACAACAGCGCCTACATCGAGGGCATCGGCAACCTCTACGAATTCGACTGCGGCAACCTCTCCGGCTGGATGTACAGTGTCAACGGCGTCTGGCCGGACTACGGCTGCAGCAGCTATACGCTGCACGACGGCGATACCGTCGTCTGGAGCTATACCTGTGATCTTGGGCGCGACGTCGGCGCCCGGCAAGGAGAACCATGACCGATTCTTTTTCGGCGCTGCATCCGGCGCTGACCTTTTGCTATTTTGCGGCGGTGCTGCTGCTGACGATGTTCGTGCTGCACCCGGTGTTTCTGGCGCTGAGCCTGCTGGGTGCGCTGGGCTACTGTGCGCAGCTGCGCGGCTGGCGCAGCCTGTGGCGGACACTCGGCCGGCTCGTGCCGTTTCTGGTGCTGATGGCGGCGCTCAATGCACTGTTTAACCACGCGGGCGTGACGATGCTGTTCTATCTGCCCAACGGCAACCCCGTCACGCGCGAGGCGCTGTGCTACGGCGCGGCTGCGGCGGCTATGTTCGCGGCCGTGATCCTGTGGTTTCAGTGCTGCAACGCCGTCATGACGGCGGATAAATATCTGTACGTGTTCGGCAGTGTGCTGCCGAGCGTGTCCCTGCTGCTGAGCATGGCGCTGCGCTTCGTACCGAAGTTCACGGCGCATATGCGCGCCGTCGCTGCGGCGCAGGCGTCGCTCGGTTGCGGCACGCGTGAGGGCAGTGCGTGGCAGCGGCTGCGCAATGGTGCGCGCGTGCTGTCCGTCACCGTCTCGTGGGCGCTCGAGAGCGGCATCACGGCGGCGGATTCCATGAAGAGCCTGGGCTACGGCGCCGGCAGAAGAACGTATTTCGGCAACTACCGCTTCACCCGGCGCGACGGCGTGCTCAGCGCTGTGCTTGCGCTTGCGCTTGCGGGCGTGTGCGTGGGCATCGACCGCGGCGCGCTGTATGTGCGCTACTACCCGTCGATGCACATCGGCAGCGCCGGCGCGCTCGGCGCGGTGTGCGCGGCGTGCTTTGCGCTGCTGTGCTTTTTGCCGCTGCTGCTCGATGGAAAGGAGGCGCTGACATGGCGTCGTTTGCGCTCGAACATCTGACATTTTCCTATCCGGGGCAGACGCGCCCGGCGCTCGATGATCTCACGCTCACGATCCCCGAGGGTGCGGTCACGGTGCTCTGCGGCGAGAGCGGCAGCGGAAAGTCGACCCTCCTGCGCCAGCTCAAGACCTGCCTTACGCCGCATGGCGAGACCGGCGGCACGGTGCGCTTCGGGGATGCGCTTTTAAAAGACATCCCGTTTGCCGAGCAGGCGCGGCGCATCGGCTTCGTGCTCCAGCATCCGGACGATCAGATCGTGACGGACAAGGTGTTTCACGAGCTGGCGTTCGGGCTCGAGAGCCTCGGCTGCGACGAAACGGCCATGCGGCTGCGTGTCGCCGAGATGGCGAGCTATTTCGGCATTGCCGACTGGTTCGAGCGCGACGTGCACACGCTCTCCGGCGGGCAAAAGCAGATGCTCAATCTCGCCTCCGTCGTGGTCATGCGGCCGGACGTGCTCATTCTGGATGAGCCGACGAGCCAGCTCGACCCCATCGCGGCGAGCACGTTTTTGCACACGCTGCGCAAGCTCAACGAGGAGCTGGGGCTCACGATCCTGCTGTCTGAGCAGCGGCTGGAGGAAGCCGTGCCGCTGGCGGATCATCTCATCGTGCTCGAGCAGGGGCGGCTGCTGGCCGCCGGCGCGCCGCAGGAGGCGGCGGCCGCGGTGCGTGGTCATGCGATCTTTTCTGCCATGCCTACGGCGGCGCGCATCGCCGCCGCACTCGGCGCACCGGAGCGCCTGCCGCTCACCGTGCGCGAGGGGCAGGCATATCTCCAGCGCTTTTCTCCGCGCCCGATGCCGGACGCGTCGCCTGTGCCCATGGACACGCCACCGGTGCTGCGCGTGCGCGACGGCTGGCTTCGCTACGCGCAGAACGCACCGGACGTGCTGCGCGGTTTTTCACTCGCACTGCGCCCGGGCGAGCTCTATGCGCTCACCGGCAGCAACGGCAGCGGCAAGACGACGGCGCTCGGCGTGCTTGCGGGGCAGCTGCGGCTGTATCGCGGCAGCGTGTATCTGGACGGGAAAAAGCAGCGCGCGCTCCAGCCCCTGCGCGACGGCATCGCCGCCGTGCCGCAGGACCCGCGCACGCTCTTCGCGGCGGACACGGTGCGCGCCGATCTCGCGTCGCTCGGCAGAGATGACGCACTGGTGGACACGGTCGTGCGGCAGATGGCGCTCGTGCCGCTGCTTGAGCGGCACCCGTTTGATCTCTCGGGCGGCGAGCAGCAGCGTGCCGCGCTGGCGAAGGTGCTGCTCATGCAGCCGCGCGTGCTGCTGCTTGACGAGCCGACCAAGGGCATGGACGGCGCGTTCAAGGCGGAGTTCGGTGCGCTGCTGCGTACCCTCTGCGCGCAGGGCACGGCTGTGTGCATCGTGAGCCACGATGTAGAGTTTTGCGCGCAGTATGCCGACCGCTGCGGCCTGCTCTTTCGCGGCGAGGTCGTGACGGAAAACGACCCGCGCGCGTTTTTCTCCGGCAATTATTTTTACACCACGGCGGCGGCACGCATCGCGCGCACCGCTGCACCCGGCGCGGTGCTGTGCGAGGAGGTCGTGCAATGTCTCGCAGACTGACGCGCCGCACATGGGCCGCGCTGGCGATCCTGCTTCTGGCAATCCCGGCGTTGATGGCGGTGTTCGTGTGCGTGTGGGACGAGCGCAAATACTACCTCACGTCGCTGCTGCTCGTGGGGCTGATGTTCGTGCCGTTCGTGCTGCGGTTTGAAGGCCGTAGGCCGCAGGCGCGCGAGCTCGTGCTGCTGGCGACGATGACGGCACTGGCCGTGGCCGGACGCGCGGCGTTTTACTGGCTGCCGCAGTGTAAGCCCGTATGCGCGATCGTGATCCTCACGGCGGTGGCCTTCACGCCGGAGGCGGGCTTCGTCACCGGCGCGGCGGCTGGCCTGATCTCGAACTTTTTCTTTGGTCAGGGACCGTGGACACCGTGGCAGATGCTCGGCTTCGGGCTCGTGGGCTTTCTCGGCGGCGTGCTGTTTTCGGGACGCAGGGTGCGCCTTGTGCCGCTGCTGCTCTACGGCTTTTTGTCGGTGTTCGTGCTCTACGGCGTGCTGCTCGACACGGCGAGCATGCTCATCTATAATGCCGCGCCCTCGTGGCAGCTCTGGCTTGCAACGTGCGCATCCGGGGTCGTTTTCAACCTCATCCATGCGGGCAGCACGGCCGTGTTTTTGCTGCTGCTGTATCAGCCGCTCCTGAGCAAGCTTGCGCGTGTGAAAGAAAAGTACGGGCTTCTGGAATGAAAAAAGTCTCCGCATCCAACCGGATGCGGAGACTTTTTTATCTGTACTTCATGCCTGCTGCCAGAGCAGGCGGTGATCGTCAAAGATGACCTGCAGCCGACCGGTGTCCTTCCCCCACGCGAGGTAGGAGCGCACCGTGCTGCCGACGAGCGCGTACTGCTCAAAATCCATCACAAGATCAAAGCGCCGGAACAGCTGCTGCAGCACGGATTCGAACGTCTGCGGGGTGCGGCAGAGCTCGGTGATGATGTCCGCGATCTCGAGCACTTTGTCGATGTTGTACTGCGCGAGCGGCACGATGTCCTCCGTCACGGCGGCGTGCGCCGGCACGAATGCACGCGCGCGGAGCGTCTTGACCGTCTCGAGCGTGTTCAGGTACGCTGCGACGTCGTAAAGAAAGCCGATCTGATACTTTTCCAGCGTCTCGCGGCTCGACAGGCAGTCGGCCAGATACATCACGTCGTCCGGTGTGCGAAAGCCCACCATGTCGAAAAAATGCCCCGGCAGCGGCAGCAGCCCGAACCCCTCCGGCAGGCACGCCGCAGTCAGCTCCTGCGCGTCGCTCGGCTTCGCCATGAGAAACTTATGCCGCAGGTTCTTCGGCGGATAGCCGCCGTAGAGAAACGCGGGCTCGAGCAGCGGGTGGCGCGTGAGATCGCACTCGATGCCGGGGGCATAGACCCTGCAGCCGGTCTGGTTTTGCAGGTACTGGTTGCCGCCGATGTGGTCGGCGTTGGAGTGCGTGTTGTAGATGGCGGTCAGATGCCAGCCGTTTTGGTCGAGCAGCTGGCGCACCTTGCGCCCGGCCTCCTTGTCGTTGCCGCTGTCGATGAGGCAGACGTCGGTGTCGTTGAGGCGCACGAGGCCGATCTTGGCGGGGCTCTGGATATAGTAGCTGTTTCCGGATATCTGCGTCAGTTCGTACATCGGGGCGTCCTCCTTTTTCAGATGTTTTGCCGGCGGATGAGCGGCTCGACCTGCGCGGCGAGCTGCGCGAGTGCGCCCGGCGCAAACGGGGAGCGGAAGCCGGCCTCGGTCAACAGCTCCGTCCAGAGCTTTTCGCCGCCCTGCTCCGACAGGTGCAGGTAGCGGGCGAATGCATCGGCGTAGTCGGTCTGTGACGCGAGCAGGAACTGAAACGCTGCCGTCTGCGCAAGACAGTAGTCGATGTAGTAAAACGGCGTCTCATAGATGTGCATCTGGTATTGCCAGCGCGTGCCGCGTTCGAGATACGGGATGCCGCGCTGGTCGATGTGCGGACGGTACTTCGCCTCCAGCTCCAGCCAGACGGTGTTGCGCCCGGCGGGGGTGAGATCGGGCTCAGCATAGATGCGGTGCTGGAATTCGTCCACCATCGTCCCGTAGGGCAGAAAGCTCAGCGCATCGAGCGCGTGCTGGAAGCGGTAGCGCTGCGCATCGCCCGCCTTCGGGAAGAAGGCATCGAGATACGGCCAGGCGAAAAACTCCATGCTCATCGAGTGCGTCTCGGCGGTCTCCATGCCGCCGCAGCCGAGCTCGAGCGCGAAGCGGTTGTCCGCGATCAGGTAGGCGTTGAGCGCGTGACCGGCCTCGTGCGTCACGACGTCCACGTCGCCGGAGGTGCCGTTGAAGTTTGCGAGGATGAACGGCTGACGGTATTTCACGAATTCCGTGCAGTAGCCGCCGCCCCACTTGTTCGGGCGTGCATCGACGTCGAAGGCCTCGTTTTGGCACATCATGCGGAAAAACGCGCCCGGCACGTCGCCCATGGCGTCGTACATCTTCTGCGCCGCGGCGAAGAGCACCTCCTTGCCGCAGGGCGTCGGGTCGCCGCCGGGGGCAAAGACCTCGTTGTCGTAGAGCCGGAACGTGTCGATGCCGAGACGTTTCGCGTTTTCCAGCCGCAGCCGCGACACGACCGGCACGATGTCGTGCACGATGTTTTCGCGGAACGTCTGCACGGCCTGCACATCGTAGCACATGCGCTCCATGCGGCAGTAGCCGAGCTCGATGAAGTTTTCATAGCCCATTTTCCTGGCCATCCGGTCGCGCACGTGCACGAGCCGATCAAAAATGTCATCGAGCTGCTCACTGTGCGCGGCTAGCGTCGTGCCGAGCACCTCGTAGCATTCTCTGCGCGTGGCGCGGTCGGCACTGCGGGCGTATTTCATCAGCATCGGGCGCGGCAGCTGTTCGCCCCGGAAGGGGAAGAGCATGCCCGCCATGAGCTGGGCGTATTCGCTGACGAGCTTATTCTCCTCGACCATGTCGTCCACGATCTCGGGGGACATGCTCCGCCGCTGCAGCTCCATGCTGCGCAGCAGGATCGGCGAGAGTGCCTGCTCGAGCTGCGCCCGAAACGGGCTGTCGAGCACGGCGGAGGCATACTGCAGATCCAGGTTTTCGATCTCCGGACCGATCTCGTCATAGTAGTCCTTCTCGGCCAGATAAAACGGGTCGACGGTGTTGATCGTGTAGCGCATATACGACAGCGACTGCGCCGTATCGTACTCCGTCTTGAGCGAGAGATATTCCGCGCGCGCTTCGAGGATCTCCTCGACGTTCCGTGCGCCGCGCACGCGCTCGATCACGTGCCGGAGTCCGGCGGCCATCTCCTCGCGCGTCACGCGCCGGTAGGGGAGTTGGGATACTTTCATGCTTGCTCCTTTCCAAGGCCTGCGGTGAAAAACTGCTTTTTGCGATGCAAAAATAAGAAATGTGCCATTTCCTCGCCCCTACGGGACAACCGGAAATGATGCGCAAAAACTTCATGCACCGGCATTTGCGGCTTTTCCCAGTGCAGCACGCATGCATGGAGTTTTATGCCATCATATAACCGCGCTGCCGATTCGTCAAGAACTGTTTGCGCCTGCACCGAGATGCGAAAGCGAAGACGCCCCGGATGTCTGGCATCCGGGGCGCCGCGCGATTTATTCGGTTTCGTTTTTCGCCTGATAGGCGCGCACGTAGGCCACGAGCGTGTCGACGGTTTTCTCGATGCCGAGCTTGCCGCTGTTGACGACGAGATCGTAGCCGCGCGCATCGCCCCACTTCGTGTCGCAGTAGTAGTTGTGGTAGGCCTTGCGGTCGCGGTCGACGCGGCGCATCTCCTGCGCCGCCTGATCGGCCGTGAGGGATTTTTCCTCCATGAGCCGCTGGCGCTTCACGTCGGGCTTTCCGGCGATGAACAGGTGCACGGCGTTCGGGTTGGCGCGCAGCACATAATCCGAGCACCGGCCGAGCACGACGAACGACTCGCCGCTGTCGGCAAGCTCCTGAATGTGCTCGAACGTCTCGCGTGCGAGGGCATCCTCCGGCGCGTTGAAGTTCTCGCCGATGCGGCGCGACCACAGCAGGTGCACCGGCTTCTCGTCATAGCGTGCGGCGTCCTCGGCGTTGAAGACGCTGGCCAGCAGCAGCTCCTTATCGTAAAACGCGATGCCGAGCTGCTTCGCGATCTGTTCGGCGATGTACTTGCCGCCGCTGCCGTGTTCACGGCCGACGGTCACGATGATTTGCTTCATGATGCGTTACCGCCTTTCTCAAAGTAGGGTCACAGGTATCTCAGAAACAGGCATCCCAGCGAGACCGCAATGACCAGTACGGTGGCCGGAACGCAGTATTTGCAGTATTTGCCCCAGCTGATGGGGTGACCACTCTTGGCCGACACGGACGTGGCCACGACGTTGGCCGACGCGCCGATGGGCGTGGCGTTGCCGCCGAGGTCGGTGCCGAGCGAGAGCGCCCAGGCGATCACGCGCAGATCCATGCCCTGCGTCGCCGCGATGGACTGAATGACCGGCACCATGGTGGCCGCGAACGGGATGTTGTCGATCAGCGCACTGCACACGGCCGAGAGCAGCAGGATGATGACGATGACGGCCTTGATGCTGCCGCCGCTGATGCTCGAGATGAACTGCGCGATGAGCTTGAGCACGCCGGTCTGCTCCAGCCCCGCGACGGAGATGAACAGGCCGATGAAAAACAGCAGCGTCTTGTAGTCCACGCCGCGCAGCACTTCCTTCACGCCGGTGCTGCCGTTGGTGCACACGGTCACGAGCAGCGTCAGCGCTGCGACGATCACGCCGATGCACGCGACGGTCAGCCTGGTCTGCGCGTGTGTCACAAGCAGCGCGACCGCGATGAGAAACACGATCACATCCGCGACGAACGCCTTGCGGTCGGCGATGGCGGTCGCCGGGGCGGGGCAGACGGCGTCTGCCGGACGGGCAGCCTCACTCGCCTTGAGCGGCTTGCGGAAGCAAAGCCAGAAGAAGATCAGCACGAACACAAAGCAGATGCCGACGATCATGCCGGTGTTCTGGATGAAGTCCGTAAACGTATAGCCGAGCGCCGTGCCGATGATGATGTTGGGGGGATCGCCGCACATGGTGGCAGCGCCGCCGAGGTTCGCGCAAAAGACCTCCGACAGGATCATCGGGACGGGGTCAAAGCACAGAATCTGCGCCAGCTCCAGCGTTACGGTCGCCAGAAACAGCACGACCGTGATACTGTCGATGAACATGGCCAGAAACGCGGCCATGGCCATGAAGCACACCAGCAGCGGCACGACATGATAGTGCGTGGCTTTGGCCAGCGACAGGCACAGCCAGCGGAAGAACCCGGATTTGCCGAGCCCTTCGACCATGATCATCATGCCGGCGATGAAGAAAATGGTCGACCAGTTGACGCCGGAGCTCGCACTCTCCGAGGCGCCGTACCAGAAGTCGGTGCGGAAGAACGCGCCGAGATTCAGCGCATTTTTGATCGCGTCCCAGCTGTGCATGCAGATGCCGAACACGACCACGAGCACAAGTGCCGCACTGCCAAGCGTGACATACTGGCGCTCGAATTTGTCCATGATGATGAGCGCGAACATGCCGACGAAGATGACAGCCGCAAGGATTTGAGCAGTCATGGGAAAAACCTTCTTTCTTGAAATTTGAGGGGGGTGCCGACGCAGAGGCATCTAAGAAAGAGGGCTGCTTCGCGGTGGTGTCCTTCCCCAACAGGAGAGGAATTCTAGCGCGCTCGGGGGTAAAAGTCAAGGGCTTTTTGCAAATCTGAACGCATTCTTATCAGACTTTTCGATGCTCAATATTACAGGCATTTATAGGCGATGATCGTCGCGCCGCCCTTGCCCTCGTAGCGCTTGATCTGGTACTTGTTCGGGAAGGCTGCCAGCAGCTCCGGCAGCTTGCTGTAGCCGTAGGCGCGGACGTTGAAGTCGGGCTTGACGCGCTTGATGTACAGCCCCGAGGAGCTGACGTTGACAAAGCCGTCGGCGTCCTGATACTTCTCGGAGGCGATGTGCAGCAGGTTGTGGATCTCGCGGATGTCGGGCTTTTTCGGCGCCGGTTCGGGTTCGGGGGCCGGTGCCGGCTCCGGCTCGGCGGACGGTGTGGGCTCGGCGGCGGGCTTTTTCGTGCTGCGGACGGTCTTTTTTGCCTTGCGCGCTGCGGGCTTTTTGGCGGCGGGCTCGGCCGTGTGCTCGACGGCGGGCTTGTCGTCCGCCTTGGCGAGGTAGTCGATGAGGATGAAGTCATCGCACGCGTTCTTAAATGACTCCGGCGTTGTCGTCACGCCCGCGCCGATGATGTACAGACCCGACTCGCGCAGCCGGATGGCCAGCGGCGTGAAGTCGCTGTCGCTCGACACGAGCACGAGCGCGTCATACATATTCGTGTGCAGCAGATCCATCGCGCCGATGACCATGGCGATGTCGGTCGTGTTCTTTCCGGCGACGTAGTCAAACTGCTGCTCGGCGCGGATGGCGAGGCGCTTGAGCTCCGATTCCCAGTTTTTCAGCGAGTCCTTGCGCCAGTTGCCGTAGGCTTTTTTCACAACGATGCGGCCGTAGGTCGACACCTCGTGCAGCACGGCTTCAAGCTTGGTCAGCTGCGTGTTGTCGGCATCGATCAAGACGGCGATTTTCTGAAAGTTTTCCATATATGTTGCTCCTGAGCTGCCGCATGGGCAGAGATTTTTTCTCCATTATAGCGTTTTTGCGTGCAAAATGCAACGAAAGCGGGGCGCAGCTCCCGCTTTCGTTGTCTGGTTTATGTGCCCGCGTCGGCGTCTGCCGGACACTGCCGTCCGTTGGGGTCAATATGCGTGTCGCCGGGCAGGAGCATCTGCGAGACCGGCAGGATCGTGTAACCGTCGGCGATGAGCGCCTCGATAATTCCGGCCAGTGCCTCCGGCGTGTGCTCGGCCGCGTTGTGAAACAGCACGATGCTGCCCGGCTGCACGCGCGTGAGCACGCGCGAGGTGATCTCGTCGCCGCTCAGCCCCTTCCAGTCGAGCGAATCCACGTCCCACTGGACGGCGTGCATCCCGAGAGCATTGATCGCGGAGATCACGGTGTCGTTGTACTCTCCGTAGGGGCAGCGAAACAGCGTCGGCCGCGTGCCGGTGACGGCTTTGATCTTGTCGGCGCAGGTATTGACCTCCGCCTCGATCTGCTCGGCGCTGAGCTGCGCCATGTGCGGGTGCGTGCTCGAGTGGTTCATGACCTCGTTGCCCGCGTCCGCGAGCGCCTTGACCGACTCCGGATATTTGTCCACCCATTCGCCGACGACGAAGAACGTCGCGTGCACGTTGTATTTGCCGAGAATGTCAATGAGCGTCTGCGTGTCCTCGTTGCCCCACGCCGCGTCGAACGTCAGACTCACGACGCGGTCGTCGCGCTGCACACTGTAGATGGGCAGCACGCGCTTGGCCGCGCTCACGCCCACGATCGCGGGACTGTTCACCGCCCAGAACATGAGCGCGATGGCCAGCACCATTGCGCACGCGCTCAGCAGTTTCCGGTGTTTTCTGATGGCTTGGCGTACCTTGTGCATTGCACCACCTCCGGCTTTCTGCCCTCATCCTATGCGCGGGGGAGCGCGGATATGCGCCGGCTTCGGTTTACATAATTCTGATATGCAGACGGCGCTTGACGCGCGGCGGATTTTCCGCTATCATGAGCCGAACGATGAGGTGATGACGATGCAATTTCTCTGCGCGCCGATGGAGGGCGTGACCGGCGACCTGTTCCGGCAGGCGCAGCGGCAGACCTTTCCCACGGCGGACAGCTACTATACGCCCTTTCTTTCGCCGACGGCGAACCGCACCTTTTCCCCGCGCGAGCTGCGCGAGATCGACCCGGCGCACAATGCGGGCATCCACGTCGTGCCGCAGCTCATGGGGCACTGCGCCGAGGATTTCCTCTGGATGGCGGGACGGCTCGCGGACATGGGCTACGACGAGGTGAATTTTAACCTCGGCTGCCCGTCGAACACGGTCACGGCGAAGAAAAAGGGCGCGGGCCTGCTCACGGAGCCGGAGCTGCTGCGGCAGTTTTTTGATGCCGTATTTGCCGCCTGCCCGCTGCCGGTCTCGGTCAAGACCCGCCTCGGCAAGACGACGGCGGAAGGGTTTCCCGCGCTGCTGGAGCTCTACAACGACTACCCGATCCGCGAGCTGATCGTGCACCCGCGCGTACAGGCAGATCAGTATCACGGGCAGCCGGATCTGGAGGCGTTCGCCTATGCGCTCGCGCACAGCCGCGCGCCGGTGTGCTACAACGGCGATCTGTTCGACGCGCCGGCCGTGCACGCGTTTCAGGCGCGGTTTCCGGCGGTGGAGCGCGTCATGCTCGGGCGCGGGCTGGCTGCCAATCCCGGGCTGATCGGTCAGCTGCGCACGGGCGAAGCGCCGACGGCGGCGCAGCTGCAGCTGTTTCACGACCGGCTCTATGCCGCCACGCGCGCGCGCATTCCCGACCGGCGTGCGCTGCTGTTTCGCATGAAGGAGGCGTGGCGCTATCTCGGCTGCAGCTTTGCTGACGCTGAGCGCCCGCTGCGCCGCATCCGCAAGGCACAGAATGTGACGGAGTATGACAGCGCGGTGCGCCAGCTCTTCGCGTCCTGCCCGGTGCGGGAGGATGCGGGCTACCGCGTCTGAAAATGTGTTTGTCCCCGGCAGCGCAGCTGCCGGGGACAAACTGTTTCCCAGACTTTGTTTTATGGATGCCAGCTGCTGTTGGGTCGATCGCCGGACTGCGGCTGCCAACCGTTGGGTGCCCGGTCGCCCATGCTGCGCGGCAGGCTGCGGTAGAACGCGGCGCGTGACACGGCCATGTACGGCGCGAGCCACAGCGCCCCGATCCCGGCGGTCAGCACCGTCAGCAGCGCCCAGCCGAAAAAGCTCAGATCGAGGCAGAACAGATCGCCCTTGCGCCCGTCCATGAGCGCCTTGGAGCGCTCGATGGCCTCGGTCGGCGCGATGGTCGGGTTTTCGGCCATGATATACGTCGCCATCGAGTAGCGGTATGCGGCGATGATGCCGGGGATGACGAACAGCAGCGACCACGCGAACACCTTGAGCGCGATGAGCAGGTTGAGCACGAAGGCGCTGCCAAAGATGTCGAAGGCGGAAAAGAGGTCATCAAACTGCGCCTGCTCGCCGTCGACGAGCTTCAGGCAGAAGCGGTCGTGCCCGATCGAGATGCTGCCGCGGAGAACAAACTGTCCCATGGCGAGCACGCTGGCGACTGGCACAAGGACGTGCGTGAAGCGGCGCATGGCCTCGGGGTAGTACCGGCTGACGTCTGAGTTCTGGAACGACACGGTCAACGACGACGTGCCGCCGCCGAGCACGGTCGCCAGCAGCGTCACGCCGACGGCCAGCCACCAGAAGTTTTTCAGCGCGCGGCGCGCCATGCTGCGGTAATCGGATGCGCAATACATAGTAAACCTCCTTTGTGTCACCAGGGCGTGCGTTCCTGCCCGTGCACGAGGTAGGCGTGCTCGGCCAGCTCGGCAAGCGGGCTGTCGCTGCGGGAGTCGGAATAAAACTCCGCGATCTGCACCTCGGGATACGCCTCGTGCAGGCGGCGCACCTTTTCCGCACCGTGGCAGTTTTCACCGTCGGTCATGCCGGTGTGCTTGTCCACGCGCGAGGCCAGCAGCCGCACGCCGAGCTTCTGCGCCGGGATGCGCACGAGAAACTCCGGCGATGCGGAGATGATGATGTCATCCGGGCGCTGCTGCGCGAGATACCACGGGTTTACGCGGTCAAAATTTTTTGACCAGAACGCCTCCAGCTCCGCGTCTACATCGGGTACGCGGCGCAGAAAGCCATACATCCGCTCCTTGACGGCGGTCTTGCTGATCTTGCCGAGCCAGTAGCCCGGCAGCAGCGCGAGCGTGCGCAGCAGCGGCCAAATCACGCCGGGGTGCCGGCGCAGACACCAGCGCACGAACGCCACCGTGCTGTCCACGGGGAAGATGGTCTTGTCCCAGTCGTATACGTTGACTTTTTCCATAGGGCTCCTCTCAGTAGAGCGTGCCGGCCAGCTGCATATACGCGGCGGCGACGGCCTCGCGGATGAAGTAATTGATGCGCATGGACGGCAGAGTGGTCTCGGCGGCGATGCCGGCGGGATCAGCGCCCAGAGAGCGCGCCATACGCTTGGCGCGGCAGAGGTGGTATTCGCTCGTCACGATGCCGACGCCGTCGGCGGGGTCGCCGCCGCGTGCGCGGAGGATCGCAAACGAATTTTCCAGGTTCTCGCGTGTGGTGCGCGAGCGGTCCTCCTGCACGATGCGCGCGCTGTCGATGCCGTGCGCCGTGAGGTAGTCGGCCATGGCTTTGGCCTCCGTGATATCCTCGCCCGGCCCCTGACCGCCGGAGACGATGACCGTGGCGGCGGGGTTCGCGTTCAGATAGGTGAGCGCCGCGTCGAGCCGGTTGCACATCGACAGCGACGGCGTGCTGCCGTTGACGCCCGCGCCGAGCACGATGATCGTGCCGGGGTGCGCGTCGGTGTCCGTGTGTGCGTCGCGCACGACGGGGATCTCAAAGACCGTGAACACGATCAGCCCTGCGCACACGAGCACGCTCAGCACGGTGCGGCCCGCGCGGGGCAGCCGCGGGAATAGAAACACCAGCACGGCGACACCCCAGAGCAGATAGCCGAGATAGTCGTGCCCCGGCATGGCAAAGCGCAGCACACAGCCTGCAAGGATGAGCAGGAGCGCGATCAGTGTGGAACATTTTCGTTTCAGTCGCATAATGCCTCCCATGCCTCATAGAGCGCCTCGAGCTGCGTGTTGAGCGTCTGCTTTTGCGCGTCGAGCTCCATGAGCTTCTGATAGTCGGTGGCGTTGGCCTCGCTCTCGGCGTCGAGCGCCGCGAGCTGCGCCTCCAGCTTTTCGATGTCGCGCTCCGTGCGCTCACGCTGACGCGCGGTGTTCGGGGCGCGTTTCGGCTTCGGCTTCGGCTCCTTTTTGCGCTCGACGGCCTTGGCCGTCTGCTGCAGGGCGGTCTGGCGCGCGCGGTATTCACGGAATTGCTCATAGGTCCCGCGGTAGTCCGTGATCGTGCCGTTTTCGAGCAGCCAGATGCGGGTGGCAAATTTCTCGATAAAGTACCGGTCGTGCGACACGAACAGCAGCGCCTGCGTATAGTCGCTCAGTGCGTCCTCGATCCACTCGCGGCTGGCAATGTCGAGGTGGTTCGTCGGCTCGTCGAGGATGAGGAAGTTGATCTCCCGGCGCATGAGCATGCACAGCCGCAGCCGGGACAGCTCGCCGCCCGAGAGCGCCGACACGGGCTTGAGCACGTCCTCACCGCAAAAGCCGTAGGCGGCGAGCTGATCGCGCGCCTCCTGCGGCGTGCACTTGCACTCGTAGAGCATCGTGTCGAGCATGGAGCGCTCCGGCACGGCAAAGCGCACGATCTGCGGCAGGTATGCCGTGCGCACGGACGGCCCGCGCTGCACCCAGCCGGTGTCCGGCGTCTCCTCGTTCATGACGAGGCGCAAAAACGTTGTCTTGCCGGCGCCGTTGTCGCCGATGAGGGCGATGCGCTCGCCGCCGGTCACGGTCAGGTCGAGATCGTGAAAGAGCGTGCGTGCGCCGTAGCGCTTGCCGAGTCCCGCCATGGTCAGCACGTCGTCACCGCGAAATTCCTGGGCGGTGAAGTGCACATTGAGCTTGCGCGCCTCGGTCGGCCGGGCGGTCGTCTCAAGCTTTTCCATGCGCTTTTCGATGGAAAACGCGCGCTTGTGCAGCTTGTCGTTGCCCATGAACGCCCAGAGGTGCAGCTTGGCCGCCGCCTCCGTGAGCTGCTGGAGCTTGGCCTGATCCTTCTCGTATTTTTTGAGCTGCTCGTCAAAGCGGCGCTGCCGCTCGACGACGTAAAAGCTGTAGTTGCCGCTGTAGAATTCGGCCTCGCCGGACGTGAAGTCGATCGAGCGCTGCACGACGCGGTCGAGAAAATACCGGTCGTGGCTGATGACGAGCACCGTGCCGCGAAAATGCAGCAGGTACGCCTCGAGCCACTCGGTCGCGCGCAGATCGAGGTGGTTGGTCGGCTCGTCGAGCAGGAGGATATCCGTGTCCTCCAGGATGAGCCGCGCGAGGTTCACGCGCGTTTTTTCCCCGCCGGAGAGCGAGTCGAACGGCTGCGCGCGCATCTCGGCCGGGATGTCCAGACCGTTGGCGACGCGGTTGCGCTCGTGCTCCATGTCGTACCCGCCGAGGCGGCGGAAGCTTTCCGACAGGCGGTCGTATTCGGCCAGCAGCGCGGGGGAATTGTCGGACGCCATGCGCGCGGTCAGCTCGTTCATGCGCGCCTCCATGTCATAGAGACGCCGGTGCGCCTCGCGCAGCACGTCCTCCGTTGTCCAGCCGTCGGGGTAGACCGGGATCTGCGAGATCAGCCCCAGCCGCCGCCCGGCGGCGATGGACACCGTGCCGGCGTCGGGCTGCAACTCGCCCGAGAGGATGCGGAAAAACGTCGTCTTGCCGCAGCCGTTGCGCCCGAGGATGCCCACACGCTCCCCGGCATTGACGTCAAATGTGATACCTTTTAATATATCGTTGCCCTGCTCAAAGCCCTTGACGAGCCCGCGGACGGATAGATCGATCATGTGTGACTCCTAAGTTACTTTTTCACGGCCGCCTGCAGCACGGTGTTGGCCACGGCGCCTGCATTCGTCAGACCGCCGCCGGCGTTTTCCACCAGCACGACGAAGGCATACGGGTGCGCATCGTCGAGCAGGAAGCCCGTGAACCATGCGTGCGACGTGCCGTCGCCGACTTCGGCGGTGCCGGTCTTGGCGCAGAGGTTCAGCCCCGGGAAACGGTTCGTGCCGTAGTGCGCCGAGACGTTGTAGTTCATCATGTCGCGCAGCTTGTTGGCGGTCGCTGCGCTCAGCAGGGTCGTGCTCGAGCCGCTCGGCGTGTCGAGCAGCAGCGACGGCTCGACGACGCTGCCGCCGTTGGCGATGGCCGAGACGTAGCGCAGCATGGAGTACGGGCAGATGAGGTCCTCATACTGACCGATGCCCGACCAGGCGAGGTTTGCGCTGCCGGACGCGCCCTTGGTGAAGCTGCCGGCCATCGTCGGGATGCCGCTCAGCGACTGGGAATCGAGGAAGCCGAGCTTCTTGGCATAGCTCTCGATGGTGTCCGCGCCGAGCTCGAGCGAGATCTGCGCGAACGCACAGTTGCAGGAGTTTGCCAGCGCGTCCTCGAACGTCTGACTGCCGTGCACGCCCGTGCACTTGACGGTCACGCCGCCGACGTCAACGCTGCCCGCGCAGGTGAAGCGGCGGGTGCTGATGTCCTTGATGTTCTCGAGCGCAGCGGCGGAAGTGATGAGCTTGTAGATCGAGCCCGGCGTGAACGAGCCGTTGATGCAGCGGTTGATGTATGCGCCGTCCGGCACGTCGCCGTCAACGGCCGGGTCGATGCTCGGCCCGGAGACCATGCACAGCACCTCGCCCGTCTTGTAATTGCTCACGAGCACGGCGCCCTTACGTCCGGCGAGCGCCTCGTAGGCCGTGACGCACAGGCTCGAATCAAGTGTGAGCGCGACGGTGTGCCCGTCGGTCGCATAGGTGCCGGTGATGGGGTTGTAGCCCGAGAGCTGCTTGGAAAACGCCTTGAGCGCGCCGGTGCCGATGTTGCCGGTGTAGTCGCCGACGGCCTGATAGCAGGCCTTGCGCACAGCGGCGTCCTCGGCGTAGCTGCGCGAACCGCCGCTGGCGGTCGCAAGCACAACGCCGCTGCGGTCGGTGAGCGTGCCGGTGCTGAGCACGCCGCTGGTGTAGACGCTGCTGTTGGCGGCAAAGGTCGCCCACTCGGCACCGTGTTCGATGTAGCGCACGATGTACACGCCGATGCCGCCGAGCACCAGCACGGCGACGAGCAGCGCGCTCATGGCGCGGCGTTTGACTTTATTCATGCCTGCGCCTCCTTGTTTTTACGCGATGGCAGCCGCACCACGAAGCTCGCGCCGCGCCGGGTGTCGGCCGCCTTGATGTAGGCCAGCAGCATCCAGCACGAGAGCATGCTCGACCCGCCCTTGGACACGAACGGGAACGTCACGCCCGTGAACGGCAGGATGTCGAGCACGCCGAACACGTTGAGCGACATCTGCACGAGCATGAGCGTCACAGTGGCGCAGCCGGCGATGACGTAGTACGACGAGCGGCCCTGAGCCGCGTTTTTGACGGTGAAGATTGCGAGGGCGATGATGGCCAGCATCGCGCACAGCGCCACGATCAGGCCGAGCTCCTCGCACAGCATGCCGAACACCATGTCAGTGTTGGCGGCAAAAATGTTTTTCAGCCAGCCGCAGCCCGCGCCCTGGCCGAACAGGCCGCCGGAGGCGGCCGCGCTCAGCGCGCGCGTCTGCTGGTAGCCCGCGCCGGAGACGTCCTCCCACACGTGGCCCCAGGTGGCGAAGCGCTGCGCCACGTGCGGCTTGATGCTCAGCACCAGTGTGCCCGCCATGGCGGCGGACGTCACGGCCAGCAGCACGGTCGCGATGCTGCCCGAGCGCATGAACGCGATGACGAGGAACGTCGCAAAGAAGATGAGCGCCGCGCCGAAGTCGCCCATCAGGGCGAGGCCGCCGACGCAGATGGCGGAAAAGGCGATGAAGAGCAGAATGCTCTTGCTGCGGAACATCCGGTTGAGCGACGTCGCGCCGACATAGATGAACGCGACCTTGATCAGCTCCGACGGCTGCAGGGAGAAGCCCGCGATCGTCAGCCAGTTTTTCGCGCCGAACACCTCGCTTGCGGCGAAGAGGTTCAGCGCCAGCAGCGCCAGCGAGATGATGGCCGCCGGCCAGCGCAGCGCCTTGACATGGCTCAGGTCGCGCAGCCACCAGCCGAGCAGGAAAAACAACACGATGCCCACGAGGATGAGGATGATCTCCTTGGTGAGGTCGTTGGGGGTGCTCGTCGCGCAGACCTCCAGCCCGAGCGAGCAGAGGAAAAACGCGATCGTCTCCACCTCAAAGCCCGAGCGGTCCATCGTGCGCATGAGCACGTAGCAGAACCACTGCGTGAGCACGAGTGCGGCGTAGGCCATCAGGATGCCCAGCAGGTGCGCGCTGTCAGCAGAGGACACGAACTCCAGCGCCAGCAGCAGCTCAAACACCGTCAGAAAAAACAGCGTGCCGCCGGCGGAGACGTTGCGTCCCGCGATCGTGCGGCGCTGCTCCTGCACGGCGCGGCGATCCTCGCTCATGTCGGCGAATTTGAGCATATGCGTCGAGCAGCGGAGAATATCGCCGCTGAAGATCTGCGTCGGCTCCGTGATCTGTTCACCGTTGAGAAACACGCCGCCGCTGCGGCTCAGGTCACTGACCGTCCACTCGCCGGCGTCGCTGCGCATGAGCACGGCGTGGACGTTGGCGACGTCGGCAAAGGGCAGCGTGATGTCCGCGCTGCGGGCGCGGCCGATCAGACACTCCCAGTGCAGCAGGGGATAGACCTTGCCGTCGGGCGTCACGAGATGGCCCCATGTCTCGGGCTCTGCGCGCCCGTAGAACATGGATGCGACGCAGCGGATGAGCACGATGAGCGCGATGACCGGCAGAATGAAATGCGCGGCCTGCGCGGCATAGACAGTTACGGCAGACACGGCGTCCGCCTCCTTTCCGAAGCTCCCGCGCGGGGAGCAATACATATTTAACTATAGATGCCGATAAAAAATCAAACTATTATACCACGTCAAAAACCCATTGACAACTCCTGCCGGGCATCCTACAATGAGCACATGATGAAACAGACGAAGTTTTGGATCCTTTTGTTCGCCGCGCTCGCAATTTTGGGCTGCGGCGCCTTTTTGCTGCTGCGCAGCCATGGGCAGACGGGGCAGACCGCCGTCATCCGCGTCGACGGGGATGTCTATCAGCGCATCGACCTGCGCGCCGTGACCATACCATATGATATAGAGGTGCAGACCGAATGGGGCAGCAACACCGTGCACGTCGAGCCGGACGGTGTGTCTGTTACGCATGCCGACTGCCCGGATCACCTGTGCGTCAAGCAGGGGAAGATCACGTCCTCTGCCATCCCGATCGCCTGCGTGCCGCACCATCTGACGGTGCAGATCGAGGGGACGCCATGAAGGGGACGAAGCGTCTGGCCGTTCTGGCCATGTTCACCGCCATCGCGCTGACGATCTTCGTCGCCGAGGCGCAGATCCCGCCCGTTGTGCCGATCCCCGGTGTGAAGCTCGGCCTTGCCAACATCGTCACGCTCATCGCCATGGCACTGCTCGGCCGGCGGCAGGCGGGGGAGATCCTGCTCGTGCGCATCGTGCTCGGCAGCGTCTTTACCGGCGGCGTGTCGGCGATGCTCTTCAGCATCGCGGGCGGTGTGCTTGCCTACCTCGTCATGTGCCTGACCATTCGCCGTCTGCCGGAGCGGCTGCTCTGGGTCGTGAGCGTGCTGGCTGCCTTCGGCCACAACGCCGGGCAGCTGCTGGTCGCCGTCTGGGTCACGGGGACGCCGTCCATTCTGGTGTATGCGCCCGCGCTCGTCGCGGCGAGCGTGGTCACCGGCGCGTTCACCGGCGTGGCCGCCGTGTATCTTGTGCGCGCGCTGCGCAAAACGGGGCATTTCCCGCAGACGTGAAACGGAACTGTCGCTGTTTTGTAACATTTTGAGGTGACAAGTTCTTAAAATATTCTGAAAATTGAAAGCCGCAGTTTTTTGAAAACTGCGGCTTTGTTGTGCAGAATCTACAAAAAACGCGCAAAAACTATGGCAATCTGCATCAAAAAGCGGAGCGAAAAGATTTCATAAATGTTAAATCTGTTTTAAGTATTGACTTCCGGACGCGGGCGCGCTATAATGCATCCGCAATTGGAAGATGGGAAGATTTAGGTTGGCGTTTGCCGGTTACAAAGCCTCATTCTTCCCGGATCCATATACCTATCGATACATAGAAACCCAGATGAACATACATCGCCAGACCATTTTGATGCTTATGAATACGATCAACAAATTTGAACAACCGAATACGGAGCAGGCGGACCGCCGCTGCGCGTTTTCGCGCTCGTTCACGCGGATGTTCGATCGCCTGTGCGCCTTTTTGGACGAGCGCATCGGCGGCGCGTCGGAGCTGATCGATGCCTGTCAGAGTGTGGCGGATCGCTTCTGGCACAGCAAGCTGTACTTCCCGATCTGCTTTCTGATGCTCGCCGTGTTCATGACGGTGGGGCAGCCGGTCATCGGCGGCGTGCTGGTCATGTCCACGCTCATTTTCCTGCTGCTGTTTTGTGACGATCTGCTGAGCATCCTCTTCCCGGTCGTGCTGCTGGCCATGGTGGGCACGGAGTTTTATGACGAGCTCTATAGTCTGCTGCGCTTCTGGTGGATCGGGCTGCTGGCTGCGGCGGCGCTGCTCGTGCACATCGGGGCCTATGCCCGCGCACCGCGCAACGGCGGCTGTATGCACGGTCTGGTGGCCGTGTCGGTCGCGACGCTGCTCGGCGGCCTCGGCTTTATCTCCCGCGAGGAGTATTTTTCGCCCACCGCGCTGTACTATTCGCTTGGTCTCGGCGTCGTGATGCTGCTGATCTACCTGCTGCTGCGCAGCGAGGCCGATCGCCCGCGCGACTACGACATCGCCGAGCGTATGCTTCAGATCCTCTATGCCGGCGGCCTGTTCACGGGCTTTGTGGTCACGCTGTTTTACGTGCGCAATTTCCACGAGTTCATGCAGAGCTTTTCCACGCTCTATTTTGAATATCGCAACTTCAGCGCCACGATGCTGCTGATCTCGATCCCCGCTGCGGCGTACTTTGCCGCGCATGACCGGCGGCACTTCGCGTCGGTCGCGTTCATGTATCTCATGATGCTCATGACCGGCTCGCGCAGCGGCCTGATCTTTGGCACGGCGATGCTGCTGCTGTGCCTCGCCTTTGTGTACTACTGCAATCCGGAGCGCCGCGCGGTCTACCGCCGCGTTGGGCTCATCAGCCTGATCCCGGTGATCGCGCTGCTCATCGCGCTCGTGCCGCGGCTGTTTGCCTCGCGCATGGTCGACGGCGCGCTCATCTCCCCGGATGACAGCCGCTATACGTTCTTTATCCAGGGACTGCTGGATTTTGTGAAGAATCCGCTCTTCGGCTGCGGCCTCGGCTCGATGCACAATGCGCCGATCTTCCTCGGCGTGGAGGGCAGCATCGTCTGGTATCACAATCTCATCGCGCAGATCCTCGGCAGTATGGGTCTGGTCGGTGCGGTCGGCTACAGCTGGCTGTTCTATGACCGCGTGCGTCTGCTCTGGCGCAAGCGCAGCCGCACGACGATGGCCTTCGCGCTGTCCTACTTTGCCATGCTGCTTATCTCTATGACGAACCCGGGCATGTTCTGCCCGATGCCGAATGCGCTGCTCATAGTGGCCATGTTTGTGGTCATCGAGCGGCAGCCCGATACCGCTGCGGTGCCGGTCAAGGTCGGCTCCGCGAGAGCCACAGAAAGGAGATCCTACTGATGAAACGTTTCCAGCTTCTCACCACTGCGATTTTTCTGTTCTGCACGCTGCTGATCGCCGGGTGCACCGGCCGCGGCGTCGAGGCCCAGACGACGCCCGCCCCGGAGGCGACGCCGACTGCAACGACGAACATTCAGGCCGGCATCCAGACCGGTGACAACGAGGTCAATAAGATCCTCGCCGGCACGTGGGCATTTGAGCGCACGGACGCCGAGAAGAAGGCGGGCGACGACTCCGTCAAGCAGCTTCTGCCCGAAGCGGACACCGGTGCGAAAACGGCCACCGAGATCAAAGAGCCCGGCACGATCCGCGAGCTGATGTTCCGCGTCAACGGTACGGGCAGCTACACGGATGCTGACGGCGCGGCACAGGCGTTTGAGTTTGCGCTCAACGGCGATAACCTGACGCTCGCGCTTGAAAACGGCACGGTGCAGATGTTCCGCTGCACGCTCGAAAACGGTCTCATGTACCTCACGCCGATGAGCAACAACGGCGCGTATCAGGCCTTCACCGACGTGTTCCGCCAGACGCAGAGCACTGCGGATGCGTCCGCAAACTGAATCCGCTTACAGCCTTCGGCCGGACGCAGCTGCGTCCGGCCGAATTTCTTTTTTCGCGATTTCAGAAAAATTTCAGGATTTTCCCCGCGACCTGTGCTATAATCAGGCGCATCCCCAACGGGAAAGGAGACCCCATATGTCCCGAAAGAAAAGAAAGCGCGGCCGCGGCCGCGTTCTGATCCTCGTGGTGCTGCTGGCGCTGATCGTGTTCGGCGTGTTCGCGCGCGGCATCTTCACGAGCGGCAAGACGACCACCGAGCATGCGCAGCGCGAGCTGCACACCTACGCCGAGCAGCACGAGACCTCGCTCGCCGATTACCCTGATGCGCTCGTGCAGCTGTACGCCCGCAACCCGGACGCGCGCGATTTCGTGCGCGACTACCCGAAGAAGAAGGATCTCACCCCGACGATCGACCTCAGCAATCTCTCCGGGTCAAAGACCGTGCCGCTGCTGCTGCAGTGGGACGAGCGCTGGGGCTACCGCGAATACAACGAGAGTATCATCGGCCTTGCCGGCTGCGGACCGACGTGCCTGTCGATGGCGACGATCTATCTTACCGGCGACACGACGAAGGATCCGCTCTGGATGTGCCGGTTTGCCGAGCAGAATCAGTTCAACGTCCCCGGCAGCGGCAGCAAGTGGGCGCTCATCTCCGAGGGCGGGCGGATGCTCGGCCTTGACGTGACGCAGATCCCGCTGGACAAGGACCGCGTCTACCGCAATCTGGACGTCGGCAACCCGATCATCGTGGTCGTCGGCCCGGGCGATTTTACGACTGACGGGCATTTTCTCGTCCTGACCGGGCACAGCGGCGACAAGATCACGCTCAACGACCCGAACAGTCCCACGAACTCGGCCAAGAGCTGGGACTACGACACGCTCGCCGGGCAGATTCAGGCGCTCTGGGTGCTGCGCTGCGCGGGCTGATAAAAGCAGTGCCGTCTTCGGACGGCGCTGCTTTTTGCGCGTTTGTGGGCTTGCGGTGTGCGGGCAAATGGGCGTATAATAACGCTGTCTGAGATTTTAGCGAAAAGAGGTTACAGGATGGAATACCGTCTGGAGCATGATACGATGGGGGAGGTGCGTGTGCCTGCCGACCGTTACTGGGGCGCGCAGACGCAGCGCAGCTTTGAAAATTTCCGCATCGGCACCGAGAAGATGCCGCCGGAGGTCATCCGCGCGTTTGCGGTCGTAAAGCTTGCCGCCGCGCGTGCGAATGCACAGCTTGGTGTGCTCGATGCGCGCCGTGCCGACGCGATCGAGACCGCCTGCCACGAGATCCTTGACGGCTCGCTCGACGGCAACTTCCCGCTCGCCGTCTGGCAGACCGGCAGCGGCACGCAGACGAATATGAACGTCAACGAGGTCATCGCCCACCGCGCCAATGCGCTGCTGGGGGAGACGATCGTGCATCCGAACGATCACGTCAACTGCTCGCAGAGCTCGAACGACACGTTTCCGACGGCCATGCACGTGGCCGCGCGTGTCGCGCTCGAGGAACAGGTGCTGCCGGCGATCGACCGCCTGCTGGCGACGCTCGAGCGCCTGAGCGCGGAGTACCGCGATGTGGTCAAGATCGGCCGCACGCATCTGCAGGACGCCGTGCCGCTCACACTCGGTCAGGAGATCAGCGGCTGGAGCGCCATGCTCGACCATGACCGCGTCATGCTCACGCAGGCGTGCGGCGCGCTGCGTGAGCTCGCCCTCGGCGGCACGGCTGTCGGCACGGGGCTCAACGCACCGGCGGCGTTCGGCGATCTGGCGGCGGCGGAGATCTCTGCCCTGCTCGGCTACGGCTTCGAGTCTGCGCCGAACAAATTCCACGCGCTCACGAGCAAGGACCAGATGGTGTTTGCCCACGGTGCGCTCAAGGCGCTGGCAGCCGACCTGATGAAGATCGCAAACGACGTGCGCTGGCTCGCGTCCGGACCGCGCTGCGGCATCGGGGAGCTCATCATCCCGGCCAATGAGCCCGGCTCGTCGATCATGCCCGGCAAGGTCAACCCCACGCAGTGCGAGGCCGTCACGATGGTGGCCGTGCAGGTCATGGGCAACGACACGGCCATCGGCTTTGCCGCCTCGCAGGGCAACTTCCAGCTCAACGTGTTTCTGCCCGTGACGATCTACAACTTCCTGCAGTCGGCGCGGCTGCTTGCGGACGTGATGGATTCGTTTGAGGCAAACTGCGTGCGCGGCATCCGCCCGAATCACGATGTCATCCGCGCGCATCTGGACGCCTCGCTCATGCTCGTCACGGCGCTCAACCCGCACATCGGTTATGAAAACGCGGCGCATATCGCAAAGCACGCCCACGCTACCGGGCAGACGCTCAAGGCTGCGGCGGTGGAGCTCGGCCTGCTCACGGCTGAGGAGTTTGACGCGTGGGTGCGCCCCGAGGATATGGTGCACCCGAAACAGGAGGACTGACCATGGATTACGCAAAAGAATCGCTCCGGCTGCACGAGCAGTGGGGCGGCAAGATCGAAGTCAACGCCCGCGTGCCGGTCTCGACGAAGGACGACCTGTCGCTCGCGTATACGCCCGGCGTGGCGCAGCCGTGTCTGGAGATCCGGCGCGACCCCGATAAGAGCTACACGCTCACGCGCCGGCACAATCTCTGCGCCGTCATCACGGACGGCTCGGCCGTGCTCGGTCTGGGCGATATCGGACCCGAGGCGGGGATGCCCGTCATGGAGGGCAAGTGCGTGCTGTTCAAGGCGTTTGCGGATGTGGATGCCTTCCCGCTGTGCATCCGCACGCAGGATGTGGACGAGTTCGTGCGCACGGTGTACCTGCTCTCCGGCAGCTTCGGCGGCATCAATCTGGAGGACATCGCGGCGCCGCGCTGCTTTGAGATCGAGCGTAAGCTCAAGGAGCTGTGCGACATCCCGGTCTTTCACGACGATCAGCACGGCACGGCGATCATCACGCTCGCGGGGCTGACGAATGCGCTGCGCGTGGTCGGAAAGCGGCTGGAGGACGTGAAGATCGTCGTCTCCGGCGCGGGCGCGGCGGCGATCTCCATCAGCAAGCTGCTGCTGCGCGCCGGTGCGCGCGATGTGACGCTCTGCGACCGGAAGGGCGCGATCTATGCCGGTCGTGCCGAGAACATGAACTGGATCAAGACCGAGATGGCCGAGGTCACGAATCTCCGCCGTCAGGCGGGGACGCTGGCGGATGTCGTCCGGGATGCGGACGTGTTCATCGGCGTGTCGCAGCCCGGTCTGCTGACGGGCGACATGGTGCGCACCATGCACCGCGATGCCATCGTCTTTGCCTGCGCAAACCCCACGCCGGAGATCTTCCCCGAAGAGGCCAGGGCCGCGGGTGCGGCCGTCGTCAGCACCGGCCGCAGCGACTATCCGAACCAGATCAACAACGTGCTGGCTTTCCCGGGCATCTTCCGCGGTGCGTTCGACGTGCGCGCATCCGACATCAACGAGCCCATGAAGCTCGCCGCCGCGCACGCGCTCGCAGCGCTCATCACGCCCGAGGAGCTGAGCGCCGATTACATCATTCCCAAGGCATTTGATCCGCGCGTCGGTCCGGCTGTGGCCGCGGCGGTGGCGCAGGCCGCCCGCGAGAGCGGCGTGGCGCGCATCTGAATCTGAATTTTTCCCCTGCAAAGGAGACACCCTATGGATTCCTACGAAAAATCCCTGCAAACGCTTGAGCTGCCGTCCGTGCTGGCGCTGCTGGCGGCGCAGGCCGTGAGCGAGACGGCGCGTGCCAACGCCATGGCGCTGCGGCCGAGCGGCGACCGCGCCGTGGTGGAGACCCGGCTCGGCGAGACGAGCGCCGCCGCCGGCATGATGGTCGTCAAGGGCAGCCCGTCGTTTTCCGGCGTGAAGGATGTGCGCGCGGCATTGCAGCGTGCGGACATGGGCGGCGCGCTCAACACGCGCGAGCTGCTGGACATCGCCGGCGTGCTGCAGGCGGCGCGCGCCGTGCGCGGCTACGGCACGGGCGACCGGCAGGACAAGACGTGCATCGACTACCTCTTCAGCGCGCTGCAGGCAAACCGCTATCTGGAGGAGAAGATCTTCACCTCCATCACCGGCGAGGATGAGATCGCCGACAGCGCGTCGAGCGAGCTTGCGTCCATCCGCCGCCTGATCCGCGCGGCGAGTGCGCGCGTGCACGATGCGCTGCAAAAGATCATCTCCTCGCCGAGCTATGCCAAGGCGCTGCAGGAGCCGATCATCACCACGCGCTCCGAGCGCTACGTCGTGCCGGTCAAGGCCGAGCACAAGGGCGCCGTGCCCGGTCTCGTGCACGATGTGTCGGCCTCCGGCGCGACGCTGTTCATCGAGCCGATGGCCGCCGTGAAGGCGAACAACGAGCTGCGCGAGCTGCGTGCGCGCGAAAAGACCGAGATCGAGCGCATCCTTGCCGAGCTCTCGGCAGAGTGCGCGGCGCACCGCGAGGACATCTCGAGCGACTTTGACGTGCTCGTGCGCCTCGACCTCATCTTTGCCAAGGCAAAGCTTGCCTACCAGCTCGATGCCGTCGCGCCCGCGCTCACGGACAAGCAGCTCTCGCTGCACCGTGCGCGCCATCCGCTGCTGCCGAAGGACACCGCCGTGCCGATCGACGTGGCGCTCGGCGGCGAATTTGACACGCTCGTCATCACCGGCCCGAATACCGGCGGCAAGACCGTCACGCTCAAGACCATCGGCCTGCTCTCGGCAATGACGCAGTGCGGCCTGCACATCCCGTGTGCCGACGGCAGCACCATGCCCGTGTTCGATGAGATCATGGCCGACATCGGCGACGAGCAGAGCATCGAGCAGTCGCTGTCCACGTTCTCGGCACACATGACCAACACCGTGCGTATGCTGCAGGCGTGCGACGAGCGCTCGCTGCTGCTCTTTGACGAGCTCGGCGCGGGCACAGACCCGACCGAGGGCGCGGCGCTGGCCATCGCCATCATCGAGCACGCGCGCAGATGCGGCGCGCTCATCGCCGCCACGACGCACTATACCGAGCTCAAGGTCTACGCCACGACGCAGCCCGGCGTCATGAACGCCTCGTGCGAGTTCGACGTGGACTCCCTGCGCCCGACGTACCACCTGCTGATCGGCATCCCCGGAAAATCCAACGCATTCGCCATCTCCGAGCGGCTGGGTCTGCCGGAGGAGATCATCAGCGACGCCCGCAGCCGCGTGAGCACCGAGAGCGCGAGCATGGAGGCCACCATCGAAAAGCTCGAGCAGGTGCGCCAGCTCATGGAGCGCGACCGCGCCGAGGCAGCCCGTCAGCTGCGCGCCGCGGAGGATGACCGCCGCAAGGTCGAGCGCATGAAGGCGGAGCTGTCCGTGCGCCTGGAAAAGGCGGACGAGAAGGCGCGCCGCGATGCCGAGCGCATCATCGGCGATGCACGCCGGACGGCGGACGAGGTGATGCGTGAGCTGGACGCGCTGCGCAAGATGGAGAAAACGGACACCGACCACCACCGCGCCAACGACGCCCGCGCCGCGCTGCGCCGCAAGCTCAATGCCGCCGAGGACGCAGCCGCCGCAGCGGCGCATCCGCAGATACAGGAAAAAAAGGTCTCTGCGCGCCCGGTGCGCGTTGGCGACACCGTGCAGCTGCGCAAAATGGGCGACATCAAGGCGACCGTCACGGCCGTCTCCGCCGACCGGACGCTGAGTCTGCGCGCGGGCATCATGAACGTGACCGCCAAGGAGCAGGACGTCTATCTGCTTGAAAACGAGAAGCCGGAGGCGGAGAAGTTTGCCGCCGCGCACGCGGCAAGCCTGCGCAGCGTGGCTGCCGAGTCCGAGATCGACCTGCGCGGCATGGACAGCATGGAGGCCGTCGCCGCGACCGAGCGCTTCCTCGATAACGCCGTCATGGCCAAGCTCGAGAAGGTCACGATCATCCACGGCAAGGGCACCGGCGCGCTGCGTGCCGCCGTGCAGCAGTCGCTGCGCAGAAATAAGGCCGTCAAGTCCTTCCGCCTTGGGCGCTATGGCGAGGGTGAGAGCGGCGTGACCGTTGTCGAACTGAAATAAAAGCGGAAAAATACGGCGAAAAAACGCTGTGCAAAGCAACGAAAAACCGAAAACCGGTTGACGATGCAGGGCGTTTTTGATAAGATAAAACAAGCATAATTGTGCATAAGGAGTGGAGATAAATGATCACGAAAGAAGCAGTCATCAACAACCAGGTGGGACTCCATGCACGGCCCGCGACTTTCTTCATCCAGAAGGCAAATGAGTTCAAGAGCAGCATCTGGATCGAAAAAGACGAGAGACGCGTGAACGCCAAGAGCCTTCTCGGCGTCTTGTCGCTCGGCATCGTCAAGGGCACGACGGTCACCCTCGTGGCAGACGGCGCAGACGAGCAGGAAGCGATCGACACCCTGACGGCGCTGATCAATTCCGATTTCTCCGAGTGAACCCGACAACATGAAACCGAAACAGGGGCGTGTCTACAGCACGCCCCTGTTTTCCTGACCGCAGATTTTTCGGCACAGCAGGAGAACGCTATGGAAAAACTCCGACCCGAACAGCTGCGCGAAAAGGCCAATATGCTCCCGCTGCTGCCGGGCGTGTACATCATGCTCGACGAGCACGGCGAGGTCATCTATATCGGCAAGGCGAAAGCACTCAAAAACCGCGTCACGAGCTATTTTCGCGGCGAGCACCTGCCGAAGGTGGCGGCCATGGTCGCGCACGTTGCGGATTTCAATGTCATCGTCGTGCAGTCCGAATTCGAGGCGCTCGTGCTCGAAAACTCGCTCATCAAGCTGCACAAGCCAAAATACAACATCCTGCTCAAGGACGATAAGGGCTATCCCTTTGTGCGTCTGGATGTGACGCAGCCGTACCCGACGTTTTCGCTCGTCAACCGCACGGAAAAGGACGGCGCGAAATACTTCGGTCCGTATGGCGGGCGGAGCATGACGGCGGAGATCATCGATACCGTCTGCAAAACGCTGCGCCTGCCGACGTGCACGCGCCGCTTCCCGCGCGACATCGGGCGTGCCCGCCCGTGCCTGAATTACCACATGGGCACCTGCGCAGGCTATTGCCTGAAGGACGTCACACGTGCGCAGTATCTGCAGGCCATCCGCGAGGCGGAGATGATCCTTGACGGGCGCACTGCGGAGCTGACCGCTGAGCTGACCGAGCAGATGCAGGCCGCGGCCGAGGCACTGCGGTTTGAATATGCGGCGTCGCTGCGCGACCGGCTTCGCGCCATCGAGGGGCTGAAAAACCACCAGCGCGTCATCGCCACGGCTTACGCCGACACGGACGCCGTCGGCTTTGCGCGCGGGGCGAAGTGCTGCTTCACCGTGCTGCACTTTACCGACGGCAGCCTCACGGACAAGGACAAATCTTTCCTTGAAGAGCCGATGGAGCCCGACGGTGAGGCACTTGCCGCGCTCGTGCAGCAGTATTACGAGAGCCGCGGCGCGTATCCGCGGCAGGTGCTGCTGCCGTGCCCGCTCGAGGGGCAGGATGCGCTCGAGCGGCTGCTCACCGAGGCGGCGGGGCACAAGGTCACGCTCGCCGTGCCGCAGCGCGGCGACAAGTGCCGCCTGACGGAGATGGCGGACAAAAACGCGCGCGAGGAGATCCTCATCGCAACGACGAAGGCGCAGCGCAGCCTCAAAACGCTCGAATGGCTGCAGCGCGCGCTCGAGCTCGACGCGCCGCCCGAGCGCATTGAGGCGTTCGACATCTCCAACCTCGGCGACAGCGGCATCGTCGCCGGTATGACCGTGTTTCAGCACGGCCGGCCGCGAAAGTCCGACTACCGGAAGTTTCGCATCCGCACGACGGACGGGCAGAACGACTACGGCGCCATGCACGAAGCGCTCACGCGCCGCTTTCAGCACTATCTCGACGGTGATCCGGGCTTTTGCCCGCTGCCGGATCTGCTGCTGATCGACGGCGGTGCGGAGCACGCGGCCGTTGCGCAGGCGGTGCTCGACGGCTTCGGTCTGTCCGTGCCGGTGTTCGGCATGGTCAAGGACGACCGCCACCGCACACGCGCGCTCATCACGCCCGGCGGGCACGAGATCGGCATCGCCGCAAATCCGGCGGTCTTTTCCTTCATCGGCACGATCCAGGAGGAGACGCACCGTTTTTCCATCGACTATCAGCGCCGGCTGCGGCGCGAGAGCCTTGCGTCCGAGCTCGATCAGATCCCCGGCGTGGGCGAGAAGCGGCGCAATGCGCTGCTGCGCGAATTCCGCAGCGTCAAGGCCATCCGCGCAGCCTCGTATGAGGCGCTGTGCGCGGCCGTTCCGGCGGGCGTCGCCCGCGCGGTCTACGATCACTATCACCCGAAAGGAGAATCGCCATGCGTGTGATCACAGGTACGGCGCGCGGCCGTAAGCTGCGTGAGCCGGAGGGGATGGCTTCCCGTCCCACGACCGATAATGTCAAGGAGTCTATGTTCAACCTCATCCAGTTCGACATCGAGGGACGGCGCGTGCTCGACCTCTTTGCCGGCACCGGTCAGCTCGGCATCGAGGCGCTCAGCCGCGGCGCACGCAGCGCCGTGTTCGTCGATGAGAGCCGCGCGGCCGTGCAGCTCGTGCGCACCAACCTCGCGCACTGCCGCCTGCAGGGCGACGTCGTGCAGGGAGAGTCGCTCGGCTACCTGCGCACGTGCGGAAAATTCGACCTGATCTTTCTCGATCCGCCGTATGATACGGGATTACTTGACAAAGCACTTGCAAATGTTGTACAGTTTGATATATTAGCTGAGGGCGGCATCATCGTGTGTGAAAGCCGCCGAGAAAAGGAGCTCCCGCAGCTCCCTCGGCCATATTATCTGCTTACGGAGCGCAGCTACGGCAAGATCAAGCTCACGCTCTACGGAAAGGGAACCCACGCATGAAAACAGCGATTTACCCCGGCAGCTTTGACCCCATCACCCTCGGTCACCTGAACATCATCCGCCGCGCATCCACGATTTTCGACCGCGTCGTCGTGTGCATCATGCCCAACGCCGGGAAACTGCACCCCATGTTTACGCGCGAGGAGCGGGTGGCGCTGGCGCACCGCGTCATCGGCCGCTTCCCGAATGTGGCGGTGGACACGTTTGACGGCCTGCTCGCCGAGTACGCCAAGACTTTCCCGGAGGGCGCGGTGATCGTCAAGGGCCTGCGCGCCAATACGGATTTTGAAAACGAATTCCAGATGGCGCTCATCAATAAGAAGATCAATCCGGAGCTCGACACCATGTTCCTGACGGCCAGCCAGAAGTACACGTTTCTCAGCTCGTCGGTCGTCAAGGAGCTTGCCGGTTACGGTGCGGATCTGACACCGTTTGTACCGTGTGAGATCATCGAGGACGTGCGTGCGCGCGCCATGCGCAGCGAATGATCGGATCCGGAAAGTTTTGACCGGCACTGCCGGAAACACGCTTTGGGAGGAAACAAAATGGATAACGAAGTCATGGAACTGATTGACCAGCTTTATACCATGGTGTCGGAGGCATGGGGCGTGCCGCTCGGCAACGAAAAGTGCATCGTCGAGCGCGACCAGGTTCTCGAGATCCTCGATGAGATCAAGACCGCCATGCCGGTCGAGCTTTCCGAGGCGAAGCGTCTGGTCTCCGCCCGTGACGAATTCATCAACAACGCCAAACGCGAGGCCGAGGGCATCCGCAATCAGGCAGAGGAGCGCGCCCGCGCGCTCGTGAACGATCAGGAGATCGTGCGCATTGCCAAGGCACGCAGCAACGAGATGCTCGCCTCCACGCAGGCCAAGGCCGATGCACTGCGTCAGGCCTCGAGCCAGTTTTGCGTGGATGCGCTGCGCCGCACGGAGGAGGCGATCTCCGCCGCGCTCGGCAGCGTGCAGCAGGCACACGCCGCGTTTCAGGGCGTCGCCGGCAGCACGGCCGCGCCCGCAGCGCCCGCTGCAGCACCCGCTGCGCGTCAGCCCGAGATCCACTTCGAGGACGATGCGCCGCTGGATGAGGAAGTCAACTGACTGCCGCTTAACCGCACACCTGAACCGCCGCCGGAGCATCCGGAGGCGGTTTTGCGTTTTGCCGAAAATTTTTCCCACACAATGCGCTCCCGGTGTTCCCGGCGGGTGCTTTTTCCCGGTTTGGCGGCATATCTTGTGCCGCCATTTCCTTTTTTCGGCGCGAAACGCAAAGCCTTGTGACCGGGAAAACAACGGTCGAATCGCCAGAAATGTCGGAAATTGCAAGAAATGGGCGGGAATTTCTCCTTGCAATTTTTCTGTCTTGCCACTATAATGAGGATACTGTGTGGGGCGAAGTGGTTTAAAAGGGCACAAAACCCCACGCAAGAGGTGCGTAGGTGCACGATTCCGGAGAAGGGGGGATGCAGCATGACCGGTATCTATCAGCACACGCTGGACGCCAAAGGCCGTCTGTTCATCCCGGCCAAGCTCCGCGAAGAACTCGGCGAAACGTTTTATGTGACGATCTCGCCCGAGAAGTGCCTGTCTGCTTACAGCCAGGAAAACTGGGACGACGTCGCCCGCAGGGTGGCGGCCATGACCAACGTGCAGCAGCGCAAGATGCGTCCGCTGTTCGCGTATGCCGCACGCTGCGAGCTGGACGGGCAGGGGCGTATCCTCCTGCCGCAGCACCTGCGTGAATTTGCGGGTCTCACCAAGAGCGTCACCGTGGTCGGCAGCAACAACCACGCGGAATTCTGGGACAGCGCGCGCTGGGACGAGATCTGCCCGCTTGAGGCGCTGCCGGAGAACATCGCCGCCGTGATGGAGGAGTTGGATTTCTGATGGACGCCCTGCATGTCTCCGTGCTGCTGCACGAGTGTATTGATAATCTGAACATCCGGCCGGACGGCATCTATGTCGACGGTACGCTCGGCATGGGCGGCCACTCCGAGCAGATCGCCGCGCGCCTCACGACCGGAAAGCTCATCGGCATCGACCGCGATGAGACGGCCATCGAGCGCGCCGGTGCGCGTCTGGCGCCGTTTGGAGACCGTGTGCAGCTCGTGCACGGCAACTTCCGCGACGCGGCCGCCATTCTTGACCGCCTCGGCATCGACGCCGTGGACGGCATGCTCTTTGATCTCGGTGTCTCCTCGCCGCAGCTCGACGAGTCGGAGCGCGGTTTTTCCTATATGCACGACGCACCGCTCGATATGCGCATGGACGCGACCGAGGGGCTGAGCGCATGGAACGTTGTCAATGAGTGGCCGGAGGGTGAACTCAAGCGCATTTTGTATGAATACGGCGAGGAGCGCTACGCGCCTCGCATCGCCGGGGCGATCGTTCGCGCCCGGGCGCAGCAGCCGATCGCGACCACGATGGAGCTGGTCGACGTGATCCGCTCGGCCATGCCGGGCGCGGCGCTGCGCGAAAAGCAGCATCCCGCCAAGCGCAGCTTTCAGGCGATCCGCATCGCCGTGAACGATGAGCTGGCGGCGGTGCGCGAGATGATGGACACCGCACCCGATAAGCTCCGCACCGGCGGGCGGCTGTGCGTCATCAGCTTCCATTCCCTCGAGGACCGGATCGTCAAGGCCGGCATCGCCCGGCGGGAGCATGGCTGCACCTGCCCGCGCGAGGCGCCGGTGTGCACCTGCGGCTTTGTGCAGACGCTGCGCAGCGTCTCCCGCAAGCCGATCCTGCCCGGTGAGGAGGAACTCGCATCCAACCCCCGCGCCCGCAGCGCGAAACTTCGTGTCGCGGAGCGTGTCTGAGAAAGGAACCCGTCATGGCATCTCCCGCTTCGAGAAAACGGAATACAGCGCGCATGGACGGCAATGCGGCGTATGACCTGCGCAGCACGGCTGCGGAGGAGTACCTGTACAGTACCGCTCCGGTAGATCTGCCGCATGCACCCCGGCCGACGGAGACCGTCGTCCCGGAGCCTGCGCCGAGACCCAAGCAGGCGATCGCCCCGATGGCGGTGCTCGGCTTTGCCATTGCCGCCGTGCTGATCGTCTTTTCGCTCGTCGCGCGCGTGCAGCTCTCGCAGGCGTCGGCACAAGTGTCGGCGCTGGAGGATCAGTATGCCCAGCTGCAGGAGCAGCAGACGCGTCTGCGCATCGACTATGAGAGCGCGTTCAACCTCACGGAGATCGAGGACTACGCCATCCATGAGCTCGGTATGCAAAAGCCGCGCAGCGATCAGCTCTACTACATCAGCAGCAGCGACGCCGCGGATACGGCGGTGGTTCTGGACCAGACCGCGGCAGAGCCGCTGAGCCTTGCTGACCGTTTCGGCGATTTCCTCACCTCCATTGTGGAATATTTTCGATGAGCCAGCCTGTATGATAGTACCATCCCCGCAGAAACAAGGAGACAGACATGGCGAATGAAACTTCCGGGCGCCGGGATAACCGCGTGCCCTTTCGAGCAAGTACCAAAACACCGAATATCATGATGCTCCGCCGCACACGCCTGCTTTTGATTGTGTGCGGCATCCTTGCATTTGCTGTCCTTGGCATCAAGCTGTTCAGCGTCATGATCATACACCATGACGAGTATGAAAAAATGGCAATCGACCAGCAGGTACGCGAGACGGAGATCACGGCCTCGCGCGGCGCGATCTATGACACGAACGGCAAGATCCTGGCCATGAACGCCTCGGTCGACACGATCTTTATCAGCCCGGCCGAGATCGCAAAGAACAACGAGGACCCGCAGCTGATCGCACGCGAACTTTCCGAGATTCTCGACGTCGATTATGATAAGATCCTGAGCATGACGAAAAACACCGACCGCTGGTATGAGGTCGTCAAGCGCAAGGTCGAGCCGGACGTGTCGGAAAAGGTGCGCGCGTTCAAAAAAGAGAAAAAGCTCGTCGGCGTCAAGATCGAGCCGGATACCAAGCGGTACTATCCCTACGGCAGTCTGGCCGCACACGTCATCGGCTTTGTCGGGCAGGACAACGAGGGACGCTACGGCCTTGAGCAGCGCTATGACAGCTACCTCACCGGCAGCACCGGCCGCATCATCCGCGCAACGGACAACCGCGGCACGGATATGCTCTTTGTCAATTACGAGGATTATTACGACGAGACGAAGGGCAACGACATGAACCTGACCATCGACGCGACCATCCAGTATTACCTCGAAAAGCACCTGCAGCAGGCGGTCGAGGACTACGACGTGCAAAACGGCGCGGCCGCCATTGCCATGGACCCGAGCACCGGCGCGATCCTCGGCATGGTCTCGCTCGGGAATTTCGACCTGAACAACTACCAGAAGGTCAGCGACAAGGATCAGGAGGCCATTGACGCCGAGACCGATCCCGACAAGCGCTCGGAGCTGCTGACTGCCGCGCAGCAGAAGCAGTGGCGCAACAAGGCGCTCTCGGACACCTACGAGCCCGGCTCGACGTTCAAGATCATCACGCTGGCCATGGCGCTCGAGGAGGGCGTGGTCAGCGAGAGTTCGTCGTTTTACTGCGGCGGCAGCATCCCCGTGCTCGGCCGTACCGATCCGGTCAAGTGCTGGAAGACGGCCGGTCACGGCAGCCAGACGCTCACGCAGGCCATGCAGCACTCGTGCAACGTCGCACTCGTGCAGATCGGTCAGCTTGTCGGCGCGCGCACGTTCTACAAATACGCCGAAGCGTTCGGCTTCCTGAATCTGACCAACAACGTCGACAGCAGCCTCACCGCCAAGACCGGCATCGACCTGTCCGGCGAGAGCGGCAGCATCTGGTGGAGCCAGAACACGTTCTATGACCCCGAAAACTTCTCGCAGCTCGCGGCGGCTTCGTTCGGCCAGACGTTTACGATCACGCCGCTGCAGCTCATCACGGCGGTCAGCGCCTGCGTCAACGGCGGCTATCTCATGAAGCCGTATGTGGTCAAGAGCATCGTCAACGGCGACGGGGAAGCGGTCGTGTCCAATTCGCCGACCGTGGTGCGCCAGGTCGTGAGCGAGCAGACGAGCGCCACCGTGCGCCAGATCCTGGAACAGGTCGTCGGCGATCCCGTCGACGGCACCGGCAAGAACGCCTATGTCGCCGGCTACCGCATCGGCGGCAAGACCGGCACATCGGAAAAGGTCGCGCAGGATGCGGCCGGCGGCGCGAAGGAATACATCGTCTCATTTATCGGCTTTGCTCCGGCGGACGATCCGCAGATCGTCATCCTCGTGCTGCTCGATACGCCGAGCAGCAGCACTGGCATCTATATCAGCGGCGGCCAGATGGCTGCGCCCACCGTCGGCAAAATGATGGCGGACATCCTGCCGTACCTCGGCGTGGAGCCGTCGTATTCCGAGACGGAAAAGACGTACATGGATAAGACCGTGCCGAACGTGATCGGTCTGTCCGTCGAGCAGGCGAAGGCCGCGCTCGAGGAGGTCGGCCTGCAGGCGCGCGTCTACGGCGAGGGCAACACGGTTACGGCGCAGCTTCCGGGCAGCGGCGCGGTCGTCGCCAGCGGCAGCACCATCCTGCTCTATGCGGGCAAGGAGCCCTCGGCCGACAAGGAGACCATGCCCGACCTGACAAATCTCAGCTATCAGACGGCCCGCGACCGCATGGCCGCGCTGGGCCTGTATATCAAGACCAACAGCTCCATCACGGACACCGCACAGATCGTCTCCGGCCAGACCGTGGCAGCCGGCACGCAGCTGGATCACGGCACGGTCGTGGAGGTCACGCTCGTGACGAGTGATTCGAGCATGCTGGGCAGATACTGACGAACAAACGGAGGTACCCTTATGAAACTCAAGCGACTGCTGTCCGTTCTGGACGTGTGCGAATGCACCGCCGATCCGGAGCTGGACGTTCGGGATATCAGCTTTGACTCGCGCACCACGCAGCCCGGCGACCTGTTCGCCGCCGTCTGCGGGTATGAGTCCGACGGGCACCGCTTCATCGGCGCAGCCGTCGCGCGCGGCGCGGCCGTCGTGCTCTGTCAGGAGCGGCCGGAGGCGGATGTCCCCTATATCCGCGTGGCCGACAGCCGCCTTGCGCTGTCACGCATCTGCTGCGAATTTTTCGGCAACCCGTCGCGTGAGCTGACCATGATCGGCGTGACCGGCACAAACGGCAAGACCACCGTCACCACGCTCATTAAGCACATGCTCGAGCAGTGCCTGCACACGAAGGTCGGCCTGATCGGCACGAATGCGAACATCATCGGCGACGAGGTGCTGCACACCGAGCACACCACGCCGGACACATATGAGCTGCAAAAGCTCCTGCGCCGGATGGTCGATGCCGGCTGCACGCATGCGGTCATGGAGGTGTCGTCGCACTCACTCGTGCTGCACCGCGTGGAGGGCATCCGCTTCCGCGTGGGCATCTTCACGAACCTGTCGCAGGATCATCTGGATTTCCATAAGACCATGGAGGCCTATGCAGAGGCCAAGGCGCTGCTGTTCGCGCAGAGTGACATCGGCATCGTCAACGCCGACGATGATTGGGCGCACGTCATGCTCGAGCGCGCCGAGTGCCCGATGCAGACCTACTCCGCCAAGCGCAACGACGCAGATCTTGTGGCCAAGGATATCCGCCTGAGCGCGTCCGGCGTGCGCTTTGTCGCCATGAGCGGCGATGCGATCGCGCGCATGCGCCTCGGCATCCCCGGCATGTTCTCCGTTTACAACGCGCTGAGCGTCATCGCCTGCGCGCGCGCGCTCGGCATCTCGCTCGATGACTGCGCGGCTGCGCTTGATACGGCAAAGCCCGTCAAGGGGCGCGCCGAGCCGCTCGAGACCGACGGGGACTATACCATCCTTATCGACTACGCCGTCACGCCCGACGCCATCGACAACATCCTCACGACGGTGCGCGAGTTTGCGCCCGCGCGGCTGGTGTTTCTCTTCGGCTGCGGCGGAGACCGCGACCGCGGCAAGCGCCCGAAGATGGGACGCATCGCAGGTCAGAAGGCGGATTTCGTCATCGTCACGAGCGACAACCCGCGCACGGAAGACCCGGAGGCGATCATTGCCGACATTCTCCCCGGTCTCAAGGAGACGCACACGCCCTATGTCGTGCGCCCCGACCGGCGCGAGGCCATCGCCTATGCGATCGAAAATCACTGCCCCGGCGACGTTATCATCCTCTGTGGCAAGGGCCATGAGGATTACCAGATCATCGGCAAGACGAAGGTGCACATGGATGAGCGCGAGATCGTCGCCGAAATACTCGACAAGAGGAAGAGAGAGAAAGAAAAATGACACTGAAGTTGATACTGGCGTTCGTCATCGCGTTTGCGGTGTCGGCCGTCGTCGGATTTTTCCTGGTCCCGTATCTCAAGCGCATCAAGGCGGGGCAGAGCATTAAGGAAAACGGCCCCACATGGCATATGTCCAAGCAGGGCACGCCGACCATGGGCGGACTGATGTTCATCGCCGCGATCGCGGTCGTGTGCCTGTCGGTCGGCTTTGATTGCATGGCTGAGGGCGAATACGGTCACCTGTTTTGTCTGGCGTTTGCGCTCGTGTTCGGCTCGATCGGCTTTCTGGACGACTATGAAAAGCTCAAGAAAAAGCAGAACCTCGGTCTGACGGCCGGCAAGAAGATCCTGCTGCAGCTGGCGGCGGCCGTGGCGTTCATTTTCCTCATGCGCCGCTTTGGCTATGTCGCGCTCGACAGCCTCTACATCCCGTTCTGGAACACGACCGTGGCCATCTCCGAGCCGCTGTATGTGATCTTCGCCGCCTTCGTCATCGTCGGCACGGTCAACTCCGTGAACCTCACCGACGGTGTGGACGGTCTCGCCGCGAGCACGACGATGCCGGTGTGCATCTTTTTTGCCGTGCTGTCCATTCTCTGGGGCGAGCGGTTTTTGTCCCTCGGCGTGTTCGCCTCCGGCATCGCCGGCGGCCTGCTGGGCTTTTTGATCTATAACTTCAATCCGGCCAAGGTGTTCATGGGCGACACGGGCTCGCTCTTTCTCGGCGGCGCAGTCGCGGCGCTGGCCTTCGCCTACGATATGCCGCTCATCCTCGTGACGGTCGGCATCATGTACATCGTCGAGGCGCTCTCGGACATCATTCAGGTCGGCTATTTCAAGCTCACGCACGGCAAGCGCGTGTTTAAGATGTCTCCGTTCCACCACCATCTGGAGATGGGCGGCTGGACGGGCCACAAGTGGAAGGAAAAGCAGATCGTGGCGCTGTTTGCCGGCGTGACGGTGCTGTTTGCAGTTTTGTCGTTTATTGGCGTGTTCCACCGCTTCGGTGCGTGAGCGCGCCGCAGCGCAGGGAGGTGCGTTCATGAATATATCCGGTTTGAGACTTCCTGCGCGCCGGACAGGGGCGGCTGCCGGGGCAAAGCGCGGCAGCTTTGACCTGCCGTTTTTCGTGCTCACGCTGCTGCTGCTGGCGATCGGCGTCATCATGGTGCTCTCGTCGAGCTTTGCCCGCGCCTATGCGCAGGGCAAGTCGCCGACGTATTATTTCGTCCGGCAGGCAGGCTTCGCCGTGGCCGGCGTGGTGGGTATGATTTTGTTTTCCCACGTGCGCATGGCGACGTACCGCCGCTGGTCGCTCGCGCTGCTGGGCGTGAGTATTTTCCTGCTCGCCATCGTCTGGATCCCGCACATCGGCGTGGTCGGCGGCGGCGCGCGCCGGTGGCTGAGTCTCGGCTTTACGACGTTTCAGCCGTCGGAGATCGCAAAGATCGCGGTCGTGCTGTTTTTCTCGAGCATGATCTGCACATACAAAGACCAGATGCAGACGATCCGCTACGGCGTTGTGCCGTTCATGGTCATCACCGGCGGCATCGTCATCCTGCTCATGCTCGAGCCGCATCTGTCGGCGTCGATCATCATCATGGCGCTGGCGATCGTGATGATGTTTGTCGGCGGCATCAAGCTCTCGTACCTGCTCATCGGCATGGGCGGCGCGGGTGCGCTGCTGCTGATCGCTGGCAAGTTCGTGCCCTATGTGCACAAGCGCATCGTGTCGTGGCGCGATCCGTTCGCCGACACGAGCGCTGCCGGCTATCAGATCGTGCAGTCGCTGTATTCCATCGGTTCGGGCGGTTTTCTCGGGCTCGGTCTCGGCCAGAGCCGGCAGAAATACCTCTACCTGCCGGAGGAGCACAATGACTACATCTTTTCCATCGTCTGCGAGGAGCTCGGCTATGTCGGCGCGGTCGCGATCCTGATTTTGTTCGCGCTGCTCATCTGCCGTGGCTACTGGATCGCTGCGCACTCGCCCGATCGCTACAGCTTTCTCGTCGGCGTCGGCATCACGACGCTGCTGTCGATCCAGGTGTTTCTGAACATCGCGGTCGTCACGAATCTCATCCCCTGCACCGGCATCTCGCTGCCGTTTTTCAGCTACGGCGGCACGGCGCTGCTGATGCAGCTCGGTGAAATGGGCATTATTCTGAGCATATCGCGCGACATTCCGACGAAAAGAGCGCGGTAGCATCCGATTCTGCAAGCTGTCTCGGCGGCGCGTGCCGCCTGAGTTTCGATATTCCGGGAGGGACTGACTATGAATTTTCTTTTTACCTGCGGCGGTACCGCAGGCCACATCAACCCCGCGCTTGCGGTCGCGGGCGTTTTGCGCGACCGGATGCCCGACTGCGGCATCCTCTTTGTCGGCGCAAACGGCAAGATGGAGACGGACCTCGTTCCGCGTGCGGGCTATGATATCGTGACCGTGGAGGTCACGAATATCCACCGCAGCCTCAAGCCGTCGGAGATCGTGTACAACTTCCGCTCGCTGCACAATGCGCGGCAGGCGACGAAGGACGCGCGCAAGATCATTGAGGACTTCAAGCCCGATGTCGCCATCGGCACGGGCGGCTATGTGTGCTACCCCGTGCTCAAGGCGGCGGCGCAGCTCGGCATTCCGGCCATCGTGCATGAGTCCAACGCCGTACCCGGCCTGACGACGAAGATGCTCGCCGGAGCGGTCGACCGTATTCTGGTCGGCTTCGAGGAGAGCAAGCAGCACTACAGCGAGCAGGACAAGGTCGTCGTCACCGGAACGCCGGTGCGCGGCGCATTCACGGCCTGCTCCAAGGCGGAGGCCAAGCGCCAGCTCGGGCTCGATCCCGAAAAGCCGCTGGTCGTGTCGGTGTGGGGGTCGCTCGGCGCGTCATACATGAATGAAATCATGACGGCCTTCATCACCCGCGCCGCCGTGACGGGCGCACCGTTTTCGCTCATCCACTCGGCGGGGCGCAACGGCTATGAGAAGATGCACACGGCGCTGCTGGAAAAGTGCCCGGCCGATCTCGCGGCACACGGCATGGACGTGCGGCCGTACATCTACGATATGCCGCTGGTGATGGACGCGGCCGATCTTGTGCTGTGCCGCGCGGGCGCGTCCACGCTCGCCGAGCTCACGTGCATCGGCAAGCCCGCCGTGCTCATCCCGTCGCCGAACGTCACGAACAACCATCAGGAGCGCAACGCGCGCGTGCTCGAGCGCGCCGGCGGGGCCAAGGTGCTGCTCGAAGGGTCGTTCACGGCGGACGACCTGTATAACCTCGTCAGCGACCTGCTCGCAGACCCCGCACAGCTTGCGCAGATGGCGGACAATATGCGCGCCGCCGGCGTGAGCGATGCCGCCGAACGCATTGCCGATCTGGTGCTTGAGCTGGCGGATCGGCATACAAAATGACAACTTCGCGTTTCTCTGCATAGGATGGCATGAATTTGCTGTGCGGAGGAAAGATCATGAGCATATGGCACATTTACGGCGGAAACAGGCTGACCGGGAGTACGCGGGTGCAGGGCGCCAAGAATGCGGTGCTGCCGATCATGGCGGCGTCGGTGCTCTCCGGAGGTGAGACGGTTCTGCACAACGTGCCCGATCTGCGGGACGTGACGACCACGCTGCGCATCCTGCAGCATCTCGGCTGCACGGCGGTGCGCGACGGGGATACGGTACGCATCGATTCGCGCGGTATGCACTGCGATTTCATCCCGCACGCACTCATGCGGGAGCTGCGCTCGTCGGTCATCTTTCTCGGCGCGATCCTCGCGCGCTTCGGCACGGCGCGCCTGTCCATGCCGGGCGGGTGCGAGCTCGGGCCGCGGCCGGTGAACCTGCACTTGGACGCGCTGCGCGCGCTCGGCGCGGAGGTCACGGAGCGCGGCGGCGACATCATCTGCCGGGCGCACGCGCTTCAGGGGCGGCGCATCCTGCTGCCGTTTCCGAGCGTCGGCGCGACGGAAAACGTCATGCTCGCTGCCTGCGCAGCGGCGGGGGAGACGGTCATCTGCAACGCCGCGCGTGAGCCGGAGATCGCCGACCTGCAGTGCTACCTGCGCAAGCTCGGCGCGGACATTTCCGGCGCGGGCACGTCCACAGTCACGGTCGGCGGCTTCCGGCCGCGGCCATTTGTCGAGCACACGATCATGCCCGACCGCATCGTCGCAGCGACGATCCTGTGTGCTGCCGCTGCCTGCGGCGGCGAGGTGGAGCTGCAGGATGTAGATCCGGCACACTTTTCGACCGTTCTTGACTCGCTTTCTGAGGCGGGATGTGCTATAATCACAATGGCGTCCGCCGTGCGCCTGACATCGGATGGGCAGCTCACGGCGCCGCGCCCGGTCGTCACGCAGCCGTATCCGGGCTTTCCCACGGATGCGCAGCCGCCGCTCATGGCGGCCTGCCTGCGGGCAAAGGGCACCACGGTGTTCACCGAAAATATCTTTACCAACCGCTACCGTCATGCCGAGGAATTCCGGCGTCTGGGCGCAGCCGTCAGCATCGAGGGCCGTGTGGCGTATGTCACCGGCGTCGAGCGGCTCACCGGTGCGCCGCTCACGGCAAGCGACCTGCGCGGCGGCGCGGCCATGCTCGTGGCCGGGCTTTGCGCCGAGGGCGCGACCGAGCTTCTCGACGACGGGTATATTGACCGCGGGTACGACCGCTTCGACGCGTGCCTGTCGGCATTGGGCGCTGACGTGCGCTGTGCCGCGCCGCGGTGAAAGGAATCTCTGCCTATGAAACAATCGAAGCAGCCCCGGCAGCGCCGTGCGCGCCGTGTGCGCCGTCCGTCCGCAGGGCGCGGGAGGTCGCTGCTGCAGCCGCTGATCTTCCTGCTGATCTGCGTGGCGCTCGTGCTGGGGATGAGCGTGTTTTTCCGCGTCTCGAAGGTCGAGGTCGTCGGAAACTCCATCTACACGGCCGAGGAGGTCGTTGACGCCTCGGGCATCGGCAAGGGTGACAACCTCTTTTTCATCAACCGCTTCTCGGCGGCCAGCCGCATCTTCAGCAAGCTTCCCTATGTGGACAAAGCAAAGGTCACGCGCGCCCTGCCGAACCGCGTCACCATTACGATCCAGGAGAGCAGCGCCATGGCCTACGTCAAGGCGGACGACGGCTACTGGGTCGTTGACCAGAACTGCAAGCTGCTCAAGTCCGTCACGGACAGCGAACTGACCGGCCTCGCCCGTATCGACGGCATCACGCCGGTCGAACCGAAGGTCGGCGAGGTGCTCAACGCCGGCGACGCCGACGCGCCGAAGGTCACGTATCTCGCGGCGATCCTCGGGCAGCTGCTCACGCGCGACATGGCGTCCAAGGTCACGGTGATCGACCTTTCGGACGCGGCGAGCCCGAGCTTTCTCTATGATGGGCGGTTCACGGTGCGCCTCGGTGCAAACGAGAATGTTGAGTATAAATTCGGCATGCTCCAGAGCGCCATATCGCAGCTCACGGCCGGCGATACCGGCACCATCGATCTGTCGATCGACAAGCGCGCGCATTTCAGCCCCGGCTGAATGTTCACAAAAAAAGATTGACCTGATAAGGAAAACGATATAAAATGGGAAAGAATAAGAACAGACAAAAGCGAAATCCGCCAAGAAACGGCCCTCAGAGCGCACACGCGCCGAGCGCTGATACAAATAGAAACAACAGGGAGGAACCGAATATGTCCTTTGCTACCGAGTCCGGTCCGGAAAATGTCGTCACCATCAAGGTCGTTGGTGTTGGCGGGGCCGGCAACAATGTCGTAAACCGCATGGTTAAGTCCGGCACTCAGGGAATTGAGTACGTGGCTGTCAATACAGATAAGCAGGCTCTGGCCGTCTCCAGTGCAGACCAGAAGATCCAGATCGGCGAGAAGCTGACCCACGGTCAGGGCGCCGGCAGCGATCCCGACGTCGGCAAGCGCAGCGCCGAGGAGAGCCGCAACAACATTGCCAAGAGCCTGGAAAATGCCGACATGGTCTTCATCACCGCCGGCATGGGCGGCGGCACCGGCACGGGCGCAGCGCCCACGATCGCGGACATCGCCCGCGAGGCCGGCATCCTGACCGTCGGCGTCGTCACCAAGCCTTTCAAGTTCGAGGGCAAGCGCCGCATGGATCAGGCTATGGTCGGCATCAACGAGCTGCTGGGCAAGGTCGACTCCCTGCTCATCATCCCGAATGACCGCCTGAAATTCGCCACCGACCAGAAGGTCACGCTGGCCAACGCCTTCGAGATCGCGGACGACGTGCTGCGTCAGGCCGTCGTGAGCATCTCCGATCTCATCAAGAACACCGGCTTTATCAACCTCGACTTTGCGGACGTCACCTGCGTCATGAAAGACGCCGGCTTCGCCCACATGGGCGTCGGCCGCGCCGCCGGCAAGGGCAAGGCGGAGGACGCTGCCCGCATGGCCGTTGCGAGCCCGCTCATGGAGACGTCGATCAACGGCGCGCGCGGCGTGCTCATCAACATCACCGGCTCCGAGGATATGGGCCTGGAGGATGTCGAGACCGCTGCCAACCTCGTTCAGGAGGCTGCGCATCCGGACGCCAACATCATCTTCGGCGCGAGCTTCGATCCCTCGCTCGACGACGAGATCCGCGTGTCCGTCATCGCCACCGGCTTTGACGAGCCGGGCAAGGCGCAGGCGGAGGCTGCTCCGGCCGCCGCTGCCGCTCCGGCTGCACCTGCCGCCGGTATGTACACCGCCGCTGCGACTGCGGCCACGGCTACTCCGGCTGCCGCTCCGGCTCCGGCCGCTGCACCTGCTGCCCCGGCTGCCGCTCCGGCTGCGGATGCTGCCGCACCCGCGGAGGAAGATCCGTTTGACAGCATCTTCAAGATCTTCAACTCCAAGTAAGCTTCATCATCTGTCCAAAACCGCCTTCGCTCCTTGTGAAGGCGGTTTTTGTATTCTGCGAGAGGAGGCAGTCGATTGAAAGACTGGCGCATTACCCGCGTCCTCACGACCATGGCCGACACATTTCTGACCCGCCGCGTGACGCGTTCGGCGGCTGAGATCGCCTATTACATGGTCATGGCGCTGTTTCCGGTCATCATCTGCATGTATGACCTGCTTGCGCTCATCCTGCGTGACCCGACCGCCGTGCTGCGCATCGTGGAGACGCTCGTGCTCCCGCGGGAGACGCAGGCGCTCGTGTCGGAGTTTCTCATTTATGTGTCCGGCAACACGAGTCAGGTCATGTTCATTGCGGCGCTCTTTGTCATGATCACGAGCGCGTCTGCGGCGTTTCGCGCCATGGCCGCCATCGTCAGCGAGATCCACGGCGATAAGCGCTTCGGCATCGTGAGCAGTACCGTCGTGAGCGTCGCCTTCTCGGTGGCGTTTTTGCTGGTGCTGTATCTGTGCGTCCTGCTCATGCTGACGGGCAAGCGCTTTCTGCTCTGGCTCGATGCGCTCATGCCGCGCGTGAGCATCATCTGGTCGTGGACCTGGGTGCGCTTTCTGGTTCTGTTTGCCATTTTGCTGATGATGATCCTCGTTCTCTACCGGCTCACCACGCCGCGCCGGGCGCCGCACCTCGTGCTTCCCGGTGCGCTGTTTTCGGCCGTCGGCATCGTGGTGATGAGTATTCTGCTCTCATGGCTGATCGGCAACAGCGCGAAGTATTCACTCGTATACGGGTCGCTTGCCTCGGTCGTGATCCTGCTGTTCTGGTTTCATGTGTTCGGACTGCTGCTCATTCTGGGCGTAGTGCTCAATCATGCGCTCGAGGTAACGGCGCCGCCGAAAAAAGAAGCGTAAAATCTGCTAAGAATGTAATTTTTTATAGTTTGCTCGCTTTACAAACCGCATTTTATCACGTAAAATATTCGTTTAAGAGGATGGAAGTGCCGAAAAACACACTTTTTTAGAGAAAATTTTTCGGAAAACATTTTTTTATGCATTAAAATTTGTTTTCAGGCATTATACTCATGTGGGGTAATCGAATATGCAAAATGACGACAAACGCACAAGTGATATAGGTGCGTCCGATGCGCGACCACCGGATGACGGCCTGATCCTGCGCATTGCGGAGGGGGACACCGCCGCGCTCGAGGTGCTGTATCGCCAGACGTCCGCGTCCGTTTACGGCTTTGCCCTGTCGATCCTGCGCGATCCGACGGCGGCTGAGGACGTGATGCAGGATACGTTCGTGAGCGTGATGCAGTCAGCATCGAGCTATCAGCCGTCGGGCAAGCCGATGGCGTGGCTGCTGACGATCGCGCGCAATCTGGCGCTTATGCGCCTGCGCAAGGCGGAAAATAAGAATATATCTTTTGATGAGCTGTTTCATGTGGAGGATCCGCACAACGCTTATCGGGAGATGGAAAATCATATGGTGCTTGATAAGGTGCTGCGCCTGCTCACGGACAGTGAGCGACAGATCGTAATGCTGCACGCGCTCTCCGGCCTCAAGCACAGGGAGGTGGCCGACCTGCTGGACATTCCGCAGGCGACGGCGATCTCGCGCTACAACCGTGCGCTGGCAAAGCTGCGTGCGTCGATGGGGGGTGACGGTCTTGACTGAACAGGAAAAGTGCAACGAGCAGCTGCTGCAGCAACTGCGTGATGATGTCGCAGCCGTGACGCCGGATCCCTGGGACAAGATCCTCGCCCGCGTTCAGGCGGCCGAACAGCCGGAGCCGGAAACGGTCGTCCCGCTGCCGCAGCGCAGCCGTCGCGGCGGCGCATGGCGGCGCTGGGTCGCGGCGGCGGCGGTGTTCCTGCTGGCGGTGCTCGGCGGCGGTTTTTACGCCGTGCAGACGCCCGACGGCGTCGCAACGCTGGACGCGAACCCCAGTATTGAACTGACCGTCAATAAGCTCGGCCGTGTCCTGTCCGTGCGCGCGTGCAATGCCGACGCGCAGGTCGTGCTCGACGAGCTGGAGCTGCGCAACCAGCCGCTGCAGACGGCGGCCGATGCGATCGTTGCCGAGCTGCAGGCAGACGGCTATGTCTCGGCGGATACCAACTCGATCCTCGTCACGGTCGAGGCCGGCAAGGGCGATGCGCGTCTGTGTGACCGGCTGGCTTCCGCCGTGGAGGACGCGCAGACAGATTGCGGTCTCGAGCCCGCCGTTCTGGCACAGGTGCTGGAGCCGGATCCCGCGCTGGAGGCCGACGCTGCTGCCATGGGCGTCAGTGCTGGAAAGGCGATGCTCATCCGGCAGATCAGCGCGCAGGTGGAGGACCTCACCGGCGAGGCGCTGGCAGTGCTGCCGATCAACGACCTGAACATTCTCGCGGCGTCCAATCAGGTGGCGCTTGGCGACATGATCTCGATCGGTGCTGCGAGCACCGGTGCATATATCCCATATGATCAGGCCATGGATGCGGCGCTCGCCTGCTGCGGTCTGGATGCGGACAGCGTCACGCAGGCCAGCATGCGCTTCACGCTCATAGACGGCCAGATGGTCATGGAATTCGTGCTCACGGACGGCGAACATCACTATGTGTGCAGCGTTGACGCGCGCACGGCAGAGATCTGCCGCCTGGCGGGTGACGAACCGCTCGGGCCGCAGCCGGCTCCTGTAAAGCCGCAGCCTGCCCCCGTGATGCCGCAGCCGATCCCGGAGCCCATGCCCACGCCGACGCCGACGCCGATACCCACCCCGAGCCCGACGCCGACGCCGACACCGACACCTACCCCGAGCCCGACGCCGGTGCCGACACCGACGCCTACCCCGACCCCGCCTGTGGGCCCGGTCACGCAGGAGCAGGCGCTGAAGATCGCCATTGCGGCGGCCGGCATCTCAGAGAGCGACCTTGCCGCGTGGGAAGTGCAGCTCGATGAGAGCGGCGCGCAGCCTGTCTACCGCGTGACGCTCACGACCGTGTACTACTTCCACCCGCGCTATGTCGTGGCTGTCGACCAGATGACCGGATCGGTCCTCTCAGTGGAAAAAGTGCAGCATTGATTTGTTCTAAAAAGGACGCATCCGCTTTGGATGCGTCCTTTCTTGCTGTGCCGGAAGCAAAGCAGCCCTCCGCCGCACGGCGGAGGGCTGCTCTGGTGTTCAGGTCATGAACTTTTCGATCGCGAGATTCAGCTCGTCGATGGACTGCTGGTCGCCGCTCTCCACAGCGTCGGTCAGACAGTGGTCGATGTGATCTTTCAGAATGATCTTCGCCGTGTTGTTCAGCGCCGAGCGCACGGCTGCAAGCTGGATGAGCACCTCGGCACAGTCACGCCCATCCTCGACCATGCGCTTGACCGACTCCAGATGGCCGATCGCGCGCGCCAGACGATTGATGACCGCCTTGGTCTGCGTATGGGTGTGGGTATGTCCATGCCCGTGGCTGTGCGCGTGGTCATGTTCATGCATATGCACTTCGCCGTCGTGGCAGTGGGTGATCACGTTCCCGTTTTCGTCCACGTGCGTGTGTACGCCCGCATTGTGCGTTTGATCCGCCATGGTATCATCTCCCTCATATCTTTGCAATTCTACCTTGTTTCGACCGGTTTGTCAACGCCGCGCGGTCAGTAACCGGCCGCCTGCAGGGCGGTGCGCAGCTTTTCGATGGCTTTTTTCTCGATGCGCGACACATACGAGCGGCTGATGCCGCAGCGCTGCGCGGTCTCGCGCTGCGTCAGCGGTTCGCCGCCGCCAATGGCATAGCGCAGGCGGATGATCTCGCGCTCGCGCGCATCGAGTACCTCGCCGATGCAGCGCCGCAGCGCCTGACACATCTCGTCCGACTGCAGGCGGGCATCCATGTCCTCATCCTCGGACAGGATGTCGAGGAGCGACAGACTGTTGCCGTCGCCGTCCGTGTCGAGCGCGTCTGAGAGCAGCGTTTCGGCTGCGTTTTTGCGTGTGCTGCGAAAATACATCAGGATCTCGTTTTCCGCGCACTTGCTGGCGTAGGTCGCAAGGCGCACGCCCTTATCCGGACGGTAGGTGTTGATGCCCTTGATGAGCCCGATCGTGCCGATCGAGATCAGGTCGTCCGTATCGTCGTAGTGCGTGTAGTATTTTTTGATGATGTGCGCCACCAGCCGCAGGTTGCGCTCGATGAGCACGTTGCGCGCCTCCAGATCGCCCTGCAGCCATGCCTCGAGATACTTGCGCTCTTCAGCCTCGCTCAGCGGGCGCGGAAATGACCCGCCGGGGCTCAGGCGCAGCATCAAAAACGCGCTGCTCATCATCAGCATCAGGGTACTGTACAGCATTTTCAGCCCTCCGTTTCTGCCTGAGGTCATTCTATTCAGCGGCGGCACGTACACTTTCCTGACACACATTTTTTTGCTTGTGCGCAAATACTGCACAACAGAGCGTTGATTACTGGATGAAAATTGACGGGAAGGCGAAGAAAATTTCCCGACATA